>OLOZ01000078.1_pt1 | contig 108872 bp, 131 predicted proteins | sample 1673021 | NCBI WGS metagenome assembly OLOZ01 (sample SAMEA3136747, study PRJEB25190) | human gut metagenome | biome: human gut; feature: human-associated habitat; material: faeces | place: Austria | collected 2013 | reverse complement strand
TTTACGAAACCTTTTCCCAGAGACTTTTCGCTGCCTGGCTTTTTCCAATTTCAAAAAAATATCTCTTCAAGACTTTCCACCGCCTGGTCAGATCATTTTCCCATGCAAAATTTGGAAAAAATCTCGTTTACCAGATCATCACCGACCTCTTCCCCGATAATCCGACCAAGGGACGCATACGCGCTCATCAGGTCGATGGAATAGAAATCCTCCGGCATATCGTCTTCCAGGCTTTTCTGAACCATTTTCAGGCTGTCATACGCCTCGCAGAGGGCTTCTTTGTGGCGCATGCTCGTGATAACCACCTCGTCCTCCGAACGGATTTCTCCATGAAAAAACATCTGCTCCAGAAGCTGCTCAAATTCCTCGATTCCAGCATTTTTCTTTGCAGAAGTGCGGATCATGGAAACCTCCCTGCCGCCGAACGCCTCATGCAAATTCGTTTCGCTGACAGCCGCTTCCAGATCTGATTTGTTAAGCAGTACGATGACCTTCTGATCCCGGATCATCTCAATAATCTGCCTGTCATTTTCATCCAGCGGGCGCGACGAGTCAACCACATACAGAATTAAATCTGCCTCTTTTGCATACTGCATCGCACGCTCTACACCGATTTTTTCCACGACATCATCCGTACTGCGGATTCCCGCCGTATCAATGATATTCAAACTGATTCCCTTTAACCGGATGGATTCCTCCAGCACATCGCGCGTCGTGCCTGCGATATCCGTTACAATCGCGCGCTCTTCTCCGACCAACAGGTTTAACAGAGAAGATTTTCCAGCATTCGGCTTTCCGACAATGACGGTGCGGATGCCTTCTTTGCGTAAAAGTCCGTCCTCTGCGGACGCGATCAGCTTTCCGATCTCTCCTAAAAGCTTCTGCGTGATTTTGCCGAGTTTTTCCGAATAGCCTTCTGTACTGATATGCTCCGGATCGTCTAACGCGGATTCGATAAATGCAATTTCATATAAAAGCGCCGCACGCAGGCTCTTCACTTTCTCTGCAACAGAGCCGCGCAGCTGTTTGATCGACGCCTGCATCGAAAACTGGTTTTTCGCCTGAATCAGATCCATAACCGCCTCAGCTTCGGATAAGTCGATTCTGCCGCTCAAAAACGCTCGTTTCGTAAATTCGCCCGGCTCCGCCATCCTCGCACCGGCATGCAGAACAGCCTCCAACACACGTTTGGTTAAAAGCACGCCGCCGTGGCAGTTGATCTCTACCGTGTCCTCTGTCGTATAGCTCCTGGGTGCTTTCATGACAGAAACCATAACCTCATCCAGAATCGTTCCGTTTTCTTCGACAAAACCATAATGAATTGTATGTGTCTGCCAGTTTTTCAGTGTGTGTTCTTTTTTCTTATTGACCACAACCCGGTTCGCAACCGCAATCGCCTCCGGACCGCTGATGCGGATAATGCCGATTCCCGCATCAGACAATGCCGTTGCGATCGCCGCAATGGTATCTGATTTCATACTACCTCCATGAAAAAGAACCGGCAGCTTTGACACCGCCGGTTCCTAAATACTTTATCTCTCGCCGTTCTTCTTCAGCGTTACAACAACGTGGCGGTAAGGCTCTTCTCCTTCGCTGTGGGTTGTAACATATTTGTCATTCTGAAGAGCGGAATGAATGATCCTTCTCTCATAAGGATTCATCGGCTCCAGCGCTACAGGTCTTCTGCTGCGCTTTACCTTATAGGCAATATTCTTTGCCAGATTTTCAAGGGTTTCTTTTCTTCTCTTGCGGTAATCTTCTGTATCCACCTTTACGCGGATATAGTCTTCAGAATCCTTATTTACTACCAGAGATACCAGATACTGTAAAGAGTCCAGCGTCTGTCCTCTCTTACCGATCAGGATTCCCATTTCATCGCCCTTTAAATCGATGTCTAAATGTTTTTCAACTTCATCGTAAGCGATATCCATCACAACATCCATCTTCATGGCTGCAAATACATCATTCAAAAACTGAAGCGCCTTATCCTCAACGGTAACCTTTACCCTTGCCTGAATGACTGCCGGTTTTGCATTGAATCCAAGGAAGCCGGTAGAGCCCTCTTCCAGAATTTCATATTCCAGCTTGTCGCTTGTCACTAAAAAATGCTGGCAGGCCGCTGTTACCGCATCGCCAACTGTTTTTGCCGAAAATCTTTGGAAATCCATGCTGACCCCTCCTGTTATTTACTTATTATTCTTCTCGTTGTAATCCCTTACCATATTTGCCTTGGAAGCAAGACTTCCGGGCTTGGCCGCATTTTTGTTATAATACTCCGTTGCCTTACGCATTGCTTCTTCCTTCTGTTCCTGTGTCATGGAAGGAGCTTTTGCCTTTGTGGCGGCCGGTGCAGAACTGGTTTTTACATTTCTCGTGCTCATATTGGCGTAGTTATTGAGCTTCGCAGGATCAATTCCCTGCTTGCGCAGCTTCGCATCCCGCTTCTCCAGATTTTTCTTGATCTGCGCGTCAATATCCATCTTATCGATGTGCTTGTTGATCAGCACCTGCTGCACGCTTCTTACAACAGAACCAGCAATCCAGTAAAGACCCATACCGGAAGGCAATGTATAACAGAATACCGCAGACATGATCGGCATTACGTTATTCATCATCTTCATGGAAGCTGCCATGCTGCTGTTGTCATTATTGGAAGATGCATCGGAAGCCTGGGGCATCAGCTTAACGTTCAGCCACTGGGTTAAAGCAGACAGAACCGGAATTGCCAGACCTGCAACGACCATCAGCCATGCGCCTGCGGCGATCGCTTCATGTACCGTATAGGACGGAGAGTTACCCATGTTCAGACCAAGGAAATTGTTATAATGCTCCATCTTCTGCATGGTATCCGTGATCTCTGTCGCCAGCGTCGGAAAGTGATCCGCCAGATTTTTCCATTCTGAAGTCGATGCTTTATACAAAACATCAATAAAAGTGTTCTGAATGTACTCTGCATTACCGGATGTAAATGCCTCATTGGTAAACTGCTTTGCATACATTGCTGCATTGGAGAAGTTCTCCGAATTGCTTAAAAATTCTGCACTGCCGGCTGTGTTGGCAAGCTTTTCCACCATCGGGAAAAATGCTTCCTTTACCTGGTTTACATAAGCCGGTACGTTCATAAACACACGATACAAAGCAAACAGAATCGGCATCTGGATCAGCATCTGCACACAGCTGCCGGTGGGAGATACGCCGTACTTTGCATAAACAGCCTTAGTCTCCTGCTGCATCGCCATCATGGAATCGTTATCTTTCTTGCCTTCGTAGCGTTTCTGAATCGCCTGCAGCTCCGGGTTCATCTTCGCGCTGAGCTTTGAGAACTTCTGCTGTTTAATGGTAAACGGCATCAGAAGCAGATAAATAACGATCGTAAAAATAATAATTGCCAGACCAATATTCGGAATCCCGATTTTGTCCAGCACCCAGAATATGCCGTTCATGATCCAGCCGAGCACTTTGGCAATCGGTCCAAGGATAGAGCCGCCATACTGTGTTAATAAAATAGCATTCAATGATATTTCCTCCTGCTTTTTGATTCCGGTTTACGGGACCGGATCATACCCTCCTTTGGAAAAAGGATTGCACCTTAAAATCCTCCAGACGGCAAGCAGTCCGCCTTTTAACGCGCCATATTTCTCTACGGCTTCCAGTCCGTATTCCGAACAGGTCGGAAAATAAGGACATTTCGTTGTCTTTAAAGGAGACAGATACCGCCGGTAGAATTTTATCATTGCGATCAGAATAGTTTTCATCATTTTCAATTCGATTGATCGGCTTCACATTCCGTTTTGGTTTCTTCTTTCATAATGTGGTGAAGCCTTCCAAGGTGTAATACTGCGCTCTCCATCTGTTCAAATGAAATGGATGCTGCAGAAGCCCGCGCTGTGATTACTATATTTAAACCACTATTAAATATATCCTCATGTAATCGATAGCTTTCCTTTACGAGCCTTTTCACGCGATGCCGAACCACGCTGTTGCCGACTTTTTTACTTACGGAAATCCCAAGCAGGTTTTCATCCTGATGATTCTCCAATACATACATGACCAAATACCTGTTGGCGCGGGAAACGCCTTTTTTGTAAACCTCCTGGAACTGCCGGTTCTTTCTCAACGACTGCGTAAATCTCATGAAATTGTCTCCATAGAGAAAATAGGCCACAAAACTGCGGCCTATGCGGATAATCTCTTTCTTCCTTTTGCTCTTCTGGCTGCTAATACTTTTCTGCCGCCAGCACTGCTCATTCTTGCTCTGAAGCCGTGTACTTTGGAACGCTGCCTTTTCTTAGGCTGAAATGTCATCTTCATGAAAGCTACACCTCCCTTTCAGGCCTTATCTGCTATAAGGCATATTTATGACATGTATCGGAAAATATCATTGACATTATATAGGCAGAAATTCGATAAGTCAAGCAATTTCCTGTATTTTAAAGGATTTTTGAACCTGGAAAATTTTTCTACAGAAATCTTTTCAAAATCGTTATTTTACACAATACAAGATATTGTTATCGGCAAAATTATTTTTCCACAAGATCTAGTTTATAAACATCTGTGGATTTTCGAATCCACAGATCCACAGATTTACATAACATTATCCACAAAATGTGGAAAACTTGTGGATAACTCCGTTTTTATCCCCACTCTACCCACAGAATCCCCAGAAAATACAATGTGTATATGTGTATTCCACTTATCCACATAATCCTCATAATTATCCACGTCAACTACTCTCTGTTTGGGGATATCCACAGCTTTTGTGGACATGATCCGTGGAGTAATTAACATTTGCCATTTTCGAACAATTCGTTTATTATAGAATAGAATAAATCTCAAAGGGGATTTTATACCCTTTTTTGGGGTTTCTTTAGTGACGGTCACAGATGAGGAGGCTTTTTATGCATTTTATTGGGGAAAACTGGGAGATGATCAAGCAGACAATCCACACGGAATATGATCTTACCAACATTTCCTATAATACCTGGATTGAACCCCTGCAGTTTTATGATGTAAAGGATGATACTGTCTACATCCAGATTCCGACCGGACAGGCTCATGCCCTCAACTACATCTCCAACAAGTACAGCAATTATTTTAAGGTAACCATTTCCGAGATGATGGATCATGATTACGATATTTCATTCATCCTCGAAAAAGAGAAGGCCGCCGATACGGATACCGATTTAAAGTCTCCCTCTTCTAATATAAATAACATCAATTACGAACAGGCGAATTTAAACCCCAAGTACAAGTTCGACACCTTCATTGTCGGCAATAACAACAAATTCGCTCATTCCGCCTGTCTCGCAGTTGCGGAATCTCCCGGAAATGCCTACAATCCGCTGTTTATCTATGGCGGTGCCGGTCTGGGAAAGACGCATCTGATGCATTCCATCGGTCACTTCATCCTGGAGCAGAATCCGAATATGAAGGTTCTTTATGTCACTTCGGAATCCTTTACCAACGAAGTAATCGAATCCATCCGAAGCGGTAACGCGACCGCCATGACAAAGCTGCGCGAAAAATACCGGACTGTAGATGTCCTGATGATCGACGATATTCAGTTTATTATAGGAAAAGAAAGTACACAGGAAGAATTTTTCCACACCTTTAACGTGCTGCATTCCGCAGGCAAACAGATCGTACTGTCCTCTGATAAGCCGCCAAAAGAAATGGAAACCCTGGAAGAACGTTTCCGTTCCCGTTTCGACTGGGGCCTGATTGCGGACATCCAGCCACCTGACTATGAAACCCGAATGGCGATCCTGCGCAAAAACGCCGAGGCATGTAATAAACCCGTCGATGATGAGATTTTTAAATACATTGCTACCAATATTAAGTCCAACATCCGGGAACTGGAGGGCGCTTTTAATAGAATTATTGCCAAATCCAAGATTGAGAACCAGAGTGAAATTACAATGGAACTGGCAGAAGACGCCTTAAAAGACATTATAAATCCTGACAAACCAAAGGAAATCACACCGGAACTGATTATAGAAGTCGTTGCGGAACACTTCGGCGTTAGTCCGGAAGATATTACTTCCAAAAAACGGAACTCCGAATTCGTTCAGCCGCGTCAGGTTGTCATGTATCTGTGCAGGAAGCTGACGGATACTTCCTATGTCAATATTGGCAAACTGCTCGGCAAAAAAGACCACACTACAATTATCCACGGTGTGAATAAAATTGAGGATGAGTTAAAAAATAACGACGAATTGGCCAGCAAGGTTGAAACGATCAAAAAGAAGATCTGTGTATAACCTGGTCGTAATCCCCGACTTATCCTAAGGTTGTACACAGGATAACCGTTTCCTGTTTTCCGCTATTTTACAGGGCTTGTGATACTTATCCACATTTCAACAACGCCTATTAAGAAAGATTACGAATTTAATTATTTATATCTTTGTTTGCGCTCCTGCAGGCCATCGCACGCCGGGTGTCTTTGGAAAACCCAGTGAATGTGGATAAGTCACAGAACACACAGTTAAAAGAAGGGAGTTTTTCACATATGAAATTTATCTGTCCGAAATCAGAGCTATTAAACGGACTTCAGGTTGTTTCCAAAGCAGTTCCTGCCAAAACAACTATGACAATCCTCGAATGCATTTTAGTTGACTGTACCCAGGGATGTATCAAACTGACTGCCAACGATATGGAACTCGGCATTGAGACCATTGTAGAAGGCACGATTGAAGAACCTGGCGTTATTGCGCTGGACGCAAAGATTTTTCTTGAAATTGTCAGAAAATTACCAGATAACGATATTACGATACTATCTGACAATAGCTATCAAACTCTGATAACTTGTGAAAAAGCGAAATTCAACATTGCCGGAAAATGCGGCGATGATTTCGCTTACCTGCCGGAAATAGAGCGCAACAACAGCATTGTCGTTTCTCAGTTCACATTGAAAGAAGTTATCCGCCAGACGATTTTCTCGATCGCTGACAACGATAACAACCGTCTGATGACCGGCGAACTGTTTGAAATTAACGGCGATGAGCTGAAGGTGGTTTCCCTCGACGGACATCGCATTTCTATCCGGAAAATTCAGCTGAAGGATACCTATGAACCCCAGAAAGTTGTTATCCCGGGTAAGACCCTGAATGAAGTCAGCAAGATTCTTTCCGGTGAAACAGAAAAAGATGTATCCCTGTTCTTTACCGACAATCAGGTTGTGTTTGAATTTGATCAGACAACCGTTGTATCCAGACTGATTGAAGGCGAATATTTCCGCATTGACCAGATGCTTTCCAGCGATTATGAAACAAAGGTGACAATCAACAAGCGTGAATTATTAAGCTGTATCGACCGTGCGACTCTGCTCGTAAAGGAAGGCGACAAAAAGCCGATCATTATTAACATTACGGACGGTCTGATGGAGCTGAAAATCAACTCTGCCATCGGCAGCATGGACGAGCAGATCGATATCGAAAAGAGCGGAAAGGATCTGATGATCGGTTTCAACCCGAGATTTTTGATCGATGCGCTGAGAGTCATTGACGATGAACAGATCACGATTTATCTGGTTAATCCAAAGGCTCCCTGCTTTATCCGCAATGAGGAGAACAGCTACATTTACCTGATTCTCCCTGTTAACTTTACAACTGTTTAACTGCAAAAGCGCCGGAAAATGGCGCAGGAAAGAAGGAACGATTCATGCAGACCTATCGGATCAGAGATGAATTTATCAAGCTTGGACAGGCTTTAAAAGCAGCGGGCTTTGTGGAGTCCGGCGTCGACGCCAAATTCGCTGTACAAGACGGGCTTGTCAAAGTAAACGGACAGGTAGAAACCGCACGCGGTAAAAAGCTGGTGCCCGGAGACGTGGTAGAATATGACGGACAGACCTTAAAGATCGAGTGAATTTCCATACACCGATCTGACAGAAAGAGGAACTATGGTTATTAAATCGCTGGAATTATCCAATTTTCGGAATTACAGCCTGTTAAACCTTTCCTTCGACCGAGGGACGAATATTTTATACGGCGATAACGCACAGGGAAAAACCAATATCTTAGAGGCAATTTATCTGTGTGCGACAACCAAGTCCCATAAAGGCGCAAAGGATAAGGATATCGTAAATTTCAACGAGGAGGAGGCACATATCCGTGCCTACCTCGAGAAAAAAGAAGACGAAATCCGCATCGACATGCACCTTCGGAAAAACAAATCCAAGGGCATTGCGATTGACGGGACCCGCATCAAAAAAGCGGCGGAGCTTCTGGGCATTATGAAAGTGGTATTTTTTTCCCCGGAAGATCTGTCCATTATCAAGAACGGTCCGGCAGAGCGCAGACATTTCGTGGACATGGAGCTGTGTCAGCTGGATGCAGGATATTTGTACAACTTAAACCATTACAACCGGATTGTGAACCAGCGCAACCGGCTGTTAAAGGATATTTACCAGAATCCGTCCCTGCGGGATACGCTGTCGGTCTGGGATGACCAGATGGCGGCATTTGGCAGCCAGGTGATCGAGAGAAGGATCACCTTTACGGAGCAGCTAAACGACATCATCGGAGAGATTCACAGCCGTCTTTCCGGAGGCAGGGAGCATTTAAAGGTTGTGTATGAACCGGATGTGACGAGCGAGAATTTTGCAGAGGCACTGCACCGTAACCAGGAGCGGGATATCCGACTGAAGATGACATCAACGGGTCCGCACCGGGATGATTTTTCATTCCTGGCAGACGGCGTGGATATCCGTAAATTCGGATCCCAGGGACAGCAGAGGACGGCGGCGTTGTCCTTGAAGCTTTCCGAGATTGAGCTTGTCAAAAAGATGACAAAGGATACGCCGGTGCTTTTATTAGACGACGTGTTGTCGGAGCTGGACAGCAACCGTCAGAATTACCTGCTGAACAGTATCGGGGACATTCAGACGATTATTACCTGTACCGGTCTGGATGATTTTGTCAACAACCGGTTTGAGATCAATAAAGTTTTCAGAGTAGCAAACGGGACGGTGGATGCCGGCCAGAATGGAGGAATATAAATGAGCGTTGAATACGGAGCAGATCAAATTCAGATTCTGGAGGGTCTGGAAGCGGTCCGCAAACGGCCGGGCATGTATATCGGTTCCACCTCTTCCAGAGGTCTGCATCACCTGGTTTACGAGATTGTAGATAATGCGGTGGACGAGGCATTGGCAGGCTTCTGTGACCACATTGAAGTAACGATCAACGAAGATAACTCGATCACGGTTGTCGATAACGGACGAGGCATTCCGGTTGGAATCAACCACAAAGCGGGCATTCCTGCAGTAGAGGTTGTTTTCACGATCCTGCACGCCGGCGGTAAATTCGGCGGCGGCGGATACAAGGTTTCCGGCGGTCTCCATGGCGTAGGCGCATCCGTTGTAAATGCGCTTTCTGACTGGCTGGAGGTCGAAATCTGTCAGGGCGGAAAGGTTTACAAGCAGCGTTACGAGCGTGGTCATGTCTGCTATCCGTTGAAGGAGATCGGAACCTGCGATTTGGAAAAGACCGGAACAAAAGTAACGTTTAAGCCGGATGCGACGATTTTTACCGAGACGACGGTTTACGAATTTGATATTTTAAAGACACGTCTGCGGGAAATGGCATTTCTGACTAAGGGATTAAAGATTTCCCTGACAGACCTGCGCGGGGAAGAGCCCCACACAAGAACCTTCCACTACGAGGGCGGTATCCGGGAGTTCGTCACCTATCTAAACGGCAGCAAGGTTCCGCTTTATGACAAGGTAATGTACTTTGAGGGCACGAAAAACAATGTTTACGTCGAGGTTGCACTGCAGCACAACGATTCCTACAACGAGAGTGTGTTCTCTTTTGTCAATAATATCAATACGCCGGAGGGCGGTACGCATCTGGTGGGCTTTAGGAATGCGCTGACAAAGACGTTTAACGACTATGCGAGAAGTAATAAACTGTTAAAGGATAACGAGCCCAACCTGTCCGGCGACGATATCCGTGAAGGTCTGACTGCGATCATCAGTGTCAAGATTGAAGATCCTCAGTTTGAGGGACAGACCAAACAGAAGCTGGGAAACTCCGAGGCGAGAAGCGCCGTGGACAGCGTGGTGAGCGAACAGCTGACGTATTTTCTGGAGCAGAACCCGTCCGTTGCAAAGACGATCGTAGAAAAGTCCGTTCTGGCGCAGCGTGCAAGGGAAGCGGCAAGAAGGGCGCGGGATTTGACGAGAAGAAAGACTGCGCTGGAAAATACAGCCCTGCCCGGCAAGCTGGCAGACTGCTCGGATAAAGATCCGAAAAATTGCGAGATTTACATCGTAGAGGGTGATTCCGCGGGCGGCTCTGCAAAGAAGGCGAGAAGCCGTGCGACGCAGGCGATACTTCCCCTGCGCGGCAAGATTTTGAACGTAGAAAAAGCCCGTCTGGACAAGATTTTTTCCAATGCCGAAATCAAGGCGATGATTACCGCATTTGGAACCGGAATTCATGAGGACTTTGATATCAGCAAGCTGCGGTATCATAAGATTGTTATCATGACGGATGCCGATGTGGACGGCGCGCATATCGCAACTCTGATGCTAACCTTTATTTACCGGTTTATGCCGGAGCTGATCAAGCAGGGACATGTTTATCTGGCAAAGCCCCCGCTGTATAAGCTGGAAAAGAATAAAAAGGTTTGGTACGCCTACAGCGACGAAGAGCTGGCGGCGATTATCAACGAGGTCGGCAGAGATCAGAATAACAAAATCCAGCGTTACAAAGGTCTGGGTGAGATGGATGCAGAACAGCTCTGGGAGACGACGATGGATCCCGAGCACAGAATCCTGTTAAAGGTCTGCATGGATGAAGAGACGGAATCCGAAGTGGATCTGACCTTCACAACGCTGATGGGCGACCAGGTGGAACCCCGCCGGAAGTTTATCGAAGAGAACGCTCAGTTCGTAAAGAATCTGGATATTTAGAAAACTGATTGGAATGCCGCCTGGGCGGCTGGATAAGAGGAAAGATGGAAGATAATATTTTTGACAAAATAGAAGAAGTCGATCTGAAGAAAAAAATGGAGGAATCTTATATCGATTACGCAATGAGCGTAATTGCTGCCAGAGCCCTCCCGGACGTCCGCGACGGCTTAAAGCCGGTACAGAGACGTGTTCTGTACTCCATGATCGAGTTAAATAACGGACCGGATAAGCCGCATCGTAAATGTGCGCGTATCGTCGGTGATACGATGGGTAAATATCATCCCCACGGTGACAGCTCTATCTACGGAGCGCTGGTCAATATGGCGCAGGAATGGAATACCCGTTATCCGCTTGTTGACGGTCACGGAAACTTCGGCTCTGAGGATGGCGACGGCCCTGCAGCGATGCGATACACCGAAGCGAGACTGTCAAAGATCTCGATGGAGATGCTGGCGGACATCAACAAGGACACCGTTGATTTTGAACCGAACTTCGATGAAACGGAAAAAGAGCCGGTTGTACTGCCCTCCCGTTATCCGAATCTGCTGGTAAACGGTACCTCCGGTATTGCAGTCGGCATGGCGACCAACATCCCTCCCCACAACCTGCGGGAGGTGGTCGATGCGGTCGTAAAGATCATGGACAACCGCATTTTGGAAGACCGCGACACCGAAATCGAAGAGATCATGGGCATCGTCAAAGCGCCTGATTTCCCGACCGGCGGCGTGATTTTAGGAACCCGCGGCGTGGAAGAGGCATACCGGACAGGACGCGGCAAAATCCGTGTCCGCGCCGTGACCAATATCGAGACGCTTCCAAATGGCAAGAGCCAGATCATCGTGACGGAGCTTCCCTACATGGTAAACAAGGCGAAGCTGATTGAGAAGATTGCAGATCTGCATAAAGAAAAGCGTATTGACGGCATCACAGATCTGAGAGATGAATCCAACCGTGAGGGCACCAGAGTTGTCATTGAGCTGCGCAGGGATGCGAACGCAAACGTTATCTTAAATCAGCTTTACAAGCACACCCAGATGCAGGATACCTTTGGCGTTATTATGCTGGCACTGGTAGATGGACAGCCGAAGGTGCTGAGCCTGCTGGATATGCTCAAATGCTACATCGCCCATCAGGAAGATGTCGTTACCAGACGGACAAAATATGACTTAAATAAAGCCGAAGAGCGCGACCATATTTTACAGGGCTTGCTGATCGCACAGGATCATATCGATGAGGTTATCCAGATCATCCGCAGCAGCCAGACTCCTCAGATCTCCAAGGATCGTTTGATCGAACGCTTTGGTCTGACCGACGTACAGGCACAGGCAATTATCGATATGCGTCTGCGTGCGCTGACCGGTCTGGAGCATGAAAAGCTGGAAGCAGAGCATCAGGAGCTTTTGAAAAAAATTGCAGAATTAAAGGCAATTCTGGCGGACGAGAAGCGTCTGCTGGGTGTTATCCGCAGCGAGCTGCTTGTGATCAAGGACAAATACGGCGACGACAGAAGAAGTAAGATCGGCTATGATGAATTTGATATTTCCATGGAGGATATGATCCCGAGAGAGAATACGATCATCGCCATGACGAACCTTGGTTATATCAAGCGAATGACCGTCGATAACTTTAAGGCGCAAAACCGCGGCGGCAGAGGCATCAAGGGCATGCAGACGATTGAGGAAGACTTTATCGCAGATCTTCTGATGACGACAACACATCATTATGTGATGTTCTTTACGAATTTTGGACGTGTTTATCGGTTGAAAGCATATGAAATTCCGGAAGCCGGACGTACTGCGCGGGGTACGGCAATCATCAACCTGCTGCAGCTTGCTCCGGAAGAAAAAATTTCCGCCATCATTCCGGTAAAGGATTACGAAAAGGACGACAACTTGTTCATGGTAACCAGAAAGGGTATCGTCAAGAAGACCCCGATTCTGGAATACAGCAACGTCAGAAAGAACGGCCTTGCGGCGATTAACCTGCGGGAGGACGACGAACTGATCGAGGTGAAGGTAACGAATGCGGACAGCGAGATTTTCCTCGTAACGAGAGACGGCATGTGCATTCGTTTCAAGGAAACCGACGTCAGAAATACCGGCAGAACGTCGATGGGCGTGATCGGTATGACGCTGTCTGACAACGATGAAATTGTCGGCATGCAGTTAGACCATCAGGGAGATTCGCTGCTGATCGTTTCTGAAAACGGTATGGGCAAGCGTACCTCGATGGACGAATTTACGGTACAGCACCGCGGCGGCAAGGGCGTGAAGTGCTATAAGATCACGGAAAAGACCGGCTATGTCATCGGTGTAAAAGCTGTTACGGATGAAAACGAGATCATGATGATCACGACAGAGGGCATTATCATTCAGATCCGTATGGATGATGTTTCCCAGTTGGGAAGAATTACCTCCGGCGTGAAGCTGATCAACCTGGATGCAGGCGTAACCGTAGCACAGATTGCAAAGGTACGGGAAAAGGTATCGGACGGAAATCAGGAATTTGACGATGTAGACGATGCAATGGAAGATGTCTCAAAGCCGAGTGAAGTTGACCAAGAGGAAGACGACGATCCGGTGGAGGAGCATATTACCATGCCGGAAGAGACAGAAGAGGACGAATAAGACGATGAAGGTTTTTGCACACAGAGGTTTCAGCGGAAGATATCCGCAGAATACGATGCTGGCTTTCCAGAAGGCTCTGGAAAGCGGCTGTGACGGAATCGAACTGGATGTCCAGCTCACAAAGGACGGTGAGGTTGTCATTATCCACGATGAATATTTGGACGACCTGACGGACTTTACCGGAAATGTACGGGATTACACTTTAGGCGAGTTAAAAAGCTGCAATGCGGGCGGAAAATGGCAGGAAGTCTACGGCTTCCAGCCAATTCCGACCTTTGAGGAATACTGCGAATGGGCATCCGGCAATTCGCTGATTACCAACGTGGAGATCAAGAGCAGCGTGTACTATTACGAGGAGCTGGAGAAAAAGACGATGGAGCTGATCGAGCGCTTTGGCTTAAAGGAGCGGATCATCATTTCCTCTTTCAACCATCTGTCTGCACTCTCCTGCAAGGATTTTATGCCGGATATGAAAACCGGTGCTCTCGTGGAAAATGGCGGTATCGCAAATGCAGGCTATTACTGCAAAAAGTTTGGGTTTGAATGTTATCATCCAGGTGTTGAAGGACTGACGAAGGAAGAGGTAGAGCTCTGTCATAAAAACGGCATCGAGGTCAATGTATGGACGATTAACAATATGGACGATCTGGAAAATATGTATGAGTGGGGCTGTGATGGCGTCATCACCAACTATCCGGATGTCTGCAAAAGCTGGCTAAAAGCAAAAAAAGCGAAGGGCTGAGAAACGCTCTGACACGCGTTTTCTGCGGCGCAAGGCGCTGCAGCATTTACAAAATGGAGGGTATGGTTATGGAAAAGCAGTTTTACAATTTTGTAAAAGAGGTCTATGACAAGCAGCTTGGTGTAGAAGGCATTGCAATTGCTGACGGGGAAAAGATCCTGATGGAGCATCATTTTACACCGGATCAGGCGAGAAATATCTATTCTCACACAAAGAGCTATATGAGCACAGCAGTCGGTCTGGCAATTGCCGATGGTAAGCTGTCACTGGATGACAGACTGGCAGAGTTTTTCCCGGAGGCGGTTCCGGAAAATGCACAGCCGGAGCTGTTTGAAATCCGTCTGCGTCATCTTCTTATGATGTCGAGCGGTTTCCATGAACCATATCTGATGGGCGCAAACCGGCGTGCAGGTGTCGGGGCGCCGGATTACGTCAAATATATGCTGAGCAGACCCGTAAAGGTACAGCCGGGCAGCGAATTCGTCTATTCAACGGCAGACAGCATTCTGGCAGGCCGTATGGTGGAAAAGGCAGTGGGAAAACGGCTTTCAGAGTATCTGTATGAGCGCTTTTTTGAACCCCTCGGACAGGGCTTTCCGATCTGGGAAAACTGTCCTCAGGGACATCCGATCGGTGGCGGCGGCATGTTCATGACGCTTTCCAATATGCTTAAGATCGGTCAGGTATATCTGATGGATGGAAAATGGAAAGGACAGCAGCTGGTAGATCCTGCATGGATCAAAGAAGCAACCGCAAAGCAGATCGAAACACCGAATCCCGGAAACGATATCTGGGTTTGTGGTTATGGCTACCAGTTTTGGAGAAATCCGTATGAGGATTCCTACCGCGCAGACGGTGCCTATGGACAGCTGACGATGGTGTTGCCGAAGAAGGGACTGATCGTAGCCATTCAGTGTCCGGAAAGCGGCGATCTGAACAAAGTAAAACCGGTAATGCATGAACTTATTTTGTCTCTGTAAAACGGAAAAAGAATACATCAGAAGGAGAAAAAATACTATGGAATATTCCGCAATTTTTCATGATATGGATAAGAGATTCTGTTATGCAATCGAGAAGGATTTATTTGTAATACGCGTGCAGGTAAAGAAAGATGATATGAAGGAGATCATCCTTCACTATGAGGATAAGTATATCCCAATGGAGCGTGAGGATACGCGAAAGACCATCGTGATGAAAAAGGTTGCTACTTCACAGTTTAATGATTATTATGAAGCACAGGTTCGGATGCACCTGATCTGTCTCCGCTATTTCTTTGAATTTACGGATATGCAGGGAGAAAAGGTATATTACGGCAACTATGAGTTTGATAAGGAATCTATCACAAACAGAGACAGAATGTTTGACTGTCCGCAGAACCTTCGGGAGGAAGAAATGTTTGAGGTCCCGGATTGGGCAGCAAATAAGGTCGTGTATCAGATCTTTCCATCCCGTTTTGCAGCATCACAGCCGGTAGACAAAAAGCTTTGGTATAAAGCACCCATTACGCCTATGGATGATCTGCATGGTGACCTCAGAGGAATTATCGATCATCTGGATCATATTCAGGATCTGGGAATTGATGTTATATATATGACGCCCAGCTTCAAATCGGATTCCTGCCATAAGTACGATACCATTGATTATTATGAAATCGATCCTTCCTTTGGAACAAAGGAGGATCTTAAGGAGCTGGTACAAAAAGCACATGACCGCGGGATGAAGGTGGTTATGGATGCGGTGTTCAACCATACCGGAAAAGAGTTTTTTGCATTTAAGGATATCCTGGAAAAGGGCGAAAAATCCAAATATCTGGACTGGTATTATATCGATGAATTGCCACTGAAGGGCGAATGGGGAGAGATTCCGAACTTCTTGTGCTTTGGGTATTATGGTGGAATGCCAAAGCTGAATCTGAAAAATCCAGAGGTTGCAAACTACATTACGGACGTTGCATGCTATTGGATCAGGGAATGTGACATTGACGGATGGAGACTGGATGTAGGAGATGAAATCAGTCATTTCTTCTGGAAACGTTTCAGAAGAGCAATCAAGGCAGTAAAGAAGGATATGCTGATCATTGGGGAAATCTGGCATTATGCGGGAGATTTTCTGGAGGGAGATGAATGGGATACGGTCATGAATTATCCTTTTTATCTGAATCTGATAGATCTGCTTGCAGATGAAAAGATCAGTGTCAGCCAGTTTGTCCAGAATCTGGGATACCTGAAAGGACGCTTACACAAAAAATGTTATCCTCTTATGTGGAATCTGATCGACAGCCATGATACGGCAAGATTTTTACATTTATGTAAGGACAATAAGAAAAAGCAGCATCTGGCAGCGGCCTTCCAACTGTTATTGCCGGGAATGCCTATGATTTATTACGGGGATGAGTATGCGATGCCTGGAGCAAATGATCCAGACTGCAGACGAGGCATGTACTGGGATGAAGAATACCAGGATAAAGAGATGTTTGAATGGTATAAACGACTGCTGCAGGTTCGAAAAGCACATACCTGTATCGTAGAAGGGGAATTGGCCGAAGCCATCACAAGGGATGAAGATGAGACAATCGTTCTGATAAGAAAAAATGGGGAAGAAACCATTGCCCTGATTTTCAATTGCAGCGATCATACGAAGGAATTTAAGGAGTATGCGCAAAAACAGGATCTGCTTACAGAAAAGGCTTTTGACGGAAAAGTGGGGGCATTTGATGCCGCTGTAATAGTACTTTAAGCAGTTTAACTGTGATCGCAGAGCAGGGCTGGAAGTCCTGCTCGCGGCTCGTTTGGCACAAAGATAAAAATGGGTTACATAAAAGGAGCTTCGCAGAAACCTGTGTTTCTGTCGAAGCCCCTTTTTTAGATGTCAGAATTGCATTTTTTAAGCATTTTTCTTTGCTTCTACCTGGATAAATTCAACCTTGCCGCATTCACCTGGTACATAGATTTTTTCTGTGATATCTGTTGTTGTGAAGGTCATGAAATCCAAATCCTCACGCTTCCATGCTGTTGCAGGTACATGCATTACTTCTTTTTGAGCAAGTAAGGGAATACTTGTTCCTTCTTTCTGGAAAACAAGAAGGGAGGTACCGCCATCTGCAAAGGATTTCGTTTCTACATGGACAAAGGATCCGCCTTCATATACTTCTTTGCTTTCAATATTTCTCCACTGACCTTCCGGAAGATACAGATCGTATTCCTCTCTGTCAAAGGCGGGCGAAACCAATAAGGAATCTCCCAGCATATACGACAGATTCTGCATCTTTGCCATTGGATCCTTTGGATATTCCATTACCACCGGACGAAGCATCGGAATGCCGAAAAGATGGCTCTGGCAGGCTGTATGATAAAGATATGGAGCAAGACGATGTCTGAAATTGATCCATTCTTTAACGTTTTTCAGGGCCAGGTCACCATACTGCCAAGGCTCTCTCGGTGTTTTGCCATGTGCTCTGGATAAGGGCATCCAAAGTCCCATCTGTACAGAGGAAAGATAATCTTCTGCATCAGGGCGCTCCTCATTTCCGGTATAACCGGTATGATAAAATCCGCCCAGATCATACCCCCAGAAGGATACACCGGACATTGCCATGCCAAGGCCGGCCTGAAGGATCGCACTGTGAGTCGCTTTATCACTGGAGGAGTCTCCTGCCCATGCTGCCGGAATTGTATGAGAACCAGCATAACCGCTGCGTCCCCAAAGAAGGGGCAATTCTCCGCGTTTTTCACAGATTTCCTTCATCCATCCGTAAATATTCTTTGCATACAGATAGGTCAGCAGATTATGTCCTTCGTATCCGTTCATTCCATTGTAGAACACAACATCCTTCGGTACTGCTTCAGAAAAATCTGTTTTAATGACAGAAACGCCCATGCGGACGATCTTCTTGATCCGTTCTCCGTACCATTCCAGAAATTCCGGATTTGTAAAGTCAAAGCAGGCACATAAATACTCTGAGTCAGCGGTGGATTTAAACAATGCCGGCTGTCCCTCTTTATTTTTAATAAAGAATCCGCGCTCTGCCAGAGCCTTATATTCCGGTGAATTTTCCTGCAAATAGGGATAGTTCCAAACACTTAAATGAATATTCTTTTTATTTAATTCCCGGATCATTCCCTCGGGATCAGGAAAGCGTTCGGTATCCCATTCCCATAAACCGGCCATATCCGGCTTCTGCCAGCCATCGATATGGATTACATCAATGCCTACACCAAGCTGTTCCGCCTTATCAACCACATCTTCGATTTCCTTACGGCTCATATAGGAGCATTTGGACATCCAGAAACCAAAAGCCCACTGAGGAATCATAGGGATCTGTCCGGTAAGCTGCAGATACTGCTGTAACAGCTTCTTATAATCCTTACTCTCTTCTGCTAAGAAAATGTAATCCAATACAGGGTCATTACTGCCGATCTGATAACTGATCCATGAGGAAGCACCCATATCAAAGGAAGAACGGGTAAAGGTGTTTAACAAGATGGAATATCCGCGGCTGCTTGTAAAATAGGGATGTCCTTTGTAGGAATCCTCTGAGTTGGTTGACAACGCATCCTTCTGCCAGCATTCGATCCGCTGTCCGCGCTTGTTAAAGTGTGTAAACTTCTCACCAAAGCCCCAGAACATCTCATCGGAAAACAGGACAAACTGCTCGAAGGTGGAAATGCTTTTTCCGGATGCATCTACCTGAAAACCAGTCGGAAGCTGTTTCCAGCGATTATCTACGTTCGTATCGAAGGCCTGTTCCTTTGTCAACAATTTTCCATTTTGATATACGGACATTTCCCAGTAATCTTTTTCAAAATGCAGGCTTAACTGTTCTGTCTCATATACAAAACAATGTTGGGTCTCGACAAGTTTGGCATTTTTGCTTTCAAACTCGGAAGAAGACGCAGATTCCAGCACGGTCTGTCTGTGACTTTGGGCAGTCAGCTCAGGTACCATAACAAATCGGAATACAGATGGTGTCAAAAATGTGACACAGACCTTTACGGTACGATCCTTCCATGTACGTACTGCAAAATGCAGCCCATCCTCCTGAACGCATACGGACTCAATTTTGGTCAGAAAATCATATTCATCCGAAAAAATAGTTCTGCGAACGCCATATTGAGGATTATATTGGGTTTCTGTTTCAGCTGACATATATTGTCCTCCCTGAAATTTTAATATTTTTGTGTCTGCCGCTATACATATTTCCGAATAAAATACATTCATTTTGGTAATAATGCACAATTGGCAACGTTTCCGATTTCAGTATATCATACCTTTTTCCTTTTTAAAATATCTTTTTGATTCTGTAAAAAATGAATCAGAAAATGGTTCAAAAAAATAGGATCAGGATCCCCCTTTTTTTCTGGAAAAACCTTGCAAACATCGGCATTAGAAGGTATTCTAAAAATAGGATAACAGAGCATAGATTTGGGAAAAGTACGAAAGGGAAAGGGAAATAAAAATCAGAAAATTACGATTAAAATTGTTTGCAATTCTGCTGCTTTTTGCAGTCGGAGCAGGAGTTTTGTGGAAGCTGTCAGATAACAGTACCTTTGAAACCACCTTTTATCGCGTGACCTCGGAAAAGATAGGGGAGAATATAAGGGCAGTGGTGCTGGCGGATTTACATAACAACGTATTTGGTCAGGATAACGAACGACTGTGTTAAGGGATGTTCGCAAAAAGGACTCCTGAACGACCTGAATGAGCGCTGCTTCACTGCGCTTGCGCTCTGTGACAAAGAACGGGATATAACCGCCCTGCCGTACCTTAGGAACCATGAGGTACATCGTCCCCATACGTGTGTCCAGACGGCGAGGACGGTAGCCGCTGCGATAGCCGCTCCTTCCGTCCGTGCGCTGACTTTTCTCTGCCCCCAGCTGCTGATCCACCTCTGCCTCCATGAGCCGTGTGCACAGCCATTCCAGCATGCTCAGCATGGGATCCGGCTGAGTCATACATTGCAGTAGTAATTCTGTGAGATTTGTGCTATTCTTTTTGTGAGCCATTAGGGTCTCTCCTTTGCAGTATGATTGTCTCGACAACTTTCATTTTACAGGAGCCCCTAGTGGCTTGTCTATTTCCTTTTCACTTTTGCAAACATCATTGTACTCTATCAAAGTTGGTATCGGAGGACAGACTGCGCAGGAAATTTTCAGAAAAAGGAGCGCAGCTTATCCGGGAAGAGTTTTCCCTGAAAGCGTCAGTTGATCGCCTGGAACATTTTTATGAGGAGATTTGTAAATGAGTATTCCTAAGAAAATTCATTATTGCTGGTTTGGAAGAAATCCACTGCCGGAGTCGGCAAAGAAATGTATTGAGAGCTGGAAAAAATACTGTCCTGCATATGAGATCATCGAATGGAACGAGGATAATTTCGATCTGACGGAAAACCGATATGCACGAGAGGCCTATGAGCAAAAAAAATGGGCATTTGTCAGTGATTATGCGCGGTTAAAGATCGTGTATGAACAGGGCGGAATTTATATGGACGTGGATGTGGAGCTGATCAAACCGCTGGATGAGCTTACGGAGCTGGATGGTTATATGGGCTTTGAAAAGGAGATAGATGGTCAGATGTGGATTGCAACGGGCCTTGGATTTGGCGCACGTGCAGGGCATCCGATCGTCGGTGCACTTTTAAAGGACTATGAGGATATTCCTTTTATCAAAGAGGATGGAAGACTTGATACAGAGTCTTGTCCTGGACGCAATACGCGGACACTGCGCACCTTCGGTCTGCGCCTTGACAATACAAAAAAGGAAATTGACGGAATCGTTTTTCTCCCAACACAATACCTTGCTCCTGTCAGTTATTTTCATCGAAAAAAAGAGATCACAGAGCATACGGTTTCCATTCATCACTATGACGGAAGCTGGCTGAACGAAAAGGAACAAAAAAGCCTTCGGTTAAGAAGGCTTTTAGGAAACAGACTGTATCATCGTCTGCAGTGTCTGTGGTATAAAATCAATCCGAGGAAAAAGCATTCCTAAATCAGCTGATGGATTTTACGAGATGGAAAATAGTATTCTGAGCGGTTTTTTCACAGTTGTTCAGATTGCTTAAGGTATCGGAGAACAGCTTATCCAGCCGGTTTCCCAGCTCCGGAAGGGAATCGTCTGTCTGAGGCTTGTCAGCTTTTGGCGCTTCCAGGGTCGGGAAAGGCGTGGTCGAAGGGGGAAGCACTGCGGACAGCTGAACTCTTTCAAGGCTTTGCTGTACCTGCTGCAGGACGTTTCCTGATTGAACCAGCTGCTTGCGAAGGGAGGTCAGATCCTTCTCTTTTTTCGCAAGGTCAGACTGCAGGGTTTCGATCTGTGCAGACTGAGCTTCGAGCTGAGTGCGCTGCTGTTTGATCTGCGCAGACTGAGCCTCGAGCTGAGCGCTTTGTTGTTTGATCTGTGTTGCCTGGGCCATTAAACGCCCCTCCTGCTCCCGTACCTGATGCTGAAGCGTCGAATCCTGTGCCGGAAATTGCTTGAGGGTTTCCATGACCTGGCTTTGCAGGGTGCGGATCAAATCCTCCGCTTCGCGCTTCTGACGGCGTGTGATCTGTATCGTTTCTTCCCGGAGTGCGCGAAGCTGGTCGGAACCGTTCTCGGAGAACTTCTTTAAAGAAGCGACCTGTTCCTGCAGCTGTTCGATCGTAGATTCATATACTGTTGATAGATGACGGTTCTGTGGATAAGTCCGGTGAAATCTGCGATGCCTGTGCATTAAAGGATAAAAGGATCAAGGTCATCCACAAAAAGAATGGCGGAGTGAGTGCGGCAAGAAACACCGGATTGCAGGAAGCCCGTGGGGAATATATTACCTATGCGGACTCAGACGATCTTGTGGGAAGGACAATCTATACAGAGCTGATCGACGCTATGGAGCAAAACGGAACGGACAGCGCCTGCTGCAGCTATGAAGCCTTTACGGGGGCTGGTACAGAGCAGGGGATGGCAGGCAGCAGGACAGGAGTGCAAAAGGCAGCTGGCAGCAGTAGAAGCAGGGTGGTGACCTGTTGCGGCACGGAGGCGTTTAAGGTTTTTTTGAGAGAAAATAACTACGCACCTGTGGTGTGGAACAAGGTTTTTAAACGGGAGGTGCTGAAATCTGCAGAGGGGCTGTTTTTGTTTGAAAAAAATACGACCCTGGGGGAAGATGAAAAATGGCTGGCGGAGGTTTTCTGTGGCAGAGAGACTTCTGTCTGCTTTATTGCAAAGCCGCTGTACTATTGGAGACGGCGGGACAGCAGCGCGACCCATACAGAGAAGGAAGGAATCACGAAAAACAATCTGGACAGTATTCGGGTGCAGGAGGAGCTTTTAGAGACTGTAAAAGTTCTGCAGGATGCAGAGCTGGAGGAACTGTTAAAATGGAGGTTGTATCTGGCTGTTATGGATGTTGTGAGGAAATGCTATAAGCGCAGAGATACGGAGAATTTTCGTTGCTACTATCAAAAGCTGAAACAAATCGGAAAAGTGCGCACATTTGGCGAATCCGGGACAGAAAAAATCCGGAGGCTGGTGTGGAGCGTATTATTCAGACTGCGGGTGAACAGTAATATTTACGCAGAAATGATAGTGAAAATGAGAAAATTATGGTTTTCTTTTTGGTGGTGAACTGTTAGAATAAAGGATATCAGAAACGTTTGGAAAAACGCGAAAGAAAAGACAGGAAGGGGAATATTCCATGAAGAATTTTGACGTAGTTGCACTGGGTGAGCTGCTGATCGACTTTACCGAGAACGGCAAGAGCGCACAGGGCAATATGACTTATGAAGCAAATCCGGGCGGAGCGCCCTGCAACGTGCTGGCAATGTTGAACAAAGCAGGCCGCAAGACCGCATTTATCGGCAAAGTCGGACAGGATCTGTTCGGCAACAAATTAAAAACAACCCTGGATGAGGTCGGCATCGACACTTCCAACCTGATCATTGACGAAGATGCAAGAACAACTCTGGCATTCGTAGAGACCTTCCCGGACGGCGACAGAGACTTCTCTTTCTACCGGAATCCCGGTGCAGATATGATGCTGCGCAAGGAGGATCTGCATGAGGATCTGATCCGCGATGCGAAGATTTTCCACTATGGCACACTGTCCATGACTCATGACGGCGTTCGTGAAGCGACCAAGAAAGCAATTGACATCGCAAAAGAAAGCGGTGCAATCCTTTCCTTCGATCCGAACCTGCGTCCTCCTCTGTGGAAGACCTTAGACGATGCAAAAGAACAGGTTGCATATGGTCTGTCCAAGTGTGACGTTTTAAAGATTTCTGATAACGAGATCCAGTGGTTCACCGGCGAAGAGGATTTCGACGCAGGTATTGCAAAATTGCGTGAGCAGTACAATATTCCGCTGATCATGCTGTCTCTGGGCAGAGACGGAAGCCGCGCTTATTACAAGGATCTGCGCGTTGAGGTGAAGCCTTTCCTGCAGGATTCCACCATTGAGACAACCGGTGCCGGCGATACCTTCGGCGGCTGCTGCCTGCACTATGTCCTGAAATACGGTCTGGACAACCTGGATGAGGAGAAGCTGACAGAGATGCTGACCTTTGCAAATGCTGCAGCCTCCATTGTAACCACCAGAAAAGGCGCGCTGCGCGTAATGCCTGAAGTGGAAGAGGTTGAGGCGTTTATCAAATCCAGAGCTTAAAAGGAACGGAATATGCTTTTTAATTCCCATATTTTTATGTTACTGTTTCTGCCGCTTCTGCTGGCAGGATGGTATTTTCTGAACTGGAAAAAGAAATTTCAACTGGCACAGGGATATCTGATCGGGATGTCCCTGTGGTTTTATGCGTATGCAAATCTGCAGTATCTGTGGCTGCTTCTGTTCAGCTGTCTGATAGGCTGGCTTCTGAGCTGTCTGCCTGAAAAAATTTTCTCGGAAAAAGGGAAAAAAGTGCTGACTGGTGTCGGATGTGTTTTTCATCTGGGGCTGTTGGGTTATTTTAAGTACAGCAATTTTTTCCTGGAAAATCTGAATACAGTATTTCATACGGACTTTCCGATGCTGCAGATCCTGCTGCCGGTTGGAATCAGTTTTTACACGTTTCAACAGCTGGCATACCTGATTGACCGGTGCCGGGGAGATGCGCCAAGGGACAGCTTTTTTGACTACCTGACATTTATGGTTTATTTTCCGCAGCTGCTGCAGGGACCGATTCTGCTTCGTTCAGAGTTTATGGGGCAGTTAAAGGAGCCGGAAAGGCGCAGGTTTCATGCAGAGCGGTTCTCGGAAGGAATCCAGTTTTTCGTGTTCGGTCTCGCCAAAAAAGTACTGCTGGCGGATACGCTGGCAAAGGCGGTCAACTATGGATACAGCAATGTTTCGATGCTGGACAGCATTTCGGCACTGCTTCTGGCGGTCGGGTATCTGACGGAGCTGTACTTTGATTTCAGCGGCTATTGCGATATGGCGGTCGGTCTGGGCAAAATGATCGGTCTGGAGGTCGCAGAAAATTTCGATGCGCCGTTTCACTCTGCTTCGGTCAAGGAATTCTGGCGCAGATGGCACATGACGCTGGGACGGTTTTTTACAAGGTATGTATACATCCCCCTGGGCGGAAATCGGAGGGGGAAGATGCGGACGCTGTGCAATGTGATGATCGTTATGCTGCTTTCAGGGCTCTGGCACGGCGCGGCGTGGACCTTTGTGCTGTGGGGATTTTTACATGGAGTCGGGATGATCTGGGATAACCTGGAGCATCCGCATTTACCGAAAAAATGGATGCGGCAGGCAGCGACCTTTGCCTATGTTTGTATGACCTTCGTGTTTTTCAGGGCAGAGAGCATTGCGCAGGGGGTTGACGTTTTAAAAAGCATTGTCAGCCTGAAATGGAACGGCTTTGTGTTTCAGATGGCATCGGCGCTCGACATGACGGAATGTTACATTATCACAAAGGCGCTGTCGATGAAGCTGCCGGGACTGCTTTCGTGGTTCTGGCTCGGAATTTTTGTTGTGCTGATTGCAATCTGTTTCCGGGTTCTTTCCGGAGAAAAAGTATCCGGCGTGGTTGCATTGCAGAGGCAGAAAGGCTATGGCAGGCTGTATCCGGTGCTTCTGGCGGTTTTGTTTACCTGGTCAATGATTTCAATGACAGGCGTGAGCGAGTATCTCTATTTTTCGTTTTAAAGGGAAAATGGCGGCAGTATGATCTGTCCGGGACAGTGTGAGGAATGAGAGAAAAATTGAAAAATAAAATTTTTCAATCGCGAGATTTGTGTCTGCGCGCACTTGACACAAACTCGACATGCGCAAAAAGCGTGCGCAGAAATGAGCGGAAAATATGGTAAATTCCAAATGGATTCGGCGTTTTGCGGTCTGGACGGCAGCGCTTTTAGCAGCGATCGCAGCAGTGGTAGTGATTTTTGACCCGTTTTATCATTTTCACGGTCCGCTGCCGGGGATGAAAGCAGTCGTAACGAAATCGGAATATCAGTGTATCGGCACAATACGGAAATTTTCTTATGACAGCGTGCTGGCAGGATCCTCTACAGCGGAAAACTATAACAATCACTGGTTTGACGAGGCATTTTCCTGTAGGACGGTCAAGGCGATCAAAAGCTCCGGGACATGCGCAGATCTGAAATTTTATATGGATGAAGCGTTTGCGACGCACGATCTGAAAAATGTGTTTTACAGCCTCGATCTGTTTGCCTTGGACGGCGACCCGGAGACGAATTTTGTCAACGATTCGATGCCGCTGTATTTATATGATAAAAATCCGTTCAATGACGTGAAGTATCTGTTCAACAAGGATGTATTGTTTGAGGATATCCCGTATCTGCTGGCGATGAATTTCAGCGGGTACGACGATGGGATGTCTTATAATTTCTGGCAGTACAAAACCTTTTCTGAAGAAGAGGCGAGAAAGCATTACGAACAGTCGGAAGAGATTGCACCGATGCAGGAGCCGTCTGAGTGGCAGGCACGGGTAGAGGAAAATATTGGTTTGTTGACAGATATGGTAAAAAAGCATCCGGAGACAGAATTTTATTTTTTCCTGCCGCCCTATTCCGAGCTTTGGTGGGACAGCGTGTACCGGAGCGGGCAGACGGAGGAATATCTCTATGCCAGACAGGCGGCGATGGAAGCGCTGATTGCGTATGACAATGTGCAGATTTACGATTTTCAGACGGATGAGGATATTATTTTGAATCTGGATTATTACATGGATCCGATTCATTTTTCTGCGGATGTGAATCAGTTCATGGTCGTAAAAGCAAAGGAAGCCGATGTAGCATATCTGGTGACAAAAGAAAATCTCTCTGACCGGTGCAGTGCAATGCGTGAGCTGGCAGAGAAGATCACAAACAGGTAGCAGGAGTATTTACACGAGATATTTTCCAAACATTTTAGGGTGTGATTATGACAGATATTTATCAGAAAGCTTATACGAGCATATATCCTTCCAGGCTGGGGGATATTTTGCTGGCGGCGGACGAAATCGGGCTTACCGGTTTGTGGTTTTTCGGGCAGAGCTATTTTGCAGATACACTTCCGGCAGAGCAGGTTGCGCAGGAAACGCCGATACTTGCACAGGCAAGGGAATGGCTGGACGAATATTTTTCGGGAAAAGAACCGGACTTTACACCGAAGCTGCATCCGATCGGATCGCCGTTTCGGCAGGAGGTATGGAGGATTTTGCTGCAGATTCCCTATGGTCAGACGATGACCTACGGAGAAATCGCAAGACAGATGGAAAAGCTGCAGAACCGGCCTCATATGTCTGCGCAGGCGGTAGGCGGTGCGGTGGGACATAACGGGATTTCAATCATCATTCCATGCCATCGGGTTGTGGGGACAAAGGGGAACCTGACAGGGTATGCAGGCGGACTTGACAAAAAGATGGCACTGCTTGAGCTGGAGCATGCCAATCGGAAAACTTATCCGGAAAATTTGTCGCTGTAATGAATATGCATATCTTCCCAGTCCATAAATAATACATAGAATACTTTTCCATATTGTGGGCTTTCTACAATTCTCCCATGATCCAGTACAGAAAGATAAGATCCGTCCGCCTTTCGAAGATGAAAATGAATATAGTCATTTTCATTTCCGCTGTCGATTTGTTCCCAAATGCTTGCTTCTATCTGCTGCTGCTCATCTTCACGAATCAGGTTGTGAAAACTCTTATTGGTGAGCCTGAAGAATTCATCCATACTTTGATATCCGGTCATAGAAAGAAATTCATGGTTTGCATAAAAAAGTTCGTCATCTTCCTTGTCTGCTCTGTATATGATAAATGCACCCGGAAGGTGTTCGGAGATATCTCTAAGTGCAAAGCCCAGCTGTTTGCGAACAACGGATTGAAGTTTCTTACTGTAAGACATACATCCATTTTTCCCATGAAGCTTTATTTCATAGAGAGCTGCATCTGCACAGCGCATGAGCTGTGAAAGACTGGATGCAAAGGTCGGATATTCCGCATATCCAAGAGAAATATAAAATTGCTGCTCCCTTCCTCTGCATGAGAATGTTTTGGGAAGGCTGGTGAATTGCTGCAATTGCGCTTCTGCTTCTTCAAAGGTATAGTTAGGGAGAAGAACACAAAATTCGTCTCCACCGTTTCTTCCTAATATGGCATCAGATGGAAAAAAAGCTTTCATGCTGTCTGCAAGACATTTCAATGCCTTGTCACCATAACCGTGTCCATAGATATCATTGATAAACTTAAAGTCATCAATATCAAAAAGTGCAGCCACAAAATGAGTTTTCGGATTTTTAGCTATCATTTTCGCTGCCAATTCATCAAATCCATAGCGATTGTAAATATTGGTAAGGGAATCCGTGTGTGCCAGTATCTGGAATCTGTTTTTATTTTCTTTCGAAGTCAGCCATACACAGGTAAGAACGGACAGAAGTATAACGTTAGCAATTAATATCACACTGGTTTTTGTTATTAATAAATTGTTTCGCCATCCACCTTGAGGAGCGACTTCAAACATCCATTCCTCTTCCCCTATCGTAAAAGTATAAGAAACCGGATTTATCAACGAATCATTTGATTGAGAAATAATGTTATAGGTATCACTCCAGGGAGCATCTGTCTTTGAAATTCTGTATTCATATCCAAAGCTGGAAAGTGCACTGACCGCGTCTGAGAAAATGTCGGGTACACGCAGGACAACAATGGTAAAGCCCCAGAAATATTCCAACCCGTTTTCATCCTTCAGGAAAATGGGATTGCGGACAGCAATTCCAGAGCCGCCCTGTTTCAATTTGAATGGTCCCTGGGTAATGATTGTATGGTTGTCCCTTGCATAACAGGAAATCTTTCCACGATCTTTATCATGGAGCAGATCAATTTTGCCTGCTTCATTTCCGGTGGACGGATAAATATCTGTCACAACACCATTCGGAGCAAGCTGCACGCTTTCAATAGAATCAGACATAAGATTTTCTGCAATCATGTCAAACTGGTTAAATTCTCCAGATTCACTGATCAAAATCTGTTTCAGAACATCCGTAACGTCTATCCCTTCTGTAATCTCATTTTTTATGCGTTCCCCATAGGTTGTTGCATTTAATAATGCTGTTGTATGGTTCTGTGCTGTTTCATGAGAGTCTACTTTGTATAGGATTATACCAACAAGGCATATACCCAGTAAGAAAACGATAAGCGGAATAAGTGTTTTTTGTTTCATCTAACATGCCCTTTTTTTCAGAGGTGTTTTGCAAGACCTCTGTTGATGTCAGTCATGGCGGCTGTTTTCATAGTATTTTCCCTCACATTGTGTTCCGTGTCAAGATTTCGTACAAGCTAAAATAAGAAGGAGAGCCAAAGCTTTTGGATACTGTTTTTGTCATTTTACAGAGCTCGCAGCGTTCACAAATTCTTCACAAAAAAATTAGCACTCACCTATTGACACTGCTAATAATGGGTGTTATATTACATTTAGAACAAAGGAAAGGGAACAAAAAGAACAGAAGATGCCGAAAACGGAATCGGAGTTCTCAGAAAGCTTTTCTTTGAACCAGATAAAATGACAACCACTTCTGAAAAGGATTCACAGAAGGCATGATAGAAGGAATGGAGGAATGACTTATGTTACTGCCTAGAATTTGGGATGAAGATTTATTTGAGAATATGGATAACTGGATGAGCTGGCCGGATGAGAGTGAGTTCTTCGGTAAGAAGAATCCTCTGTATGGCAAACATGCAAAGAACCTCATGAAGACAGATGTTCGGGAAACCGAGGATGCTTACGAGGTAGATATTGATCTGCCTGGCTTCAAGAAAGACGAGGTTACGATCACCGTCGAAAATGGTTATCTGAATATCAGTGCTGTCAAAGGCCTTGATAAAGACGAAACCGATAAGAAGACCGGCAAGTACATTCGTCAGGAGCGTTACGCAGGCAGCTGCTCCAGAACATTTTATGTCGGCGAAGCCGTTGAACCCGAGGATGTTTCCGCGAAGTTTGAAAACGGTATCCTGCAGCTTCACATTTTGAAGAAGGAAGCAAAGAAGGTAGAAAAGAAAGACAACCGGATCGCAATTGAAGGCTGATCTTTCCGGTATACAAATCTGAGCATTCCGTCAAAATCTCACCTGATAAAGATCCCGGTGCGTGAAAACGTATCGGGATTTTTTGTCGTAAAGGAAGCTTCGATTTTATACAATAAAAACGCTTTGGGAGGATCCCACTGCGGCAGGAAAGGAAAAGGGCGATATTCGACAGGAGAAATGCGCTGGATTTCACCCGAAAGGTTGCGTAAAAAGGCTCAATCATGTAAAATCAAAGTAATATCTTTGAAAAATGAGCGGCAGGACCGCAGCATGGAGGATGAAATGGATATATTCGGAATATTGGCGATGGTCGGGGGACTTGCTCTGTTTTTATACGGTATGCAGGTTCTGGGAGATGGTCTGAAAAGAACGTCGGGCGGACGTCTGGAAGAAATTCTGGAATCGCTGACTTCCAACAAATGGAAGGGCGCGCTGCTGGGCTGTGTTGTCACGGCAGTAATTCAGTCATCGTCAGCAACGACGGTAATGGTAGTCGGACTCGTAAACTCCGGTATTATGAAGCTGACGCAGGCTGCAGGCGTTATTTTGGGGGCGAACGTCGGAACGACAGTTACTTCCTGGATGCTGAGCTTGACTGGTATCGAAAGCAGCAATGTGTTTGTACAGCTGTTAAAGCCGGCGAACTTCTCACCAATCGTCGGTATCATTGGCGTGATCATGCTGATGACCGCTAAAAATGATAAGAAAAAAGATATCGGTACGATTTTGATCGGCTTTGCAGTTCTGATGTTTGGTATGGAAACTATGTCCTCTGCAGTAGAGCCGCTGGCGGGCAATGAGAAATTTACCGGCATTCTGACGATGTTCTCCAATCCGATCCTTGGTATGCTTGCCGGTCTGGTGCTGACTGCGGTTATTCAGAGCTCTTCTGCATCCATCGGTATCCTGCAGGCACTTTCCATGAGTGGAACACTTACTATCGGTTCTGCGATCCCGATTCTGATGGGTGAAAACATCGGTACGGCGATCACTGCGATCCTTTCCTCTATGGGCGCAAGTAAAAATGCGAAGCGTGCAGCGCTGATGCATTTATATTTCTGTATTTTAAAGACAAGCTTTTTCATGGTGCTTTTTTATCTGATCGATGCGATCGTACATTTTTCGTTTATGACAGAGCTTGCAAACCCTTTCATCATTGCCATGATCCACAGTATCTTTAACCTGTCGGCGGTGATTATCATGCTGCCGATATCCGAAGTGCTGGTAAAGCTTGCGATGAAGACGATTCCGGTTACTCCGGACGAGCTCGAGGATGTTCCGGTAGAAAAGAGCATTCAGATCCTGGACGAGCGTTTCCTGGCATCGCCGCATTTTGCACTGGAGCAGTGTAAAACAGCCGCAGGCGATATGGCAGAGTATGCCCGGGAAGCCCTGTTGCTTGGAATGGGGCTTGTGACAGAGTTCCATCCAGAACAGGCAAAGCGGGTGGAAAATCTGGAAAATCTTGTGGATTCCTACGAAGATCAGCTGGGTACTTATCTGGTAAAATTAAGTAGCCGGAATCTTTCTACGAGAGACAGCCATACACTGTCCACGCTGCTGCATTGTATCGGTGATTTTGAGCGGATCTGTGACCATGCGATCAATCTCGTAGGATATGCACAGGAAATGGCGGAAAAGGATCTGCATTTTTCTGCCAAAGCAGAAGAAGAGCTGAAGGTATTTACGGCGGCGGTTCAGGATATCATGAACCGTGCGGTAACGGTATTTAAGAACGATGATCTGAAGCTTGCAAAGTCTGTAGAGCCTCTGGAAGAGGTGATCGACGGACTGAATATGGAGATCAAGAGACGCCATATCCGCAGATTACGGAAGGGAAAATGTACCATAGAGCTTGGACTTACGCTGTCGGATATTACGACCTGCTACGAACGTGTTGCAGACCACTGCTCCAATATCGCAGTATGCCTGTTGCAGGTCAATGAAGACGGCTTCGATACCCATGGTTATCTGGAAATGGTCCGTGATACGGACAATCCGGAGTTCCGCGCAGAGGTGGCAGAATTTGAACACAAATACGAGCTGCCCCGTATGAAGAAGGATGAAATCGATTCTCTGCCGACGATCGCTTTAGAGGAAACAGATACAGCCTCCGGGGAAAAATCAGATTTTCTCAGCAGTCGAATTCAGGAGCGTAAGAAAAAGAGAAAAGACGGGAAAAAGAAATAAAGAAGGCACCGCAGATTGACGGGAATATACCCGAACAGAACGGATTAAAGTCGGTTGAAAGAGACGATTGAGTTATGGAAGAAAACATAAAGATTCCTAGCAAAGAAGAGGTTTCACAATTTTTGGATTTGAACGTAGAAAACGTGAATAAAGTGTTTTTATATGCAAAAGCGGATTTGGAAGGAAACATTTTAGTAGATTCTGAAGTTGCGAAACAAGAAAAACTAGGTCCTTTAATGAAAGCGGTTACTCTTAGGGAAGAAGGAACTTCATCAGAAACCCCGGTATATTTAAATTTGCTTAGATTGGTTGTTGTCAGAGGGACGGTTATCGGTTTTTTCCAACAGCTGCAGATATCTTTTTGGAATAAAGGATTAAAAAAAGAGGATCCGCTATATACAAAAGCAGTCTTAAAGGATTTAATAGGTCTGAAAGCATGTGACGGGAAAACAAATGTCATAAAACTGAAAAATAAGGCTGGAAGAGAAGAATATGTAAGCGTCTGGGCGGATCAGGCACATAAGGATTCTATCGATAAGCTTTTATATCTGGCAAGAGCATTATACCTGATTGATCCCTTGAGGGATTCGGGAGTCAAGGATAATGCCGGAAATCCTGTCCTGTCAGTCGATACGACACAAGGGATATTTGAAGGTATGATTCCGAGATATAGTGCGGAATCGAAAGCTACATTAGCAGAGCTGATGAAACGTAAGGCAGAGAAGGCAGAACAAGTTAAAAACGAAGAAAACCAGAATACATGAGCGGTATATGTCAATTGGTCTTACAAGAAAGTACAGACACTTACCGGAGAAAATGAAAAATGAGAATTGCAGCATATCAGTTTGCCGTAACCGGCGATATGGTGGAGAATTTTGAAAAAATAAAAAATGCAATTTTGCTGGCAAAGAAGAATGCTGTCCAGCTCCTTGTTTTTCCGGAATGCGCGTTGACAGGCTACCCGCCGAGAGATATCAAAAGCTCGTCTGAGGTTCGTTTTGATCTTGTGGAGGATTGCTGTAAAAAGCTCCAGGAACTGTCGGATGAAACCGGGATTGCGCTTCTTGTGGGGACGATTTACCGGGCAGATCAGATTTACAACCGGGCGATTTTATTCGATGGAAAGTGAATAAAAACAACGACATTAAATATCGGTATGGCTTTTGTCTGGTGGCCATCCAACGATATTTGGTGTCGTTTTTTTGTTTCCGGAGAAAAGGAGTGGATTCAGCTTGCGGTAACCTGTTTCCCGATGGCGTTATGCGCGCAGGTCTTCTTTGTAGGATCGCTTGTGAGATTTGTATTTCGGATGATATTTACGAAGCAGCTGGCGAATGGATAAACTTGGTTCCGTAAAAAAAATACGGCATAAGTTGAATTTTTTTGCAGATAATAATATAATATAGAAAAAGAGCAGGAGAGGTGATTGTTATGTTAAAAAAATTCAGCGTAGAAAACTTTAAAGGGTTTCAGGATAAAATCACATTTGATATAGGATCACCCAGCAATTATAACTTTAATTCTGAAATTATAAAAAACGGTTGTGTGACAAAAGGAATTATTTATGGCATTAACAGCAGCGGTAAATCAAACCTTGGATTGGCTATTTTTGATATCATTACCCATTTGACAGATAAACAGAAATTGCTTTCCAGCTACGATTTTTACCTGAACATGAGTGGAAGAAAATCCTTTGCTGAATTTGAATACACCTTTATGTTTGATGGTCATGAAGTGGTTTACCGATACAGCAAAAATGATGTAAATACTTTGAAGAGTGAGAGTTTATCTATTGATGGAAAGGAAGTTATCTTTTTTGATTTTCTTACCAGGGATGGGTTCACCTTGCTGGATGGTTCCGGCACTTTGAATGTATCGATCAAGAGCGAGAGTCCGATTTCCCGTGTAAGGTATGTGAACAACAACTCTATTCTTACGGATAATGAGCAAAATCGGGTATTTAAAAAGTTTATTGATTTTGTGGAACGTATGCTTTTGTTTTATTCGTTAGACAGCCGGGGATATGAAGGCTTTACAAATGGTAACGAAGGTGTAGCGGAAGGTATTGTAAATAGTGGAAAAGTGCAGGATTTCCAGAGGTTCCTGAAAGAAAATGACATTGACTATGAATTATACGGATGCGAAGTGGACGGCAAAAAAGCAATCTACTGTCATTTTGATAATACAGATGCTGATTTCTTTAAGATCGCCTCTACCGGAACCAGATCACTGGCATTGTTCTATTATTGGTATATTCGTATGGAAAAGGCATCTTTTGTGTTTATAGATGAATTTGATGCATTTTATCATTTCGAATTATCCGAGTCGGTGCAAAGACATTTGAACCAGATAGCTGGAGTTCAGATATTTACAACGACTCACAACACGGATCTGATGAGCAATGATCTGCTTAGACCGGATAGCTATTTCTTACTTGCAAATAACAGCATAAAAGCGATTTCTCAATTAACAGAAAAGGAACTGCGTCAGGCTCATAATCTTCAGAAAATGTATAAGGCAGGTGCATTTAATGGCAAATAAAGACTATAAGGCATTTATAGTCGAGGGAGAGGTCAGAGAACCTCAGGTGATTGACAATATTTCGAAGATATTCTTTTCTCATAAAAATTATAAAGTCATTACGCTTCCGGCTGGGGAAAATATCTATATGCTTTGGAAACAGCTGAAAGCGGATAATTTTGATACGGATGTCATTGAGGTTCTCAGGGAAAGCAATGTAGAAATTAAGAAGCAGCTTATGGGATTGTCGAGAGAGGACTTTTCAGAGGTGTACCTTTTCTTTGATTATGATGCCCATCAGACAAATTTAGGGAAAGCAGTCAATGAGGATGTGATCCGGCAAATGCTCGAAAGCTTTGATAATGAGACGGAAAATGGAAAATTATACATTAGCTATCCGATGGTTGAAGCACTGAGAGATTATCATCCGGGAAAATGCGGGAATGGAGCAGATTGTTTCGCAGAGATAGAAAATCTTGGCAGGTATAAGAATGTTTCTGCGACAAGGGCACTCAATCCGCATTTTAAGGAGTATGATATTGATATTTGGAAAGACATTATCGATGTGTTTGCAATGAAGGTATTGTGTTTATATAAGTTGTCGGATACAATGGAATACGCGCAGTATTTCGAAGAGGTAACACCGGGTCAGATATATGTCATGGAAGTACAGGAGGCTGAGAGACAGCGGGTATTTGTGTTGAGTGCATTTCCGGAATTTTTGCTGGATTATTTTGGGGTGAAGCTGTGGAAAACAAGTGTGAAACATACAAGAAATCAGATGAGTGAGTTAGAATGCAGAAAGAACTGGTTTCAAAAATCTTGAAAAAAGTGTCAAAATCTGCAAAAAAAGTTTTAAAGAAAAGTATACGAGGGAAAATTTGATGAAAAAAAGCGTTTATCTGGCGATATTTGCATTGACCTTTGGACTCTGCGCAGGCTGCGGAAACAAGGAAGCAGACAGCGATATTTCGGGTACGGAAGACACCGTTTTTCAGACAGAAGAACCGCTTGAGCTTTCAGGCACAGGAAATATTGATTTAAGTGAAGAAAATAAGGATTCCGGCGGAGAAAATGCTGATTCCAGTGAAGAAAATAATGGTTCCGGTGAAGAGGATACTGATATCGAATCAACCGATACTCAGGAGATCGATTTTACGCGCGATTATTCTGAGGACATCAAAAAAGATGTGGACGATGTAGTATCGGCTTCGGCTTCTTTGCAAGAGGAACTGGAAAATATTCACACGCTTTCCGAACAGTATGAGGCGATTGCCCAAACTGCTCAGACGCAGGGGGAAATGAATATGTCGTCCGGATGGTTTCTCAAAATCTGGGATACGGAGCTGAATAACCTGTGGAGCAGATTCAGCGATTCGGCGGATGCGCAGACGAAGGAAAAAGTCCTCGCAGAGCAGAGAAGCTGGAACTCCATGAAAGAAGAAGTGGCGCAGGAGAGCCTTGGTTCCAGCGAAGAAAACGGGAGCATGTACTCGCTTCTTGTGAACTTTTTTCAGGAAGAAATTACAAAAAACAGAGCCTACGTCCTTGCAAATGAGCTGGCAAAGGTGAAGGGCGAAGCATTTGAAATGCCGGAGCGGTCGACGAAGTACGGAGTGTTTGTGGATAATCAGGGGACCGGCAGTGTATACAGCCTGTTATGTACCCAGCAGGGCGTAAATGGCAGCGATGAAGCGGTGATCTCCATTTACAGGCAGGGCGAGCTAAAAGGAAGCTTTGTGGATAACGGAAACGGGGAGCTGGAATTTTCATCCGAGGATGGCTCTGTAAAGGGAATTATTCAGATCAACGGCTGGGACGGCGCGAGCTTTGAAGTGACTGAGACATCCAACCCGGATGCATTTCCCGTAGGACAAAAAACGGAATTTCCGTTTGCGTTTTAAAGAAAACAGAATATCAGAATCGAACACCCCCAGACCTGACCGAAGTGCGATGCCCGGCGGGGCTGGGGGTGTTTTGTGTGCCGTATCTTACCAGATTCCCAGCACATGCTGCATGAGCAGGCTCATGGAAGCGATGCCGACCCAGCAGCAAAAGCCCAGGGCGAGCGGTTTACCGCCGGTTTTGATGAGCTTTACGATGTTTGTATTTAAACCGACCGCGCACATGGCGAGGACGATGAAGAACTTGCTCAGTGTTTTGAGAGGAGAAAATACGGATGCGGAAACACCGAGAGAGGTTGCGATTGTTGTGATGATGGAAGCCAGCACAAAGTAGAGAATAAACATCGGGAAAATCTTTTTAAACTCGACTTTTTTGCCCTCGGAACCGGCTTTTTTCGTGCGGACAAAAGCGAGTACCAGCGTGATCGGAATGATTGCAAGGGTACGGGTCAGCTTTACAGTAACAGCTTTGTCCAGTGTCTGTGTGCCGAGCTGATAGAGGGAATCCCAGGTGGATGCGGCAGCAGTCACGGAAGAAGTATCGTTGACAGCAGTTCCGGCGAAAATTCCGAAGGCTTCGCCGCTTGTGGTGGAAAATCCGAGCAGCGCGCCGAGGGCCGGGAAAAACAGGGCAGCCAGCATGTTGAAGAAGAAAATAACGGAAATTGCCTGCGCAACCTCTTCATCATCTGCATCAATAACGGGGGCTGTTGCAGCGATTGCGGAGCCGCCGCAGATCGAAGAACCGACACCGACCAACGTGGAGATTTTGCCGGGAACGTGCATGATACGGTGCAGCACATAGGCGATAATCAGCGAGGTGGAAATCGTTGCGAGGATGATCGGTAAAGACTGCTTTCCGGTTTCCAAAATAACGGAAAGGTTTAAGCCAAAGCCCAGCAGGATGACTGCGTACTGCAGCACCTTTTTGGATACAAATGTGATGCCGCTCTGGAACTGTGTCTTATCTTTGAGCAGCAGCGTGATCAGCATACCGGCAAGAATACCGAATACCGGACCGCCGACAACCGGGACAGCCTGTCCCAGAAACCAGCAGGGAATGGCAAGGACGAGGCATAACAGGATGCCTTTTACATTTTTCTGAATGAAACTCATATGTTCTCCCTTCCTGACGGAACGTTCGCCACCAGTTTTCTCTCATAATTACGTGTCAGATCAGAAGTTTTTGACACTGACGGATGCAGCAGTTTACAGCACCGCCTGCAAACAGTTATTATCCTAGCACAGAAATATAATAAATTAAAATGATATATTTATAAAATGATAGATTTTTGTTATGATGAAGCGGAAACTGCTGTGGAAAAGGAAAGAAACTGGGGAGATGCAGAGATTTCTGCATTTCTGACAAATCGCAGTTTGCGGCGGGAAAAGAGGAGGATATGAAAAAATTTTTAAAATACGTTGTGCCGTCGGTACTGGCGTTTGCACTTTCTGGTATTTATGCAATTGTAGATGGCTTTTTTGTAGGAAACAGTGTCGGAGATGTCGGACTTTCTGCGATCAATGTGGTATATCCGGTGGTGACGCTGATGCAGTCGGCGGGCACCGGAATCGGAATGGGCGGTGCGGTCATGTGGACGGTACGGCGTGCAGAGGGACAAAAGGAGGACGGAGACGAGTATGTGCGTACAGCACTGCGGCTTCTGCTTCTGACGAGTATTGTACTGACGGCTGTGATGCTGATCTTTATGGATCCGGTGCTGTCCTTTCTGGGGGCAGAGGGGACGATCCGTCCCCTGGGTGAGGAATATCTGCGGATCATGGTCTACGGGACGACGTTTCAGGTATTTGCGACAGGCATTGTGCCGCTGATTCGTAATAACGGAGGCGCTTCCTTTGCGATGGTTACAATGATCGCCGGATTTGGAATGAATATTGTACTGGATTATCTGTTTGTCTGGGTGCTGCAGCTTGGTATGGCCGGTGCGGCATGGGCGTCGATCCTGGGGCAGGCTGTGACAATGGTGGGCTCTTTTGTTTATGTATGGAAAGAAAAGCTGCCGGTATTGGGCGTCTGTAAGGAGTTTGGAAAAAAGGTCTGCAGAATCGTGCAGATCGGCATCGCGCCGTTTGGACTGTCGCTTTCTCCGATGATCTCCCTGCTGTTCATGAACCGTTTCTGTCTGTCCTATGGAGGGGAAACTGCGGTTGCGAGCTATGCCTGCATCGCTTATGGATTGACGATCGTATATCTGCTGATGCAGGGCGTGGGGGATGGAAGCCAGCCGCTGATGAGCCTGCATTACGGTGAGGGTAAAACAAAAGAGGTGGACCGGGTGCGCAACATGGCGTATGGAACAGCGTGGGTGCTGGCACTTGCCTGTATGCTGATCCTATATGGAACGAGATATGATCTGGGTGTGATCTTTGGTTCTTCCGATGTCGTAACGCAGATGACCGGAAATGCGATGCCGATATTTCTGGCCGGACTTTTGTTCTATGCGTTTTCGAGAATTACCACATCAGGATTTTATGCGACGGAGCAAAGCCTATTTTCCTACATTTGTGTGTATGCAGAACCGGTCCTTTTATTGATCCTTTTGTTGATTGTGCCGCGGATTTTGAGACAGGACGGTGTGTGGCTGAGCATGGTGCTTTCACAGATCCTGACTGCAGGAATCGCATGTTTGCTTCGTCAGAAAGAGAAGAAGCGGATTGTGTGACCGCGTAAAAAGTGCTGACCGCACGATCTTATATATTTCTGAAAGAATAATATATGTAATTGAGAAATCTCCTGTGCTACACTTCTTGTGCACAGGAGATTTGTAGTTATGTAAACCTATGAGATTTTCAGGATTCCAGATAGGCGCGCAGATATAAGCGGCGATAGGAGGACGGAGTCATGCCGGTTTGTTTTTTGAAGAAATTCGAAAAATAAAACTGGCTGCCGAATCCGAGAGAATCTGCGATGGAAGCGATGGGCAGATCGGTGGAGGTCAAAAGCTGCGTTGCGGTTTCCGTTTTTTTCTGAAGGATGAACTGACCGGGAGAAATGCCCATGCGGGACTGGAACAGCCGCGTAAAGTGGCTGACATGATATCCGGCAGCCTCTGCCATTTGCTGTACCGTGACCTGCTCGTTCAAATGTGTTTCCACATAAGCGATGGAATCGGAAAGGGGCGAGTCAAAGGTCTGCGCAACGAGGGAAACGCTGTCTGGCGGACAGCATTCCAGATAGTAACAGAGCAGGTTTAAAACAGCCTGTTTGGCTTTCAGCGCAGAAAAGATATCATCCTGTCGGACGCTGTGGACGAGATCGAGGAAAAGCTGTTCGGCCTTTTTCGGGTCTTTCGCGTCGATGCAGAGCGGCAGATGAATGAGTTCGAACAGGTCGGTCTGCTGGCAGGTGATCTCGAAATGGCAATAGTAGGTGCGGTATGGATTATGGATATCGGTAAAAAACGCCTGGTTCGTGTAGGCGGGGAGCAGATACAGCTGTCCGCTTGTTGGATGGATGGTTGTCTCATCGATGCAGATGGTTCCCTCCCCTTGCAGGACGAGCTGAATGCTGGAAAAGGGCGGAACCGAGGAATCACATTTCCACGTCTCGTCACAGATGATGAGGTTGGCGCGTTCCAGACTGACGGTCGCTTCGCGCAGGCGGTTTTGGATAATCAGATTTGTTTCGTTCATAGGTTGTCTGTCCTGTTGCAGTGGTTAAGCATGATTTCGCGGATTGTTTTGTGCATTGCGCATCTACAGCCCGCTGGAAATTATAATCATTATTCTATCATACAAAAAGGAGATTTTGCAAATGGCACACAAGATCAGAGAAGTTTACATTGTACATCATTCTCACACAGACGTTGGTTACACAGACCTGCAGGAACAGGTTATTTACAACCAGACGAATAACATCCGCCGGGCAGTAGAGCTGATTTCGGAGGGGCTGGGAAAAGGAACCAATCAGAAGGACCTGAAATGGAACTGTGAGACCTGGTACTGCGTAGAGCAGTTTTTAAAGGCTGCAACGAAGGAAGAGAAAAAGACGTTCTTCGATCTGGTAAAGAAAAACAGCATCGGTCTTTCTGCAAACTACTTAAATTTCAATGACCTGGCGGACTGCGAATATCTGACCGAGAAAATCCATGATATGCAGGAGGTATGCGCGAAGGAAGGCATTACCTTAAAGACTGCGATGTTTGCAGATATCAACGGTATTTCCATGGGACAGAGAGACGCTATGCTTGCAAACGGCATTGAGTTCTTATATACAAATATCCACACTCATCACGGCATGTATCCGCTGTATCAGAACCAGAAGCCTTATTTCTGGGAAAATGAAGACGGCAAGCGTCTGCTGGTATGGAGCGGCGAGCATTACAACCTGGGCAATGCGCTCGGCATCGTATTCAACAAAAACGTCAACTTCATGACAGAGAATTACTTCGGCAAAGCACAGGGAGATGTTGCAGGGCCGCTGGAGAAGCTGCACTCCAACCTGATCGCAAGCATGGAGGAATATGAAGAAAACGGTTATCCTTATGATTTCTATATCACAAGCGTTTCCGGTGTATACTCCGACAACGCGCCCATCAATCCCGCAATTGCAGACACGGTAGCGTTGTTCAACGAAAAGTACGGCGAAGAAGTTACCCTGCGTATGGTAACCTTACAGGAGCTGTATGATCTGATCCGCAATAAGGTAGCGGATGCTCCCGTTTACCGCGGTGCGATCAACGACTGGTGGGGCAACGGTGTTGGCAGCACGCCTTATGCAGTAAAGCATTATAAAGAGGCAGTTCGTTTAAACCGTATCTGCGACCGATTGGAAGAAAAGACTGGTGTTCATAACGCAGAGCTGGTAAAAGCTTACGGCGATAACTCCCTGCTGTATGCGGAACACACCTGGGGTCATTCCGCAACCGTAACCAACCCTTACGATACCATGGTAACAAACCTGGATATGCGTAAAAACAGCTATGCATCCAAAGCACATGAGGCAGCTGCAATGCGCAAAAACGAGCAGTGCCATCTGCTCGGCGATATCCTGCGTTACTACAATCTGTCCGGTAAGGTAAAAGCAGTATCCACCAGCCATGAAAAGAGAGTATTCCCGGTTGAGTTCTATGTGGAAACCATGAGCCTTCCGGCTGTAAAAGTAACCGATGACAAGACAAACGAAGTGATGGAGGTTCAGCTGTCCGCACATCCCCGCGGTGTTCTGGTAAGCTTCCTGGCTGAATTTGAGCCAATGGAAGAAAAGACCTTCACTTATGAAGAACAGCCTGCATCAGCACAGACCCTGTTTACCAGAACCGCATGGGTCGGCGCAGAGCGTGTACGTGATATTATCAATACTTATGATACCGAAAGCTACAAGCTGCCTTACGGTATGGAAAACGATTCCTTCAAAATCAGCTGGAAGGTCGGCGAAGGAATTACTTCTTTCTATAATAAAAAAGCAGAGGTGGAAATGTGCAAGTCCGGATTGGAGACTTTCTTTACTCCTGTCTATGAGTGTACCAAAATCCGCAAGGGTGTTTATGAAGAGCGCCGTCTGATCGGCAGAAATATCAGAGGCCTGCACGCGGAACAGTATCAGGGCGACTTAAAGGATGTAAGGATTCTCGATCACGGTCCGGTATTTACTAAGGTGGAACTGGTATTTGATCTGGAAGGAACGTACTACAGCAGCGTTATCATCAAGATGTACAACAAGCTGCCAAAGATTGAGTTTTCTTATCATATCGCAAAGACACTGAGCGAGGATATCGAGAGCGTATTTATGCCTCTGGCACTGAACCTGCCTGATGCAGAGGTTTCCATCCAGAATGGCGGCGTAGCCATGCGTCCTGGTATCGACCAGCTGCCCGGCACGAATATGGAATACTATCTGGCAGATGAAGGCCTGATCTACCGTACCAAGGATCAGACGATTCTGGTAAATACATTTGATACCCCTCTGCTGTATATGGGAGCAATGGAATCCCATCCGATTCTTCTGTGCGATAACAGGGAAGAAAACAACAAGCGTCCGGTTTACAGCTGGATCATGAACAATACCTGGGAGACAAACTTCAAGATGGATCTGTCCGGCTTCAGTGAATTCCGTTACGGCGTGGAGATCGTAGACAACGGTTCTGTAAAAGAAGGCATGGAGCGTCTGTCTGATAACGATAAGGGCGTTGTAACCTTTATCTGCGGTTAATGGGATTTAATGGCTGTGGAATGAGGAGTAAAATGGAAAAGAAAAACTATATTCTGTTGTTTTTACAGATCGCAGCGATTGCCGTATCCGGAGTATTCGGGGGAGATACAACATTTGCCCTGATTACGGCGCTGATTGGCATTACATTTAATTTCCTGGTATCCATGAATATCGCGTCCGGATTTTTATTCGGATTCGTGTATGCGGTATGTAATGGCATTCTGGCATGGCAGACGAACGTTTACGCAACATTTGTATTCATGATCTTTATGCAGGCGCCGATGGCTCTTTACAGCTTGCGGAAATGGCATGGCAAGAAAAAAGAGACCGAAGCGATTATGAAGAAAATGGACCGCAGAGAACTGACCTCAATGGTCGTTGGCGCGATTGTGTTATTCGTGATTATGACAGGCATTCTGTCCGCAATAAACGGTGCGTTCAACGCAAATGTATTGTTTGACACATTTTTCTTTGTCTGCAGCGTAACGGCCTGCATCGGCCTGGCAGCCTGCTACAAAAACGCGTACATCGTAAACCTTGGTTCCGGAATCGGAGGAACGATCCTCTGGCTGTATAAGGCGATTACGATGGAAACCGGAATTTCCATGGCAGTATTTTTCGCGATCGTTGCGCTCAACTCCGCACTGGCGGTACAGCAGCAGTATGGAAAAAGCAGCCGGAGAGCAGCTGTTTGATTTGTTGAGCAAGGGATTTGAAAGGATTCAAAACCGGTATCTATCCTTTCGGAAGTATGCTATAATGAGCGCAAGTGAGTCAACATGCTTGCATGATTGACGAACGGCGGAATTCGCTCACGAGCAGCCTGCGCAGCAAGCGGAAAAACGCGACAGCGCGGGCTCGTGAGCGAAGGAACACAAGCTTTTAAAAGCACACAAAAGGAGGGGTCTTCTATGAGCAGCAAAATGACTGTCAAAAAGGAAGCGATTATGGCCCGATTTGGGGGAATGGGGTTCCATAACAGCGAAGCAAACGTCTGGCGGGAGATGGATGACGTCCAGTTCAACCAGTACGTCGGCAAGGTTTATCGGGAGCTTTCGCCCGGTTTTTCCAGAATGTGGGGAGGCTTTCCGGAATGGACGAAGGAAGAGATGGACGCGTTCGCAGAATATTGTGAAAAAATGCAGTGTAAGGTTGGTGCAACAATCTATCTGACCGGGCATTGCGTGCGGTATGAGACGGACGAGGAGCTGACTGCGTATGCATCGAATGTTGCAGACCGACTGGAGTATCTGATCTATGAAAAGGGTCTGAGCAACGTTAAGATTTATTGTATGTCCAATGAACTGAGCCTGGATGACTGGGGAGACCTGGCATTTGAAATGGCTACGTTCAAAAAATATCATACCTATCTGTATAACGAGTTTGCGCACAGACATCTGCCGGTCTACCTGCTGGCGACCGACGCTTCCCCGATGGAACGCTGGGAGACGGTGGAATGGGCGATTGCAAACGGCATGGTTCCGATTTCCAACGTATTTGGCGGACATCATTATGTAAATGACTTCGAAGCGGAGGATCTGGATTTTTATAAGATTTTCAAGCGTCACTGCTCCGATGTTGTCAATATGTTAAAGCCTTACGAGCGTCGTTTTATTCTGGGCGAGTTTGGTCTGGCGCAGGCATTCAAGCAGGGACAGAACAATATTAATGGCGTAAAGATGGATGTGTGTGATGCCTTCTATAACGGAAAGGAATCCTACTCTGCGCTGCAGATTTGTGAGATGGCACTTGCAGCAGTTAATGCCGGCGTGTATGCGATGGCACTCTGGACCTTTGTAGATGTTCCGAATCCCCGTGACCTGCAGTACCGTCTGAACAAATGGGGATTGCTGCGCTGGGATGATACGGATTACGGCGCACGGGACTGGCTGTATGCCTATGGCCTGCTGGTTCGCTATTTCCGGAAAAATTCCAAACCTCTTACGATTTCCTCCGAGGACTATCTGCTGCGCAGCGGCGGCGTTGTAAACGATGACGGTTCCTTCTCTGTTGCGATCGTCAATCGTCACAAAGAGCCTGTTGAGATCGATATTTCTCTGGAAAATCTGAAATCAGACAAGGCTCTGCGCAGATATCTGTATGATTCTGCCAATGTGCCCCGCAGCAAATTTGCAGACCTGCAGGATTACGATGAACTGATTGCATGCGCCGGCAACAGCGTGCATGTGACCGTTTCGGCAAGCTCCATCGTTCTGCTGACAACGGATTACACCGATCATAAGCCGGCAGCAATTACAGGTATTTGTGCAGAAGACGGGACAGTTACCTGGGAAGCCTCTACAGAGGCAGAGCATCGCTATTATCGTGTATATAAGGGCGATTCTGCAGACTTTGTTCCGACAAAGGAAAATCAGGTTGCCTCCACCATCGCAACGTCCTTTACGGATCCTGACACAGCGCCCGGATTCTATAAAGTGGAGTCTGTCGATGCATGGGGAAATCACTGAACAGCAGCCGCGATAGCTGTTTGGCGTCAATAAAGTAATATGATGCCAGGGGCAAAAGGTCTAAGCCCACATGAGCTTGCTCATAGGTGGGTGAAAGACCTTGTGACCCGCCCCGATAGGAGCATAAAAGTGGGATGATAATCCCACGATATGCGACTATCGGGCAGGATTGTGGGAGTGCGCAGCACGGAACAATCCGTAGGCATCAAGTCGGGGGCTTTTGACCCCGACATCAGTAATATAGTTTGGTTGTGCGGATCAGACGGGAAGAAACGAGGAATGAGATGACCTATAACGAAGCGATTGAATGGATGGATTCAAGACACTGGAGCGGCACGGGAAAAGGGATCGTGCGATCACAGGAGCTTTTGGAACGGCTTGGAAATCCGCAGGACAAGCTGAAATTTGTACATGTGGCGGGTACGAACGGCAAAGGTTCGGTCTGCGCGTGCCTGTCGAAAATTCTGACGGCAGCCGGCTATCAGGTTGGGCTGTTTGTTTCTCCCCATTTAAAACGTTTTAACGACAGAATTTATTTTAACGGAACAGAGATCGGAGACGAAGATTTTGCGAGGTTGGCGTCACGGATCCGAACACAGGCAGAAGTCATGAAGGATGCGCCGACGGTGTTTGAGATCATGACGGCAATGGGGATGCTGTATTTTGCAGAAAAACAGTGTGATCTTGTGATGTTGGAAGTCGGCATGGGCGGCAGGCTGGATTCCACCAATGTGATCCGAACGCCGGAGGCTGCTGTTATCACCTCCATCGGACTGGATCATACAAAGGAGTTGGGTGATACACTGGAAAAAATCGCGGGAGAAAAGGGCGGTATCATAAAAACAGGCGGCACAGTCATTGTGGACGGAAGCAATACAGCAGTTATGCCGGTATTTGAAAAAATCTGTCAGAAAACAGGCGCGTTGCTTGTTACAAGCGCGCCGGAACAGATCCGGAATGTTGTGTTAAGTCCGGCGGGCGAGGTATTTGATTATAAGGATCTGAAAGAGCTTCATCTCTCTTTGACAGGTGTCTATCAGATGAATAACGCGGCGGTGGTCATAGAAACTCTTCGTGTGCTGGAACAAAAAGGGTATAGGATCGGTGAAGCTGCTCTGCGCAAGGGGCTTTCAGAGGTGTATTGGCCGGGACGCTTTGAGCGCCTGCATGAGCAGCCGACCTTTCTGGTGGATGGCTCCCATAACCCGGACGGCATCCGGGCACTGCTGAAAAGCCTGCGCAGTTATTTTCCGGATAAAAAAATCCGTTTCCTGCTGGGGATTCTTTCTACAAAGGATGTCAGCACAATGCTGCAGCTGATCGAACCTTTGGCAGAGGAAATCGGCGTGATTATGCCGCCGTCTGAAAAAGCGATGGATAATGAAAGAATGGCGCAGCAGATCAGCCGGGAATGTGCGGTAAGGACAACGGCATTTGATTCGATCGAAGAAGGGGTACGCAGTATGATCGAAAATGCTGAAAAGGAGGATGTGATCTGTGCAACCGGCTCGCTGTATTCGATTGAAGAGATCCGTACCTGCGCAAACCGGGAATTTCATCAAAACTGCGGAGGCTGTGAGAGACTGTGACATCGGAAGAAACTGCGCGCTTTACTGCAGCAAAGGAGCGGATCATCGGTAAAAATCGGGAACGCAATGGTATCGGCACCCTTTCGGAAAAGACGGTTCACGCGGTGTTGAAAAATTATTACGCTCCGGATGAAACGCAGCATGAAATTCCGGTGGAGGGCTGCGTGGCAGATATATTTAATGGAAAAGAGATTATTGAAATCCAGACCAGAAGCTTCGATCGGATGCGCCCGAAGCTGGAGCGATTCCTGCCGCTGTATCCGGTGACGATCGTGTACCCGATCCCATACTGCAAGCATGTTTTCTGGATCGACGAGGAAACCGGAGAAATTTCCGGCGGACGGAAATCTCCATTAAAGGGAAGTCCTTATCTGGCATTTAAGGAGCTGTACCGGATCAAAGCTTATCTGCAAGATCCGAACCTGACGATCCGGCTCACGTTTCTGAATATGGAAGAATATAAGCTGTTAAATGGCTGGAGCCGGGACAAAAAACGTGGCTCCAGCCGTTATGACAGAATTCCTGTTTCCATTGAGAGGGAAATGGAATTTACCTGCGCACAGGATTATGTCCAGCTGATTCCATACGATCTGCCGGAGCCCTTCACATCTGCGCAGCTTGCGAAAGCAGTGCAGATTCGAAAGGAGCAGGCTGGTATTGTGTGCAATATCCTTCATGACCTTGGCGTGATGAAGCGGGAGGGCAAAAAAGGAAATGCGTATCTCTACAGGGTGGTGGAGGTATGAGTTTCGATGGACAGAACATCATCCAGAAAAATCTGCATTCCATCCTCCAGTGTGAGGATGCGCTGGAAAAGGTCGAGCTTTTTGACCGTGCCGGATATAGAGACATAGGAACCGCCCTGTTTGCGTTTGTCAGGGCAAAAGAAGGTAATGGAAATCAGCGGTTTTTCGGAGAGATGTTCGAGAAGCTGCTGAAATTGTATGTCGAGAAGCTCTTGCAGATCTTCGTTGAGTGTGATCTTTTCTTCTGTCAGGCGTGCTGTTTCCAAAATGGCGGAATCATAGCCGGTGAGAGCGGCAAAGGGAGAAAACTGGGCTGCGCGGTCATGCATGGACATCTGAGGATGTGTTTTGGAAACGTGGTGCGGAAGATGGATGATATCGCTGTAGTCTGACTTCATGCCTTATGTCCTCCAATCTGGTTGTTGCGGTCTTTGGCGGTTGCGCCCTCTTCCAGGTTCATCGCTTTGAGGACTGCGTTTTTACCGAATTTTTTTCGGATGGAAAGCATCGCCTCCTGCAGCTTTCGCTCACGCTCCAGGTCAGCAGCGTCGGCTTTCTGTTTTTGTTCTTCTGCTGCATAATCTGTGAAAAGATCGAGCTGGGTAAAGCGGTCTTTCTTTTGCAGAGCAGTGTCCTCCGGGATAATGTGGTTGGCGACAATATACAGCCGGCGGATCAGGAGCGTCGGATCGATAAGACGATCGAAAAGATCGACGGCGGCGTTCATGATCCTGTGGGAAGAGGAGGTATAGTCGTCCAGATTTTGGGTTCCATGCGCCTGCTTTGGAATCGAACGGCCGTAGCGATCTGTTTCGATGGAACCGTGGTAGGCGGATCTCCGGGAGGGATCGGACAGGTTTTCGATATCGTAGCCGACGGTGAGGACAATCTGGTCGGTTACGATTTTTTTATTTACAAGATCGAGGGCGAGCTGGTCTGCCATTTCTTTCAAAACGAGCTTTGCTTTGTCTGTCTCATACGGACAATGCAGAACCTGCCCGGAGCTGATGCTGTTGGTTTCCGGTTTGTAGGCTTTGATTTCCGGGACGGTGCAGGGTTCAAAGCCCCAGGCGTGGTCGATCAGAAGCTCTGCATTTTTTCCGAAAAGCCGATAGAGCAGGTCTTCATTTTTGACAGAGCAGCGTGCGATATCCCCCATCGTGAACAATCCATTTTCGGCAAGCTTTCTGGCATAGCCGTGTCCGATGCGCCAGAAGTCAGTGAGCGGCTGATGTGCCCAGAGCTTTTGTCGGAATGTCATTTCATCGAGAAAAGCGATGCGCACGCCGTATTCATCTGCCGGGAGGTGCTTTGCTACGATATCCATTGCAACCTTGCAGAGAAAAAGATTCGTCCCGATGCCGGCAGTAGCTGTGATTCCTGTCGTATCCATGACATCGAGAATAATTTTACGGGCAAATTCGCGGGCAGTCATCCCGCTGGCGGGCAGATAATCCGTAATGTCCATAAAAACCTCGTCGATGGAATAAACTACGATATCCTCCGGTGCGACGTATTTCATATAGATAGAATAAATTCTGGTGCTGCATTCCATATAATGCGCCATCTGGGGCGGCGCGATCAGAAAATCAACGGCGAGTGCCGGATTCTGAGAAAGCTCCGAGAAAAAATAGGATGTACCGGAAAGTATCTGTCCGGGCGCATGCTGTTTTCGTTCGATATTGACTTCCCGGACTCGCTGTTTTACTTCAAAAAGACGACTTCGTCCGGACATGCCAAAGCTTTTCAGAGATGGTGTGACAGCAAGACAGATGGTTTTGTCTGTACGGCTGATGTCTGCCACGACAAGGTTGGTGTCAAGGGGGTCAAGGCCGCGCTCCCGACATTCTACGGAAGCGTAAAAGGACTTTAAGTCGATGGCAATATAGATGCGGTCTTCCATGAAATGTGGGCTGCTACTAAAAACATATACAAATGTATATGCTAGATGATTCGCTACAATCTCACAATTTGTAGTTACTGCTTCATCGTGTATGCTTTGGTGGTCGCAAGTGACACACTACTCACAAGTTCTTGTACACTCCACAGTCGTAAATTCCCGACTAAGCCATCGGTACATACCTATAAATTCTTTTTTTATTGATTAGATATAGGTTCATCTAAATAGCTTTTCCTTTCTAAAATTTTGATTTTTTTGCCATTTGGTTTTCATGGACTTCTACCATTACTCAATCATTACCATCAAGGTTCTACCCTATAGTTAGCAAGACTGTTTCAACTTGCACTGGCTTTTCTTTCCTATGATTTCAGTGGTTTTAAGTTACCAACTAATACTATGGATTTTAAGTATCTTTGAGTATATTTACTCACGTTTGATAATATATTTAATTGCTTAAATTTCCTCCTGCTTCATAAAATCTGGAATCTCTGGTTCTTTACCTGCTGCCGGAACCGGTTCTTTCTCTACCGTCTGAACGGTCTCTGCAACCGTTGGCTGCTTCGGCTGTTCTTCGATTGCCATTGACTCTGGGATAAATTCTTCGGTGTTAGCGTTCTGCTCGATATCATATGCAACATCAGATGCAAAAGCGTCATCTTTTGAAACTGTTTCTGTATCATTGTCTGCTTCCTGTACAAAAACATCACCATGAGTGTTGATGATCTGCTTTAAAGCACGATTGACAACAGTTTTCTTCGCCATCTGATCGGTGAATTTCTGGTGTGTACCATTCCCATTTTCCTTGTATCCGAACCCCTGCGACCAAGATTGTTTAATCTGTTTGATGTTCATTACTTCCAGATGTTTCGTTCCATCTTCCATCAGCACAACTGCGTATGCTCCAAGGATTTTTTCGTTATCAATGTTCATAAAATCCTGTTCGTGAGAATCCAGAACCTTATTTCCATCTTCAATATGATATTTGAATTTATCTCCCTGGTAGATAATCTCTGCGTGAATGTCTTTCATTCCGTATCTTCTGGCAATCGTAATGTTTCCGAAATATGATCTCTGGAACTGGCACTGACCGGCATAACTAACGAAATATCCCTGTTTTTTCTGCACTGAAAGCCCTAGTGTCGCCATATTCATAAGACTGTTTGCAATGCTAATCTGGCTACAAGATTCCAGAATTGGTTTGTTATTTCTATCTTTTGTTTCCTTGAGCACCAGATACGCTCCCATAAGTGCATTGCTGAGATTGTAGTCTTTTGGAAAAGAAAGACCATATTTACATTTTTCTTCAAGCTGTTTTGTCAATCCGTCAATAAACTGATTGTTAATCACAACTGCCGCCTGCTGTTCTCCTACTGTTGCTACCTGCGTTTTGTTTGCCATTTTAATTCTCCTTTTCTTTTCTAATGATTTTCTTGCTTTTCTACACCATTGTATTGCTTTTCCTTGACTTGCCATTCCTTTGCGATCTCATCAATGCGCTTCTATTCCACCGCTACGCCTATCGAAGCTCTTCCTTTGCGAATCTGTTCGAATTATTTTTAAATATTTTTCACACTTAATTCCCCATCTGAAACCTTCAACAGAATCATCTGTGTATCTAATCCTGGAACCCTGTCTGAATTTATGCTTTCGGTATCGTCAACCCAAACCGGAAGCCGTAAGTCGTTCATCTCCTGCAACCCCATCACAAGGTCAATGTCGCAAAGAATCTGGTCGCTGTGGTTCAGACCGTTTGCATAATCAATACCGTTGCAAATCATCCGGCAAGTTTCCATCGGTTCTCCATCCTGCGTGTAGTCAAGGAACTGGAATTGAAAATGTTTGAAGTGCGGATTAATCACTGCTGCCAATGCCTTATTCTTCTCGATGGAATACTCGGTCAGCTGATCTACTTTCTGCTGAATGTTCGCCTGCTTCTGTGAAAGCTTCTTCTGTTCTTCCTGTAATGTTTCAAGGTTGTTGGCTTTTTCCTCAAGCCTTGCGGTCTGAGTCTTAATCTTTGCTTCAACATCTCTGAGCTTTGCTTCCAGAGAATGGCGGTTGTTGCTTAATAAAATCCTGTCATTTTCGCCGTTTCCGATGCCGTTGATACTTTCTTCCAGTGCTGAAATTTTGTCGCAAACTGCCTTGTATTCTTCATCGCCAAACATATCCGGTTCTGGAATCGGTTTTTCTGCTTCCTTTTCCGTTTCTGCGATTTCAAGCGCCAGAGATGTGATTTCTTTCTTAGTAGCTTCGATAACTGTTTCTGCTTCTTTCTTAGTTTTATTCGCCGTTTTCAGTCCCTCGGAAGCTTCGTTGCCGTCCTCAGTGATCTTCTCCAGCTTGGTGCGTTTATTTTTCTCGAACTGTTCTTTCTCTTCTAGTTTTTTAGCAATCCTGGACTGCTTATCAAACTCAAACTTGCGCTTCGCAGCTTCTACTTGCTCTTCCGGAAGTGCCTGTCCGCAGGTCGGGCAAATAGCTAATGCCGGGTCAAATTCTTCTCCACGGATTGCAGTAAGTTCGGTATCGCCATCCCACTTCTCTCTTAATACTCCCGTGTATTTCTTTTTAGCCTGTGCCAATGCTGCTTTGTGGCGTTCAATTCCTTTGTTGGCGTGTTCCAAATCCATTTCGGCAAGCCTTAATTTGTTCTCTGCGTTTTTCTTGTCGGATTTCAGCGTATATAATAAGGAAGTTATTCTGTCATGTTTTTCTCTGGCTGTTTTACTAGCTTTCTCAACCAGTGCGTCACGTGAACGCTTCAGTCCTGCCAGCTCAATAGAAATCCGGTCGTATTCTCTTGAAGCATCGCAGAGTGCTTTTTCCTGCTTCTCGCTTTCTTTCAGCAGATCAAGAAGGTCGTCCCTCTGCGCTGGAAGTGTTTCATCACATTCAACCTGTCGGCTCTGCTCTTTTCTGATCTGCTTTGCAATATCATCAACATCTGACTTGGCTTTTCTCAGGTCTCTTCTGCGGGCTTTTAAGATTTCTTCGATAGAATCTCCTTCCACGCCTTCGTTCTTTATCCATTCATATTCCGGATGCTCTGCTCTGAACCGTGATTCACTGAATCCAGCTATTCCTCCCAGTGTTTCCCTTGCTTTTGCTGTTGCTTTCTGGATCTCATTCAAAAACACTCTGGCGTTGCTGCACATGGCAATCGTATCGGGGTCGGCAATCCTTTTAAGAATCTCCATATACTCGGTTTTGTTCCGCTTAATTCCGTTGACGTAATATTCAACCGTATTGGATGACTTTCCTTTCTTGGTCTTTTTCTGGATAACATATTCCGTTCCGTCAACGTCAATAACCAGTTCTCTCACCACTGGATCATCAACTTCTTCACCGTCAACCTTCCGGCGGATATTGTTCGGAAGCGTTCCATCTGCCAGCTTTCCGGTCAGGACATCAAAATATGCATCCATCAGAGAAGTTTTACCCTGTCTGTTTCTTCCGGAAACTTCTGTTCTTCCGGCAAAATCAAATTCTCTTGCTTCAAATTTCTTATAGTTTTCAACGCTGAGTTTTTTCAAAGTTACCTTTTTCATCTTTGATTTCCTCCATCTCCATTACTGAAACTTCGTATGCTGTTTTTCTAACATAGGAACCATCTGACTGCTTCTTCCAATAGTCACGGCTCTGCATACGTCCCTTTAATCTAACTTTTGTACCTACTTTCCATTCAGAAGCTTTCACCGCCAGATCTCTCCATGAAATACAAGGAATGTATTCGGACCGTTTGTATCCATTGATTGCCACACAAATTTCACAGAGCGTCCTTCCTAACGGTGTTTCTCTCAACACCGGCTTCTTGCAAATATTCGCAGTCATTTCTACTGTATTCACAAGAAGCGTTCCTTCTGTGCTGACATCATATGCTTCCAGATACATATACTTTTTCTCTTGGTGGTCTGCTCTGACCCATTTGGAACGGATTCTTCCTGAAACCTTTATCCAATTCCATTCCCGGAACGTACCTTTGAGTCTGTTCGGGATCTCAACAATGATATCGTCCGGTGTTCCGCTGAACCGATCACTTCTGACGACTAGAAAGCTTTTGCCCTTCCTTGGCTTAAATTTGACTTCCGCCGAATCAGTTACGAATCCGGTTAATGTTGCTCTGTTTAAATCTCCCATTTTTGTTTTCTTTTTCCTTCCTTTTAATGTCGTGTACGAAGTCATTGATTTTAAGCATCACTGCCAGCCCGACTGTACTCATTAAGATATAATCCAACGCCAGAATTGTGAGTGCATCCAAATCAGTCACAGCCCAGCATACGGCAAAGAACACGATTGCCAGGCCAGAAACTCCGAACACTGCAAGCCCCTCTAAGTAAGTTCTCATTATTTTCCTTTCCCCAGTAACCCCATTGCTAGCACTGTAGTCAGCAGAGCAATGATTGCCAGATCTTTGTTTCTTGCTTCCTTCTCAAGGTCTTTGATGATCTCAGAAGCAAGTGTTTTGCCGGTTTCCTTAGTGATTTTAGACATTAAAAATGCCCTCCTGTGTTTTTATTTGTCAAATACAGGAAGGTGTGATATAATCAACCTGTATTTAACTTACTCAAGCTAAGTTAGATACATGCTCCGGTTGGTGTTCCTGCACCGCCGGGGCTGCTTACAACTTAAATGCCTAACATGGCAGCCAGAACGTTTTTGTCGATGTAATCGTAATCTGAAGCATCAAGATAAGCTTCAACAGCTTTCAATCTGCCTGCCAACAGGGCATATTCTTCTTCAATGGTCTCCGGGATAAAATCCACGGAGCTTTCTTTTTCTACAGCCATCAATCTTCTTTCTCCTTTTCACAGTATGGACACGGGGCATTAATCAACAGGTTGTTCAGCACCGCTTTTACAGATACAAAGTTTTCTTCCATATCACGTAATACTTCACACACGTTGTAATATTTTCTGCTTCCTTCAGCCGTTGTGATGCCGACGCATATCGTGCGATATGTTCCTAACTTTTCACTGTTGAAAGTATTACATTCAAAACACACACACGCTTCTGGAACTGTGTCCTGTGCTTTCCGGCACATTCCGTATAAGGTATCAGCATAAAGGTTAAATTTCTCTGCTTTCGTCATTTGTCCGCTCCCATCCCGGCGTTTACCGCCTTAAAAATCATCTGTTTTGTTTTTTCCTCTCCAAACGCTTTGGAAAAGGAATTGTAGGTACGAGATATGATCTCCGAAAGATCATGGATAACTTCGTTTCCCGCACCGTTGATTGATACGTTTCCTTTTTCGCATTTAATCATTTTCTTTTTCCCCTCTCTTTTTTTGTGATATACTCTCCTATAGGAAGGAGGTGGGTACCATGAAAAATTTTGACGATTTCTTGAAGACAGTCGACATGAATAAATTAGTGTCTCCGACTGTTGATGCAATTGAAAATTCAGATAATCCTATATCTGCTATTTCGGCATTGTCTACTTCAATTGCGATTAATCTTCTTCGTCAATATCACGAATGGAATTCTGAACAGCAGAATTAATTCCACTTGCAACGCATTCGGTAATTGTCTTTCCGTTGACTTTTGCTGTGTGCGTTACTTTTTTCGTTCTTGTAGGTGCAATCTCTTTTCGAATGGCTTTAAGTTCTTCCAAAATCTGCTCGAGTAATGCGTTTGTTTCTTCCAACATATCATTTCCTTTCTGTGGTATAAGCTCCCTTGAAGGGAGGTGTTACCAATGGATATTAACCAAATTGCTCATGATCTGGCTGTTGCTAAGTTATGTGCTGAATTACCGGGATGTCTGGACAATCCTCATATCTGCCAGAGATACTTCAAATACCGCGTAGAATTTGCTGATCTCCTGGAATCCCATGATGAAAGTTACTTTCTCAATGAACTGGATAAAGAGAAAGTAAAGAATTTCAAAGCCATCAGGCAACCTAGCACCAATTATTAATCACTTTTGTTGAATGTGTTCCGCGTTATTCTTGTGATGTGGAGCACATCCTCCAAAGAAAACTGAACTTTGATGTCATATTCACCTTTTGTCCAACTACACTCCACGATACCTTTTCCTTTAGTTCCAATTTCTTCGTACATTTCGGGCGGCAGATGTAATTCTTTACCATTTCTGAACTTGACAATTGTTTCGTCGGCAATTTTCACATTCTCATCTCCTCTCATATTTATTTCTGTGCACTCTTTTTACTTTCACCTTTTTCTTCCGCTTCTGTGCTCTGAACGGAGATTTCTTTCCGGTGAAATGTCTGGAATCGTTTGGTTGGCTCATCTTCTCACCTATTGTGTTTTCTTCCCCATCTCCCTATAATGTTCTTACAGGCACCGCCATGCCGAGTAAAATGAAAGGAGATAAACACTTGCTAATTCAAAATGAAAATGACCTGCTTGGTCTTTTGATTCAAAATGCTACCAATGATTGCATGAATCAGTATGACCTTCTGCAATTGTCTGGTCTCGATTATCAAACGTATAATTTCTATGTTAAGTCCCTTAAATCCCAAAATCTGGTAAATACGGATTTATCAGACATATATTTAACTGATTTAGGGAAAAGCAACTACGTTTCGAAGCGGGAAAAAGTAAAGAAATCACTTTTTAATTTTTCCAAACTTTCTCTCAAATCCGCTTTTAATACGTTCGTCGAGATTGCCGTTGCACTCCTTATTGCTTTCCTTATCTGGCATTTTGGTTGGAATTAATCCAAGCGTTTTGAGTATCAGTAGGATGTTGTAAACCGGAATATCTGGCATCCCTTTCATAAACAGGTTAATCTCACAGAGGTCTGAATACTGTTCGTCCGTAATGTGGATGCCGATATTCTCTAAATCCTCTTTGAATGTAGAAAACTGTTCTGCCACTGCCTCGTCCTCCCTACATTGTCATCTGGGTATTTTCCTGCTCAATCATTGGAACAATGCCTTTTCCTTTGAGCATGTTGTAAAGGAAGATTCTACCCTTCTGTTTCCATTTGGTGTTCATCTTCACATCACGTCTTCCATCTGACCTGACGATATCTACAGTTTCTGAATGTGTGTACCCATTCTTTGAATACTTGTCATACAGCAACCACTGACCGCTCTGCTTGTACTGGATTCCCAAGTCGTGCAAGATATCATTCATCTTTTTGCCAGACATTCCATAATCCTTTGCGATCTGGGTAATTGTAACTAATCCCGGGTTCTTTAAAATTTCATCGTAGTAATCAGCTTTTGGTTTAAGTTCTCCGATTATCTGGTTCTTGACGTTAACTTCGGCTGTCAATGTTTCAACTGAACCTTTCAGCTTCGCAATCGTCTGGTCTGCCATCTTCAATGCTCTGGCAAAAACTTGTTCTGGCGTGTTCCAGGCTTTTTCCAAATCTAAGAAATACTGTCGGTACTGTCTGCCTTTTTCTGACCGCTGAATCATACAAATCTGTTTTGCCATGTCTACGGAAATCTCATGTTCTATCGTTCTTCCACCGTTTTCTAAATTTTTAGAAATCGTAAAATAGTCAATATTTTCAGTGAATCCGTACGCTGACATGTTTTTGAACCAGTCTGCATATTTGCTTTTAATTTCCAGTCCCCTATGTAATTCTCTTGCTGATACAGTCGGCTCGTCGCCGTCATAATTGATTGTCATTAACTGTTCTATTTCGCATCATTCCTTTCTGTGGTATACTCCTTATAAAAGGAGGAGTTATATGTTAGAAAAAACATCTCACAAGTTATTAAAAATACTTTACAAGAAAAACTTTCTAACTTTTGATGAGTGTCATACAATCTGTCGAACATCCGATGAAACAGGAAATCCATATGCTTCCTATTTACTCAACCATGGATTAATCGAGCTTCACGAATGCGGTCGTAGTGGAGAATTTAACGAAGCTGACTACGATGGTTATTCGATCACACTTGATGGTGCAGGATTAATATATACAGAAAAACGCGATTTCTGGATGTTCCTAATACCATATGTGATTACAACGCTCATAGCTTTCGTTGCCCTTTTGGTAGCAATGAGGGAAAGCGAACCACAAAGAGTTTTTTTCTTTTTTCCACCATTTTTCAAACTGTTCTGACGTCATACGCTTGCTGTGAGTTACATTTGCAAAGAAATAAAATTCTTTCATTGTTACCCTCTTTTGCAAATATCTCATAGCAGGCTGTATGTAATCGTGCTTCGTTTTTCTTTTTATCAGCCTGTGCCACCAGTGAATGTTGTACCATGGCATCCGGTCGAATCCATCTGGCTTTTCTCCTACTCTTTCGTCCCAATTCCAATTATTTAAGTTGTAAATCATCTCGCAGATTTCCTCGTTTGAATAATTGGAAACATCTTTAAATGCCATTGTTTCTCCTTTCTTAATCACTTCCTGTCGATACTGTTTCCTTATCAAACAGCTGTTTCTAAATATGCTAAATCTTTTACTGTTTCCAGCCGTTTCTTGCAGTCCTTGTAGATTTCTTTGTAATGCTTTCCCTGCATGATACCTAAGTCAATCTCGTGCAAGATAATGTTTTCCATCAAAGACAGGTTATTAAGTTGCATTACAGTAGCTTCATCCCGCTTGTTGATTCCGGCCATCTTATTTGCCAGTTTCGAGTAAGTCATATAAAGCATCTCTGCATGGCCGCTGCCCTGTCCTTTCGCATACTCCACAAGTTTCTGAATTGTATCGGTTTCCGCTTTCCTGGTAAGTTTTCCTGCTTTCCGGGTTTCAATCCAAGTCTGGGTTGATTTCTCTCGAATAAGGTTCTCCATTTGGTTAAAGGCATTTATATACTGCCATTTCCACTCATTCGCCTTATTACCAGTGAACCCCATGACTAAAAATGTGAAACCATCACGGTTCATGAGATACATTGGACGTTCTTCACCTTTTGCATCTTTGTATTTACTTTTCTTAAAACAACGAACGCAATTTTGCGTTGGGTCATTTTTTATGAGATTTTCAATGGATCTGATTACATCCGCATGTCTTTTATTAAACTTTTTAGCCACTTGTAAGCTATCGCATACAGGCTCGTTATTTTTGATGTAAACTAAATCTTCTATAATTTGCTCCTTTCTTATTGTTGGTAACTTTATAAGTTACTCTCTGGCAAAAAAAATTGCTGCCGGATCATCAATATGAAATTCATCAATCATCGTTTGAATTTCATCGCTACCAAAAACACCTTTTTGCATTCTTCCATAAAATGTTTTTGGCGTAATTCCAAGCATCTTTGCGACATCTGCCTGAGATTTTCCATTCTTTGCAAAAATCCCTCTTAATTCATCTGTCTTTATCATGTTGTACCTCCTTTCAAAATTATTGTAACTTTTTAAGTTACTCTTATTATAATAACTTTTTAGTAACTTGTCAAGTTATTTTTTTATTGACTTGTAACTTTTTATGGAGTATAATAAACATATAAATAAGAAAGGAGGACATACAAAAGATGACTGTAGGCGAACGCATACGGGAAAGAAGAACTGCATTAGGTATCAATCAAACCCAATTAGCAGATAAAATTTCCGTATCAAAGCAAACGCTTTACAAGTATGAAACCGGTGTTATCACTAACATCCCGTCAGACAAGATCGAAAAGATTGCAGAAACGTTAAATACAACACCGGAAGTTCTTATGGGATGGAAAAAACCGGAAAATGTAGAAATGGAACTTATGGCAGACATTGCCGGAGATCCCGAACTAATCGAAGTAATCAGAAAAGTTACTAAGATGTCAAAAGAACAAAAAATCAGAGTATATGGTTTTATTGAAGGCGTATATTCCGAAAAAAAAGCTGGGGATTAATCTCCCCAGTTTTTTATGAATCTTTTTGCGAAAACGAGCAAACGTTCCGCTAATGTTTCATCGTTTATCTTTTGAATGATTTCGATAAGCTGTTCTTTGTAACTCATACTTTATCCGTCCTTTCACAATAATACTGAATCCAAGAACCAACTTCCGAAACAACTGTTTTTAATATACCATATTTTTCCCATAACATCAAATATTTTTCTTATCTAAAAACAATTATTTCTTGTTTAGTATATGTTCGATTAGTAGATAACATGCCACGAACTTATGTTTGCATTATATCCTATAGTATGTCCAATAAAATGGAATAAACGGAACAAAAAGATATTTCCACGAGGTAATTGCCAATGGTATACTGGAATATTTACAATTGCATAGAAATTGTTCGTGATAGCAAAGGTAAAATCGTTCCTCTTTGGAACAAAATGGAATACAAGCACAGGAATATGATGCATCTGTTCTGTGACATTTCTTTTGACTGTTGGCTGTCTGTGCATATGTTGTTCGGAACAAAAGCTAGCATCTCTGCTTGTATATTCTTCTACGCATACTGGTGAGCTGATGATGTAGTTGACGTATAATATAATTCCAATAATGGCTAGAATTTGTTTGAATGTTTTCATTGATAACACCTCGAATTTTATTATATTTCACCTATACTACTTGCGTTTTAAATGATATAATATATACAAATTTTACTAAGGAGGATTTACTATGAAAAAGCATTTAAAAGTATTAGCAGCACTTGGTGTCACAAGCATTTTGATTTCATCCACTTCTATCCCGACATTTGCAGAAGACTTTGTTTTATATGACGAAAACGGAGTACACGTCGAAACAAAAGGCTTAACAGAATCGCCATCAAAAGGAACCATTGGTTTATATATTGAAAACAATTCTGATTTGAATTTAGGTATTGCACCTTACGCATATGCCATAAACGGCATCATGGCTGGTGGCGACCAATACGGCCTTAATTCTGCCGATGTTGCACCAGGTAAAAAAGCAAATTCTACTATAGAACTTACAAGTGCTTGGGAAAAAACCAATTTTTATAAAGATTATCAAATGGATGAATTAAGCAGCTTCGATATTTTACTGTGGGCTTATGATAATTCAAAAAGTTTTAAAGCTTTCGATAGTGGTCAGGTGCATGTTGATGTAACTGAAGCCGCAGAAACATCTTCACCTGTGTTAAGTAACATTCAAAACATATATGATAAAGACGGTATTAGCGTTGATTTTGTATCATCAAAAGAGAACAGTTTCACGTTTTGCATCACGAATACAACTGGTCAGTATTTTGTTTACGATGTAGTTTCTGAAACTTATAATGACTTTACAACTTCCGATGTGAATTATGAACTGTGCAACAAATATTTGCTGAATAATTGTAAAACAATTATAACCTTAACTCCAACTGACGATTTCCTTTCAATGAACGAGATTTCTGAAATATCAAAAGTAGATTTCGCATTAACAATCAGACCGTTGGCTGAATATGAAGGTGAATATACTACAGATTTAATATCATATCAGAAGTAAAATATAATTTTCTCATATCTTTTATTTATGGACTGACTGCCGGATATTTAAGCACTTTTATTAACACAGGAGAGCAGCTTTGGTAAATTTCCGGCAATTCAGCCCATTTACAGTATTAAACTGCTGTAGTATAATATCTGTATAAATACTATCTACATTGTAAATTCTACAACATTTCACCGTAAAAATTGGTAAATTGAATAAATAGCATGTTTTCGCATAACGAAAAAAGGGTGTGATATAAATGCGAATAGCGATACTTGACGATAACCAGCTTGATATTGATTATTTCAAGGCAAGGGCTGAGTCATTTTTGAAGAAAAAGGGCGACAGAACGTACCAGATTTCAGAATACACTTCTGGTGTCCCTCTTGTGGATGATGTGAAAGACGGTGAATGGTTTGACTTGATCGTGTTGGACATCATTTTAAAAGACGGCGAAAATGGTATTGATGTAGCATATAAGTTACGTGGCTCTGGTTATTCCGGAAGTCTGATGTTCTGGACAGCTCATGCCGGCTACATGCGTGATGCTTTTGATGTTCAGGCAACACAGTATGTTATCAAAGGGCATGAAGATGGAAGGGTGTTTTCCGTAATTGATACTACACTTGGAAGATTGGAAGAACGGATGCTCACTGTAAAATTCAAAGGTGATTTCCACAGGGTTTTCTTTCGTAACATCGAATATATAGAAAGCCGTGGTCAAATGTGCATCATCCATTGCACGTGCAGGCATCAGTATGGTTTTTACCGGCGTCTGCATGAGATAGAAAAAGTTCTGGATCGGCGTTTTGTCCGGTGTCGCCGCAGTTATATCGTAAACATGGATTATATCGCAAACATTGCATCTGACATCAAGATGATTTCCGGTGATATCGTTTCAATATCGCAGAACCGAAAAAGAGAAATAGAACAGATATATCAGGAATATCTCGAAGAATAAGAAAAGAGTCGGGTTTTTATGCTCAACTCTTTTCCTGACTGTCCGTTCGTGCCGCTGCTAACAGCTCCTATCGGGAACATACAGCTCTTCCGTTCATGCACGGTGGAATCAGTCTGCACTATCAACTTGTGCTAGCCACACAGGGTGCTATACATCATAAGTTCAATCCCTGTGCGACTATTGAAAGTATACCTTATTTAAAAAGAAAAATCAATTAAAATGTTAAACTTTCTATTGACATACCACCAAATTGGTGGTATTATATAATCATCAAAGGAACTGAGGAAAGCAAAATGAAAAAATACAACTTATCAAACATTATGAAAAGAGCATGGGAACTGGTTAAAAAATCCGGAATGACAATTTCCTCCGGCCTGAGAAAAGCATGGGAGGAGGCCAAGAAAATAGAGAAGAAAATCTTCAAAGGGCGCATGGAAATGGCGGTCCCGGAAGCAGATAACAATGTTGTAAGTATTAGCTTGTGGCAAAAAGGATCATACAAAAGAATCTACTTCAACGACTACAAAAGAAGAACTGTTGGCTACATTGACTGTGTAAGCCGTGCGGCACATTACATGGAAGGGTATGCTAGAATGTATATCCCAGCTATTGACAGATTTATGGAAGAATATGAGTTTTAATTTAAGGAGGAAATAAAAATGGGAAAATGGACTATTAGAGTTGATGATTCAAAGATGTCGAAACTGAGAAACTACGGAGAATGTTACACACACGGAGGCGGAGCTGGAGGATATTTTGATTTCTTCGGAGATTCTTTGCAGGAGGCTGCCGATAACCTTATTTATGTTTTCGCAGATGTTTTTTCTGACGACGATGTGACGGTCATAGAATACCCGGAACATGTCATAATCGACGAAAAAATATATGAATACGCAAACTGTGCCGAAAAACATATCACACTTATTATACCTTGCAAATGTAAAAGGTATAAAACCGGTGTTGGCGATATCAACTTCAACGCCGATATCCGTATCTATCTTCAAGAACAGAAGATGCAAGTAGCTGAGATGCGTGCACTGCTTGACGAATCCCGAATAGCGTTCTCTAAACAGTACAACATACCGGTCCGTACGCTTGAAAACTGGGAATCTGGAAAAAGCCAGTGTCCCGAATATGTAAGACAGCTCCTCGAGAGAGCTGTTAAGGAGGATGCAAGAGTTAAAAATGATGCAAACACCAACGCAAAAGATATTGAAAGCTTATGAAGAAAGTCAGACGCTGACCGGCATTCACAAGCTTACCGGATATAACTGGCAAAGAATAGCGAAAACGCTTTCTACGGAGGGCATTATAGTCAATGAAACGCAAGCGACTATCATAGATCTGCATTATCGTGGAAAAAGCGCCAGTGAAATTTCAACCATTACAGGATTTGCAGTGAGTACGGTTATGGCGTACCTTCCAAGAACACGTCCGGCATACATGGAAAACAGGTCCGAAAACGCACTAAGAATTGAAAAATGTAGAAAAGGAAAAAGCCCCAAGGATTAACTCCAAGGGGCTTAATTTTTCACTTAGTATTTGCTTTCATGTGCTCAATCACTCTCTTCCAGGTATCAATGCCGCAAGTTCCATTTGCCTTTACACCGACATTTTTCTGGAAAACTTTGAGGGAATCATATGTGTCATTCCCAAACTGTCCGTCAACTTCCACTCCCAGCATCGCCTGAAGCATTGCCACAGCTGTACCGGAACTGCCCTTTCTCAGAATCGGAAGTCTTGTCTGGAAGGTACCGGTAAGCGTAGTTGAAGATGTACTTACTTTTGCACCGGTGGTAACAGCAATAGCCACGTGGTGATTATCGTTCAGGAGGATATCTCCTGCCTTTAAATAGTCACCAGATGTCAGATACTTACTATCCGTCAGTACTTTCGCACCAGCAGCCTTCATTGCGGCTCTCATGTTCCGTGTCGTCAGATAGATACTGACTGCCTTGAGTTTTGCGTTATTTAAGCGATACCCAGCCCCCTTGACAATAGCAGCTGTGCTCGCACTGCAATCGGATTCACAAGCTACCGTAATCTGCGCCGGATCATAGTTACTTGCCTTTAAGTGCTGCCAGAATGAATACCGGTCATTGCTGTTTCCGGCTGTGCCCTGATCGTACCCGATGAGATTGTTCCGCGCCGCTTTTGTCGCCATATCTGCGATCATGGCTGCGATTTTGGCGTCATTGAATCTCAAGACACAGAGCCACGGTCTACTGTACCAGTTCATGATCCGATATTCTGTACCAGTCTGGTCTCCTGCTTTCCCACCTGCATACCTTCCATTTTCGTCATGTCCGCAGTTACTGATTTTTACCATTTTAGTTTCTCCTTTCTGTGTCGCTTCTCTATAGTCCTTGTAGAACACGTCCATATCAACATTTCCGCTGATACCGGATACTTTTCCATGTTCTGAATACTGCCATCCTACACCGACCGGAACTCTCAGCCTTTCCTGTAATGTTCCGTTATCCAGTTCTTTTTTGGGATAGTTCGCAATCCAACAGTCGTACTGTTTCAAAGCATCTGACAGGTAATTCTTGTACCAGTCATAATTGCAGTATACGCCGACCTTATAACCAGCTTTCTTCATTCTGGTCAGAAATGCGACGGCAATGTTTTCGACTGCCTGTTTGCCGAGCTTTCGCTGATTAGACCACTCAAGATCATAGAACACTGGGAAGTCCAGTCCTCGCCCGTTCAGTGCGGCAATCACGTCTTCCGCTTCGTCAATCGCCTGTGCCGGTGTTAGAGCGTATGAATACTTATATCCGCCGATAAGGATTCCGTTGCTCTTGCATCCCTTGTAGTTGTACTCGAATGAGCTGTCAACGCCTGATTTCTGATGTACTCTCAAGATTGCGAATTTAATGCCGGATTTAGACACTTTCGCCCAGTCCGGTTTTCCTTGATTGGATGACACGTCAATTCCTTTAATTTCCAATTTATCAACTCCTTTTTATGAAATTTTCAAAGTTTCTTAATCAACAAAATGGGAATACAAAATCATAATATCAACACAGTGTTGATATGTAAATAATCTCCGATTGACACAGAACTCATGCTAATAGCAACAAAATTCTCACCAAGGTATCCATAAATAGCCCCATCAATATACCATTCCGTACCTTTTCCAATCACAAAAGTCGTTGATTCATTTGCTGCATTGCCTGAGAAACTTAAAACTGCTGCGGAAGATAAAGCTCTTGTAATCTTTAATTTGACAGCAAGGTATACAACACGACCAACTTTTATTGATGCATTGTTGACAATGGATACATTATCTGGGACAGTCACATCAAAACGGGTGTTACTATTTAACTTATAGTCACAGGATCAAAGCAGATTAAAAGTGCTGTGCTCCAGGGAATAAGTGTCACTTTCAATGTTGCCGAAGAAGTATCAAGTACGGGTGGTGCTGCGTATTCAGATTTTTTTGATATTTCTGTCGCTCCCGTCTGCTTTCCTGTTATGTATAAAGAGGTAATGCAGTTGTTATCAATTAGTAGAAACGAAGTCATATGATTGTTTACACTATTCCACTTTACGCTTACTGTTTTGGTAGAGCCATCACTATGTATAATATAACTATCGGCCTTGAACCGCTTACTATTTTTTTAATTGCGTCCATTCTCCAATTGGACTATCACCATACACTATACGCCAAGAAAGGCTATTCGCAGCAGCTTTAAATTGTATACGAATCCAGATTACATCAAATGATATATATGCAGCGCTGTTTATTATTCCATACAATATTCTCAGTCTTCCATTTGTTGTATATTTTGAATCGAAATCTGAGATATTTTGGGTGCTTGAGACGTAGAGCTTTGAGAGGTTACCATCTAATTCATTAATCGCCCCCAGTACCGTCTGGTTGCTCGTCTGCAAGTTGTTGATAACCGCATTGGTCAGTTTCCCAACAATCCAGTTCCAGATTCCGCTGAACGGTGAAAGCTTGTTTGCCTTCGATGTTGCGTCATAAATCATTAAAGAATCCGCATCCTCTGGTGTTGCTTTCTGTGTGTACTCATTAAATTTTCCCATTACTGTAATCTCCTTTCTAACTCTTTGATACGTTTTTCTTGCTCGTCAACCTTTGCGCTAAGTTCCTGTATGGCTTTAATGGCGTAGTTGAGAAGATACGGACTGTTAATCTGCTTAACATCCATCTCGCCGTTTTCGTCATATCCGCCACCCAGAGCCAAGTTCGGGTCGATTTCTTCCAATTCATCCGCCACGAAACCGATGTTTTGATGCCATCCGCCCATCCGTTCTTTCCAATCGAACTGACGGACTTTCATCTGGTTGACCGTTTCGAGAGCGTCTGTTTCGCTGTTTTCGATGTTTTCTTTTAAGCGGATGTCGGAAACTTGTGAGGTTGTATATAAATAGTCTGTGCTAAAGCCAGATCCACCCCATTTAGCACGGATTCCTAAACGTCTGTATGTTGCCGCATCTCCATGTTTACTGCCCGTTCCTGAAAAAAGATAGGCCACTTGCGAATCATCTGCGCTTACGGACGCTATCGGTTGTCTTTTGACTTTGCCGGATGTTTTTGCTTGATTTTCCAAGTCGTAAAACATAAGGGTTCCATTGACAGTTGAGTTTCCGCCTACGCTCAAGCTTTTGCCAATAGTTGCACTTCCATCTGTCGAAAAATTTGCTCCAAGTTCGCATCCGTCCGTAAAAAGTGAGTTTGTATTTATTCGGACTTTGTTGTTCAGATAGCGAACAATATAGCCTTCCCATTTTTTGCTCGTATCACCTTCCATCCAAAGTTCAGGCACGTTATTTTGGACTTTCTGTGCGTACAGCCCGTATTTTCCAAGCATCAGCGCATTGTAGTTGTCTGCATCTGTGTAGTCCGTATACAATCGCAATCCGGCAGTATTAAGAGATACCATTGGATTTCCGGTGTTCTTATTAAGTACGACATATCCGGTATATCCTAATCTCGATATCTGATTTCCGTCAGCATCGTAAATCTTCAACTGACCATTTCCGTTATTCGTGCCGCCAAGACTGATAACGCCACCTTTCATGGCATTGAAAGAAATATACAGCGTCGTGTTCTCGCTTTCGTCCTTTTCGTAGTACAGACCCTTGAACTTCCCATCGTCTGACAGGATATCAACTATCTGCTCCTGTGTCAGTGATGCCACATCGACCGCTACGGAATATGTCTGGTAGTCCGCAAGTTTGCTCTTCGACTGGTCAAAATACAGTGAAACCTTGAGCATGTCATGAGCCTTGAGCGACAGTCCGTTGACATTAATCTTCAGGCGGTCAAGTGCCGCAGTCTGCGATACCGTGAGTATTGCCCATGTAGCACCGCTGTCGGTGGATTTTTCCAGTTTCCACCAACCTTTTTGCGACTGTGCAACTTCTCCGTTTCCGTCACGATAGAACGAGTCTACAATGAGTGACGACGGTGTTATCTTTTTGTCTGCCCCCATCAGCAACACATCCGCATTGCTCTGGAAGAAGTAAGTCCTTCCGGCAGTCCCCTGTTCACCCTTAATCTTTGTCCAGCTATATTTCGTCGGGTCGGTGCTATCGTCTGGCGTGTAATCGGTATACTGCCCGATGTACAGCTTATTGACACTATCATCTACGGAGAAACCTGTTTTACCATCAGCGCTATTTGCATATGCAATATGGAAGTATGGTGTTTTTCCGTTCGCTCCCGGTGTTCCCGGCACGCCCTGCGCTCCGTCTGCCCCCTTAATCAGTGCCCACGTGTACTTGTTCGGGTCGGTACTGTCAACGCCAGAAAAGTCTGTATAAGTTCCGATGTACTTGTTTGGCGTCTTGCTCATCTGCGCCGCTGTCGGGTTCTGTACCGGTGCGTACTGGATATGCAGATACGTTGTCTTTCCATCTGTTCCAATGCCCGGAATTCCCTGCGGTCCGGCGTACTGTTTCGCAATCGAGAACTGTTTCGATACGACAAGGTTATTCAGATATGCGGCTTTGATGTTCACCCATCCGCTGTCTGCAGTCAAGCCGGTGACGGTGTATGTCTTATTCTCCTTATTCCAACTTCCCTGTATATTCTGCGACGTCGTAATCGTATACGTACAGTTATCTGTGATATCCTGTGTGCCGTACATGACGGTCGCTGTCGTGGTACACTCCGGGAACTCCGTGTAGTTTCCGTCACTGTCAACCGGGATTCCCTGATAGTCGTTATCAAGCTGCATGGTCATGTTTCTGGCTAGGGATGCAGCCTCAAGGGCCTCTTCTGCTTTTGTATCATCTGTATATTTATTCAGTTTCTGCCAATCTGACTGAACATAAGATGCTCCCTTTGCTCTTGAAACTGTACAGGTAAGGATATCTCCGCCTTCATCTCCTTCCTGCGACCATAAATCACCGATATCATAAGGCGGCTGCGGCTTTGTCACAAACACTCTGCGCTTATGGTCCGCGGTATCTTGTGCGTTTTGAGCCGCCGCAAGAGCTTTTGTGATATCGGTGTCCTGTACAAGAACCCATTCCCATTTACCTACGGTCGAATCATAAAAGAACCGGTAAGCATATCCGCCTTCACCAGTTTCTTTGTTCGGCTTCCAAAAGAACAAATCTCCTTCATGCTTTTTCCGTTCTTCTGTTGTTGTCCAATTAGATGCAGGTTTGTTTTGAAGCGTAGGTTCATAATCGTAGTAGAATGTTTCAATCTGGCCATCTATCTGGTCTTGTAACTCTCCCAGTGAGCCAGTTACCGTTTCAGCATAGTCAGATAGTTTTCCGTCTGAATAATCCTTGCTCTCTTGGAGATAGTTTGCGAATGTTTGATTAAGAGATTTTCCTCCACCGATTTGAACACTTCCGTCGAGATATACGGATTTTGTGTCCATATCCACAGAGAAAAGGATGCTTCCATCGGTATCTGTTACCGTGATTGCTCCGGCATTAATCCAGTCAGCATTAACACCAACAGCGTTCAAAATTCTTACAATCGTATCTCCATCAACGGTCATTCCGCCATTCCATGTTTGTCCGCCATCTGTCGAAACGCCCCATGCTTCTGCGGTCATTTTCCATACAGCCTTTGATTCCGCAAGTGTGGGTTTATCATGTAAGTAAAATATCTGGCTGCCATCCTGTTGAGTCTGGACTGTGGTATATACGCCGGTGGAATTGTCCAGCCGGTCTTTAAACTCTTGTAATGCCTGTTCTCTGGTGGTTCGCTCTTTCCAAACGGATTTTCTGGCATCCACAGCAGCTTGCGTTACAAGTGAATAAGTCTTCGAACTATTCCGGGCCGCACTTTCGGCATTGCAGGATATCTGTTCGAACGATCCCGGTTGCAGCACAACATTTGTCAAAAAGCTCTTATACTTATTTCCTTTTCGGTCGGTAATCAGAACAGCATCACCGGCTTCAAGAACTATATCAGTCAAGCATTCTGTTTCAAACGGTCGAAAAGACATCCCGACGCATTTTTCACCGATTATGTTTGCAACAACCTCTCCGGTTCCTTGCGGAATCAGTTTGTTTGCACTGATTTTCAGAACGTATCCTTCTTCTCCGTACAGATACGAACTTGCTTCTTCGTCCGTAGATGTGGATTCCAGATACTCTGTTACCTGCACACCAGTTATCACTACATCGTCCAAGTTTGGGGTAAATCCATTCGTGGAATTTATAACTGCCCTGTTTGCATCGGTAATTTCTGTGTCATACCATTTTATAGTCAGTCTGCCATATTTATCGCATCTGGCGTACTGGCATCCGATCTGGCATGTCCATGCAATGACTTGTCTGAAGGTCAGTGCTTCATCATCAGGTCTTGCCGGTATCTGGTAAGAATCTTGATAGAAATTAAGTGTGTCCAGTGTTACTCCGCACACCTTGCAAGCATCCTGTATGATTTGTTTTCTTGTCGCCGGATATTTCAGCTTACTTGCAGAATAATCACGATCGAACTTTCGCATGTTATCTTCACATTCTAGTTCGATAATTGTAGTGTTCTGGTACGGAGTATCTATGACTGTCATTGTGCATATTCGGATTTTTTCTATCAAAGCATTTTTATGTACTATGATTTCATTGCCGGTGGTATCCAGAATCTTATCACCGGTGGTATCAAGTAATGCGCTGGTATCTTCCGGCTCAAGTTCGATTCCTACGTAGCAGATCACCGTAGCATCTGTAAAATCATAATCTGTATACTTTCCATCAAAGTTATTGATTGACAGGTTCAAAGTATTGATATTTGCGGACCCGATGTTAAACGTGTTGTCGTCAGACACGGAATCCTCAAACTTCATACCATTTGACCAAAAATCAGCGTTGGTAAGATTGATAACTGTCCCATCCGTCAGCGTTATGTCAGCGTATTTTAAATAATTCCTGTTATCGTTATTTTGTTCATTCTTAAATCTGTCTGAAATATCTCTCAATCTCTCACCTCCTATTGCTCGATCAAGTCAAATTGCAATCCTTCCATCCGCTGATTCCCGACCCACCAGCATTTAAAAGGAGCGGACCGGTCGCCAACATAAAAGGTTCGGACTTCGTGTTTGTTTCCAGACAAGAGATCGGGATATTCAACAGAAATGTACTCTGGGTTAACCGCCTGCACGATTTTGCAAGCTTTTTCCCATTCCGGTGCGTTCCAACCGATTTCCAATTTTCTCTTTTGACCAACACGATTCTTGTGCATGATCGTGTCATCAGTACGCCCGGATTCTGACGCTGATATGTCCTGAAGCCCCCATGTGAAAGAGGACGGACAAGGCATCGCTGCACCATTAATTTTTATAAAAACGTCTGCCATTGAATAATCACCTCATTTTTGCGCATGAAAAAAGCGCCTATCAAAGATAGACGCTTTATGATTATTCATTATACTTTTTTGACGTAATATGATTCCATATTTTTACATAGGATGTTCGGGCAAAAAGAAAGAACCGGAGATTTCCCTCCGGTCCATAGCTTTATTTATAAACTACTTTGTACATTGCTCTACGATACGATTTCACTTTTCCATAACGATTATTATTTGTAAACTGCACCATTTCGACAACGTGTGTTCCAGATTTTATATAAATGTCGTCCAATGATCCCCCTCCGCTAACAGAAGTGCCGTGATTTTGATCCCAAAGCGTTCCGTCAATATAGACATACGTCATTAATTCCCGGTCAACATTATTTGCTGAAAAATTGATATATCCCATTGGAAATTGTTTATATAACTGCATAAGTACGGTTTTACCATTCGTACTTCTTTGAGAATTATATTCAATAAAGAAATCTGCATCTCCACACTCTTTTTGATTTGGTAAAAGCATCTTAAGTTTGCTAGGTGTGTTCTTGACCGTAACTTTGCACTTAAATGTTTTACCAGACGCACTTCTGGCGGAAACATAAGCAGTTCCGACATTTTTTCCACTGATCTTACCGGTTGACGAAACTGTTACAACTTTGGCGTTTGAAGATGTCCATCTGTATTTCTGTTTCGTATTCAGCATTTTAAGCTGTGCCGTTTTCCCTTTGTACAGCGAAATGTTAGAGCTGCTGATTCTCGGCGCTTCTACTGTCACTAAGCACCGATAACTCCTCTTCCCGATTTTGGCAGTAATCGTAGCTGTTCCTCGGGCCTTTGCTGTTACTTTTCCGGCATTATTCACAATCGCATTTCTTGAGTTACTAGACCATTTTGGTTTTGCTTTCGTTCCGACCATCTTCAGTTGCATCGTTTGCCCTGTGCAAATCGTCACCTTCGTTTTGTTAATTTTAACCGTTGCCGCCGATACCGGAACTGACATGGCAAGTGCCAAGATCATTGCCAGCAAAATCACTGAAAACTTTTTCCACTTTTTCATTTACTTCTTCCTCCCTTGGATTGATAGCTCAATTATACATCTGATAAAGAGAAACTACAATGAGAATCACAATAATTGATTAGGCAAAATCACGCAGAATCCATTTTTTTGTGTTTCCGTGGAATTTTATGTTCAAAAAAATCGTGCCCGTATTTAAGCCGTTTTATTTGAGCAAGGCTGTGTCAATGATCTGAAAGTTTGCCCTGTGAATGTAAAGGGCTTTCCCGTCAATCATGAGCTTTGTCATTTTCGGCAACTTCTTGGGAATCTTCCAGTATACTTCGTCACCGGAATATGCTGTAATAGGTTGCCCAAGCTGAGATTTAATCACAACAACTCTGGATTTTCCGAAATAATTCTTGTACTGATTTACGATCCCGGTAACGTAAGTATTGTCAGAAAGTTTTCCTGTAGATTGACTGTAAATATCAGTCTGCTCAAAATCCACATCCGGTTCCAGACCATCTTGCTCAAATATGCAGGTGTCGCCGCAGCTCTGGATTTCCTTGCCGTCAATATTGATTGTGATCACGGATGACAGCTCGTATCCGCTGACCACGGTTCCATCACTGTTGTAAGAAGTTGTCTCAACCGGATTGCCCTGAATATTGATCTTGTCGCCGACCGTGGTCATGACCTTTTGACCGTAGTTGTCATAGGTGCGGATTGTATATCCATTTCCAACCAGATCGCCTTTGATGTCATTAATAGCATCGTCCATCAGAGCGCATCCTGTAGTTCCACCGATAAGACATAGACATAAGATTGCAAGTAACATAATTTTGATTTTCTTCATTTTACCATTTCTCCTTTAACTGATTTATCGGTGTTCCTGCTACTCCGGCACTTTCGCCACTATCAGTAGCCTTGAAATAAGCACCGTCTTTTTGTGGGTACATAAATTCGAACATCAGATAATTCGCAGCATCGCAAAGATACTCCGTGTTGCCGGTTTTAAGATATTTTTTGATGCACATATCATGAGATTCTATGGCATTTACCAATTTCTCGCCGAAATTATCTTTTGCAGTGCCGTATTTGTAAAAGCTTGTTTCGCACCGGTTTTGTCTCAGTTCATCAAACTGATCAGAATATTCTGCCGGCATTTCTTTTCCAAGTCTACTCATTTCTTTCTCACTTTCTAATTAATTACTGTATTATTTTAAGCCAGAATCAATTCTAGCGTATTATTTGTGGAAATTATCATTCAAGTGTTTTTGAAACGTTTTCCACTTCATTTGTCACGGCAAGAATCAGTTTCCCCACGAAATGTTCTTCCGGCGCTCCCACATATCTGCTCCTGAGGGCTTCCGCTTCAGCTGCGAATTGTTTCCACATCTCAGAGTAATCCATCGGGATTTGCCAGTATTTCTTGTGCAATCCCCACACTTCCTGCCAGATAGCAAAATATTTTGTTTTAAAGTCCATGTGCTTCTCCTGTATGTTGAGCTTATAATCAATTACTGTAATGTTTTTGGCTAGAATCAATTTGAATCGTTTGCGTGAGGAAATTATCACCTACGGTATTTCAAACGGATTTTGAATTGGTTTAGTCAATGTATTCTTGGTTATCCCATTTCTGTTTTACTCGTTCACACAAGATTCTCTGATTCTCCTCGCTGAAGAACAGCCAGATATGACGGTCAAAGCTTTTTCCGTTTCGTTGGCCAAGGTCTGACTTGAAGAACTCATCTATCATGTCCTGATAGAACCGGAGCTCATCCTTTTCTTCCACGTCCGCTTTCAGAAGTGGTGAATCATCGCCAATGATAACACCCATGAACTGATTTGCGTATTTGGTGGAAATCATTATATGCTGTTCGCTCATGTGTTCCCGGTACTGTTTGAAGTAATAAGCGATAACTGCCATGGTCAGACAAATGTCATGATCTTCCAGAATGTTCTCCTGTTCACCATACAGCGAATCAAACTCATTGTACAGAATCTGCGGTACATCTTCGTCCCGGTATTTCTCAGAACGATTTTTCTGTTTTTGCTTGCGGTACACTTCCTTCTGCTCAGTTGTCCGTGAAGGTATATTATTTATATTTAATATATTAATATTATTAGGAGCAGAAGTCTTTGAACCTTTATCATTCTTTGATAAAGTCTTTGTCTCTTTATTTGATAAAATAAAGTCTTTATCTGTATCATCTACACTGTATTTATAACTATTATTACTATGTTTCATATTTGGCGTGTCTGAATTACTGTTTTTAAATTCCTGGCTTTCAAAATTTGAAAGTCTACTCTTTAAGTACCTTTTTCTTCCGTCATTTTTAAGCACATAAAGATATCCAAGCTTTATTAACTTGGAAACAGAAGTAGAAACTTTTGTTACACTGCATTGACAGAAATTTGCTAAATATTCATTGCTCGCAAAGCATCCTTCGCTTCCTTCTACATCAAGACTGTCGACTTCTGCCAGAATCAATTTTTCAATCGCATTTAATCTTTCATCAAGAAAAACCTGTTTCGGGATCCATACTCCTTTAAAATCTCTTGGATAATTAAACTCTTTGTCCATAATAAATAACCTCCTTGTTGGTCGTCGGCATCTCCATAATATGCCAGAATCCTTGATTTATAAAAACAGTAGGCAGGTGCATCAAGGTTTACACTTTTCGGCGGCCAACCTAGCCTACTGAATTTAACTAAATATTAAATACCGTACTTTTCTTTATTGTATTTTTCTCTATCCATGTCGGATTTTATTCTTACCCATTTATCAATTTCTACCATTGTTTCACACAAATTTTTCATCATGTTTATTCCAAACATAGGGATGCTCCCGCATTCTGAGACGATTTTAAAATCAAGACTTGCAATTCCTTTATTGTTTTTATCAGGATTAAATCCAGTTAACAAAAAGTGATATCGGCTATGTAACTTCGAAGGTAATAAAATTAAATTATTAATATCATTGTTGCTTCTGTCAAAGTCAATATGGTGGATTACATAGCTACTGTCGAAATCAATCCCATAATAGTCTTTGTAATATTTACGGTAATTAAAAAATTTTGCCATAGAAAAATACCTGCCTTTCGTATAAAAGATGCCTTGAATGTATGTAAATCAACAGGCAGGCGGCAAGGCATTTCCGCTTGTCCCCCGTCGGGTAAGCCTGTTGGTTTTACCGTATTATTTTTCGAATGAAATAAATCCATGATTTACCAATTCGTTTAAAGCTTTTTCGACAACTTCTTTGCTCTCTGAAACATATTTACAGATTTCATCCAGTTCAAAGTCTGTTCCATCAAGACTCATCAATATGCCGTATATTCCTTTTGCTTCCAACGATAGATTTTTATTGAGTATAATATTTCTGTCAACCAATCCATATGGCTTCATTTACTTCATCCCCTTCTGTAAAACAAAAAAAGAGCAGACTCCAAGACGGTATCACGGAAAAAGGGTCACTGTTTCAACCCAAGTAAATATCATCTTAAAAGTCTGCTCAATATTTTGTTTTTTTCGCACAATATAACAAGATATAGGTGTTACTTGTTACTCATTCATTATACCGCAATCAGAAAGAAATGGCAATGGTTTTTACCATGCTGGACTAGGGTTTTTCCGCCGGTTGTTGTCGTTCTGGGCTTTTGTGACAGCTTTCGCAATAGCACGTCCGTCCAGATTGATCGTGTTGGAAATGTACTGCGGAGATGAGCTTCCACCGGCATTCATGTTCATCATCGCCATGGCAACGCCCTGTGTTACCGCTTGTGTCATTTCTTCCTTACCTAGCCCAATGCTTCCGTTCGGCATGTTTCCGGTAATGCTGTCAGCGATACTCTTCATGGCCTGTTTATTGGTCAGCGGAAGGACTGCTTCCTTTCCGGCTTCACCGACACCAATCACGGATGCCGCATTGAAAAGACCGCCTTTGGCATACCAATTAACTGAAGAGTTCCATCTCCACTTATGTGTTCTTCCTTCTTGCCAATCAGTGTAATCCATAGAGATATGAGGAGTATTGATATGGATAGATTCAATACCATTTCGGAGATTTTGCATAGCAGTTTGTCCAATGCTATACATGTTTCCAAAATTTCGGCTGATCGTATTTGTTATGGTATCAATACCGCCCCCAACACTCGTATTCATAGTTCCACGAATGTAAGAAGAAATGTCCCTTCCAAGATTCTTCCACTTTCCAAACGCAATATTATACTGGCTTCCAAAATGACTGCGGACAGTAGTATCCATTTTGCCAAGCTCGGTACTTGCATCAATCTTCATCTGGCGAACATTTTTGGTTACTTCACGGGAAGAATTTCCCCAGTTCTTTGTCGCAGATGTGCTTACACGGCTGAAGGATTTTTCGGCACTTGTAGCTGCGGATGCAGAATTGGTTTCAGTCTGACCGGTAATCGTATCCCAAGCCCCTTTAATTTTTGAGCCGATTGAATCCCATGCTGTTTTGGTATTTGAACTAATAGCGTCCCATACGCCGGTTACGGTGTTCTTAATGTTTGTGAACGTATCAATCACGCTTCCAATCCTGTCAGAGATTCCCTGATTCAGTCCAGATATCAAATATCCGCCAATCTCAGCAAAAACCGTAGACGGAGAATGAATACCGAAAAGGTTTTTAACACCGTTAATAATAGGGTCCGAGATGTTTGTTTTAAGCCATGTTCCAACAGTGGAAATCACGTTTTTAGCACCGTTGTAAAGTCCATTGATAAGATTTGAACCATGTGTGTAAAGCCAAGTTCCGGCAGTGCTGAACGCATTTTCTATTGCTTCCTTAGCTTTACCGGCAAATTCCGTAACGGTATCCCAATTTTGCCACAGCAGAAATCCACCGACAACAGCTCCGATAACAGCTAAGCCTATCGGGCTGAACAGTACGCTACCCAATGTAGAAAACGCTGTTGCCATAGCTGGTGCAAAAGTTCCTGTAATCCAAGTTCCAATTGAACCAGCAAAGGCAGTTGCAGCTGGCCAAAGCTTAGTGGTTATAACTTCAAGAATTTTCGGGGCAATCTGTGTGGTTATGGTATTCGGGATTGCTTTCAATTTGTCAACAGCTTCCAGAGCGTAAACTCCAACAGTTGTGCCTAATGTACTGGTTGAAAAGGCGGTTGCTATTTTGCTGAGTGCTGTCCCCAGTAATGTTGCCGTAGCGCTTGTTCCGGTCGGCAGTTTTCCCATAGCGACTAAGATAGAGGATACTAAGGTGTCTGCTTTCGACACCAATCCTACGCCCGCAAAAGCAACCACAAACTTACCGGCTGTAGTTTCTCCTAATCCAGAAAAAATCCCGCCCAAAACATCCAGTAATACTGTTGCTAAATCCTTTAAATGGCTTCCCCAGTCTATCTGGCTAAGGAATAGTCCGATGCCCCTTCCGAAGGATTCCCAGTCTGTTTCTCCTGCGATATCAACCAGAGCATTCAGTAAGTTGGTGATGAAAGTGTTTAAGGATGTTCCGTTCTCTTTCCACTTGAACTTTCCGATAAAAGTATTGATTCCGTTGGAAATATTAGTTACCAATCCGCCCCAGTTGAATTTTTGCGTCCATGCAGCCAATGTCTTAAATGCGCCGTTTAATCCGGTCGCAATCGTAGTTGCTATTTTGGAGAATGAAATTCTGCCAAAAGCTCCGTTCATGGCATCAGCAACCGCAGTTCCTAACTGTTCCCAACCAGTCAGACCGGCATTATTCTCTTTAGACATTTTCTGAACAAAACCGTCCAGAATATTCCAGCTTATCATAAAACCACTGCCAAGGACTTGACCAAGGTTCGGCCAGTTAACTTCATCAATCATTCCGCGAAGCCCAGTTGCCAGTTTGTTACCAATGTTTACGAAATCAATACCACCCGGGCCGATCAGAAGCTCAAAGGTGTTGACCAAAGTGTTGATACCGGCACCGACAGTACGCCCTAATCTATCCCAGTGAATGTTTTCGACAAGGCTGTTAAAAGATCGAGTAAAAGCATCACAAAATGCAGAGATTTTCGGTCCCACATTGCTCCAACTAATAACATCATAAATCTTTCGGATTCCGATATTAAGCATATCTGCAATGGTCTTTCCAAGTCCTTCCCAGTCATGGTTGAGAAAAGCTTTGCGGATTTTTTCAGCCCATTTATTGATAGGTGTTTCTTCTTTGTTCAGAGCATCGTCTATCTGGTCCGTGATTCCGCCAAGACCCAATGAAGGCGTTGTTCCAGTGCCGGTTTTTCCTGTTCCGGTACCAGGTGTTGAACCGGATGAACTAGAATTATCTGTCAGCTGATTCAGTTCGTCAAATGGAAGAACAGAAAGAGCTTTCTTCAGAGCTTTTGCTGATGAAGTAGCATCGTCCAGCCCAGAAGCTGCTGCATCTCCGGCGTCCTGTAATCCACTAAGGTCTGCTGCGGAATCTTCCAGTCCAGCAAGATCATTTACGACCCCGCTTGTGGAACCTTTAATCTTTTTCCCCATCAGAACATACATGAAGTTACGGAATGTTTCCGCAGCCTGCATAAGTTTTGACATCAAGGCGTTAAGAGCCTGGATTCCCGGAAGAACTGCTGCGATTAAGCCCTGTCCGATAACAGATGCAAGGGACTGAAGATTCATAGTAAGGAGACGTACTTGGTTTGCATATGTCAATTAATGTTATCCTATAGGCTTTTTATCCTATAGTTCTTATAGTTTCCTATAAGTTCGGCGTACATTTTCATCCCATAAGGATGTCGGATACTCTTGGGGATATTATATTCTAAACTCTTTAATAAAAAAGAGCCTAGGTTCAATCCCTACGCTCTACAATGTGCTATAGCTTTTATTCTATAGCCTTATCTCGGTATTAACTTATTGACTTATCCATTTATATCCAAATGCAGTTCTATCAGGTTTGTCGATTACCTTGTGTATGCCCTTGTAGCACACACCTAATTCTTTTCCTGCATCCGATATTCTATTAAACACTTTTAATATTTCTCCTGTATCAGGATTTACTTGAGCTACTTTTCTACCTTTTTTTCGTTTTTGATAATCACTCAAATCTTTTATCGGAAAATCTTCTTCATATACAAAAATAAAGCCGTTTGCGGATTTATATGTTTTGCTTAAAACTCCGGAAATAGTCGTGCGATTAGCGCCTGTCATTTCTGAAGCTTCTTGGACGCTTTTGAATTTTTGTATGAAATTTCCGTTGCTATCACATTGAATAATACTTCTCATGCTTGTTGATTCTGGCGGAGTGTACTTTCGTGATCCATAGCGCTGAAAATCTTTCTCGTACATAAAAATGCACCCATGGTCAGTACGCGTTTCACTCCTGCAAGATTCCAATACACTGTTTACGCAAAAGCCGTCTTTCTCTGCTTCAGTGGCACTATCATATCTTTTAATAAAAGTTCCATCTTTTGCAAGACAAACTACAGGAATTGAGTTATGTCCGCCAACTCCTCCTTTGTTTTCGTTGTATCCACTATGATAAGTATTATACAGTGTGATATAATTTCTTTCAAGTTTTAAAGCTTTTTTTCTTGTATCACAAGTTTCTAAAATTTCCCATTCAAAATTATCTGTTCCGTATTTTTCAATCGCATCGTGAAATTTGCATTTTTCTTTTTCATAACATCTTTCGTGTTGCCATTTTCGGTTACGGAAATTGTTTGTCTGCCCGATATAAGATTCTTGAGTTATTCTATTTGTAGCTCTGTAAATATAATATGTTCGCATTAAATCACCTCAAACATATTATATCAAAATGTTCGTATTAAGTCAACTTAGCATTTACCGACTTTACCCGATTTTCACTGATGTATTGCTACATCAGGCGGCACATAGTCTACCGGCTGTTCTAGCAAAGTCCCCCTGTTGTGCACTTGTAACTGACATAATGTAGTTATAGCGCAGCATCGTTTTCTGAGCCTGTGTCATGGAATTATAGGCTGTTGTAATGCCTTGTGACAGCGCATATTCCTGTAAGTTGGCGATCGAAAGATTTATTCCGAGCTGTTTTAAAGGCTCGATTTCCAATTATGTTACCGTACCGGCTTTTTATCCGATACTTCCGGGAGTTTCCTCGCATTATGGGATGTTGATTCATCCCCGGTTCAGCGTACCTTTTCACCCTCGTATAACGTTAGGCGCTATATTTAATAGTGGATTGACTTTATCAATCGTGTCGAACACTCTTGGGAGCATTATATTTATTCAGCTCCTACGCGTTACGGTGGCAGTCAGCCGTTAGTAATCTGACCGCTTACCTCGGGATTAGCATGTTGATAATCTTCATAATATTTCCAGGTATATCCACCAGCGTGCTTTCTCTTGCCCTTGCATACCAGCGCAATATGTGATCTCTGTGCGTTAGATTCAGATGCAGCTTGTGTGACTGTATCGAAAATTTTAACATCACCATCTTGTGAAATTCTAACAACTTTTCTGCTCACAGGACTTTCGGCTCCTTTTAAAAGTCCTGTACGATTTTTACTCATCAATTTCAAGCTTTCCTCTGTATGCTTTTTACCATAAAAATGATTGTTTGAACCAAGCATTTCTAATCTTAATCTTGCTTTAAGATATTCTGGCTTCTTTCTTCCAGAATTTGCTTTGGAAATCTTTTCTTTTGCTTCTTCCGATAAATGTTTCCCGTACATAGGATTATTAACCCCAGAAAATCTGTCGGACAGATTTTTCTTCTGTTCTGTTGAAAGATGGCTTCCGTACATAGGATTTTCTTCACCTACATTTTTACCTGTTCGGATTTGAGAAAGAAACGCCTTGGTCGCTTCTGTATGAGTGCGCCCTTTCATCGGTGCTTCTGCATATCTCGCAATATTATACAGGATTTTTTTATCCCAATACATATCCAAATATTTTTGCTCTATTTCTAAGTTGTCTTCAGGATTGCATTTTTCTACGACTTCGAAAGAAAAGGAATTTTCTCCATATTTATTCCATGCCGCTTGCAAATGTTTATTAATATGGGTACCTTTGTTTAAACAATTTTTATGGTGATACCATCTTCTTTCTATATCTTCAGAGGAGCCGATATAGATTTTTTCGTTTACGTTGTTAATTATTTTATATATACCTGAAATTTTGTTCATATCAATTTAGCTTTCCCCGATTTTGCTCGATTTGCTATGCAATCTTTCGACTGCAAGGGGCAAAATGTCTACCCGAAATACCAGCCCTTATTTTGTAGAAGGCGGTATCAGTATCAATGTTGTAAAAAGATGCTAAATCTCCGGCTAATCCTGCAAGAGTTGTTGACATCTTCGCAGCTGATTCCTGCGCTACTCCAGAAGCATTCAGCATTGCCATCATGGTTCCGGAGTAATTCTTTGCTGCCAGTTCCGACAGTCCGAACTGCTTTGTCGCCGTAGATGCAAACTTGTATGCCTGATCTGCCATGCTTCCAAAAGCAACATCTACAACGTTCTCGACCTCAGCGATATCGGAACCAATCTCAAGGATACCTTTTCCGCCCATAGCTTCGCTGAATTTGTTCATTACAGCTGAAGCCGCTTTGAAGCCAAGGACGGTCTTAATGAAAGAGCCCACATTGAAAGATGCTGTTTTCAGTCCGTTACTCCTATTGACTAGACTAGAGATTCCGGCTGCCAGAAATCCCAGTCCACTCTTTGCTTTTGTTGCTAATCCACCAAGCAACGAAGAAAGCCCCGAACCGATAGAGGAAAGCTTGTTAAAGGAATTGACCACAGTATTCGTGGAAGTCCCTACTTTCCCACTAGCCGCCGCTAACTGCCCGAGAGCTTCTGTCATTCTCAGTGTATTCTCACTGATCCGCGGAGCATCCTGCATGGCGGTAAAGAACTTCTTTACTTCTGTGGCTAAATTCTCCAATTGTGACGCTGTTTTACCAGTTTTGTCACCTGCATTCGCTAACCGTGAAATTGATTGCACAAACATGTTTATGGATTCTGAGGGCTTTACTGTAAACAGCATACCATTAACAACTTTTCTTAAGTTCTTTCCAAGGGTTTCCAAGCCTGCCGCTGATTGGTCTGCTTTTCCTCCGGCATTAGCAAGTCTCGCCAGTGAACCTACAAACCGGTTGACACTGGAAGATACATCCTCAATATCGTTTAAACTATCGATGCTCTTGATGATTTCTCCCATCTTTGAAGTGTCAAATCCGCTCATATCTGCTGCCGCAAGTCGGCTTAAGGAATTGATAACATTTGTGATTTTAGAATCTTTGAAATTCATTCCGTTAAGAGCGTTCATGGTACTAGCAATCTTTTCAACACCGGTTATTGCTGGCTGCATCTTCACAGCATCAATTTCTTGAAATTTTTGAATAGCGTTTACCGCTGATTTGACGTTTTTGGTATCAATCTTTGGGATTGAAATGTTCGAAGCACCTTTTAAAGAGCTTAATCCGGCAGCCAGATTCTGCAAGGATTTCGTACTCGCTCCAAGTGTCGTAAAGTCAACTTTTGATAAGCTTCGAAGCTGACCGGTTAATCCAGCTAAGTCCGGCACACTAACTTTTGTTTTGTTTAATGTCTGTAAGGCTGCTGATACTCTTCCAATTTCACGAGCATAATTTCTAAGCCCACCGGTATTGACGTTCCCCAGTGCTGTGTCAACATCCTTTAACTTTTTAGCCAGATTACTCAATGCTTTTGTAGCGTTCCTGGTGCTACTGTTTATTTGTATATCAAGGGTATCAATGGTATTATCAGCCACAAAAAACACCTCCTTTTAATCAAAAAAAATAAGGGCAGACAAGACTTTTTATTCATCCTGTCCGCCCTTTTTATTGCCTATTTCAGCTATATTCGCATTTGCCTTTTTTATCAGAAGTTCGTAGTAACGTTCCTCCTGCTTCAATTCAGCTTCAGATCGTTTCGGAACATCTGTTTTTTCTTCAATCTGTGGTTTCTTTGTTTTTTCTGTGATTGGTTTATCTGGATATTTTGCTTTGTCAGAAAGCGCACTTACTACCGCAGATTTCACATATAAGCCGGAAAGCCATGACTGATATTCAATCAGTTTTACCTGAGTTTCTATCTCATCACGTTTACTTTTCTCGTACTCACGTATCCTTACTTGAAGGTCACGTATGGTACTTCTGAGAAATTCTTTCCGACTCATTCCGATGCGAACTGCCGCCGGATATAACTCTGTCCAGATTATTTCGCTGTAGCTTTTTTCTGGTGATCTGTCGGCTTCTTCGGAGCTTTCTTCGGTTTGGCTGCCACGTTCAGATCGTCCATGAGCGTTTCCAGACCGGTCAGTTTGAAAAAACCATCTTCCTCCATCTGTTCAAGACACATGGCAAAGATACCGTAAAAGTTACCCTGCTCATCATCCTTATGTTCCTGAATGAATTGTGCTGCAAGTTTCTTCGCAGTTGCAAGATTCGGGACAGAACCGTCTGCATCTGGACTATCGCCATGATATTGAAGAAGTCCTGCGTAAAACACGGTTAATGCTGTGTTTGGGATATTTGCCATGCCGGAGATCATTTCTTCCGGAGTTTTGTCAACGCCACCGCTTGTCGCCAGAAGTGTGCTCATTACGCTCTTGACGCATTCATCATATAAAGATGCTTCAATGCTGTATTCCAGTTTGTACTCTTTGCTACCAATCTTTAAAAGTTTATACATAATATCTTTTCCTCCCAGTTAGATATATTTGTTATTCGCCTTCAGTTGGCTTAACTGCTGTATCCGGGCCGACATACTCATTGATAGTCAGAGACATGTCAACAGTAAGAAGACCATTCTGATCTCTTGCCGGTTTAGGAATGATAGTCGGTGGCTCGATTTTGGTGAAGAACGCTTTCTGAAGCGCCGGGTAATATTCCTCATACCACATAGACAGACCACTTGCATGAGCTGTTTTGTAAGCACTGATAAGATCTTCCCACTCTTTGATTGTTTCGTCTGTAACGTTTACAGTTACATTGAATGTACCACCGGTTGAACCACGGCCTGCGATAGTTTTCTCAATTTCATCTTCAAGAGCAGATGCGTCAATAGTCTCAACGTCGATAGCGATTTCATCAGAAGCATTTATTCTGTGAAGCATACTGAATTTTGTTGGTTTTGTTCCCGCTACTGTCTCTACTGCATAACCGGTAAGAGCACCAACGGTACTGATTCCTGCGATATTTCCTGCCATATTGGCTCCTTTCTGCCTTTCGGCTATAAATTACTGCATAAAAAAAGAGCCATTACGGCTCTGGCACGTAACCCTGTGCCCGGGAGATAAAAGGATCACCGCCCTTCTACTCTTCTTTGCTTACTTGTTTAATGACCTGATTCACATAAGTGCTCAGTCCTGCGACAAGAATACCTTGTGTGATTGCGGTAAAGACTGCCATTGCAGCTTCCTGGCCGCCTGTGACTGTAGATGTAGCAAAAACATAGATTCCGCAGACAACTACGCCCAGAAGTCCAAGGATTCCAGGAATGTATTTGTCAGCTATGGTTTCAGCCTGTTTGAGGAATACTCCTACAAAATACAGGACTACAGCTACAACCAGGAGTTCTGGTTTCACATAGTTCATGATCTGATCCATTCTGTCTCACCCCTTTCATTCACTGAGCAACTGCCCAGTGTAAATTCTTGTGTATCGGCTAACAAGCCGCTTGATACTATCATCAGCGTTGCCCATGAGTTCAGGCCCGTAGGTTCTGCGAAATCCCATGTCAATCATGGACTGGTGGCTTTTTTCGTCAATCTGATATACTTTCGCAAGTGGAGCTGTACCTGCGGCAAAGCACTCAATCTGGATAGTTGGAACCGTGGCACATTCATCGCCTTCAAGGTCTCCTTCTGTCAGAACATTTCCCAACATGTAAAGCCTTGCATAGGTTTTCTTTCCAGATGCAAGAGTTTGGCTTCTGTCCATTGAAAAATTTCCTTTACCAACTACAGGCTCGACAGATTTATTCCAACGCTTGTATATCTCGGATATCGGGTTTTTTAATATTTCCGGCATTTAATCACCCTGCCTGTTCAATTATCTTTTATGATTTATTTTTTTGGCATGAAAAAAGCACCTACCTTTCCGGTAGATGCTTCGCATCTTAATTGTACAAAATATGTGTCATATGATTCCATATTTTAGTATAGGATGTTTAACTTCCAAACACTTCCTTTGCAATATGTCGTATCTGAATAATGATAGCTTCTTCCGCATGATACATTGGCATGTATGCCCTGTTACCATAAGAATGATGTTTTCGTCCACTTTCATCCACATACCACCATCCGTTTGGGTCGTAGGCGTGTTTTTGATCTGGGTAAGTACCAACGCCATAATCAGCGCCAGACGGTAATGGATAGCTGTCCGTTCCGTAAGAAATACCGGCGCTAAACTCGATAAAAAGAACCTTATCCCCAGAAAGTCGGACTGCTGCACCAACAATATCGCCATGTCCGTTATTAATAACTTCCGTGTAGTAAGAACCTTTTTCTTCGACCGGAACAGATTCCATTGTGGTCTGGATAACCTGTATTCCCTCTTGAGCCAGTTTATCAACGAAAATCCGGCTCTTCCTTTGTATATCTTTCTGGTATGCTTCCAACTGCTGAATCGCAGACTGCAAAGAATTATGGTTCAAACTGCACCGGATTGTTTTCCTACTCATTGTTGCCACCGATTTTCGCTATTCCATATCGGGCGACTTGTCCTTTTTGAGTATCAAGGATTCTCTTAAGCCTGTAGTCTGGAAGAACAGTCGGGCCGTTATCTCCATCAAGGATTAGTGTTCCGTCTTCCCTGATTTCTGGCACGACATCAATCCACAAGACGTTGCCTTCTTTTGGCTGAAATGTTCGATCAAAAACCGTAATGTACCGGTCGTAGTCGGGAACGATTCCGGCAGACAGTTCTTCTGGCGTACCGGCTGTTGCTGATACTGAAATATTCTTCTTTTGTGGATTTGAATAGACAAGCGTTTTATCCATCCCATTGTTTTTTTCTGTTACTGTTGAAATCCATATGGACTGTTTTTGGCGAAGTCTACCTCTCATATATACGCCCTCCATTGACAAAATTGCTTTTTTATGTTATTCTCACAAGGAAATCAGGGAACGACGTATCCCCAGATTTCATAATCTTCCAGTCCCCAGTTTCTCAGTTCTGGGGACTTTTTTTAATTTAAGATAAATTAATTAAAGCTTTCTTTAGTTGACATAATTCCAATTATCTAAAGTATTTCCATGTGATTTTTTATCATTATGATAACCAATTAAGTTGTTAAAGTTGTAATAAGTTGTTGCTTGCCCAGTACCGGAATTATTATAGGCAGAATTTGGTGTAGCATTAGAATCAACAACAGTATTGTTTATTAATGTAAGATATATATTGGCATCTTGGATTCTTTGAGAATCAAATCTAACTGCGTAGTTATATGAAGAATCAATAATGCAATCTTTTATGGATAAATACTGGGTTCCTGCAAAAGACGATTTTGGTGAATCATGTCCAAATAGCGCTACCCTCTGTGTTTTACTTTCAATTACACAATTATCAAATGACATTTTACCATTTTTTCTTAAACCAAAACCAACACCGCTACTTAGCCACGACCTCATAATGCAATTCTCTACTCTGAATGTTTTACCTGCTAAAATGTCATAATCACAGTGTAAAGCATATGGTCTTGTTCCATCCGCATCTTCTGATGGTTTTCCCGCATCCACCGCAATTAACGTTACATTTCTTAATAATCCACTTCCCATCTTTAAAGGTGGTTTTGTATATGTTCCGAAATCATTTTTGATAATTACTCTATCTCTATCTTCTCCTATAATAGATAATGTCTTTATACTAGCATCAATAACTTCGCCATCATAAATACCGCTATGAATAAATATAATATCATTGTCTATTGCATCATTGACAGCACTCATTATTGATTTATATGCCATAGTGTGTTCCTCCCATCTCTGTAAGCTTTTCTCTATACTTATATTATATGAGAGAAACCTAAGTATTTGAACGACACTATTTCGCCATGTTTTCGCCATGATACAAAGAAAAGCCCCGATAGTACATCGGGGCAACTTTAACAATCTTCTTTTTTACTTTTCGGTTTATGCGGTCAATGGTTCTTGGACTATACCCCATAATCTCTGCTGTTTCAAACAACGTTTTTTCCTCATAAACTCTCAACCGGAAAAACTCTTTTTCTCGGGAATCAAACCCGGATTCGCTTAGATAAAACTTTCTTTCATCTTCTGAAAAGTCTGTATAATTCATAATCCCACCGCCTCCCTTACAAGTGGAATTGCTTATTATGCCGGAAAGATACCGCTTAATGCAAACCCTACAATAGCCCCGATCACGGCCGTAATAACGCAAACAACAATCGTATCGTAGCGTTTTCCCGGGGCTTCCATAAGGGATTTTAAATTATCGCTCATTTCATCCACCGTATCTTTTATGTGCCCGAGATCATTGTTGTAAAGAACAATTTTGGTCTCAAGCGCATTGATACGTTCAAAAAAAATACCGTCACGTTTAGAGTACTTCTCTTTTATTTCGTGAACAACTTTTTCCAATTCTTCTAAGCGGTGTTCGTTAAAGCAATTCTGTTCACATCCCATCGCTACTCTCCTTCACTCCCATTACATTTTTTGTACTTCTTCCCACCTCATAATGAAGTACCCCAGCAACGCCTGGGAGGAAATGCGTCACGTTCTCAACCTACTTTTTCTGTCAGATTCCTCTGGCAAAAGGAAAGACGCCATGATTGACAAATATCTCTGTTTCGGAGTTCCATCCTGCATTTACAGAATTTTCCGAATGAGATTTTTCAAACTCAACTCCCTGTTTTACGAGAAAATAAAGAGCCAAATCGAAAATACAATCATAGCATTTGTCCATATCTTTATTGATGTTTTCTTCCGTATAACTCTCAGGATAATTGCGTTTTTTCTGGAATGACCGAATAGCTCTTTTGACTGCTAAGGGAATCATCCTTGCGGTCAGTTCATCACCTTCCAGATACATTGATAGATCACTTGTAAGCTGTTCGTCCATGCCATTTCACCTACCCTTGCTGTGCTATAATTTCTGATATGATACCAGCCTTGTTTGTGGAAGTCAGGGCATAACCATTGTCACTTGCAAGCTGTCTCAGTTGAGCCACAGTCATACTGGACAGCTCGCTTTCTGTATATTTGTGTGTAACACTTGCTACAGACGGTGACTGGCTGTTTTCATCAAGGCTATGCCCGCTTATTCCCCCTTTGTACCGATAACGATACCGCCATTGGCTTTCGGTGCTACCGGAATAAACATACCGGATGCTTTTGTCCATACGGCAACCGGATCCTGTGTAGCCCACATGGAAAGAGTAACAAAAGAACGATTCTCTTCCTGGATGAACTGTCTGTATTCATTCTCTTCCGGTGTTGGTCCCCAAAGTCCAGTACCGAAGGAACCGCCTGCATCAGCTTCGTAGAGAGTGAACACATCCTCTTTGAAGTATCTTCCAGTCATCAGAGTTCCGTCTGCTTTTCTGTAACGGAATTTCTCATCACAGCGGCCAACAGTGATTCCGTACTCCTGCATGAGCAGATTTGCAAGCTCCTGTCTGGTAAGGAGACGTTTATTCGCAGCTCCCAGAACAGCTGTCTGCATAGCCGTGTTGTTTCTCATGTAGTTGATCATCTTCAGAGATGTGACTGCATTTGTTACTACGTATCCGGAATCCTCGGCTACAGTTACCATCTTCTGAATATCGCCCATGATATCCGCATCTGCTGTAGACCAGTTGGTAAGAGTGACCTTTGCAGAACTTGGTACGCCATAATCGATATCCATTTTTACATTGTTTTCATCAATTTTCACCATACCGGTTGAAAGGAACTGGCCCTTCATGATGTTTGCTCTGCCGACAACACCCTCAAACAGATTTGCAGCATCGTCAAAAACGAAATTTGTAAGAGTTTCGTTGTCCGGAACACCATTTTCGATAGCTTCCTGGAGGCGCTCGGACTGATTGATTTTCCTCTTGATAAAGAGTTTCTCAGTCAGAACTTTCTCAAATCCCGGTCTGGAACCGATTTCTGCCTCAGTATCAAGAGCATGAACAAATGCTACCTCTGGCAGTCGCTGTCCAGCCATAAGTCTGTAATACTCAGCTTTCCAATACGGTGTTTTTACATCCGGGAAAATGGTATCAAGGATACCTGGTCTCGCTACAGAAAAGTTCTGAGCGAAATTTAATCTTTCTTCTGCTGTGATAGCTTCTAATACATTGTATGGCATAGTAGTTATACCTCCTTAAAATACTGGGTCTGTAGTGGTTACAAAAACAATTCCCTGTGCGGTAAGCTCTGTTTTTGCAGTTTCATCGACTGTGACTGGCAGTCTTTTCTCAAGGACACGTCCTGCTACGATCACGGAAATCGGTCTTTTAGCATCGTCTGTCATATCAACATCTTCAAATACGATTCCTTTTGCACCAGTCCCATTTGTTGGATATACGGAACCTGCTTTGATGATTTTCTTGTCATTTACTGCTGTTGCGTTTGTTGCATCTGCGGTGTAGGTCTTAAGAACAAGTCCAACCTCGGATTCGAGAATATTTGGAGTGGACTCATACTGCTTTGTTTTCATAAAAGCCATAATCTAAATCTCCTTTACTTGATTAAAAATTAACCGGTGCATTATCATCCGCCGGTTCAGTTTTAGGGTTCATGCGTGCTGAGTAAGCTTTCACGTACTTAGCTGCTGGACTATCGTTGTCGTCTTTTTTCTGTCCCTTGTCTGAATTTCCGCCGCCCGGATTCGGAGTATCATCAAGAACTGATTTCTCCCATTCGGATTTTGCGTTATCCAGAGCTGCTTTATTTGCTTCGGAAATTCCATCAACAAAAGTTTTGACTTCCTTCATTACGTCTTCAGACTTGTCTGCTGGCATAGACGCAAATGCTTTGATAGCGCTTGCATACGTTTCTGTAGAAAGGCCCGCATTAGCGAAAGCAGATGTAATCTCACTGGAAAGTGCTTTCCTGTTGGATTCAGCAAGTGCTTTTTCCAGGTCGGAAATCCTCTTTTCGTTTTCTGCTTTTTCCTTCTGCCGCTCTGATTCCTGTCTTTCAGCATCCGTCATGTTCTGGGCTTTCAAATCGTCCAGTTCCTTTTGAAGATCATCTGCTTTATCAGCTTTTTCTTTCAGAGAAGTGTTTTTTTCCTTCACTTTTTTTGTCTCTGATTCAACGGAATCAAGATATTTAGTCACCTGCTCTTCAGACGGTTCTTCGATTCCAAAGCCAATAAGTACCTGTTTTGCCTGTTCTCTTGTCATAGAAATCTCCTTTCTTTCAGACCATCACACTTTTTTCACACGGTTCGCTCCGCACATGATCTGTACCCGATTTACGCTCACGGGCTGTTGCATTATTTTTGTGTATTAAAAAAGGAACCTTGGATGTTATTCCTTGGTTCCTTTGATAATTGAATTTACGAGTTTTGATTGATAGCCGAAGAATTTACCGTTGAATCAATTTCAGGCGGATTCTGACTGTTTTTGCCAATCAATAGTTGTGCTTTTTGCATTTCTACGTCTGGGTCTGCCAGTTCGGGATATACAGTTCCCAGGTAAGGCAAGCTCATTTCATATACCTTTTGTGGATCACTAAATAATCCGCAAGTAATCAGCGCAATCAGCGGATGAATTTTATTCTTAAACAGATAGTCAAGAGCCTGTGCTTTGACAAGCATGTTATCCGTCGGGTTTCTGGTTATCTTTACATCAAAATCTCTTGTTGAGATTGAAATATCCTTTGTGGTCTGTCGGATGATATTCAGAATGATTCTGGCAGTTGCTTTCTCAGCTTCCCGGATAAATGGTTCATCCAGTTTCGCTCTGCGCTCTGCAAAATCCCATCCGTTTCTGAGATATACAGCTTGACCGGTATCGCCAGAAGATTGTTGCTGCCTGTCCGGCATACCTTCAACAATAAGCATGTTGCTGTAGATATCGTCTTTTGCGACTTGACTTTCTGTTTGATTCAGTTCAGCGGTCATCAGGTCAACATCTGACTGGCAACCATTTCCAGTGTCCTTTACGGAAATAGCGCCAAGCTTGATCATTTTCAAAAATTCGTTTTCATCGATCTCACAGTTCTTAAACTTCATAAGAGCTTGCACGAACTGTTCTACACCATCCATCCTGTTTGACTGCATGTTGTTCATAGTGTCAAACATGGTTATCGCAATCTCGATATCAGAAAGACGGTCATGGTTATTCGGGTACTCAACTACCGGGATGCCGCCAAAACCATTGATGCCGGTTTTTGTAATCTGTCCATTTTGAATCTCAAAATATTGTTTTGCCGAAAAACATAAATAATACTGCTGTTCGTTCTCATCCTTAAGAATCTGAACCGAGAGCATCGGCTTTCCATTCTTACGGGAGTAAACAATGTAGCAGTCCCCCGGATACGGTATAAAAATCCGGAACGGCGGCAACTCACTGTCCTCTGTCCAGTCATCTTCTTTCAGAATTGCTTTGTATGCAGTCCCTACAGCGCTTTGATAGGTGCCTAGTTCAATGTTTCTAGCTTCTGCATTTGCTTCATCCAGATAGTCATTGAACAAATCTACCTGTTCGTTTGCTTCTTCTGTAGCTTTTTTCTTCTTGCACACATACTGGATAGGTTCGCCGTATGTCTGTGATGCTTTGAAACGGACAACTTCCAGTGCATGGTTCTCGCATACACGGTTGTTAATTTCCGGTCGCACCACTTTTTCTCTATAGAGAATCGGCTGATCTCCTTTGTAGTACCGGTACAAATAGTCAATCAGTACCCTATTCCGGTTATGAGTACCGATTGTATCAGAAACAACTTTTCTGACGTTTGCTGCCGTAATCTGGCTTACACCGGTATAGGCAATTTTGCGACCAAACTCGCCCCGGCATAAGTCGATGAAATTCATTTTATTTCTGCCCACTGCCTACACCTCCCATTTTCGGGCATTAAAAAAGCACCGGATTGTTCTCCGATGCTCGTTTTACAGGTTACATTATATTATACATAGAACATATGATTCCATATTAAAGCATATTAACTTTCAAAATGCTTTTGTTTCCGCAAAGCTTCAATGGCTTTTCCATGGCAGGAACGGATATGCTGTACGGAATATCCCATCTCGTCTGCAACCGTGACCAGATTTTTAAATTCTATGTATCTCTTATGGAGTAAGGATGAGTACATGGAGTTTTCCATATCATTGATATCTCCGGAAACTTTCATTTGCAATTCTGCCAGTTCCTTGACATCAGATGCTATTTCCTGCTGCAATTCAACAATTCTGGTTACAGCATCACCAACACGGTCTTTTCCACCGGAAGTCTGCACTTTATCTCCATTTGAAAAAGAAGATATACTGGTTGCCAAAAGCCTTAAGCGGTATTCTTCCTGTATTTTGTTCTGTATTTTTCTATCAGAATCTTGCACTTGCTCAAGATATTGTCGTGTGTTCATCTCATTCTCCCTCCCCATAATGGATTGCGCATAGCTGTCACTGTACCTACATTTCCTTTTTCTATAAACATCTGAAGCTGAGTAAGACCGTCCGGTGCATCATCATGCACATTTTTTCCAAGTTGCACGAAGAAAGTAAGTTCGTCCATGGCAGCTTGATACTCTTTGCTCCGGTGTTCTTCGTCCAAAAAAATAAAGTTTCTTTTTATATCGTCTGAATATGCGATGATCTTAGACATTTTCTCCATGTTCCCCGGTGCACGGCTGGATGTACAGCTGCATTTATACTTCTGTTCTTTGAGTTTTTCATCCACGTACATCTTGTACATATCACCACCATTGTTCGCCTCGAAATTGATCTGCCGGATTTCATTTCCGATGATTTTTCCAACAACAAGTGGGAGAGTAACTTCTTTTGTCCCTTTGTTGAATACCCAATCGAAAATATAGACATCTCCATTTTCGTATTCTCGCCCAATAGGCATTGAAAGACTATCTCCACCGCCCCATGCAACATCGCAGGCAGTAACAACACGGTTGTCACCTTCCGGAAGTATTCCATTGTAGTACCGAAGTCCATCTTCCGGAAAAAGGATTCCTTCACGGATAAATGGATTTTGCTGATATTTGGCTTGCCATTCATTAGCATCCAGCCTTGATTTCATATCCACGTAATATTTTGTGGAAAATCCTACTCCGTAGTCATAATCAAAGTTGGATTCACCGTTTTCGTTTAATGCCGGAATCTTCCTAAAGCGGTACCGTGGATTATTTTTCTTTTCAGTCTCCACTCTTCCAAGAGGATCCATGACATTCCATCGTGTTCCGACCATTAACTCTCGTGCACCGTCATTTTTACGGTCAACCAGAACGTTCAGATAATCCTGATACCGGTTTTCCAGACGTGTTGGGCTTAATGATTCAGTTCTGTCACGAACAAGGTCATCCACATATAAGTAACCGTCCGAAGATATATCTACGGAACCTGTCCATGTTCCATCAATACCACGACAAGTCAGTGTCGAAAATCGGTCCGGTGCGCCAAGGTTGATTTCTTTCTTCTCTGCTGACTTCTTTTCAAGGGTTGCAGACGGAAAGATTTCATTGAAAGTATATTCTGGTGTCGAAATAAGGTTCTGTATTTCTCCGTAAAATCCATCGGCAAGGATTCCACTGTGACCGCTCATAGCGTTATGGCTGTTCGGACGTTTACCCATTATCCAGGACAGGAAAAATATACAGGTGGTTGACTTTGCGGTTCGGGGTGGCATAGACACGCCAAGGAACTCAAGCTTTCCGTCCTCTAAGTCCTGTAAATCCTGTACAAGAATATTCAGTGTCTTTTTTCTCGGCTCATAGAATTTTCTTCGTGGTTGTCTGTTCTTTTCCATATAGTACAGATAACTCTCGAATAGCCATGGAGCTTCCAGCAGCAAATACTGCCAGTAGATATCATCAAAATTACCGCTTCCCGTCAGTGCAGCTTGTCTTGCGGCTACATTATGAGCATACTTACTTACTTTTATTGCCATTTGCCGTGCTTCTAAATTCTCCGTAAACGGCAAATCAATATTCATGTTTAATAACAGATCAAGGCAGTCTTTCTGATTCTGGTAAACAGACATATCTCCACTGATGATTTGATTTAAGACTGCCCGATACCATTCAAATGAGCCTTCTGTAAATTTTTGCATAAAAATAGAGCCAGACCTCCTTTCTTTTAGGATTTAGTCTGGCTCTCATGTGGCTCTCTTGACTGGTTTACTTATTTATTTCCGTAAAAATATTTTCAATTACTTTCCATTCTGCGAATACTGCCATGAGCAATAATGGTACTGCTGAAAATCCCCAATGATTTTCAATCATCATTTGAATTGTAGCTATCAAATAATCTGCTACCCATTTGAATATTATGAAATTCGCAATTATCCAACATATTTTTCTGATTTTGTTCATTTGGTCACGCTTTCTTTACTGGCCATTCAAAGCCAAAATCTGAACGCTTGATTTTACATTATGGTCTTTGAATTCTCGCTCAAATAATGTAGGTATCTTTTTCATTCGATATATCCTCCTACAAATAAGTCGCAAATTTCATCAAGTTGCATTTCTTTTATTTCGAATTCAACTTCTTCCCTGCTGTCAATATTACGATAGCCCGATTTTTTCTTCATTTCTTGTTGATAAAATTCATCTTCTTTCTGCTTTTTGATTTTCTTCGCTCTTTCCTTTGAAGTAAATACCCCAAATAGATGGAATTCTGAACCATATTGTTCAAAATAGGTATCTCCGTAAACCAGATATACTTTCATACATTCACCTCAATCCGGAATCCCTAATTGTTTGTAAGTAAATACCGCTGTATACTTCTTCCCGCACTTGCAGCAAGTTTCCGTAATAGTGCAAGTCTTTTCTTTATCGTCGCACTCTGAAATAGCTGAATCCCGGAATCTACATCCGCCTGTCAGAATACATTTAATCCGTTTTATGTTCATCTGGTTCCTCCAAATAATTGATAATTTCATGTGCGATATGTGCCAATTCCATTCTGGTATGTCGCTCAAAAAATTCATCAAAGTCAATTTTGAATACTGAATCAAATTTCTGTGATTCATTGATTCTTTTTATAGTTTTATCAAGTTTTGTTTCTGGATAAGGTGGGTTTATATAACAAGTCAAAGGATTATTTTCATTATGTACCTCCGAATCGCATATAACCGGATACCATTCAACAGCAGTTCTTTCTCCTGCGTCTTTTTGAATTAGAATATTTGAAAGTCCTCCAATATAACATTTTATGATCATATCATCATTTTTTATTTTTACTGAATATTCCTTTTGGAATTCAAATACAGTGTACTCAGTATAAAATTTTAAAACGGTCTTTGTAATTGGCGGATAAGATGTAAGAAGAATTTCCTCGATATCAATCTGCGCATATGTTTCTATTCCAAGTTCAATGATCTCAATCGGAATCCTTTTAACCACAATTCTCATACATTCACCTCAAACTCTTTCTTGCAGTTACTACCCTATCTGGATCATAATATATCCATCTGAAACCTCCGGAAGTTTTAATTCTACCTCGGCAACAAGAAGATATACTATATGGATTTTTGAGTCCGTTTTCGTCTCCGGCTTCTTTTATGCTTTTATAAACTTTAATGATATTTCCATTGTCATCTAATTTGGCTACTTGCCTACAGTACCTTTCTTTATGTTTTTCAAAAGAATATTTAAAATTATATGAATAATCACACCACTCAAGATTAGAAACTTTATTATTTAGTTTGTTTTCATCTTTGTGGTTTACAATTGGAAATCTGTTTGGATTTGGAATAAATGCTTCAGCAACTAATCTGTGGATTAAAACATTCTTCCTTGTTCCATCAGAAGCAAGTGACTCATAAAAATATCCATATTCGGTATTTAAACATGGTTTAATGATTTTCTCAGTAATTGTTCTTCCATAAGCGTTTATTCTTTCTTTCGATTTCAGCCTTCCAAAATTACTGATTTGATAATCCGGAAACTTAGGTATATCTTTCCAGATTTCTCCTTCAATAAAAAGTTTTGTTTCGATATTGGGGTATTCGTATTTTTTATAATTATTTTTCTTAAAATAACAATTTTCAGGACAATAGTTTTTAGAATCGTCTTTCCGGCAAATTTCCATACCATCTTCGTATCCAACAGATTTTGCCCAAGAATAAAAATTCAGTAAGCCCATTTGCTTGTCAATCCATGATTCATCCATCAAAATTCCGGCAGCTCCGACTTTGTGATAGTTGAAATCGGTTTTTGTATAGCACATGCCCTTTAAATGCATCCATATTTTATATATTTTAGTATTGGTCATATTGTGGATTGTGTTTCTTTCTTTCAAAGTATCTGACAAAAGGCATCCGCAACTCATAATTGAGCCTTTCCTTAAATGACTTCCTCTAACGATTTTAATATTTCCGCAATCGCATTTGCATTTCCATGAAACTTCTCCATTTAATCTGCCGTCCTCACATAGCACTGTTAATCTTCCGAACCTAAGTCCTGACATGTTTATTTTTCTCATTCAAGCTCCTACTCAAGTGTTTATCTCATAAACCTTTTTACAATTTGATCCTTTGCATTTAATTCTTAAGTGCTTAATTATAGTGTTACTTTCTATGCGTAAGCTCTTTTTTTGACAGAAAGGACAACAAGCGTAGTCTTTCCCATTGACATTTTTAATTAATGCCCGTCCGTCCCACGGTTCTGGTGGGTTCATTACCTGAGAGAAATCTATCCCCTCAGATTCAAATGCTGATTTAATGCTCATTTTTTCTCACTCCTTTTCGTCCTGCAACTCTACGTACCATAGGGATTCCGTGCATTCGTAGATAATTATTTGATATGTCATATTCTCCCTCGGCTTCAATCCCGTAAATCAATGTTTTGGCTTGTTCCACGTCATAGAACGGTTCTTCCAATATTAGCTTTTTCGTTGTTATTTTCGTGCAACCACTTTCACATCGCAAGGTATAAGCAAGCCATTGTTCATTTGATAGTTGTGTTGCAAGTTCTCCATCAAAAAAAACTATTTCTTTGAATATAATATGTATAATATCTTTTACGCATGGCTCTTTTTTCAAAACTTTTTTAATTGTTTTAAGTCGTCCGTTCACTTCAATTGGAAATTTCCATGTATTCAATGGAATTATTTCTTTAATTTTGATCGTTCCAGATGCTGTTTTAAATTCTTTCATATTAGCCTACCCCATGAATCTTTCTCAGATTTGCATATCGGTCAACAAGTACGTCCAATGCAGTCTGAAGCTGGTTAATTGTAATGCAATCGGACTGGTGCTGATCTTCATACATTTTTAAGCTTGCAGCAAAATCTATCTCCTTTTTATCTGGTTGCATATCGTTAATTAATTCAGGCTCTCCATACATCGCCATCTCATCAAAATCTCTTTCCAGCTCAATCTGGTGTTCTTGTAAATCCAAAATTTCATGCTGTCTTTTCTCGCATTCTTCAGATAGTCGGACAACTTCTTTCTTCAGCTGATCCACGGTCCAGTTCTTCAAATCTTCAATTCTCATGACATTCTCCCTATTAAATCTTGGTAAATATTTCCATGTCGTAGTTATCTCGAATATAATCCACGCATTCAGACAGCTTTTCTCTAACAAATTTATCGTTTGCAATATCTGGATGTATGTTCAATATGCAGCTATCCTTTTTGCCGTCTTTCTGGAATTTCTTCCAGTCAAATGTCATTACGAACAACGGAATTGCTTTGAGATTTTTGGTCTTGTATCTTATGTATAGATTAAAAAATTTATTAAACATGGAAATCTCCCCCTTCAATTATACTGCCTTTCCTCCCTGTGCTTCATCTGGCACTTGATCATCTTTGCTATGTTCTCACGTTCCTGTTTTATTCCATGCCCCTGACGAAACAATTCGCACTCAAGAATATTTCCGCATTTGGAGCATTCATCTTTGATTTCTTTGCCGAACACCTTAATCATTTTCATCACCACAATAGATTAAAAGATAGTTCGCCAACTTTCTAAGATCGTTTTTGCCATATAAGCGGATTCCGTCTTTTAATCCTCTGTCAATAAGCCAGTCTGCTAATTTCAAAGGCTGTTTAGGAGGCTCTCCCTCTTTTGTGGCTGCTGCTTCAGCATTAGACTGAATAGTAAGTCCATACCACAAATGACGGTGCCAGTATTCCAATGCTTCTGGGCTGCATCTCTCTTCTAATTCCGAAAATACCTTTTTGTAATCAGATAATTGTTTTGTCATTTTCAATACCCTCCCAACATTCACAGCTATCATCAAGGAATCTAAAATCTGCACGATGTTCGCTTTCACCATTACAGCAGACACCTTCTTCTAGCGCGTACCGCATGTACAATAATGATCTTTTTCCATAATGTTACTACCAAAAAATAAAAAAGTCCGGCGGGTGGACTTGAACCACGCATCGTCGCCCAACGCGAACCACCGGAACCAATCAGAAGGTAAATTTGAGCATTTTGGAAATGCTTTCCGGTAATGGCAATTTACCGGAATCGGAATGGCAGGAATCGAACCTGCGACACATGACTTGTAAGTCACTGCTCTACCGCTGAGCTACATTCCGTGCCGCTTACCACGGCTGATCACCTCGGTAAATGAATGAGATGATTTCCATTTTGCACAACATATAAATGATATGCTTTTCGTACCGCCCAGCAGTCCTCAGGATAAACATCAACCTTTTCCCATGGGTTTAATCCGCTTGAACCATAGACCGCCCGTGCACTGACAGCATAGAACGAACGAATTAATTGCAGGAGACGGATTTGAACCGCCGTTCTCAAGGGTATGAACCTTGCGAGATTCCGCTTCTCCATCCTGCGATGTACATATCTGGAAGAACCATTTCAGCACGTTCACTTATTGCCTACTTTAAGGGAGACCACTTTACAATCCGATAGGCAGCAAACATGTCCGGAACTCGGAATTACATTCCCATGCGCCGCCCTGCGCTATTCCCACGCCAAACTTTCAGGCTCCAGACAAGCGAAACGGATGGATTCGAACCATCAAGACCTAGTCTACGACCAGGCCGTTCCCAGTTACTTGCACATTCCGTCAACCCGGATTCCCGGGTTAGCAAGGTGTTTAACGTGTCATGCCTGCCACTAGACTGTTTTCATCCGTGCCAGTCCCACGGAGTTGTTTCGGAGGATTATTCCTGAAATGCCTCTTGAAAACTCCCTGTCGTCAACGTGCACTCATTGGCGACATATTCAACTCAGAGGCAGTACCGAACGGGAAGTTGCTTTTTCAATCCGGCTACGCCGTTACGTACCTTCTGAAAAACAACCCACATACACACATTCGGCAGTTTTTTCTATCCACAAAACGGATGGACAGCTTTGGGAGAAATGGAAGCTCTGGGGTTCGAACCCAGGACCGACCGGTTATGAGCCGGTTACTCTGACCAACTGAGCTAAGCTTCCTGAGTAGTAAAAAGATACAGGGTCGCTACGATATCTGTCTTTTTACTACTGTTGCAGTTCTTGACCACCAGCTGCAACAAAGGTAAACCATAGAAGAAATTAAGCTTGCCAACTAAGGCAAAGCCACCCGGAACGTTTGACTGCTCCTTTAATCATCGCCGTTGCGATAGGTGGCAAAAAAGGGAAAAAGAAAATCCAATCTGCATCAGAGGAAAGGTGAAATCCAATGCAGAGCGGCGCATGTGGGATTCGAACCCACGCATGCCGGAGTCAAAGTCCGGTGCGTTACCGCTTCGCCAATGCGCTATGTTGCGGCAGTCGCTCAACCCTGCCGCACGTGATATACTTCAAAAACACCATTGATATATTTATGTTTTTCCTGGAACGCCTGTATCAGTCGTAACTCATTTGGAGGAAATTTGGATTGGATATCTATTTCGTTATTACAAATCCGTACTGATACAGGCTATCTAGGGATTTCATGCCTCGTCCTGTCCATGATGAACCTTCCTCCAAGTCCATACGGTGAGGACTGTACCTTTGCTTTTATTATTTTAATCCGCTCTACCAATATCAGCGGAGTTAAAACCATTGGAAATGCCAGTAACATTTATTTCACCTCACAGGGATGTCAAAAATAAAATCACGCTTATTCCGGTTCCAATAAGAATCATCGAACAAGCGGCAGATTCCCATTTGTCTTTGTTGTTATTTGTCACGATCTCGGAGCTTGCCGAAACGAACATCAGGACGTTTATTGCAAGTGCGATTATCGTGAATATCGTCCTCATCGTTCTTCTCCAATCATGAAATCAAGAATTTTTTCTGCTGTCTCTTCTTCGGGCTCAAATGGAAGCCCGCATGTAGAATAGATTTCCAGAGCCGATTTCAGGCTTGATTTGAAACCTTGGTATATTTCTCCATGTTGAAGCAGTTCGTGTCTTAAAACTGAAATTGCATCAGTAATTGATTTAGAACTAACACTAATCTGTGCCAGACATTCCATTTCGATATCCGGGCTTCCCATCATTTCAAAGTTAAACGTCGGTACTTCATCGACCGCAACATGAAAATCAACTGATTTTACCCTCGGTACTTTATGTTCGTCAATAAAGCACTGTGTCCCCCTCCAGTCATATGGATTCGGATTTACAATCTTCACAACAGACATTTTCGTATCCCCTTTCCTGTGCGTTACAGTACACCAGAAGGTGCTCTGCGATTTCCTGAAGCTGAACCGGGTCGTATTTTGGAATCGCAACCAATTTACCTTCAAGCATTGGGGATAGTGGTGCGAATACCGGTGTGTCCGTAACAATCGTTGCTTTTATCAGCATAGCTGCTACGTCAACTGGTTCTGACGGTAACAGCTCATAGATTCCTTTTTCTTTATTCATGCCTCTTTTACCTCTCCAAAATATTCTTTGTATAACTCATAGTCATTTCTTCCAATCAGGTCTTTAACCTTGTATTTTTGCTCTATTCGAAGATCACTGTATGTGTAAATGGTTTTTGTGGCCTGTATACGATAATCGCCGACGTCAGTGATTCCGCTTTCAGTCTCGATTTTTTCTTTAGCTGAAAACCAGTTTCCGTTCGGGGTTAAGAAGTAAGCTCTTTGCACTGCTCTTCCGAGTGCGACATATTCCAAACTAGCTTCGTCCGTAAAAACCTTTTTCGCTGATTCCGTATCATACAATCTTCCGTCCTCCAGAACAGCTTTCTTGTGATGATACTCGTACGAGCGATCATGAGCTAAAGGCTTTTCAAGTGGATGGCATTCAGAAGACCTTTTTTGTTTTTTAAAAAATTTTTCAAGCATCGTCTTTTACCTACCTTTTCCGAAAATACTGTGTCAAGGCTTCACGGGTGATCTGTGACACGCTTTTGCCGGTTCGATTCTTTTCAGCTATAAGTCTTTGCTCCAGTTGGTACGGCAACCGGATGCGAATGGATTCGCCTTGTGGATTATTCTTTTTCATAGGATGTATCCTCAACTTACTATTTCTACTGGATAACCTAGCTTTTCTTCAAGCTCAGCTACCGTTATTTTACGTGGCTTATTTAATTTGATTTTCACATCTTGCACTGCACCATCTTTGTTTTTAGCAATCCCGCGCCCAGTGTATATGTCAGCTTCTTCATTAGCGTATACACTGAGATGATTGTATCCATATGTACGGCACCACCTAGCAGCCAAATCAGAAATTTTCATCAATTCTTCCAACTCATTCCCGAATAGATGTGAATACAATATAGCTCGATCATACATTTCCTGTGTTACTGCTGACAGAGCAATCACGCTTTTATACGGACTTCCGATAAAACGGAAAAATCTGCATGATTCCATTACTTTTTCGCCTTTTGGAAGTGCAAAGCCTTGAGAAATTGCCATCTTAAGAAGCTTCGCTGATTCAACATCGCTTTCTGTGATAACACACTTATTTGTAAAGTCTATCATTACTGTTCCCCTCCCAACATTTTATATAGTGTTCCTCTTGACACTCCCATGATTTCGGCAAACTGAACTTTGGTGATTTCCCCAGCCTGCCATCTTTGCTTTGTTTTCTCGAAGAGTTCTTTGTCTACCTCTTTTTTTGCTCGTCCTTTATACTTGCCCTGAGCTTTCGCGATTGCGATACCCTCTTTCTGACGCTGGCGGATACTTTCTCGTTCTCTTTGTGCCACGTATGAAAAGACCTGTAAAACGATGTCTGCGATTAATTTTCCAGTCAAGTCTCTATTCCGCGTAGTATCAAGTAATGGCATATCTTGTACAATAATGTCTGCTCCAATCTCTTTAGTGATTTTTCTCCATTCTTCTGTAATCTCATCGTAGTTTCTGCCAAGTCGGTCAATCGAATGGACTACCAGTACGTCACCTTTTTGAAGGGAAGCGATCATCTTCTGATATTCAGGACGGTTGAAATCCTTGCCGGACTTCTTGTCCATATAAATTTTATCAACGCCTTCTTCTCTCAATGCCTCCATCTGCCTCGCTTCGTTCTGCTCTACTGTCGATACTCTTGCATATCCAATTTTCATGTATAATCCCTCCCGTTTATTTATGAGTCAATTATACATCTAATTGATTATATTTGCAAGTAGTTCATACACATTTATGAGTATTTTTATTGACTATTGAAACGTTTTTGATTATGATAATGTTAATAGGAGGTATTTATATGGTTTCTGATAAGATAAAGCAAATAATGAAGATGAAAAAAGTAACCAGTGTTCAATTAGCTCAGCACCTTGGGATGCTCCCGCAATCACTTGCAAATAAATTTTCAAGAGGAAGCATATCCGCAGATGAACTAATCCAGATTCTTGATTTTCTGGAATGTCAATTGATAATTGAACCAAAACCAGATGTATCAATCAAACTGACCACTGATGATCTCAAAAGGGAACCGTAATGGTTCTCTTTTTTATTGTCCTAATTGTCCATCCCTGTCTGTGATGAAATTGCAGCTAAAGTTTATTCTGCTCATATTTAAACTCTCCGCAGCGGAGAAATCAGGAGCTGCACCCGATTCGTCAATCACAATCTTTTACTGTGTATGATCGTTAGTATCATTACAATTCTTATTCCCAAATTCTGCATCATTTCATTCATTCTTTATACCTGCCTTTCTTGGTATTGCCTTATTTTGTGCTGGCAGAGAAACCGTTAAGGCTTACGGCTTGTCGTGTTGCAACCACTATCTCTGCCATGTGAAAAGGGCCTTTTTGTTGTTTTATTTGCTTTGGGGAATCACCCGGCTCCTGGCGGCTTTCCCTCCAAGGGGGTCCCCGTCTCATCCGTACGCTATCCGGTCAGCCCGCCGCCCCATGGGACCCGCTGCACCGGATCACGCTGTTGTTGTTCGGCCTTCGGCAGTAGTCAGAGGATGTTACCGCTGCTTTTCGTTCGTCATATTGCACAAATTTTCTCGTGTTGTTCATTGTACATTTTAAGTACACCCTATTTATACATTACGGAAAACTATATATTGTGTTTTCGCCTTGTTTCATACAACATATTGTGTTTTTACTGCTTTCGTGTTCACAGCTTTGGCCGCTCCATCTCTGGAAGCTCCAGTGCGTCCTTATACCGGTCCGCGATCTGCTGCGCTGACTGCTGCGGGATGCCTTGCACATGATCCGCCTGGACCGGTGCTGTCTCTGCCATGCCATAAGCTGCTTTTGCAACGAAGATCAGGTTTGCGTTCGTTCCTGGTTGGTTGTGTAGTCTGTTAAGCGTGCAGTTTTTGCAAATATCGAACCATTTTTTCACCGTGTTGCTATGTGCTGTGGCGGTTCTATAGTCCCCGCGCATCCAATCGCTAAACGTTGAGCGGTTAATCCCTACCAGAAAGCTAAATACTTCCAAAGTTGGTAAAACATGATACTTACTGCACAACCTTACAAACACGCTAAACATATGATCCAATAATTCTATATCATCGTTACTAGGTTTCTGTATGTGATCAGCAATATAAAATATCATATCAACAAAGCTGTCAGCTACTTCTTTTCTGTAATTCTCACTATCAGGTGATACACATAACACTGTATTAATATATTCATCAGCATATATATTAATATTACTCAAATATACTTCTGTTTCCTTTTCTGTTTTGATAGTATTATCTTTCACTGCATCACCTCACTTTACAACGTTAATCTGTTAATTTAGTAAAACAAAAAAAGACGATAACAAACCGGTCAGCAATCGAAGAACACACCCAGCAGCTGCGATCAGCGCCGGAAGTTCCGTAAATGCTTTTCAGTTTTTATATCGTCCTTTGTTTAAAAATCGTAAATGTATTTGCTTATCTGCTATTTACAATATCACATACAAGTCCTTAATGCAAGCATAAATTTATTTTTATTGTTCAAGGTATAATAAAAGACCTATTAATAAAATAATCCGTTATAGCTCAATATACAGCGTTATAGAGCTATATATATTATAATATAGTGTATCTAAGTATATATTAATCAACTCAGAATCTAGGAGGGGCTTAAAAGATGTTATTATACGGTACTGTATAGAATTAATTGATAGGGGATTATATATATAATATAATTATAGGGGCGTTTTGGCACAGAAAAAGCCAGGCTTCCGGTGTCTGATCCGGTTACCTGGCTGAATGATTTTTTATTAAATTTCGATTGGCTCGCCCCTCCTGAGTTCCTCGTTAGTGACACGATAGCACATTTTATAAAAACCTGTCAAGCTAAAAGCAAAAAATATTTTTCTTGACAAAACAAACGTTTGTGTGCTATGAATAATTTAACGGACTTCGGCGGCGGGTCTGTTCTCCCCTCGTTAGCCGCCACAAAAAAAAGAGTTTAAGCCCCTGGAGATTGTCCAGGGGCTTTTTTTCTTTCCACAATGGGGCTATTATTCTTCGACCATTTTCGCAACCATAATCGGTTTTCCGGTCGGCCTTCCGTCTACATCTCCGCTCTGGTAAGTGCGGGAAAATACCTTGTTCCCCTCCTTATCTTTCTACCAGTTTCCACTGGTTCTTCAGAAATCCTGAAATTCTCGGGACGATTTCGCTGCATCCCTCGACGCCCTCCGGGAAGAAGTTGCCTTCGTTCCCGTGCTGCATGTAAAAGCGTTCCTCGTCGTGTCCAACGATCGTATATGGACCGTGGAACACTTCCGTTGGGATTTCTGCCCCTGTTATTTTGTTAATTTTTGTGGCCTTACTGACCACATCATATAACTTCTTCATTTCTTACTTCCTCCCCATTCATATGTACCGCGGAAATGTCTCTCATTTCCGCTTTTTCTCGATTCCTCATTCAGGAAGCTTTCTACTTTGCCGAGATCCCCAAAGGTAACCGTCTGGGATGGAAATATTTCCGCCCCGTTGTAAATCTTAACAAGATAGTTTTTATAGCTGTCTACAGAAACATGGTATTCCTTGTTTCCGATTTTCTCCATGTGATTGGTCCATCCGTTTACTCTAATCATTTTTCCCTCCTGATCCGCCCGCCCTGGGGGCTGTGTGCCTGTCTTCTTTAACTGTCTTTATTATACATTATAATTAATGTTTTTGTCAAGTGTTTATTTACATTATTTTAAATGTTTTTATTTTTTTCCGTTTCTACATATTTTATAACATTTCCTGGCTGCATATCTAATATAGTACAGATCTTGTCTAATGCTTTTATTCCGATCATTTCGTTTTTTCTTAATGACTGTATAGCATTTTCACCAAGCAGCTTTTCTTTTCTCAGCCTAGCCGGATTATATCCGGCATCTTTGAGTGTTTCAAGGACATCTATCTTATATGTTATCATTTTATTTTCCTCCTTTTTTCAGTTTGTTTTCATACTCTTATTATATATAAGTAATTTTAGTTTTGCAAGCATTTTTACATTATAAATAATGCACAAATTGTGGCACATATAAACGCATTAAATTTGGTGTATTTGCATATTGATTTTACATTAAAAATAATGTATTATATAACTATCAAAAGAAAACAAAAAACATTCAACCACGGGTTGAATGAATAGGAGGAAATGAACATGAAAATAGCAAGCATCAAATGGGAAAAGGGTTCACTCAACAGCACCGCAATAGAGAAATTCAAAGAAATGGGAATTGACTATCATTACTCCCATTTCGGGGAGCTGCTGGCCGATCCTTACGGCGTGGGCTTGTATCTCCCAGTTAAATATAGACGCGGAGATCTGGATCCGTCCCTGATCAACGTAGAAGTTTAACACCTCCGGCGGCGGTCAAGCCGTAGCCCCAACGCAACCGCCGGACTTCAAAAAAAATAAAAAAAGAGAGGTAAATAATATGGCATACGCAACAGTAAAAATCGAGGGAAACAAAATCATTTCTACATCTTTATGGAATGCATATACTTTTGAAATTGTGGAGAAAATCCCTGGTAACTACCTTGTTTGGAATATTGGCGAAAACATGGGGACTGATCTTTATATTCCTATTTGCCAGATGCTCCGCCCTGGAGATAAAGAAGATTTTTCCATTAATCCCGATACATTGAAAGCTGTTCCGGTCACTTCTAAAGAATACAAGGCGCTTCAAAAAGCCGCATCTTACGGTGTAAGCAGTTTGAAAACTGCTGAAAAAGCGCTGAGAAGTAAAAGACATGGTTATATGTCAGACAAGAAAAGGGGGCTTGCAGCTCTTACAATTGATATTTTCAAAAGACTTACGGAAAATTAGGCCGGCAAGCGTACCGGGGAGCATTTTCCCGGCGGCCGGGTTCGGGGAGGTGTTTTACTAAATTTTACACTTGGCGAATTATATATCTGGTTATATAATTATCACGCAAAGAACTATACGTTTTCAATAAAGAGGAAAAGAAATGAAGAAATATGATTTAGTAAAAAGAACAGCTGAGTTCGCCTACAAAAGCAGAAAGGAGATCGAGGAAGGATGTACAGCATTCGATCCTTCACCGGAGTACGTGAAAACGTTTGACACTCTGGAAGAAGCAAAAAAGGAACTTGCAAAACGCAAGACAAGCGTCAGCAAGTTTGAAAATCACAATATGACATTTTACTCAGTTGAGGAATATGTGATTGAGGAAAACGAGTTCGAGTTTGACGAGGACGAAAACGAGTTCGTGCAGACGGGCTTTATAGACACGTTAGAGACAACTCCAATGAAAATCGAAGTTGTCGAAACACCAAGTTATGAAACAATTGGTGTTTATTCCAGCCTGGAAGAGGCAGCGGACGACTACGAGGGCGAAAACGAGGTTTATATAATGCTTTAAAAAAAATTCCGGGCGGGGGTCTCCCGCCTGTTTTTTCAATCAGAAAGGTTTTTTATATGATAAGAATTATAAAGATGCCAAAGCAGACCATCATCGCTATAAAAAGCGGCGATTTTTCAGAAGTTGAAAAGATAGAGGATGCAGCACACCAGGAAGCGGCGAAAGTTTTTCATGCGGTTGCTTCCGGTTCTGTGCCGCTGATCTGGTACGACCTTCCGCCGGTGCGGTGTCAGTCTGGAGCCGTGTCCGTCATGCGGTACGCCCTGCACCGGTCAACAAAGCAAGACGGATTTTTGCAGCTGTCTTGCATGGAATTAAAAAACGGTCAGATCATCCCGACTTCCGACCGACAATATAACGCTTCTGACGGCGGTTTTTCGGGGTTTTTCCGGGACTTGCCCCGGTCAGTTGATGTTTATTTTTTAGAGCAGTGAAAACGCTGCTCTTTTTCTGCTGCTCTTCCGGTATCCAGTCCGGCGCCAGGTTCACGACCTGGGGAGCGGATCAGGCTTGTGAAATCTATCTACAAGCCGTGTACCTTGACAACTTAACTTTTTTGTTTGTTCGGAAATACGGTTGTTAATTTGCTTTTTTCGCCGTTTTTCGTCTTTCTGGCGTTCCTTGATGTTTTTACCATTGCCAGATTTACAAGCCGTTTTTGTATACTTTCGTCAATCAATACTCACGGTTGACGGGGCGCCGGTATGGTGGTACTATGATTATATATAGCCGTTTCCGGCTCTTTTTGTCGTGCCTCTGTGCAGCTGGCACCGATCCGGGGCACAGTGCCCGACCAGTGGCAAAAGTATGTTCTGTTTTGGGCCAACTGTACAACCGCCCTATTTGGCTTTTTAACGGCCGTTTAGATTCCGGCCGAAGAAGTATAGCCTTGTCAGTTTTGCGGGCGTTGTGGGTGAAATTAGAGCGTCAGTTATTGACGCCTGGGAAATCCCCGTCACCGGTCCGCAGCCTTTTGCAGAAATGTTCATGTCAGTTGTGAAACGAACAATATTTCTGGCGGTTCTTGAATATTTGCAATATTCAGACACAGAAAAATGCCGAAAAACGGTCAAAAAAAGAACTGCTGGAAAATAACCTTTATTTCCGGATTTCAATTTTGTTTGTCTTGCATATATTAATCCATAGCATCTTCCGAGAGGCTGTAAAAAATCACGAATCAATTTAATTTATTTAATCCCTCAGATTTTCTCCTAGCCGTATTCTTCGTTTTGTATGTGGTCCGTTGTTTCCGAACTTTCACCTTCTGTTCCGTCTTATCTTTCTTCCTACGTACTTTGTTGTGCGCTGATCGCTCAGTTGAGAATCCCATATTTCCCCTCCCTGTCTTTAATCTTCTGGTTTCTGCTTTTGAAGTTGATAATTTCTATGTCTGTTTGCAGTTCCTGTGGTATCCGCCCAACGATGATCACTCTTAGTGGCTCCAATCTCCGGACCATCTCTTGAAAGCCCTTGCAAAATTCCAGTCGTGATGCTTTTGACTTCACTCGCCCATTAGTGCAGCAGGCAACCGTGCTTTTTTTTGGTATTCCGTCAAAAATCCAATCATAGCAGTATTCCGGTGGTATGTTCACGTTTGGAATCACACGGATTCCGTTTATGTACAGGTAATGTGCTATCGCATGATTGCGGTACTTCTGCCAGATGTTCATAGCAAATGGCATACCACCTTCTCCGACTGCCATGCTGAAATCCGGTGCGATCACACTGTTAAAGCATTTTAGATGCTCGATATATTTGTCTGGACAATTCCAGATTTTCTCAAATTCGTTGTCATGGATATAAAAATTGACGGTCAAGTCCCTATGGTTCTTTATCCGCCGGTCAAAGCTGTCTTTGAAGTCGACAGTATCCGTTCCAGGTCTGCCAGTATACCGTGGCATCATGGGGAACTGGTATGGTCCGTCCAATTCTGCTCCCTCGATCATATATTCTCTCATTACGTCATATGCGGTATGATTCATGGTTATCACCCCTTAAAAACACAAAAAGACATCCTGTTCCGGGAATTGGAACCGATGTCATCATTAGTATGTTTCCATACTATCAAATATTTAGTTAAATGTCAAAAAATTACATCTCTGCTCTTCCGTTCATCTTTTGTATATTATTTAGATTGCAAATGCGTAAGTGTAGTTAAATTCCTTTTCGCATCCATCCACATAGTTGATTTTCCTGTAAAATACGGCGTGTCGTTCTGAGAACTTATTTAAAAAAATGATCGAGGCACAGGAACGCCAGATGTCCGGCAACTCCCAGGGCGGCC
>OLOZ01000070.1_pt1 | contig 113416 bp, 105 predicted proteins | sample 1673021 | NCBI WGS metagenome assembly OLOZ01 (sample SAMEA3136747, study PRJEB25190) | human gut metagenome | biome: human gut; feature: human-associated habitat; material: faeces | place: Austria | collected 2013 | reverse complement strand
TCCAGAACGATCCGAAAGAATCCCAGAAACCGGAGAAGGTTATCCAGGGTATGATTACTGGACGTATCAAGAAAGAACTCAAAGAGATCTGCCTTCTTGATCAGGTTTATGTTAAAGCAGAAGATGGAAAACAGACTGTTGCTAAATATGTAGAAGAAGTTGCTAAAGCAAACGGCGCTAAGATTGCAATCAAAGGTTTCGTTCGTTTCGAAACTGGCGAAGGTATCGAAAAACGTCAGGATGACTTCGCAGCAGAAGTTGCAGCTCAGGTAGCTGGTAAATAATTTCTGATCTGATTTAAGTCAGAACATTTCAATCCCCTGAAATCCAGGGCACCTCATCGAGGTGCGAGGGTTTTGGGGGATTTTTTGTATGGAAAAGGAAAATATCTTGTAATTTTGAGGTTTTTCATTCATAATATATGCAGTACAATTAGAAATGAGTATAAAAATATGGTGAACTACAAAAATGTAAAAATATCAGAAGACGCACGAATAGCGAAACAGTCCGTAATTATTGGTGATGTGACGATCGGACGAGACAGCTGCGTATTATATTATACAGTCATTCGTGGCGATGAAGCACCAATTGTAATCGGTGAGGAGACCAATATTCAGGAGAACTGCACGGTTCATGTAAGTCATAATAAGCCGGTTTCTATTGGAAACAATGTTACAATAGGGCATAATGCCGTGATTCATAGCTGTACGATCGGAGACCGGACGCTGATTGGAATGGCTGCGGTAATTCTGGATGGTGCACAGATCGGAAACGACTGTATCATTGGAGCCGGAAGTCTGGTAACAAAGAATACTGTGATTCCGGATGGTTCACTTGTGTTGGGAAGTCCGGCGAAAATAAAGAGAAATCTTACCTGGGAAGAGAAACTTGGTAATCTCGAAAACAGCAGAGAATACGTTAAGGTTTCCGGTGAGATGAAAGCACAGGGTATTTTGTAAGTTATTTGCAATATAAATGATGAAAACAGAATATAGGAAAAGATAAAGGAGAGTTCTATGGATCACGAAATTCCTGTCCGCATTGTAGACAACCAGGAATACATGAAGGTTGTCCGCTCAATTCTTGAGGAGGGAAAAGAAGTTCCCCTTGTTGTCACAGGAAACAGTATGATGCCGTTTCTTATTGACAGGAGGGATCAGGTGCTGATAAAAAGGATTGAACGTCCTCTGAAAAAAGGAGATATTGCTTTTTTTCAGAGAGAAAACGGACAGTATATTATGCACAGAATTCACTTTATGCGAAAAGATGACAGAACTGGTGAAAACCAGTTCTATTTTATTGGAGATGGACAGAAAAACATAGAAGGGCCTATTAAAGAAACTCGGATTTTTGGCGTAATTACCGGGGTTTTGCGGAAAGGAAAATATTTGGATGAACACACATTTACATGGAGATTTTTTGAGAATATCTGGCGTTATGTAATACCATTTCGTCCCCTGATAATAAAAATATATTCACTTTTTAAGCGTTGAATTGCTTGAGAATCATAAAGTGCAGTGCTATAATTTGACCAAGTTGCGGGTAGTGAATTGTAGAGCGATGAGAAATCAGTAAAGATAAGTGGAGTACTATTTTGAAGCGGTGGATAAAGAAAATCATTGTCAGAATCAGAGAAGGATATCTGAAAGAAATATACAAAGAAACGGTGTGGATGTATCAGTATGTAAAACGTTATTGGTTTTCTATATGTTTTTATATCTTGGCAGGAGTCTTCGGTACCGTTATGGGACTTGGAAGCAGTGTTGTGTCCAAGTATCTGATCGATGCAGTCACCGGAGTCAGGAAAGATAAAATCCTTCTGTTCGCTGTGCTGATCATATGCATGACAGCAGCTGGAATTATCTCGAATGCAGTCATCAGCAGAATATCAGCAAGAATCAACGTTGTGATACAGAATGAAATTCAGGCAGATATTTTTCAAAAGCTTCTGTATACTGAATGGAAAGAACTGCAGCAGTTTAGAAGCGGAGATTTGTTAAATCGTCTGTCAAATGATGCAGTACAGGTAGCATCCGGCGTGATCAGCTGGATTCCAAACAGTATTACAAAGCTGGTGCAATTTATTGGTGCATTTGCGATTATTTTTTATTATGATCCGGTCATGGCAGGAATTGCACTTCTCAGTGCTCCGGTTACGGTGATCTTTTCCAGAAAATTCATGGGGAAGATGCGGACCTATAATAATGAAATGCGCGAGATGACTAGCAGTCTGATGTCCTTTCAGGATGATACTTTTCAGAATATCCAGACAGTAAAAGCCCTTGATCTGACAGGAGTATTTGAAAAGAAGCTACAGAGCCTTCAGAACAGATACAAAGAAAAAATGTTGGATTATAATAAATTTACCGTGTATACGTCTTCCTTTATGTCAGCAATAGGAACCGGTGTTTCGTATATCTGCTTTGGATGGAGCGTGTACAGACTCTGGAGTGGGTACATCACCACCGGAACCCTGCTGATGTTTTTCCAGATGGCAAATTCACTGTCTTCCTCGTTTTCCTCACTGATTCAGATCATACCGGCTGCCATCAACGCTGCTACTTGTGCGGGACGCCTGATGTCGGTTTCGGAACTGGAAAAAGAAAATGCTCTGGATATGGAGAAGGTAGATCGAATTCTGGAAAAAGAGTATAAAGGGATCACGATTGAGTTAAAAGAAGTCAATATTCATTATAAAGACGGAGAGAATGTGATTCACAGAGGGGATTTTATTGCGAATGCAGGTGAGATCACTGCAGTCGTTGGTCCGTCAGGCGAAGGAAAGACAACATTGATTCGCGTATTACTTGGACTTCTGCATCCAATGGAAGGAAGGGCTGAACTTAAGAATGCAGAGGGAATAAAATGCAGACTTTCTGCCGGAACACGAGAATTTTTCAGCTATGTGCCGCAGGGTAATACCATCTTTGCAGGAAGCATTGCTGAGAATATGAGGATGGTAAAAGAAGATGCCACAGATGAAGAAATCAGAGAAGTTCTGGAAATGGCCTGCGCCTATGATTTTGTAAAAAAACTTCCGAAGGGCATGGAAACAGTGGTAGGTGAGAAGGGAAGTGGACTTTCGGAAGGGCAGGCACAGAGACTGGCCATAGCGAGGGCACTCCTGAAAAATGCGCCGGTTCTGATTTTGGATGAAGCGACTTCGGCACTGGATATAGATACGGAAGAACGGGTATTAAAAAACATTATGAAGAAGGAGAAAGGCAGGACCTGTGTTGTTACGACACATCGCCCAAGTGTTCTTTCTGTCAGTGATCATATTTATGAAATCAGAGAGAGTCATTTAAAGAAACTGAAATAGGAAGGCGGGACAGAAAGTTATGAATGAGAAAACAAAAAAGGAAGGTTATACAGATCAGTTAAATCAGGAACTTCTTGGCACACTGGGAGAAAAGGCTTCATCTGAACAGATCAGTGCAGCATATGAAAAAAGAGAGGTACACAGGGATACAACATATCATAAAACAAATACAAAACATGCCAGTCCGTGGAAAGATACTGCTCCGGCAGAGAACACTTTAAAGACAAGAAAAAAGAAACATAGGAGTTCCAGAGACCGATACTTTCTGTTACTGTCGCTTGGCATTGCGGTAGGAGTACTGACAGCAGCGGGGCTGCTCATTTATGGAAGTCTTTTATTTCTACATTAACGAACAGAAGACCTGCGGGTAAATCTGAAAAGATTTATCTGTGGGTCTTTTTTTGTGAAGAGAGATTTGTATTTTTAGAAAAAAGAAGGAAAAAACACATACTTTAGTATGTAGGAGTGGGAAGGAGAAAAGGGTAGAATTATATTCTGCATAAAGTTGTGTTGTAAAAAGGGGACAAAAATGATCGATATACATGCACATATTTTGCCGGATCTGGATGATGGTTCAGAAGATATGGAAGAATCACTGGAAATGGCAGAGCTGGCAGTGGAGAGCGGTGTGGAGATCATGACAGCAACACCGCACAGCAATCAGATGGGGCGATTTGAAAATTTTCAGTCAGAGCAGCTTCAAACAGCTTTTGAACGACTGCGCATGGTATTGAAGAAAGAAAAGATTCCATTGAAAATATTAAATGGAATGGAGATTTTTGCCTCAGAGGATATTGCACAGAAGATAAAAAATAAGCAGCTGAGTGGAATCAATGGGACGGATTATTATCTGGTCGAGTTTCCGTTTGACGCAGATCCCTGGTGGATCCGGGAATGTCTGGAGGATATCTTTGATACGGGGAAGATACCATTGATCGCACACCCGGAACGCTATTTTTGTATACAGGATTATCCGGAGCTTATATATGAATGGGTGCAGAATGGATGCGTTACGCAGATGAATAAGGGCAGCATTCTGGGAAGATTTGGGAGAAGTGTTATGGAGACTGCACATATCCTTCTGAAAAATGACCTGATATCATGCATTGCCAGTGATGCACATCATTCTTATATCCGTACGCCACATATGAGCGAGACAAAAACAGCCCTTGTTCATATAGGTGGCTATGAATATGCATGGCACCTGACAGAAGAAAATCCGGAACGGATCATAAAAAACATACAGATTCCTCTGCACGGCCGGAGACCGGATAGGAGGAGAAAATATTTCAGACCTGTCTGACAGGCAAAGATCAAGAGGAGTGTTTGATGAAAAAGTTAAGGATATTTAGCATGGTGGTGTTTGTGATCGCAGCTACGTCTTTTGGGTATTTCAAATATGAACAGATCAATTCTAAAGACAATCAGGCACCGGCGATCACAATGGATACAGACTCTATTCAGGTATCCTGCCAGGCAGAAGATGGAGAACTTTTGAAAGGAATTAAGGCAACGGATTCCAAAGACGGTGATGTGACGGGAAGTCTGATCGTGGAATCTGTCAGTAATTTTATGGAAAACCATACGCGTAATATGACGGTGGTTGCATTTGATTCAGATAATCATGCGACAAAGGCGGCAAGAAAAATTACATATACAGATTATGTTTCACCAACATTTTCTTTGACAGAACCTCTGCGTTTTGCGATGAATACACAGGATATCATGGGAACGCTTACCTGTTCGGATGTGCTGGATGGAGATATCACCGGAAAGATTAAAATGTCCAGTGAATATTATGTCCAGGCTGATGTGGCAGGGGAATATCCAATGGTATATCAGGTTGCAAACAGTGCCGGAGATGTACAGAAATTACCGGTTACTGTTGAGATTTATGATCCGTCAAAGGAGGCCCAGAAACCGCAGTTTGAATTATCAGAGTATCTGGTATATACGTCAGTTGGAAATGCAGTTGATCCGTGGTCCTATGTTCAGCAGATCACTATGGGAGGGATTAAATTTGTACGGGGAGAAGATGGTGTTCTACGTGATCCGAATCCGGCGGAAAAGCAGGAACGTACTGCTATTACTGCAGATGAGGTGCAGATCACGAATCAGGCAGATTTTAATACTCCTGGCACATATGAAATCCTGTATCAGATTACGGACGACAGTGGGAAAGAAAGTGTAACCGGTCAGGTACGTCTGATCGTTGTGGTGAGATAGTGGGAAAGAGGAATTTATGGAAGAGAGAATAGACAACGAAACCGTTCAGCAGATAGACTTGATCAGCATGCTGAAAGACATTGGAAGAGAGTGGCTGACCATTCTTTTGCTGGCAATAGCTGCTGCATTGTTTGCAGATATCTGGATCTGTGCGACTTATCAGCCGGAATACCGAACTTCGACAACATTTGTTGTTACGGCAAAAGGGATGAATAACAATATCTATCAGAATCTGAATTCTACGAAAGAGCTTGCATCACAGTTTACAGAAATTCTTGGAAGTAATGTACTTAAGAAAAAAGTTGCCCAGGATCTTGGGATGAACAACCTGAATGTGAAAACTTCTGTAGATCTTGTACCGGAGACGAATCTGATCACATTTTCTGTTAAGGCAGGAACTGCAGCAGAGTCCTACCGAGTACTTCAGTCTGTTATGGAAAATTATAATACAGTTTCTGATTATGCGATAAAAAATGTCATCATTGAGACAATCCAGCAACCATCTGTTGCCATGGCTCCGATCAATCCACTGGATGAAAAAAGAACTGTCATGAAGGTTTTTGTTGTGGCAGCCGGATGCCTGATCGCTTTATTGGCAGGAATTTCCTATATACGAGATACCATTAAAAATCCGGGAGAAGTATCCACAAAACTGGATACCCGTTTGCTTGGAACGATTGCCTATGAGAAAAAATCAAAGGCCCTTTCCATGAAAAGAAAGAAGGATTATCTTTCTATGCTGATCCAGAATCCGCTTCGAAGTTTTGCTTATGTGGAATCCAGCAAAATGGCTGCATCCAGAGTAAGAAGCTATATGGATAAAGAGGATGCAAAAGTACTTCTTGTTACCAGTGTGATGGAAAATGAAGGAAAATCCACAGTAGCAGCAAATCTGGCACTGTCACTTGCGCAGGGAGGAAGCAGAGTTATGCTGATAGACTGTGACTTCCGAAAACCGGCACAGTACAAAATTTTTAATGTCCGTGATAATGAAGAGACGGATCTAGGAGATGTACTGATCAACCATGCAAGTACGGAGAAGATTATCCGGAACTGGAATAATTCCGGTCTGTATATGATTTTAAATAAAACTTCTTCAAATGCAATCGAAACTCTGTTGAAAAGCATGACGCTCAAACAGATCATCGCATTTTGCCGTGAAAAAATGGACTATGTAGTTATCGACACTTCTCCGCTTGCGCTTGTGGCAGATACTGAGGAGCTGGCACAGATGACAGATGCTTCTGTGCTGGTAGTAAGACAGGACACGGTATTGACGAAGGACATTAATGATGCAATCGATATACTGAACAATACCAGAGGAAAAGTACTTGGCTGCATCCTGAATGGTGTGACGTCACAAAATATGGCAGGAAGCGGACATTACGGATATGGAGGACATTATGGGAAGCGAGCGTAATACAGAGATGGATTCCGGAATTCTGTATTTTACTACGATTCTGGATGATATGTGGCGAGGATTTAAGAAGTTTTTCCTCCTGTGTTTTCTGCTTATGGCAGTCTGTGGAGCCGTTATGTATATGAGAGAAAAGACAAATTATACTCCGGTATATCAGGCATATTCTTCTTTTGTTGTGGAGACTAAGACGGCATACGGATACAATCAGAGCTATTCGGATGAAACAACAGCAGGACAGCTCAGTAAAACATTTCCATATATCCTGACCAGTGGTGCACTTTCGGATATTGTGGCAGAAAGTCTCGGGGTTGATTCAATACCAGCAAGTATTTCAGCAGAAGCAATTCAGGATACATCAATTTTTACGATCAATGTAACTACTTCTGATCCCCAGACTGCTTACGATGTGCTGCAGGCAGTTATCAAATACTATCCGCAGGTTGCAGAATATATTATAGGAGATACACAGCTGACGTTGATGGATGAAAGCGGCATTCCGGAAAAACCACAGAACCCGCAGAATTTTACAGGAGCAGTTGCAAAAGGTGTGGCTGCGGGGGCGGTAGTTAGTATTTTCCTTTTATTTGTATATGCATCAACAAGAAAAACGGTACGAAGGGAAGAGGACCTGAAAAACTATCTGAGTATTGCATATCTTGGAAGCGTGCCAAAATCACATGGAAAAAGACGCAAAAGTAAAAAAACAGTACTTCTTGACGGGAAAGGAAATACAACAGTTCTTCGGGAAAGCTTCCGAACGATTCGCACGCGAGTGACAAAAAATGCAGAAGAGAATGGAATAAAAAGTCTGATCGTGACCAGTGCCATATCCGATGAAGGAAAAACAACAGTGGCAGTAAATCTTGCAATTTCTCTTGCCAAAAAAGGAAAGAAAGTTGCGTTACTTGATGGAGATCTCAGACATCCATCTGTTGCATTGTCTATGGGAATTCGGACAAAAAAGTATGGGATTGCAGATGTTTTGAATAAAAAAACAGATCTCAAATCGGTTATGCTTCGCTACGGCGAGTATGAGCTGGACATTCTGCCGGGAAAAGAGATGGTAAAAAATCCAACCGAACTGATTGGAAACGGATATCTGGAACGGCTGTTAAAGGTACTTCGTAAAAATTATGATTATGTGATCGTAGATACGCCGCCATGTGGCATGCTTTCGGATGCATCAGCAATCGCTCGTATGACAGATGGAGCAGTCATGGTAGTACGTCAGGACTCTGCACGCATAGACAGAATTCTGAACGGAGTAGAAAATATTGCAGATACCGGTGTAAATCTGATCGGGTATGTACTGAATGGAACAGAGATGGGAATTACCGGTTATGGATATGGTTACGGATATGGCTACGGGTATGGCTACGGATATGGCTATGGCCATTACGGCTACTATGGGAAAAAAGGATGAAGAGAAAGAAAATAAATTATCAGTTGTTATTAAGAAGAGTCTGTCTGATCGTTCTGGATATCTTTTTGATCATTCTTTCTTCACTGATGGCGCTTGCCACCAGATTTGAATTTGATGTCAGACAGATACCGGAAGAGTTTTTCAGCGTGCTTCTGGATTACGGCGTGCTGATGATTTTTGTGACGCTGATTGTTTTTGGAGTGTTTCGTATATACAGCAGCTTGTGGGAATACGCAGGTCTGGAGGAAACCTTCAAGATCATTGGCGCAGTTGTCTTTTCTTCACTCTGTGACATGGCAATCGTTGTGGGAATGGGAAAACATCTTCCGAGGAGCTATTATGTGATCCGCACGTTTTATCTGATCGCGCTGGTAGGTGGAAGCAGATTCTTTTACAGACTGATCCGACTTCGATACCGAAAGAGACAGCATTATTCAATAAAAAAGAAAAAAAAGATCATGCTGATCGGGGCCGGAGAAGCCGGAAGAACATTGATCCAGGAGATTCAGAACAGTCGATATCTGGATCAGAAAATCTGCTGTGTGATTGATGATAACCGCCGTAAGATCGGACGTTATATACTGGGAATCCGTGTGGTGGGTGACAGGAATGCGATAAAAAGAAGTGTGGAACACTATGGTATTGAACAGATCATTATTGCGATACCGTCAGCGGGAAGCCGAAAAATTCGTCCGATCCTGGAAATCTGTAAAGATACGGGCTGTGAACTGAAAATCCTTCCAGGAGTGTATCAGCTGGTGAATGGAGAAGTCAATGTCAGTAAACTTCGTCCGGTAAATATTGAAGATCTTCTTGGACGAGAAGAAATAAATGTCAACATAGATGAGATCATGGATTATGTATGTAGCAAAACAATCCTAGTGACTGGTGGCGGCGGCTCGATTGGCAGCGAACTTTGTCGACAGATTGCTGCGCATAAACCAGAGCGTCTGATCATATTTGATATATATGAAAACAATGCATATGACATTCAGCAGGAACTGAAAATGAAATATCCAAATCTGAAACTGACTGTGCTGATTGGATCGATTCGTGATGAAGAGCGAGTAGATACGGTTCTTGGAAAGTATCGACCGGATATCATTTATCACGCTGCTGCACACAAACATGTGCCACTGATGGAGGCAAGTCCGAATGAAGCAATCAAAAATAATGTTCTTGGGACTTATAATCTGGTCTTGGCGGCAGATCGTTGGAAAGTAAAAAAATTTGTACAGATATCTACCGATAAAGCAGTCAATCCGACCAACATCATGGGAGCATCCAAGAGAGTCTGCGAGATGATCATTCAGAGCTTCAACAGACACTCGAAGACAGATTTTGTGGCTGTCCGGTTTGGAAATGTGCTTGGAAGCAATGGAAGTGTCATTCCACTTTTTAAGAAACAGATTGCAGCAGGTGGTCCGGTAACAGTCACCGATCCGGAAATCATCCGATATTTTATGACGATATCCGAAGCAGTTTCACTCGTCCTTCAGGCAGGCGTCTATGCCAGAGGCGGAGAGATCTTTGTGCTGGATATGGGAGAACCGGTGAAGATCCTGGATCTTGCAAAAAACATGATCCGACTTTCAGGGTATATCCCGGAAAAGGATATTGCGATCGAATTTACCGGCCTTCGCCCAGGCGAAAAGCTTTATGAAGAACTTCTCATGGATGAAGAAGGAATGACAGAGACCCCAAATAAGCTGATTCACATCGGACATCCGATCGATGTGGATGAAGACAGACTTTATTATGCACTCCGGGTTATGAAAGAGGCTGCAGCAAATGAGACGGACGACATGCGCCTGCTGATGCAGAGTATTGTATCTACTTATCACATAAAGACAGAGGAAAATCAGCAATGCGAAAACCTTCAGAAAGCTATTTAAAACTGAAAAAAGCGACCGATAAAATTCTGTCAGGTGCAGGACTGGTGGTTCTTTCACCGGTATTTGCCGGTATTGCAATTGCAATCAAGCTGGAAGATGGAATTACAGCACCGGTATTTTTTAAGCAAAAGCGTGTAGGAATCCACAAGAATCATTTTATGCTTTACAAATTTCGAAGTATGCAGACTGATACACCACATGATACGCCAACTCATTTGCTGTCAGATCCGGAGCAGTATCTGACAGGAACAGGCAGGTGGCTTCGAAAAACCAGTCTGGATGAATTGCCACAGCTTCTGAATATTTTTCAGGGAGATATGGCGGTAGTCGGGCCAAGACCTGCACTCTGGAATCAATATGATCTTCTGGAAGAACGCGATAAATATGGAGCAAATGATATCCGCCCTGGATTGACAGGATGGGCACAGATTCATGGAAGAGATGAGTTGGAAATAAGTGAAAAAGCAAGACTCGATGGCTATTATGTGAGACATCTGAATATGTTTATGGATATGCGATGCATTCTCGGAACAATCAGATCTGTGTTGAAAAGTGAAGGCGTCGTAGAAGGCGGTACCGGAGCAAGGCACATGCAGAACTGTAATAAAAAGAAACTGTTGATTGTGACGAATCATTCATACATGTTGTATCGTTTCCGAAAAGAACTGATTCAGAGACTGATGGAAGACTATGAAGTTGTGATCAGTACACCATTTGTCGGACATGAAGAGGATCTGCAAGAGTTGGGAGCACACTGTATCGAAACAGAAGTTGATCGAAGAAGTGTGAATCCAGTTACGGATTTGAGATTGCTTCGTACATATAAAAAAATTTTAAAGAGGGAAAAGCCGGACCTGGTAATCACGTATTCAATCAAACCGAATATTTATGCCGGTTATCTGTGTGGAAAGATGAGAATTCCATTTTATGCAAATGTGCAGGGACTTGGAACTGCCTTTCAGAAACCATTGCTTTCAGATATGGTTACGGTGATGTATCGGACCGCTTTTCGAAAAGTAGAAAAAGTAATTTTTGAGAATCAGGCAAATGCACAGGAGTTCAAAAAACGTCGAATTTTGTCTGAGGAAAAAGAAGTCGTCCTTCATGGTGCCGGAATCAATCTGGAAGAATACAGATATCGTTTTTATCCGAATAATGAAAAAATTCATTTTCTGTATCTGGGAAGGATCATGAAAGAAAAAGGTATGGATGAATTGTTCGGAGCAATAGAAAGGCTGCGAAAAGATGGATGCGAGTTTGTGCTTGATCTGGTTGGATTCTTTGAAGAGGAATACAAGAAAAAAGTAGAACATCTTCAAAAAGAGGGAATTGTAAGATTTTATGGATTTCAGGAAGATCCCCGACCCTTTTATGCACAGGCGGATTGTGTGGTACTCCCAAGTTATCACGAAGGTATGAGCAATGTACTTCTCGAAGCGGCGGCATCAGGCAGAGCAATCATTACTACTGATATTCCGGGCTGTCGCGAAGCTGTCGATAATGGAAAAAGCGGGATGCTTTGCAGAGTAAAAAGTGCTGACAGCCTTTATAAAGCTATGAAACGCTTTACCGAACTTTCCAGAGACAAGCGGGAAGCAATCGGAAAAGCCGGGCGCGAAAAAATGGAAAAAGAATTCGACAAAAATCAGGTAGTGGAAGAAACCGTAAAGGTTATCACAGGCAATAGATCGAAACAGGAAAGAGGAAGACTATGACACTGACAAATTACTGGTGGCTGCTGATCTGGTTGTTTACAGGCGGACTGGCACTTACAGCTTATTTCCCAAAACACCGCGAAATGGTGTGCGGGAAAGTAGAGATAAGATGGGGAGTGGTTCCAGCAGTGCTGATGGCAGTACCGTATATTGTCTGGGCTGGGTATAGAAGTGATGCATTCGGAGATACGGCGGCGTATCGAGGGGCATTTAAAGATGCACCTTCCAGTTTTTCTGAAATGTCAGCTTATCTGGATACGATTATGAAAGACAAAGGTTTTTATGGCTTGGTGGCAGCATTAAAAAGTCTTTTTCATGTAAGCGATATTGGTTGTTTTATGTTACTTGCAGGTTTTCAGTTACTGGTCATTGTTTGGCTGTACAGGAAATATTCTTCATTTTACTGGTTCAGCTTTTTTCTTTTTATTGCATCAACGGATTATATGTCATGGGCGCAGAATGGAGTCCGGCAGTTTCTGGCAGTAACGATTGCTTTACTGGCAACTCCGTTTATGTTGAAGAAAAAGTATATTCCGGCAATCCTTTTGATCATACTTGCCTCAACTATGCATCAGTCGGCTTTACTCATGATTCCGTTAATGATCATAGCGCAGGGAAAACCATGGAACAGGAGAACGATTTTGTTCCTGCTTCTGGCATTGGTAGCAATCCTCTATGTTGGAAAATTTACCAGTTTACTTGATAATGCCATGAAGGAAACACAGTATGCGAACATGGTCAATGACTGGACAAGCTGGGGAGATGACGGAACCAATCCATTGCGTGTTCTGATCTATTCGATACCTGCAATCTTGTCTTTTATAGGATTGAAATATATACAGGAGGCCGATGATCCGGTTATTAACCTGTGTACGAATATGTCGATCATAAGTTCCGGGATTTACCTTGTATCAATGGTAACAAGCGGTATTTTTATCGGAAGACTGCCGATTTATGCGTCTCTGTACAGTTATATTTTACTGCCATGGGAGATTGAGCATATCTTTATGAGGAAGTCGGCAAGACTGGTTACGGTTGTGGCGGTTGTGGCGTATTGTGGATTCTTTTATTATCAGATGCGGTTTACATGGGGATTGGTGTAAATAAAGTAAATGGAGGCATATAGGTGCAGGCAACATTAGTTATCTCTTTGGATTTTGAATTATTTTGGGGAATGCAAGATTGTAGTACATTGGAAAAATATCAGGAAAATGTATTAGGTGGCAGAAAGGCAATATCTGAATTATTGGAAATGTTTCAAAAACATAATGTTCATGCAACATGGGCTACAGTAGGATTTCAATTTGCACAGTCATTTGATGAGGTGCAGAAATATTTTCCAAAAGAGAAATTAAGACCTGTATATAAAAATCGAAGATTATCGACCTACAATTGCTTTCAATATATTGGAAAAAATGAAGATGAAGCACCGTGTTTTTATGCACCGTCATTAATAAAAAAAATTGCCCAATATGATGGACAGGAAATAGCAAGTCATACATTTTCGCATTATTACTGTAAAGAACCAGGACAAACAGGTGAGCAGTTTAGGGCAGATATGACGGCAGCCATAAATATAGCAGAAGAATATGGATATAAATTAACATCAGTTGTGTTACCCAGAAATCAATGTACACCGAGATATATTACAATTTTAAAAGAACTTGGATTTACAGCATATAGAGATGAAGAAAACGATTGGATTCATAAAAAAATTTCATTTCGACCATTAATGCGGATTTTACGTTTGATGGATGTTTATGTGCCGCTGACCGGTCAGGGTGGATATGTGCCTAAAAATGAAGATGGAATTATTAATTTAATGGGCTCACGTATGTATAAACCGTTTTTTAAACCACTGTCTGTTTTAGAGAGAATGAAGGTACATCGTATAAAAAAACAGATGCTTTATGCGGCAAAAAAAGGTCTAATGTTTCATTTGTGGTGGCATCCGCATAATATCGGAATTATGACAGAATATCATTTGAAACAACTGGAAGAAATACTGTGTTATTACGATGAATTGAGAGAAAAATACAATATGCGCAGCTTGAATATGAGAGAAGCAGCAGAAGAAATGCTTAATGGGTGAAAGTATGTATCAGTTTTATTATGCAGATCAAAAACAAAAATATCATCAAGGTGTTTACATGGACGATATAACAAATCATTTTAAAATTACGAAGATTCGTCCGACTATGTGGGAAGAACATTGCCTGGAGTGTTCAGCTCCGTTTTGTTATAAGAATTGTCTGCATTATGTGGCAAGAAATGATGGCCGATGTAAAAGATTTGAAAATGGATTTCGGGTTTTTCAGGACAAAAAAGCGTGTTGTGGACAAGGGGTACATATTAAATTCCGTAAATGGGCCAATATGATGACTATTATTTTTCCGGTCATGCTTACTACGGATACCTATCAGAAATTATATGAGAAGAATCAAAAGTTAGGCGAGCATCTGAGAAAAGTAGTAGGCAGTAAATTGCCTGTGAAGATTCGATGGGAAATTATTCGTACGAGGGAATATTTAAGGAGAAAAAAATTAAGGACCATGGAAAAAACAAAAGATATTCCGGATGCTTTTGTTTTTCATGGATTTAGTTATGATGAACAGAAATATAATCTTATCATGGAAATTTTTGATGATCATACTTCTGTGTACAGGACCGCAATACCCATTCATTCAGGAGAAAATTTATATATATTGAAGAGAGAACAGCTGGCATCAAAATGCTGGACATTCGACTATCTGGTGAAGATATATCCGGAAAATAATTTAGAAGCAGAAATGGATATTCTTTGGTGTGATTTTGTCTGTGGAGAGTCTGTTATTTCTGAAAAGCCGGCAGATAAAGTAAAATGTGTTGTCTGGGATCTGGATAATACGATTTGGGATGGAATATTACTTGAAACAGACGATTTGAAACAATTGAAGCTAAGAGCTGAGGTATTGAAGGTAATCCAGGAATTGGATCGACGTGGAATCCTTCAGTCTGTGTCAAGTAAAAATGATATGGAAATGGCCTGGCCGGTTGTTGAAAAATTAGGAATTGCGGAGTACTTTCTTTATCCTCAGATTCATTGGAATGCAAAGAGCGAATCAATCAGACAGATAGCAAAATCATTAAATATTGGTATAGACTCACTGGTACTTATTGATGATTCAATTTTTGAAAGAAAACAGGTACAAAGTGAGCTGCCGCAGGTCAGAACATATGATGTAGATGATTTGGGGAAATTGTTACAATTACCGGAATTTAGAGTTGTTACAACTGCGGAAAGCAAAAACAGACGAGCGATGTATCGAGCAGAGGAAAAACGAAATGAAATGATGAACATGGAAAATACAGGAACTGTAGAATTTTTAAAAAAATGTCATTTAAAAATTCGACTATTTGTTCCAGAAACAGAAGATGAGATTATGCGTTGTTATGAACTGGTTGTCAGAACGAATCAGTTGAATATGTCTGGAAGAAAATATAGTACAAAAGAATTTGAAGGGGTACTTCAGCGTTCGGGACATAAAAATTTCGCTTTCTCTTGTCAGGATGATTTTGGTGAGTATGGCATTGTGGGATTTGGACAATATAGAATTGAACAGGAACGATTGATCTTTACAGAATTTGCAATGAGCTGTCGAGTAGCAGGAAAGTATGTGGAGAGTGCATTGTTTGCGGAGTTGTTACAGATGGAAAACTGTAAAAGTGGAGAATTTAGAATTTCAATTACTAAGAAAAATATCCTTTTGAGAAATACACTGGAAGAGATTGGTTTTTTAACAGAACAGAAATCAGTAAACCACATTAAGTATCAATATGGAAATAAACTTATATATTCTGATTTGGTTAAAGTGGAAAAGGAATTGTGATTATGGTAGAAAATGAAAAAGTATCTGTTATTATGTCCTGCTATAATTGTTCGAAAACGTTAGAAAAAGCAATCGATTCTATTTTGGCACAAACATATACGAATTGGGTCATGATTTGCTGTGATGATGGTTCGAAAGATAACACATTGAATATATTAAAAGAATATCAAAGGAGATATCCTGATAAATTTGTAATTATTAAAAATGAGAGAAATAAGAAACTGCCATATTCGTTAAACCATTGTTTGAAATACGTAAAAACTGAATTGATTGCCCGAATGGATGCGGATGATTGGTCAATGCCAGAGCGTTTTGAAAAGCAAGTTACTTTTTTGTGCGAACATCCAGAATATGATCTGGTTGGTACCGGAGTTCAAGTTTTTGCAGATAATGAGATTTTAACGACAATTATTCAACCTTTAGTTCCTGTGCCGGAGGACATGCTACATTGTAATTGTTTTTCTCATGCAACAATTATGACCTACAAACGTGTTTATGATGCCTTGGGTGGCTATACTTTTGATGCTGATGTAGAACGCTGTGAAGACTTAGATTTATGGTCACGCTTTTTTGAAGCGGGCTTTCATGGATATAATTTACCTGATGGGTTATATACAATACTAGAAGATGATAGCGCAGTTCGCAGACGCAATCTGCGTAATAGATTAAATACAGCTAGAACATTAAATAAAGCATTTAAAAGAATGAATTTACATGGGTTTGCATGTTTTAGAAAAGCATATTTTCAGGTGTTTACATATTTTATCCCAATACAGATTTATAAAAAACTTCATATATGGAAGATATCTCAAAGTAATAAAAGAAATAGTGAAGGAAAATGAAAAAAATATTATTTTTTATTCATGATTTAGGGCAAGGTGGAGCAGAAAAGGTCCTTGTAAATTTAGTTAACAATATTGATCGAAATAAATTTGATGTATCGGTTATTGCACTTTTTGGTGGTGGTGTTAATGAACAGTTTTTGAAACCGGATATTCATTATAAGGCGATTTGGTCTAAAATGATTCCTGGAAACAGTCAATTGATGAAACTTTTAACGCCAAAACAACTACATCATATATGTATAAAAGAAAAATATGATATAGAGATTTCATACTTGGAAGGACCATCGGCAAGATTAATTAGTGGGTGTACGGATAAAACAACAAAATTAGTTTCATGGATTCATGTAGAGCAACATACAATAAGAAAATTATCCGCTTCTTTTCGTTCTCAAAAAGAAGCCTGTAAATGTTATCGTAGATTTGATCAGACAGTATGTGTTTCAGAAAATGTCTATGATGATTTTCAGAGAATTTTAGATTTTCAAAAACCGTGTCAGGTTTTGCATAATACAGTAGAATCTGAAAAAATTTTAAGAGATGCCAAAGAACCAGTACTTGATATGAAGAATAATGATGGTGTTCGTTTAATTGCAATTGGTACTTTAAAAAAATCTAAAGGGTATATGCGCTTATTACGAATTATAAAAAGACTGAAAGATGAAGGATATAAAATACATTTATATGTATTAGGAATAGGTCCGTTGAAGAATGAGATGCAAGAATATATATGGGACAATGAACTTGAAAATATAGTTACTTTATTAGGGTATAAAGTAAATCCTTATAAATATATAAAAAATTGTGATTTGTTTGTTTGTGCTAGTTTTGCAGAAGGATTTTCGACAGCTGTAACAGAAGCATTGATTGTAGGTACACCAGTATGTACGGTTGATGTATCTGGAATGAAAGAATTGCTTGGAGAAAATAATGAGTATGGCATAATTACGGAGAATAATGAGGAAGCACTATTTCGAGAAATTAGGCAATTATTGTGTGATGATAAGTTATTAGCATATTATCGGGAGAAGGCGAAAATCAGAGGAAATATGTTTGAAACGCAAAAAACAGTAAAGGCTGTTGAAAACTTTTTGATAAATTTATGACAACAAACATTAAAGAGGCATAGTATGACAATAGGTAATAGATGGAAGAACAAATTTGAACAGTACAATCCAGTGGCTAAATATAGAAGGAAAAAGATGCAATCAAAGCTCAGGAACAGAAATATAAGTTTTTTAACTCCAAATTGTTTAGGCGGAATTTTGTATCATGATTTAGGACTTGAATTTATGTCTCCTACAATAAATTTGATGATGACACAGAAAGATTTTGTAAAATTTATACTAAATATGGATAAGTATTTAGCAAAAAGTTTGATTTTTTTTAAACATGAGAAATATGCTTGCCCGTGTGCAAAATTGGATGACATAATGATTTGTTTTACTCATTATGAGACAGAAGAAGAGGCTGAAAAGAAATGGAAAAAGAGAATAAAAAGAATTAATAGGAATGATATTTTCATTTTTTGTGAAGAAAGAGATGGAATTACAGAGGAAGAGATTCGAAAACTTTCTGCTCTTAAAGTAAAGGGAATTGTAGTTTTTACGGTGAATAAATACGATGATATACCATATGCGCTATATATACCTCGATATCATAAATGTGGAGAAGTGGGAAATATTTTAGCCAGAAATTATTTGACTGATAAAAGAGAATATGAGAAATATTTTGATTTTGTAAAATGGTTTAATGAATCAGATGGTTTTTATGATATTTCTGAATATAAGCGATGTTAATGAGGAGATAACAAATGGAATGGCATAGAACAGAAAGAAGAAATTTGAGATTAGAAGGCTCAAGAATTTATTCTATGTTTATGATCAATTTTTACATTTGATTGACTAGAGTAGGTTATATGAAAGGGTAGAAAATGGGTATTGATATATGAATATTCTGGTTATAAATGGAGACTGTATTCAAACTAATAGTTCAGCAAATCTCTGCCATTTAGCGTATATTCGAGGGTTACTAGAAGCGGGGTATCAGGTGACATTATTGAGTGCAGATGGTAGAGATTATAAAATAGATTCTAGTATGAAAATACCTGATGAGGTGACAACATATACGATTTATGGAGTTTCACTTTATGAAAAAATGTCATTAAAAAAAAGAAATAGTAAAAATAATGTGTGGAGCTCAGAAAAGTACAATTCGAAGAAGCTATCAATTAATAATGTAGTACACAAGGGGATTAGCAAAATGAAAGAATTGGTATTAGCTCTTTATGGTGCACATGGTATTTATAGTACCTTTGTTCATAAAGCACAAAAATTTGAATTGGATGAAAATTTTGATTATGTTATTTCTATTTCTACGCCAGTGGCTAGCCATTTGTTAACATATAATCTTTTAAAATCAGAACATATCAAGGGAAACCATTGGATTCAGATATGGGAAGATCCCTGGTATTCTGATGTATATGGGTTTAATAGAAAAAGAAAAATATTTCGAGAAGAGAGGCGAATTTTATCATTTGCAGAAAAAGTATGCTATGTTAGTCCATTAACGCTAAAAAAGCAGAAACAGTTATTTCCAGAATCAGCACATAAAATGTTCTGGCAGCCGTTACCATTTTATTATCAGGACAACACAAAATATGATGTTTTAACTAATGAAAAACACTATGGATATTTTGGCGATTATATTCCAGTTTCGCGTGATTTAGAACCATTCTATATAGCTGCAAAAGAAATGGGTATTGATGTGAATATTTGTGGAAATCCGAAGAATTTATTTAAATCTACAGAGAAGATTCATATTTATCCACGATTGCCACTGAATGAATTAAAAATGATTGAGGATGACACGAATGTTTTAGTATTTTTATGCAATCGTCAGGGAGGACAGATTCCTGGAAAAATATATCAGTATTCGGCTACTGAAAAAACGATTCTTTTTATTCTTGATGGAACAGAAGATGAGAAGAGAATATTAAAAAAGTATTTTGGAAAATTTAATCGTTATATTTTTTGTGAAAATACAGTTGAAGATATTACTCGTGCAATTTCTATAATTAATGAAGGGCAGATAGGATGTGTTAAAGACTATCCATTAGATTATTTTGAACCACAGAAAATAATTCAAAAGGTATTAAATGCTACCGGAGAAGAAATATGAAATTAGAGATTATTAGTATTGTTATTCCTGTATATAAAGTAGATCAGTATTTGGAACAATGTATTTTATCTGTATTAAATCAGACTTATAAAAATTTGGAAATACTATTGATAGATGATGGTTCACCTGACCAATCGGGAACGATATGTGATGAATGGGCTAAGAAGGATTCAAGGATTAAGGTTATACATAAAGAAAATGGCGGGTTATCGGATGCACGTAATACAGGTCTGAATATATGTAATGGAGAATTTATTGCTTTTGTTGATAGTGATGATTTTATTGCTCCTACTATGATGGAAGAACTTATAGCAGTATTGAAGAAAGAGGGAGCGGATATTGCGGAATGCAATTATCTTTGCTTTTCTGACAGACAGGAGTTGTTTAAGAAGAAAGCAAAATCAATAAGAAAAGTAACTGGTTATTCAGCAGAAGAGGCACTGGATTTACTGTTGGATGAGACTGAGTTTAAGTATGTAGTTTGGAATAAACTTTATCGAAAGAATATTTTAGATTCTTTACGGTTTGAGGTAGGAAAGCTACATGAAGATGTATTTTTTACATATCAGGTATTTGGGATATGTAAGAAAATTATAAAATATGAGGTGCCATTATATTATTATCGACAGAGAAATGAAAGTATTATGGGAAACAAGTTTTCTATTCATAATTTGGACACTTTGGATGCCCGAAGAGAACAGTATTTATATATGAAAGAAAAATTTCCTCAGTTATCTGGTAAGGCTCAGTCTCAGCTATTAGAAAACTGTTTGTACTTGGGACAAAAAGCACTCAGAGAGGCAGAGGATTTTGTTTCAAGAGAAGCATTAAAACGTATTAAAGTAATTTTCAATGAAACATATGATGCTCAGATGATACAGGAAAGTAAAAAGCAAAGAATATGGTATCGAATAGCAAGATGGAATTTACATAAATGTTGTGTTATACGAAATAAATTGGAAATCGGATTGTAGATAAGTATTTTTAAGGAGTTATATAAGCGGATATGAATTTTAAATACAAAATCACATTATTTACGCCTACATATAACAGAGCATATGTTCTGGAAACACTTTACCGCTCAATTCAACGTCAAACTTTTCGTGATTTTGAATGGATAGTAGTTGATGATGGTTCTACCGATAATACGGAAGATTTAGTGAATAGTTGGATGGAAGAAAAAAATTTCTTTCCTATTCGTTATTATAAGCAGGCAAATGGGGGGAAATGCAGGGCTATTAACTGGGGGCTGGATCTGGCAGAGGGAGAACTGTTTTTTATTATGGATTCAGATGATTATTTAACAGATGATGCAATGGAAACGGTTGTAAAGTGGGAGTCAACTATTGCCGGAAAGCAGGGGTACTGCGGTGTGGCTGGAAACAGAGGCAGCAGTCCTATAGAAACACCCAATACACATTTATGGCAGTTGTATGGTGAAGGTTGCCAATATATAGATGAATATGCTTATTGTCGGTATCCTGAATATACGAATAAAGTCATTGATGGTGAACGTGCAGGTGTCTGGTATACCGAAATACATAGAAAATATAAGTATCCTGAATTTGAAGGAGAGAATTTTTTAACACCTTGTATTACATGGAATCGTATGGCTAATGACGGATATAAAATCAGGATTTTTGATGATATTATCTGGATTTGTAAATATCTTGAGGATGGATTGACGATGCAGGGAAATTTGCGATTTATTAAAAATCCTGCCGGAGCTGGTTTATGTCTTAGAGAAAAAGCAAATTTTCTACATTATTCATTAATTGAAAAAATGAAAATGTGGTACACATTTTATTGCGACCATACATTTTGTGAAAATCCATATCGTTTAACAAAGAAACAATGTGCAGGGTATATTGGTGCACCATTATGTATGATTTATGCAGCTGCAATGATTCATGGAATATCGAAAAAAATAAAGGGAAAAAAATGAAAAATATTATTATTACGGGAGGAGAACTTTTTAATAAAGGTGCACAGGCAATGACGTTCATTGCAGTTGATGAACTGAAAAAACGTTTTCCTGCTCACCAGATACTTGTATTGTCTGAATTGGATCTGCAGCGTTCAAAAGAGGAACGAGAGCAGTATGCATTTCAATTTATCGGATGGTATCCCTTAAAATTTGCAAAGTGTCAGACAAGACCGGTTCTGAGAACTTTATGTGTATTACGCAGTAAAAAAGAGCTATTGGAAGCTGAAACTATTTATAAAAATACAGATTTGATGATTGATATAAGCGGATATGCATTGGGATCTAACTGGAGTAAAGAGACGTGCAATCGTTATTTAGACCATTTAGAATTTGCAGAAGCTTTTCATATTCCGATTTATTTAATGCCACAGTCTTTTGGTCCATTTGATTTCAGAGGCAGAGAAGGAAAAAAAATCGAACAGAGAATAAGGAAACTATTACCAACTGTAAAAACGATTTATGTACGAGAACGAAAAGGATATGAAGAATTAAAAAGAAAATATTGTCTGAATAATGTGTTTCTTGCCAATGACATTGTACTCAATAATTCAGAGATTGATCTGAAAAACATATATCGGAAATTACCGGATATGCTGTTGCCGGATATTATGCCAGGAAGTATTGCTCTGATTCCTAATCAAAGAAATTATACAGTTGCGAGTGAAGAGCAGGTGCAGGAAATTTATATTAAAACAATAAAAAAGCTGCTTCACAATAATTACAAAGTATATTTAATAAGTCATTCTGAGGTCGATATTGAGATATGCAGAGAACTAAAGAATAAATTTGAACAGGAAGCGCATGTAATATTCGTAGATAGAGAATTAAATTGTTTAGAATTTAGTGAAATCATAAAACAGTTTGAATTTGTAATTGCATCGCGTTTCCATTCAATTGTTCATGCTTTTAGAAATGGAATACCATGCATCGCTTTAGGATGGGCAACAAAATATTATGAGTTGATGGAAATGTTTGATCAGGAACAATATATGTTGGATCTGCGGCAAGGAATTAAAGTGGATGAGGTGGAAGAAAGAATTGATTCTATGATCTTGGAAAGAGAAGAGGTTTCGTTAATTATACAAGAAAGACTTGAGGAGTTACGGGAAAACAGTGTATTTGAGGCAATTAAATTGTAGTTGGGAGCTGAGATGAAAATTGAACGAACAAAAAATACATTACGAAATATAGTATTTGGATTTTGCTATCGACTGCTAAATATTATATTGCCTTTTATTTCAAGAACAGCAATTTTGTACATACTTGGTGAGCAATATCTTGGGTTAAGCAGTTTATTTACCTCTATATTGAGTTTTCTGAGTCTTGCAGAATTAGGTGTTGGTGGGGCTATGGTTTATAGCATGTATAAACCTATTGCAGAAAATGATACAACAACAATTCGAGCACTGTTAAATTTATACCGCAAATTTTACAGGGCGATTGGCACAGTCATTTTCGTGATTGGCTTATGTCTGACACCATTTTTAAGATTACTGATTCATGAATCGCTGCCTCAAAATATAAATATTTATATTCTATATCTGTTATACCTTTTAAATGCTGTGTTAAGTTACTGGCTTTTTGCATATAAGAGTGCAGTTTTACAAGCTTTTCAGAGAAATGATGTGGAAAGTAAGATTGCTATGTTCATAACACCCTTGTCTTATGCAGTTATGCTGGGAACCCTGTTTTTAACACGAAATTATTATGCATATATTATTTGGCTGCCAATTTTTACGACTATAACAAATGTAATCCGATTAATTTATGTTGATAAAAATTTTCCGGGATTGGAACCAGAAGGCGAAATCAGTCAGGAACTTCGAAAATCTATTGTTAAAAAAGTGAAAGCCTTAATTGGAACAAAGTTAAACACGGTTGTATTGAATGCAGCAGATAACATTGTAATAGCTGCTTTCTTTGGACTCACGACAATTGCTATTTACGGAAACTATTATTACATTATGAGTTCCATTATTGGATTTCTGGGAATTGTATATTCTGCTATGACGGCTGGACTGGGAAATAGCATTGCAATGGAAAGTGTCGAAAAGAACTACCGTGATTTCATGAAATTTTCTTTTATGAATTCCTGGCTGGTAGGCTGGTGTACGATTTGTCTGATTTGCCTTTATCAGCCATTTATGTATTTATGGACAGGTAAGGAACTGTTGTTTCCATTTTATATAGTAATAGAATTTGGCGTTTATTTTTACATTTACCAGATTCGAAAAATCCCGGTGACATACAAAGATGCCGCTGGAATTTGGTGGGAAGATCGCTTTCGCCCGTACATCTGTATGGTAGTAAATTTGGGATTAAATATTCTTTTGGCACAGGTAATAGGAATATTGGGGATTCTCATCTCAACAGTAATTTCTTTATGCATTTCCATACCGTGGGAAAATTATACGATTTTTAAATATATATTTCATAGAGGAAGTTGGGAATATTATCGAAAAATGGCCTATTATGCAGTTACAGTTTTTATTGCGGGAATCGTCACGTTTGTGGCATGTAAACCCTGGGGGAATAATTTTCCGGCACTGATTATACGAGGCGGTATTTGCATAGTTATACCAAATTTGATCATTATTTTAGGAAATTTCAAAGGTGAAGAATTTCATGATACAAAAGAATTTTTGTTAAGAATTTTAAAGAGCAGGGAATGAAACACGAATGGATGCTGAAAATATATTGTGTACTGTTAAGTGGAATTTATGTAGTGGATGCGGGATTTGCGTAGGGGTATGCCCTAAGAAATGTCTTTCCTGGAAGTATGAAAAGGGAATGTATTATCCGTATATTGATGCAAATAGTTGTATATCCTGTGGAATTTGTAAAAAAGTTTGTCCCGGGCTTAGTCATAGATATGAAAAAAACGAAGGATACAAAGCGGTAGAAGGAAAAGTCCTTATTAGCTATAGTGCGTGGAGCAAGTCGCCTGAGATACGTCATGTTTCAGCATCGGGAGGAGTCGTCTCTTCAATTATCCAATATTTACTGGAAAATAAAATTTATGATAGGGCGTTCCTTGTTGACAGTTATGATTATCATCAGCAGGTGCTGACTCGACTGGTTACGGTACAGGATGTGGAAAACATAAGTGTTTCAGATTATCCGAAATCCAGATATATTCCTGTTTCTCATGAAAATGCCATAGCATATATGAAGAGTAACCGTTCAAAGAAAGTTATTTTAATTGGAACTTCCTGTGCGATACGGGGCTTTACATCAGCGATAGAGTTGTTGAATTTGAAGCGAGAGAATTATTTGATGATAGGTTTATTCTGTGATCGAGTATTTAATTACAATGTGGCTGACTATTATCAACAAAGCGTATTTTGCCATAATAAAAAACTGGAAAAACTGCATTTTAAAAATAAAGAAAGTGGCGGATGGCCGGGAAATATGAAATTTATTTTTACTGACGGGACTGTAGCATATCAGGATAAAGCAGAACGGGTAAAAATAAAGAATTATTTTATGCCAGAGCGATGTCTTTATTGTATTGATAAACTTAATGTTTATGCAGATATTTCGGTTGGAGATAATTATACACAGCAAGATTCTTCTTTACTTGGAAGTAATTCAGTTATTATTCGGACAAATATTGGGATGACAGTATGGGAGAGTGTGAAAGCTTTATTGGAATATAACATAATTTCAGTAGAACAGATTATGAAAGCACAGTATATCGAGGGGAGATTGAACAATTTTTATTATGGAAGATTAAAAGAAAAAACTATTTTGAAAAAAACAGGGGAACAAATTGTTTTAAATGAGGGAATCATTGCGACACAAAATCCTCAGAGCTATCGTAAGGCATGGAAAAATAATCTTAACATGCTCAAAGCGGGAGAAACCTATCGTGAAAATCCGAAGGAATTACAGAAACAAATGAAAGCAGCTAAGAAAAAAAGGAAAACAGGAATAGGAAGACGGATTTTAAAAAGAGGTTATCGCTATATAAAATACTGGATTATGAAGGGAGAATAAGTGTGAAAAAGGTAATGCTGGTTTTTGGAACAAGACCGGAAGCAATAAAAATGTGTCCCCTGGTGAATGAGCTAAAAACAAGAGAGAAGATAAAAACAATAGTTTGTGTAACTGGTCAACATCGTCAAATGTTAGATCAGGTATTGGAAGCTTTTGGAGTTATTCCTGAATACAACCTTTCTATTATGAAAGATAAGCAGACATTATTTGATATTACAATAAATATTTTGAATGGAATTAAGAATATATTAGAAGAAGTGAAGCCAGATATAGTATTGGTACATGGAGACACATCGACTACTTTTGTGACAGCATTGGCTTGTTTTTATCTGCAAATTCCGGTAGGGCATGTGGAAGCTGGTCTTCGTACATATGATATTTATTCACCTTATCCTGAGGAATTTAATCGTCAGGCAGTGAGTATTATAAGTCAATATAATTTTGCACCAACGGAGCTTTCTAAACAAAATTTGCTGAAAGAGGGAAAAAAAGCAGAAAGTATTTATGTTACAGGCAATACTGCGATAGACGCACTGAGAACAACAGTTTGTGATGAATATACGCATCCGGAACTGAAATGGGCAAAAGACAGTCAGTTAATTCTGATTACAGCTCATCGGAGAGAAAATCTGGGAGAACCAATGAAACATATGTTTCGGGCAATCCGTCGTGTTATGGATGAGCATTCAGATGTAAAAGCAATTTATCCGATTCATATGAATCCAATTGTTCGTGAAACTGCTAATGAAATTCTGGGAGATGATGATCGCATCCATATTATTGAGCCTTTGGAAGTCTTAGATTTTCATAATTTCCTCAGTCGAAGTTATATGATTCTGACAGATTCTGGTGGAATTCAGGAGGAAGCGCCTTCTTTGGGAAAACCGGTTTTAGTTATGCGTGATACGACGGAACGTCCGGAAGGTGTAGCCGCTGGTACGTTAAAATTAGTTGGAACAGAGGAAGAAAGTATTTATAACAATTTCAAATTGTTGCTGGAGAATGAAGGAGAATATGCAAAGATGAGTAATGCAAGTAATCCATACGGAGATGGATTTGCCTGCAAAAGAATTGCAGATATTATAGAGAGAAATGTATAAGCATAAAAAATCTATATTTATTACGATAATATTATTGAGCCTTGTTTTAATATCGTGTGTTAGTCTATATACCTCTGCACACTCACTTTCTGTCACCACCTATCAGGTACAGTACAATGACCTTTCTTCCTCCCTACGCATCCTCCAGCTCACGGATCTGCACAACAGTGAATTTGGAGAGGACAACTCCCGCCTTGTCTCTGCTGTCCGCGCCCAATCCCCTGATCTGATCCTCCTGACCGGAGACTTGCTGAACTCAAACGAGCAGCGCGCGGACATAGCAACAGACCTGATCATACAGCTTTGTGACATTGCTCCGGTCTACTGTTCGAATGGTAATCATGAGATTGAATATCAGGAAAATTACGGCGTGGATGTGGACGAGCTGTACAGGGAAGCGGGGGCAGTAGTGTTGGAAAAGGGGTACCAGGATATTATAGTCAATGATCAGAAAATACGGTTGGGAGGCATTTATGGATACTGTCTTCCGGGAAAATATCTGGAGACGGGAGAGGCTGATCAGGAGGAATGTGCATTTCTGAAAGACTTCCAGAACACAGATTTGCCAACAATACTGATGTGTCACATGCCGGTCTGCTGGATGATCAATGGTAGTCTGGATGCATGGGATGTGGATTATGTGTTTGCAGGACATGTGCATGGTGGAGAAGTGATTCTGCCGTTTATCGGAGGATTGTATGGGCCGGATCTGGGCTGGTTTCCAGGGAAGATGGAAGGTGTTTTTACTTCAGAAAACAAGGAAAAAACATTGATTTTGTCAAGAGGACTTGGAACGAGTGAGAGGATTCCTCGCTTTAATAATATACCGGAAATTATGGTTGTAGATATTCAGGGAAAGGACTGAGTGCATGGAACGAGCAGAGCAGTTATTTGTCGAGACAGTAAGTGCATCACTGGAAAATAAATCAGTATCATGGAAGGAACCGCTGACGCTTAATGAGTGGCAGCGGATCTTTTATCTTGCGGAGTCACATCATGTATTACCGATGGTCTATGAGACGGTATTCCGATGCGATGCAGTGAAAAAAACGATGCAAAAAGAGAGCAGGAATTTATTACAATTTTACAAAAGAATGACGATGAACCTTGTGATGCTTCAGACGATAAAGACGCAGGAATACCTGGAATTGGTGCAATTTTTGCAGAAAAAAGGAATTCGGATGCTTACTGTTAAAGGAATTATTTGCAGGGAACTTTACCCGAAACCGGACTATCGAATTTCGGGAGATGAGGACATACTGGTGGATAAAACACAGTTCGAAAAATGCCATAAAGCGCTTCTTGAGTTTGGGATGAAACCGGTAAAGAAAGGAATCAACATAGGTACAGAATATGAGGTTTCCTATATGAAACCAGGCTCTCCACTTTATATAGAAGTACATAAAAGTCTGTTCCCGCCTGAGTCAGAAGTCTATGGAGATTTTAACCGCTTCTTTATGAGAAGTGCAGAAAATCCGGCACGCATTCTGGTTGAGGGAACAGAAATTTTTACTTTGGATTATACAGAGCATCTCTTTTACTTAATTTGTCATGCATATAAACATTTTCTGCACAGTGGATTTGGGATGCGACAGGTCTGTGACATTATTATGTATAGTAATATGTATGGAGAGAAAATTAACTGGCAGTTACTGCTTGGATGGAGCAGAGAGATTCACGGAGAATTTTTTGCAGCTGCATTGTTCAAAATTGGAAAAAAATATCTGATTTTTGATGAAAAAAAAGCATGTTTTCCGGAAGAATGGCGTAAAATAAAAGTGGATGAGTCTTTGCTTCTGCGGGATATTCTGGATGCCGGTGTATACGGTTATGAAGGGCAAGAACGCAGACACAGCAGCAATCTTACTCTGAATGAAGTGTCAAGACAATGGAATAGGGAGAGAAAAAATCCTGTGTTACAAACAATTTTTCCTTCGTTAAAAAGTATGAAAAATGAGTTCGCTTTTTTGAAAAAAATCCCTTTTTTGTTGCCAGTAGCATGGCTTATCCGTATACTGAGATATAAGAAGGAGACGCGTAAAAATACTCATGGGAATGTAATAGATGCGTTGAAAATTGGTAACCGGCGTATTGAACTTATGAGAAAATACAAGATTATAAAATGAGCAGTACCTGGCGGGGTGTTGGGCTCATACGAAAGCGAAAACTACTGCTTTGGATAACTCAATAAAACAGAGGGAGACAAGCGTAGGGAAAAGAAAAATAGAAAATGAAAAAGATAAATAAACAGAATACCAGAGGAAAGGAAGGAAACGTGTCATGGAAGGAAACATTATTATAGCAGGAGGCTAACATGCAGAAACAGTCAATTGTAATTGAACCTCATGAGACAATAAAAGAATTTCGTTTATATTTGTATGAAAGAGAAAACGCGAAGGCAACAATTGATAAATATCTTACAGATGTGAATACATTTTATAAATTTTTGAATCACAATTATGAAATTTCGAAACAGAGAGTTCTGGAATATAAAGAGTGGTTGCAGAGACATTATGCAGTTTCCAGCGCAAATTCCATGCTGGCAGCACTTTCACAGTTTTTGGAATTTCTCGGAGTCAGTTCCATGAAAGTGAAGCGGATCAAGGTGCAGAGGCAAATGATCCTGCAGGAAGATCAGCTGCTTTCGGAGGAAGAGTATCATACGCTGGTCAATACAGCATATAAGAAAGGACAAAAAAGTCTGGCGCTGATCATGGAGACGATCGCTGCAACAGGCATTCGTATCAGCGAACTCAAATATTTTACGGTACGTGCTGTGAAGTGTGGTAATATCATTATTCAGAACAAAGGAAAAATCAGACGTATTTTAATACCGGGAGCTATCAGAAAAAAGCTTCTGTACTATTGCTTTATACACGATATCAAGGATGGAATTATTTTTATAACAAAGAATGGAAATGCACAGAATCGAAGTAATATCTGGACACAGATGAAAAAACTCTGCAAGCTTACAGGAATTGCAAAAGGGAAGGTGTATCCACATGCATTCAGACATTTATTTGCAAGAATGTACTATCATCTTACCAGCGATATTTCCGGTCTGGCAGATATTCTGGGACACAGTAGTATTGAAACAACACGTATCTATACTGCTGATTCGGAGAAAAAATATCTGTCCAGCATGGAACGGCTTGAAGTACTTCTTAGTAGCGGAAGACCGTTGGAAACGGTGCTGGAATAAACAAAAAACACTACATAATAATAATTAAGTAGTGTTTACCATTCATTTTGTTGTCGATTTACCATAAAAAACTGATTTTGGGGATTATATTAACAGAAGAGAGTTTAAAAAAACTTGAACATTGTATAGCTGTATGTTAGAATACAAAAAGAATGAAGAAAATTTGTTTTTTTATAACATTAACGACACTACTTAATTATTATTATGTAGTGCCAGGCTTTTTTACAAAAAGCAGAACAGTCATTCTCTTTATATAATGGCATGATGCAGAAGGAAAAGCTGGAGTATATAAACGCAAATACAGAACATTTGCAAATAAAAAGGCATGATCTGTGTTTCTTTTGTGTGCCATAAAATGGATGAATACGGTTCTGGCAGTGATTACAGGGAGAAGAAAAATATTATGAAAATCGACAGAAATTTTGTGTTACGGGAAATTGCCGGTGAGTATATTATTATTCCCACAGGAAAAACAGCATTGGAGTTTAATGGACTGATCACAGTGAATGAGATTGGCATGGAACTCTGGAAAATGCTCCAGAATGAGGTGACTTTTGATGATCTTTTGAAGGGTATCATGAAAGAATATGATGTAGATAAAGAAGTTGCTAAAGAGGATATTCAGGATTTTCTGGATAAACTGATCGATGGAGGAATCCTTACAGAAGATGACAGTACAGAGAGCAGATAAAGCATTTTTTTTTACGAAAGATAATTGTATAGATAAAACATATGAATTGGAGAAGGGGATAAAAATGTTCCCTTCTATTTTTATAGAAGGAGCAGCGGCATCCGGAAAGACAGTTGCAGTCAAAATGTTTCTGGAGAAACAAAAAGATATCAATTTTGCCCTCTTTTTTATGGACAAAGAACGTGACGATGGAACTTTTATCAGGAAACTGTCTCAGATACGAAAACGTATGGAACAGGAAACAATCTGGGTGATCTGTGAAGATATGAATCAGCCTTTATCTGAGATAAAAGCAACAACCCTGGTTGACTTTGTACAGAGGCTTCAGGATAAAAACAGGTGCATTTTTGTCAGCAGAGAAAAACCGCACAGAAAGTTTCTGGAATTATTATGGAAAGAAAAAATGTATATGGTTACGCAGAAAAATCTTCTTTTTTCTATAAATGAAATAGAACAAATGAGGGCAGAAAAGCAGATTTCGGTGAAAGCAAAAGAAATATATCAGGAGACAGGAGGCTGGCCGGGGTGTGTCAGTCTGATGATGCGGATACTTGAGCGGAGAGAAGAAACTGGAGAGAAAATATCAGTTGCAGAAGTACGGGAATGCTATGAGATAGCAGAATACATTGAATCAGATATTCTGGAAACGTTATCGAAACTGGAAAAGGATTTTCTGGAGATTGGTACCTGGTGTCCATGGATCAGTAAGAAGATGTGTGGAGATATATGGAATATACCGGGCAGCACGGAAATTATTGAAAATCTTATCAGAAAAGGTTTTTTGACAGAGAGTGAAAAAGGAAGATACAGTACGGCAATACTGTTTAAGAAATCGTTCTGCAAACAAGTGCCGGAGAAAAAATTCTGGATGTTTGTTGGAGGGTGGTATGAGTCAAATGATTTTATAAAAGAAGCATTTTTATGCATAAAAAAGTCAGAAGATCAGACCATATTTAAGGAGTTTGCAATCCGTAATTATGCAAAACTACCTTATATAAATATGGGAGTTGAAGATTTTGGAGAATGGAAAGAAAACCTTCCGGAACTTTGTTTCCTGCGAGGAATGCAGTGTTGTTTTCGACAGGATATAGACGGAATGGATCGGGAAATACGGAGGCTTGAAAAACAACTGGATCAGACGAATGACCTCAAAGTAAAAGAAATTTATCTGAATTTATTGTATGCAAGACCGAATTTTCCGCTTGATCTATGGATGAAACTTCTTGAAAAAAATGAGAAGACAGATGTCAATATATCTTTATATAACGTACTCGGTGGTTCAGATTCCTATCTCTGTGGTCTGCGAGATCTGTCAGAACTTTTTTCCTGTCCACGCAAAGAAGAAAACAAAAAAATGCGTATCTGGAAGGAAAGTCTGGATGAACAGGCAATGGAATGGTATCGGAGGGCACGGAAGGAATATTACATTGAAATTGTCCAGGAAAAGTGTGAAACATTTGAAAAATGTGAGGTGTCTCAGGTGCTTCTAGACAGTGAAGAAGAACTTGCATTAGATGTAAATGAGCAAAATTACGGTAGATTCTTACAGTATGGAAAAGCCTATCTGAAGATGCGCCAATATGAAAAAGCGGAGAAAAATTTTTGAAAAACTGATTCCTTTTTTGAAGTTGTATCACAGAAATCGATTTCTCGCAGAAGTCCTTTTTGAACAGGCAGTATGTACCTGGGAAAAAGGCAGTCACGGACAAGCGCTTCGTTATGTGATCGAGTCATTTCTTTATAGTGAGAATGCAAGGTATGTCCTTTTTTATACAGAATATGGAAAAGGTGGAAAAGAAGTTCTGAGTGCTTATGTGGAGTGGATGAAGCAAAATTCACCGGAAGGATGGCACCGTAAAAAGAAATATAACTATGGAAATGTGCGTCGAATGCCGAAGGAGGATTATCTGGAACTGATTCTCCGAATGGCAAAAAAACAGTGTTCTTCGGCACCGGAAAGTGTTCAGAAAACACCGGAAGAACATCTGACAATGATGGAAACAGTTATTCTCACATTAATTGGAAAAGGCAGGTCAAATGTGGAAATCTGCGAAGAGCTGAATCTCAAACTTTCTACTGTAAAAAGTCATATTTACAGCCTTTACAGGAAACTTGGAGTGAAGAACCGGATGCAGGCAACTATCAAGGGAAAGGAAATGGGAATTTTAAAATAACAGACAAAAAAACTCATACTTTAGTTGGTGGGAGAGCAAGACCTGAAAGAGTAAAATTTATAGCTGTATAAATATAAATTCATGCAGGGAGGGATGAGAGTGAGCAACAGGCAAAGTGGACATGGCAGGAAAAAAAACAGGCTGTGGATCCTATTGATTGTTGTGATCGTGGTTCTTCTGGGAATTGTGATTGCGATAAATCAAGGTGGACATGAGCAGGAACCTTCCACGGAGCAGACTGATGAAAATGAGACTGTTGATGATGTACAGACAGCAGAAACAAATGAGGAAGAAACAGAACCTTCAGAGGAAACGGATACAGGATTGGAATTTCCATATCTCCTGGATGATGACAAGATTCAGATAGATTCATTATTTCAGTATTCCGGTATTAATATGGATGCACAGAATGAAGAATGCGAAGATGTTGCATCGTTACAGCTGAAAAATAATTCTGATCAGTATCTGGAAAAAGCAGAAATTTCTGTTGAATTGACAGATGGAACTGCATTTTCTTTTGAAGTAGAAGACATTCCGGCTGGTAAGTCTGTGATGGCATTTGATACAGCAAACACAGCGTATGATGGAAAAACCGGAGTTGCATTGATCGATGCAACGACAACATATTCTTCTGATGCAGGACTAAAAGAAACGGATATAAAAATTACATCAGATGATAATGGCGTCCAGCTGGAAAATATTTCCGGTGATGCACTAGCAAATCTGAAGATAAAGTATCATTGCGTGATGGACGATATGTATTTTGGCGGTATCAGCAGTGAGACAGAGGTTGCCGGACTGGCAGCAGGAGAAACAACAACCGTAGATACATCTGAGAGCATTCTTGGGGATGCGGAAGTAGTTAGTATCACATACTAGAGAAAGCGTGAATAGTAAAAAACAGGAGTGTTAGATGCAACACCTCCGGATATTAGAGGTGAAAAACTATGTGGAGAGACATTAAAGACTATGAGGGGCTGTATGAAATTAATGAGAATGCAGTGGTACGCCGTGTAGAAGGTAAAGGAATAGACGGACGTAAGGTAACGACACATGTCGTTGTGTCATCGAAAACAAGAAAAGGAACCAGATATATTGCATTGTGGAAGAATGGAAATCGAAAGACATTCATGCTTCACAAACTGTATGCAGAGGCGTTTTATATGTCCGAAAATGAAGCATGCCGACGCCTGTACAAAGGGTTTATTGGATATGGACAGGCAGTTCAAAATGTCAAGGATATCCTGCTCAAAAATCTGTCAGATTTGGAAAAAGAACAGGCAATCGGTGAGAATCGACATGATGAGATTTTGTATATTCAGCAGTTTCTGGATGAGCTAAAAAATGACAAAGTATGTGGCGTGCGTCAGGTGGAAAATATCAAATGAAATGAGACAGAAGAAAGGAGACAGAAAATAAAATGAAAAAAGTGTATGAGAAACCGCAGGTGTATATGGAACGGTTTGAACTGAGTCAGAATATTGCGCTTTGCGATTATCGGTTGGGATCAGGAAATCCACAAAGCTGTAATATTACTGCAGACAGATTTGAAGATGATGGTGAAGATTTCACAGGAGGATTTGTTTCAAAAGATCATTGTTCAAGAATAACTTCGGTGTATTGCTATACAGATGGAACTGGTATGTTACCAACCATTTTTGTGTCCTGATGAAAAATATTGATTTTTCTTTTGCCGGTCTTAATGGTTCTATTATGTCTGAGAATAAAGTGAAAATAACGAAGAATTTTCAGCCATTTTTAGGATATCATCAAATGCGAGATTATGTAATTCAGTATTTAAGCTGTACAGATCTGCCGGATTGGCAGGGTGAATATCTTTATACAGGCATAGAATATGATGTTATTCAAAAGGAAAATGGTAATATCATTCGAATCTTCAAAGATGCAAAAAAGGATGGATTAGTGTATGCATATTCCAGAATGCTGCCCTTTGAAGAGAATGTCAAAATATTCTATTTAAAAGGAAATGAAGAGTATTTTGATGATATGAATAACAGTTTTTTTCATTCTGGATGGGAACAGATATTACTCTGGAAAAAACGAATGATCTTGCATGCATCTCTGATTGAGACGGCATATGGCGGAATTCTTTTTTCGGGAGTTTCGGGGGCAGGAAAAACGACACAGGCAGAGCTCTGGATGAAATGGGAGCAGGCACGTCAGATTAATGGAGATCGGCCAATCTTGTATAAAAGTGATAAGGGATGGCTGGGATGTGGTTCTCCATATGCAGGATCATCGGAATGTTATATTAATGAATGTATACCGATTAAGACCATTATTTTGCTGGAACAGGGGACTCAGACATCGTTGCAGAGAGTAAGTATTACAGAAGCTGTAAAAAGAATTTATGCAAACAGCACTGTTTATACATGGAATAAAGAATATGTGGAAAAGCTGTTGAATCTGATTATGATACTTGTACAGGAAATTCCAGTGTACAGACTGATAAACAGAGCTGACTATGATTCGGTAGAAATCGTAAAAAAAGAATTACAAAAGGAAGTTATATGATGAATTTTCCTGAGAGACATGTAGTAGCACCACTGACAGAAAAGTTATATCAAAAAGCAGATATGGAGAAGATTCCGTTAAATGGAACATTTGAACTTTCACCAGTATGCAATTTTTCCTGTCGGATGTGTTATGTACGTAAAACGCAAAAAGAAGTTGCAATGCATGATCGGAAAATGGTTACTCTGGAACAGTGGATTCAAATTGGAAAAGAAGCCAGAGATGAAGGTATGTTGTATTTGCTTCTTACAGGCGGCGAGCCACTTTTGTGGCCTGATTTCTGGAAACTGTATGATGCATTGTACGAAATGGGACTGCTATTGTCGGTGAATACAAATGGTTCTTTGATCAATGAAGAAGTGCTAGAAAAATGGAAAACGAGTCCACCATACCGAGTAAATATTACATTATACGGTGCAACGGATGAGACATATGAAGCTCTGTGTCATGCCAGAAATGTTTGCAGCAGAGTAAAAAATGCAATCATTAAGATGAAAGAAGCTGGACTGAATGTGAAGCTTAACTGCTCTTTGACACCATATAATGCTTCGGACCTTCAGGAAATGGTAGAGTTTGCAAAAGAAAAAAAAGTTCAGCTGACAGTATCTACTTATATGTATCCACCTGTGAGACGTAATGCAGACATGACTGGAAAAAATGACAGATTCTTGCCGGAGGATGCAGCCTGGTATCATATGCAGCGTTATCGATACCAGAAAGGTGAGGAGGCATATGTGGAATTCCTGGAGAATATTCAAAAGAAAATGATTATTCCTTTGGGGTTGGATGAGAACTGTGTGGACATGAAAGATGGAAGGATACGTTGCAAGGCAGGAACTTCTACTTTCTGGATAACCTGGGATGGATATATGACACCATGTGGAATGATGCCGGAACCTAAAGTAGATATGCAGGAACTTGACTTTACAGAAGCATGGAAAAATCTGCTAGAAGTAAGTTCAAAATTACATACTTCCAGCGTATGTGAGAAATGTCCGAATCAGAGTATGTGTCATTCCTGTGCAGCTATGGCATATGCAGAAACAGGAATGACTTCAGAAGTTCCGAAATATCTATGTAAGATGATAGATGCGATGAAGAAACTGGCAGATAAAGAACTTATATCCAGAGATGGATAATAACTGCAGGAAATCGTGAGAGATTGCAGTTTTTATATAGATTTTATTTAAGTGATTTAAGGAGGACGACTATGAAAAGCAAAGTAAAACAGATATTGTCCGTGATAATGACAATATGTATGTTATCAACGATGATTCCTCTTACTGTGTATGGCGCGGATGTTGACTTTGACGATGATGCAACTGTGACAGCAGAGGCTTCAGAAGATACTGAAACAGATGCAGATATAGAAGTTGACGAAGATACATCAACAGACGATGCTGATGTGACTGTGGAGGAAGATGAGGAAGAACAGACAGCAGAATCCGAGGAAGATGAATTTACTTCAGATGATGCCGAGGAAGTTTTCTCTGATGATGAGAGTGCAGTAGATGTTGGTGATACATTAGATGGATATAATTATTCTATTGTAATGGTAGACTGTGGACGAAAATATTATAGTGTAGATAGTTTGGAGAGCATTATCGACAGTGCTTCTGCAGCAGGAATGCATTACGTTATGCTTGGAGTTGGAAATGATGGACTCCGTTTTCTGCTGAAAGATATGTCACTGGAAGTAAATGGTACGAAATATTCCAGTTATGCTGTTACAAAAGCAATTCATAAGGGCAATGAAGCTTATAGTAATTTTGATATAGACGAACTGACGGAACGTGATATGGAAGAAATCATGACGCATGCAGCAAGCGAAGGTGTTGAGATTATTCCGTTGATTAATAGTCCTGGACATATGGACGCTATTCTGAATGCTGCAACAACATTGACAGGTGCAAATTGTGCATATAGTACTTCAAAACGTACCATTGATGTTACAAATGCAACTGCAACAGCATTTACACAGGCACTTCTGCAGAAGTACATTAACTGGTTTGCAGAAAAAGGATGTACAATGTTCAATATGGGTGCTGATGAATATGGAAATGATTTGAATGGACCACATTTTTCTGATCTGATTAATTCTGGTGGATATAGCAATTATATTACCTATTTAAATGCGGTTGCCGGAATGATTGAAAATGCCGGTATGACACCGATGGCATTTAATGATGGAATTTATTATAATCAGAAGACCGGATATGGAGAAATTAGTAAAGATATTGTTGTATGTTACTGGTCAGCAGGATGGCCTGGATATGATGTTGCATCGGCTTCATGGCTGAGTGAGCAAGGCTTTAATATGGTGAATACACACGGTGATTGGTATTGGATTGTTGGAGGAAATAAAGTTACAGAATCAAAGGCATCAGAATTTAATGTAAAATCTTTCCAGGGCGGTACAGTAGATAATCCGGCAGGTGCAATGTTCTGTATATGGAGTGACTATCCACAGGCAGAAACAGATGTTGCTGTAGCAAGTGAAGTAGCGGGTGTTATTTCGAATTTTGGTGCTACACTTCCGAATACAGATGTAAGAAAAGCACATGAAAATGTTCAGGTAGCAGATGAAACAGTTCCAGCGATTACAGTAAATGGAACTCTGGAGAATGCTGGCAGTACAGCAGTATTGTCTTTATCTGATGATACAGAAGTGTGTTGGACTACAAGTAATAAGAATGTGATTATGCTGACGAAAAATGCAGATGAAACAGCAGTAAGTACTAATGCACTGACAGATTCTGTTGTTGGAAACAGTGTAACGGCAATGGTAGTTGGAACTGGAAAAGCAACAGTCACAGCAGAGACTGCAACTGGAATTCAGCATACACAGGAGTTTACTGTTAATGATGGTGGCAATAGTGAAGATACAGAGAATAATGAAATAAAGCTCGAAGTTGGCAAGAAAACCACCAGAATACAGGCGGGAGTTAATAATGCAGGTAATGTTGATGAGACAAATTATGATTCTGGCATAGCAAAAGTTACGGTAGTTGGGGCTGATGCAACAGATGGGATTTTGTATGAGCCAGTTTCTGTAGCAATAAGTGATCTGGATCCTCGTACATCGTGGACAAGGACAGATTACTATTATGAAGTAGAGGGAAATCATTATCCAGTATATGTAAAATATCAAAGATCATCATATAGAACTTACTACTATTATTATGGATATTCTGAGAATGATTCTTCCAGCAATGTTAAGCAAATTAGTTATACGACATCTAGAAATTCTACTGTCCAATTGGAACAACGTAATGAAACCGATCCAACCCCGGCGTCCACAACAATCACATTTGAAGGTTTAATGCCTGGTACAACTTATTATACAGTTGGTGATACAGAATATACGATTATTGTTAGCCCAAAAGAAGTAACAGAAAAGAGAAATTTATACTTTGGTCAGAGTGAGGTTTTGAGTGTTGATGTACCGGAAGGCGGTTCTGTAAGTTATACAGTTACAGCGGGTGCTGATATTGTAAGTGTTAATGCTGAAAAGGGAACTGTAACTGCTGGAACAACAGAAGGTACAGCAACTGTTGTTGCAACAGTAAAGATTGCAGATAATACGTATGCAGTTTACACCTATGCATATAATGTTACAGCAGAAGATTTAAGTCAAGTTACTCCACTGGAAATTCAGTATTGGATTACAAATTCAAGATTAACCGGATCTGATAGTAATATGGCATTAACGATTAATGCAGCTGATGAGAATGTCGCAACAGAAAATGGTGTAGAAATCAGTACAAAAGTTGCTCCGACAGGAATTAAAGATGGTCGCAGAGAGGAGTATTGGCAGTCAAAAATTCTGGATGTCACAAAAGGGAACAGCAGTACCAGTGGGACGGAACTTCAAACCGAAAAATCTGGAGATGATGAAACATTAAATGGCAGTGCATTTTCCAAGGTTCGATATTGGCATGGAGAATGGCAGGTATATACTACTGAGTGGATTAAGGTTGATCGTGAACAGGTAACTCAGAAATATATTGATGATAAGAATGCAGAAAAAACATATACAGGCGATAAAAATCAGTTAGTTGCATATTATATGGAAGTAATTGATATCAGAAACGCAAATGGAAACAGTGAGCTTCATGTAAATGCAGCTGACTGGGGTACAAAAGGTGATGGAACCAGTAGTTGGGGATATACGCCAGAATCCGATAGATGTTCTGTTTCTGTTCAGGTTATATATGAAGATAATAGCAGCAATCCGGTAGATACAACTGCGGATTCTTTAAAGAGTAAAACAATTGTATATGGCTATTGGGCTGGAGGTCGAGGCCTTGGAACCATGATTTTTAATGGTCAGGATGCCTATGAAATTTATAAAGTTGGTGCAGAAACTGGAACTATGATGAGTACTACTGGAAGTGACAACACAGTGACTGTTACTAATTTTAACTGGGCTAATAATGAAAAAACTGTATGGGAAGGTGATGCGACCCAGAGCGTTTCTATTGGAAATCCAGCTCGTACACCATCATATGGTGATCCTTATGATAATCTTGTATGGAATACCAGTGCTCATAATAACAACAATGCAATTTTAATTAAAGTTTATGTGCGCGCAAAAGCAACAAAAGATACTCTGACAGTTCATTATATTGACCAGACATTAAACCAGGAATTTTATTATTATAATATTTCTGTATTGGAAGGCACTACATTTGACCCTAAATTTAAAAAATCAGATAATGCTCTGATGGGCAATACGGTTACTAACAGCAATGGTCAGACGCAAACTGTTGCATATGAATTATCTAAGATGCCCGAAATTGCAGCAACATATCGATTTGGGAATTATGATTTCGTAGATGCTAGACGGAGTGATGACGGTAAAGAAGTGTGGTTATATTATACATTTACTAATACGCATAGTTTTGTTATGGACTATGGTTTACCGCTTCAAATTAAGGCAGGAGATCTTGGACTTTCTGATACCAGCTGGGATAACGCAGAAGTAGTACAGCCAACATATGGATCTGTTAAAGCGAATAGCAGTGAACATATATTAACCTATACTCCATCTGAAGTTCTTACGAGAGCGGACTCTTTTACGGTTAAACTTACTGGAACAAATGCTAAAGGTGAAGAATCTTCGGTAATCCATACCATTTATATTTACCCGGCAAGTACTGTGTATTATGAAGAAGGTTTTGCAAAAACTAGCGGATTTTCAACAGGTTCTAAGGGAACTGTATCTCAGAATACTGCGATACTAGGTAAGGATATTAACAATTATGGGTATGATGGAGCATATGCAGCTACAACATCTGAGGATAATGAGGATAAAAAAAATCCGAGCTCAGAGGCTACAAGTGAGTCAAAGGGCCATACAGCAACCTTTACGTTCACTGGAACAGGTGTAGATATTTATGCAAATACAACAACGGATACGGGATCTTTGACGATCAAAATTGCAGATGCATCTGGCATAAAACAATTGGCAATTGTCGATACAAAGATGTCCGGTGATCAGGCGAAAGCAACTACAGGTTATAATGTCCCTGTATTTTCAGTAACTGATCTGGATCATAGCACGTATACTGTAACGATTACTCATTCTATGAACAATAAACCAGTCAAACTGGATGGATTTAAAGTGTACAATACATTGAGCGACAGCAGCGTTTATAAGAACGATGATGAAGATAGTCCGTCATTCTTGGAAGTAAGAGATTTACAGTTTGGAACAGTTGTTGATGCAAGTGAATATGGTGCAGATGGAAGAAAAGTTTATGCTGTAGGAGAACAGGTATATAAAGATCTGACAAAAGATGGTACAGTCGCAAGTGCGATGATTACAGTCAAGGATCAGATTAGTGCAGCTGACCAGAAAGCACTTTATGAAAATGGACCTAAAAATGAAGTATACCTTGCGAAAAATGCTTCACTTACATTGTCATTTGATACAGCAAGAGAAGTTCAGCTGGGATTAAAAGGTGTAGATGGATCAACAAGTTATTCTCTTAACACTGGAAAGAATGAAACAGTTTCTACAACGGATATGTTCTATACAATTAAGAACAAAGGTGTAGAAGGTGTGCAGACAATCACAATTCAAAATACAGGAGATCATATTCTGTCTGTTACTAAATTGAAAGTATGTAACGATCCAAATGCTCTTCAGCCGCTTTCTGTAGACAGTGTTGTATCAGCATTGTATGCAGCAGGACTGAAAGATCCAGAGCAGCCAACCGCTACTCCAACACCGACCGTAACTGCAACCGCTGCACCAACCCAGAAACCAGTTCAGCAGATCAAGCTCGCAACACCGAAGCTTGGAAAGGTCGTTTCCGCAGGATACAATGCTCTAAAACTGAACTGGAGTAAGGTGAACGGTGCTGATGGATACCGTGTATATGTAAAAGTCAACGGACAGTGGAAAGCACTTGGAAATACCAAGAGTACAACCTATGTTCACAAGAAACTGGAAACAGGTAAGAGCTATACTTATACGGTAAAAGCATACAAGAATACCAAATCTGGTACAGTTTGGAGTTCTTATGACAAGAAAGGTATAACAGGCAAAGCTGCCTTAAGTGCACCGTCACTTCGTAAAGCAAAGAGAACTTCTGCAAAGAAGGCAACTCTTTCCTGGAAGAAAGTAAACGGAGCAAGTGGATATGTTGTTTACCGCAAGACAAACAACGGAAGATGGCAGATTGTCAAGAAAATTACCAAAGGAAATATAACTTCCTTCACAGACAAGAAGTTATCTAAAGGTAAGAAGTATACTTATACAGTAAGAGCTTACCGCACGGTAGGAAAGAAAAATATCTACAGCGGATACAACAAAAAAGGTCTGAAAGTAAAATAAGATAGGACTTAACCCCAAAGGGTCTGGCGAACAATGCCAGACCCTTTTTGAATTTCGAAAATAACCGACGAAAACCTCATACTTTAGTAGGAAGTAAGTACACTCATTAGATAGTAGAATCTAAAAATGTATAAGTAGCTTTAATGCGACTTGCGTTTTGAGGAGAAAGAAAAATATAAGGAGGGTGTGAGAGTGAATTGTGATAAGAAGCCGAGCGAGGAGCGGCGCTGGATGCAATATTATCCGGAAATGATGCTGCGGATGATCCAGAAGCCGGATTGTACTGTGTGGGAATATCTGGAACGCCATTGTCCGGGAATGGATGTGGCTGCAATCCATTATTATGGAGAGGATATCACCTGGAAAACGGTTTTTGAAGAATCAGAAAAGTGTGCAAAATCGTTAAAGGCAATGGGATTTGGTGAAGGAGATCAGATACCGGTATTTTTCCGACTTGTACCGAACTTTATCTATCTCTTACTGGCAGCAGAAAAAATTGGAGCATCCCTGCTTTGCAGAGATAACACACTTCTGGAGAATGTAGAGGCTGTCAGTAAAGCGGATGCAAAAGCAATTTTCGCGCATGATTTTCTTTCTAAGAAAGAGATGAAAGCTTATTGCGAGAATGCAGGAGTGAAGAAAATTATTCTTCTTGACCCGATGTATTACGGGAATCCGAAGACACTTCCGGATTACATAAAGGCATCACTGGATGAATATTATCCGCGGGTTACAGCTGCAGGTGACTGCATTATGAATTGGGATAAGTTCCTCAGTTTAGGTGAATATTACGTGGGTAAAGTAGAAGTGGAAAAAGATCTTTCAAGACCACTGTTCCGTGCATACACAAGTGGTTCAACCGGACCGTCAAAGCAAGTGATCCACTGTGCAAACAGTATTCTTGGAACTATCTGTCAGATGAATTTTTATGGTGGTTCAGATGATTTTCGTCCAACCTGGATGGTCACCTGTCTGCCGCCAGCATTGGTTGCAGTTGTCGTTTCGATGGTATTGCTTCCATTATCTTCCAATAAACTTCTGATCATGGATCCATTTGTGGATCCGGAGGATGTTGATTTGGAAATGATGCGTTATCGTCCGAATGGATGGCCGATGATTCCGATGTTTATTGAAATGATCATGCGAAATGGACGAGTTCCGGATGATTATGATATGTCACATCTTCTGGCAGCAGGTGCCGGATGTGAGGCGGTAAATAATAATCAGCTTGACCGCGTGCAGAGTTTCCTTGAGAAACACAACTGCAAAGCACGTTTTACGGTTGGATATGGAAGTAGCGAAGGCGGCTCTAATCTGACATTTCAGATGGCACCCAAAGCAATTCATAACGGAAATGTTGGTGTACCAATGCCATTGAATGATATGGGAGTATTCAAGCCGGGAACGCAGGAAGAACTTGGATATAACGAAATGGGTGAGATTTGTACATCAGGACCGGGAAATATGCTGGGCTATGATCGTAGGAGTGCAACGGCCAAAACACTTCAGACGCATGCAGATGGAAAAATCTGGCTGCATACCGGAGACATCGGATATGTAGATGAAGATGGAGTGTTCTATGTATTAAATCGTGGAGCTGCACATCGTTTTGGCGGGGGAGAACTTGCAGTTCTTCCAATGGAAAATCGACTTGCAGATGCAAAAATCAAAGGCATCAAAGATGAATTTTTTGTTTTGATTGAAGATGAGGATCATGATGGATATTTTGTTCCGTATCTTTATGTTGTCCTTGAAGACGGATACTCCGTAGAGGACATTACTGAGGCTGTACAGTTTTGTCTGGAACCGTATATGTTTCCAGTTGAAATATTGGCAATTGATGAAAGACCATTCTTCCATTTTAAGACAAATCGTATTGAATTGTCGAAGGAATTGAAGAAAAAGAGTTCAATTGCAGAATAAACCAGGCTCTGTAAACAGAAAACAGATGGAACTGTAAATTTAAATGAGAAAGAAGGAGAAAAGGAATGAGTAAAAAATTACACTCAGGTCTGAAGCGCACACTGGCATGGATGCTGGTTGTAGCCCTTATGGTTCAGGGCTGTATGGTTGTTTATGCAGATGATTTTTCCAGCGAACCGGAGGCGGTCGTTTCAGATGAAAGTTCTGATGAAGATGCCAGTGCAGAAAGTGACCTGGAAATTACTGAAGATGAAGATACATCAGCAGATGTAGAAGTGTCTGAAGACAGCGACGAAGATATGGATTCAGATGTAACTGTAGAAGAAGAGCAGGAAGATGAAGCCGGAGTAGATGCGTTCTCTGACGGAAATGATGTTGCAACATTTTCTGATGGCACAGAGGCTGTTGAAACTTTTACTGCTAATGGAAACGAAAACATTCATCCTGAAGATGACACTACAGATTCTGAAGGACGTCGAGTTGGACATGGTAAGGTTGATATTGCAGGAGGACAGCAGTACAGTTATACGCATTTGTATGACTCGCAGGGATATGTCAGATATGCAGTAGGAACTTATCCTGCAAATGGAAGTACTATAACGCTCAATGTTGGAGACCAAAGAGGAATGATTTATCAGTCGGTATATACCTCTACATCTTCGACATATACAGAGGTTACGAAGGCTAGATGGACAGCAGTTAGTGGCAACCAGAGCAATACTATTTACGGAGTAACATGGTCCAGCGATGATGAAAACATTGCGAAAGTTGTTTCTGGCTCATCCTATGGTCCGTATACAACTGGTATGTGGGTTCAGGGTATTAGTGAGGGTACAACAACTATCAGATCTACATGGACACCTGGAAAATATTATAAGGAAAAGGTAGGAACTATTACTAATTCATTTACTGTTACGGTTACGAAAGCAGCAGATACGACAGATATGAATAAGTCCTTTACATTACATGGAACAGCAACTACTCCTTCATTGACAAGCAAGACTACAACAAATGAAGAAAGCTTGTGGGGTAGGACTACAGGAATTACTTATAAGTGCCCTGCTGAGGCAAAAGGACTGGAAGACTGTGATGTGAGTTGGAAAGTGTGGTCAGATACAGGACTTATTGTGCATAGATTTGTTATTGACTTTGGTGAGATGGTAGGTGAAACCACACCATCATCAAGCAAATATACAGCATCGCCAGGAGATAGCATATCAGATAAGTTTGTACGTCCCGTAAATGCTCCAGAGGACAGCATTACTATAAGTTCTGTTTCATCTGATACAACTGGCTTTATGAAAGATGGAAATGTTGTATTTAAAAAAGCATTTGATAATGGCGGAACACCACTGCATGTTTATCTTGTTGGTGTAAAAGATAAAAAGAAGATCGACTGTTCAAAGATTAAATGGACAAGTAGCGATGATAGCATTGTAAAAGTTTATCAGGTGAATTCAGACAGGGTTCAGTTGAAAGCTTATAAAGTTGGTGGAGTTACAATGACTGGTACCTATCAGGAAACTGATGAAGAAGGAAATCCAATAGGAACTCCATTGACAACTAGTTTTCGTGTGTTTGTTAAGGGATTTTACATTGACGAGTCAGTTGGAAGCGATGGAAAAACTAAAACGGTTGAACTGTCTCTTGATGAAGAAGATGATGCAAAAACAAAAGCAATTAAATACAAATTAATTGATGGTAGTGGTGAAACTGGTGAGGCAGCGACTGCTGGATTAATTTTCTGGAGGATTGATAAGCCAACCGTTGCAACGGTTGACTCCGATGGTATTGTAACAGCTAAATCAGCAGGAGAAGCTACAGTAACAGCGGAATGTGAAAGTTCAAGCACAAAGGATACAGTTAAGATTATTGTTAAAGGATCAGGAAGCCTTGCTTTTGATGCTTCAGAATATAACATCAAGAAAACAGGAACTGCCACAATTAAAACAACAGCAACCTCTAATGGCACTACTGTAAAAAATCCTGAAATCACATGGACAAGCGATGATGATGAGATTGCAACAGTAAGCGGAGGTAAGATCACAGGTGTCAGCGAAGGTACAACAACAGTAAGAGCATCCTGGACAGCTGACAATGGCAAAACTTATACACAGAGTGCAACTGTAAATGTTGTATACGATGGTCTGTATTTATCTGACGCGCAGAATGAAGTAACTATGCCTCAGGGAAGTAAACAGGAAATCGTATGGACAATTCAGAATATGGGGAAATATTCCAAAGGTTCTACTGGAGAAGGATATAATCCATCCTCTGATGTAACATGGAAATCCAACGATGAAACTGTTGCAACTGTAGATTCTGCTGGTGTTATTACTGCCTGCAATCTTGCAGAAGGTGAAACAACAGCAAGTACAACGGTAACAGTAAGCTACAAAGAAACAAAAGTAAAAGATATCACAGTAAACGTAACCGAAAATCAGAATGTTGTTGTAAACGGCGATCCTGTAGAAATTGCAGGAACGAAAGGCGAAAGCAAGACAAACAGTAAAGGTGAAGACGTTACAGATACATGGAAGATCGGTTATCATGAAAATGGTCATGGAAGTCTGAATGCTCAGTTCTATGGAAACGGTAAAGATAACATTGATATTGTAAGTACTGAAGGAGCCAAAGTAAGTGTTACAGGAAGGACTCCTGGCAGTGGATATATCTATCTGAGTCATAAATATTATGTGGCAGCTGGAAATAAACAGCTTTGTGGTGTATGGCAGACCATTGCAATTAAAGTTAATGGTGAAGCCGGACTGTATCTGGATAAATCTTCCGTATCTATGAAGATGGGTGAAGCTGATACAGCAACCATCATGGGTACTTATATTAAAGCGGATGGAACAGAACTGGGAAGCGATTACTGGGCTAATAAGAGCAATCCGAAGCTTTCCAAACTTGAAATGGTTGATGGAGACACCAGCATTGTTACAGCAGAAGCAGATGAGAAAGATGGAAGATTACTGCACCTTACTGCTGTTTCTCCTGGAAAAACGACAATTACGATCAAGTGCTATCCGTTTGAGCCTACAGCAACCTGCAATGTAGAAGTAACATCTGACGCAAGACTGGTTCTTACTCCGGCAGATAAGCTGAGCGTAGTACAGGGGGATACAGCGACGATTGAAGCAAAAGCATGGGATGGTTCTGCATATGTAGAAAATCCTGAAATCACATGGCAGAGCTACAATACAGCAATTGCAACTGTAGACGACAAAGGTGGAGTTACAGGTATTAAAAAAGGAAACGTTGGTGTAGCTGCAACATGGAATGGTGTCACATCTGATCCGGTACAGGTTACGGTAGTTCCAAGTAGAAATGTCTCTCTGACAACAGAATGGAATGACAGTGACAACCAGGATGGCAGTCGTCCTGAAAAAACAACTGTTCAGTTGACTGCAAATGGACAACTGACAGGTGACCCTGTAGAACTGAATGCAGACAACAATTGGACATATGAATGGAAACAGCTTCTTGCAGAAGATGAAGAAGGAACAAATATTGTATATCGTGTAACAGCAGATGCCCCAGAAGACTATACTGCAAAAGTAACAGGTAGTGCGGATGACGGATTCGTTGTTACTTATTCACATGAAATTGCAAAAACGTCCGTTACAGCATCCGTGGAATGGGATGATGCAGATGATAAAGATGGAATCCGTCCGAAGTCTGTAAGCTTCCAGCTGAAAGCAGATGGCGAAAATGTTGGTGATGCTATTACTGTGAATGCTGGCAGCAACTGGACGAAAACCTGGGAAGATCTTCCGGAGAAAAAAGCCGGAAAAGCACTTACTTATACAGTAGAAGTAAGTGACATTCCAACAGAAGAAGATCAATATACTGTAACAACGAGCGGTGATGCAGCAAGTGGATTTGTATTTAAAGCATCTCACGTGTCAACATCTGTTGAGATTCCGGTTTCTGTAACATGGGATGATGCAGAGAATCAGGATGGAGCGCGTATCGAAGCAGTAGAAGCAGAGCTTTATGCAAACGGAGAAGCAACAGGAAACAAAGTGACTCTGAATGCAGAGAACAACTGGACAGCAAAATTTGCATCTGTAGATGTGAAGAAAGACGGAACAAGAATCAAATATGAAGTAAAAGGTACAGAGGCAGATGGATATGATGTTTCTGTAGCTGGAGATATTCTTGATGAAAAAGGTCTTGTACTTACTTATAAACATATTCCGGCAGTGGTAAATGTCAGCGCAAGAGCATCATGGAATGACGCAAATAACCAGGATGGAATCCGTCCGATAGATACACTTGTTCAGCTTTATGCAGACGGAACTGCACTTGGTGACAAAGCAGTTATTGAGTCAAATAAAGAATGGACAAAGACCTGGTCAAATCTTCCGAAATATAAAGCCGGAAAAGAAATTGCTTATAATGTGATCGCGTATGCTGTTTCCGGATATATCGTAAAAGTAACCGGTAATGCTTTAGAGGGATATAAAGCAGAGTACACGCATAATGTACAGAAAATGAATGTGACTGTTCAGAATGCATGGAATGATCTGGATAATGTGGTAGACTCCCGGCCGGCTCAGCTGGTTGTTGAAATCTATGCAAATGGAAAGACAACAGGCAAGAGAGTAACTCTGACAGAAGCAAATAACTGGAAAGCAACCGTTTCGGGTCTTGACAGAAATGCAGCCGGAAAACGAATTCAGTATACCGGCAAGGCAGTTGGAACTCCGGCAGGATACAATATTTCCGTAAGTACAGATACAAATGGAAATATTAAATTAATCAGCAACTTTACAACTTATACGAAAAAGTTGCGACTGAAACTTTCCAAAACATCTTATGTATATAATGGAAAGAATGCAAAACCAAAGGTTACTGTGTATAACGGAAGAAAGAAAGTAAGCAGCAAGTATTATAAAGTAACTTATAAAAATAATAAAAAGGTCGGCTACGCAACCGTGATCGTTAAAGGCAAGGGCAAATTTGCAAAATACGCAGGCAAGGCAGCCTTTACGATCAAGCTTAAGACATTGAAAAAACCTTCTGTTAAAAAAGGTGCAAAGGGAACATTGAATGTAAGCTGGAAACGTGACGGACAGGCAACGAAGTATGTTGTACAGTACAGCCAGAGTAAAAAGTTTAAAGGTAAGTCCACAAAAACTGTAACAATCACGAATAATAAGATTGGAAAGACTGTTCTGAAGGGGCTTACAGGCAAAAAGAATTATTACGTTCGTGTACGCAGCTGCAAGGCCGTAAACGGCAGGAAAATCTGGTCATCCTGGAGCAGCAGATCATCAAAGGTTAAAGTTAAATAAGAAATAAAATCCATTTATGTGTCAGGGGCAGCCGGGTGCTGCCTCTGAAAACGAGGAGGAAGAAAGAAATGTATAGAAAATGGCTGGGATGGAAAAAGGTTGCCGTATGCCTTGTTGGTGCTGCAATGATCATGCAGGGCGCAAGCATTGCCATGGCTTCTGACGAATATCCTACGGAACAGGAAACCACAGCTTCTGACGAAAATGCACAGGAAAGCACAGATACAGACTCTGAAGAAAAAAATACTGACGAAGAGGAAACAAAAGCGGACGAAGAAAAAAGTTCGGAAGAAACGGATTCTGAAGAACAGGATACAGCAGAGAATTCTGAATCAGAAGCTGGCAGTGAAGATGTTGAAAAAGATGCAGAAGAAACAGATGTAACAGAGAATACGATTGACCCGGAGGAGACACCGGAAGAAAGTGAAAAAGTACTTGCAGCAGAAGAGGCTGGTACAGCGGCAGAAGAAACGGGTCTTGCTGTTTCAGGTACAGTCAGTCATATTGACTTGTCAAGAGTGGCATCTGCTTCATTGACGGTTGGAGATAAAACTTTAACTCAGACAGTAGTCTTTGATGAAGGAGATCTTGGAAACATTACAGTTTCTCCGGATTATGTGGGAGCAATCGTTATGGGACAGGGACAGATCCACATTGCAGGAGTCTTTCCGACAGGGACATATGCCTGCCCGATTGAATACACAGTATCTATTACAAAAGATGTGACATTTACAGATCCGGAAACGGGAAAAACATATACACAGACAATGACATTTACTTCGTCATTCAATTATTGGGATGAAAGTAATATGTGTCCGAGCCTTGGGGGAAGAGAATACTGGTCTCATGGATTTGTGATTCCGTGGTCCGGTATGGATTTCTGCTTTGGAAGTGCAAGTGATGTGATTCCGGCACCAAGCGAAGCTCCGAAACCAAGTGAGGCACCAAAGCCGAGCGAAGCTCCGAAACCGAGTGAAGCACCAAAGCCAAGTGAAGCTCCGAAACCAAGTGAGGCACCAAAGCCAAGCGAAGCTCCGAAACCGAGTGAAGCACCAAATCCGAGCGGAGCACCAAAGCCAAGCGAAGCACCAAATCCAAGTGTAACACCGGATACCACTGCGACACCAGCGGTAACAGAAATGCCGAATGCAACGGAAACTCCGGATGCGACAGATACACCGACCCCGGCTGTAACAAACGCGGATTCTGGAAATAATGGTGGAAATGGCGGCGCTTCCGGTTCTGACGGAACAAATTCTAATGGAACAAATACTGCAGGAAATGCATCTGGTTCACAGAAAACAGATGGTGTAAAAACTGCAGATGAGACAAAGGTTGCAGGCTCTGCAATGATGTTCCTGTTTGCGTTTGTTGATGTTGTACTTGCTTTCTGGGCACTTCGACTGAAACATCGCAGAGGCGAAAAATAAATCATGATCATCACTGAAATATAGTTGAAAATGTTGCCGGATTTCTCTGGAGAGGAGCAGATCTGGCAGCATTTTTTTATTTGAATGCTGACTTTACAGAAAAACATCGACTAATTATAATAAAAATGTAAAAAGGAAGATTCAGGAGGAACTACATGTCATATATGATCAGAAAAGCGGAAAAGGGGGATCTGACGCGAATTTATGAGATTTATGAAACAGCGAGACAATTTATGCGGGAGAACGGAAATCATGCACAGTGGGGAGCAGGGGACAGACCGGAAGAACTGCTGGAAGATGATATTTCTCAGGGAAATCTGTATGTACTGGAAGATGCGGTCGCAGATGAAGCAATAATCCATGCAGTATTTGCTTTTATAGAAGGAGAGGATCCTGTTTATCTGAAAATTGAACAGGGCAGCTGGATGGTGGATACAGAGTATGCTGCAGTACACCGTGTTGCGAGTGATGGAACGGTCCGTAATGTGCTGGAAAAGATCATGGACTACTGTAAGGCACAGATACCGCATTTACGAATAGATACACATGAGGATAATAAAGTAATGCAGTATGTACTTGAAAAATATGGCTTTGTACGGTGTGGAATCGTGTATGTGCCGGATGGAAGCCCGCGTATTGCATATGAGTTACTGGAAAAATCCGAATGAGTTTTTAATGCAAAATTCTTATAAATATACATTTTGCTATTACGTAAATTTGTGGTAGAATAGAGAGAAAATGAATAGTTATACATAGAAAGGAACTATTATTATGGAAAAAGGTACAATTTTTAAATTTCATAATGACCTTGATACAGACCAGATCATTGCATCCCAGTATCTGCTTCTGCCGAACCTGGATGAGATGAAAGGTCATGCATTTGAATCTTTAGATCCTGATTTTGCAAAGAAAGTAAAATCGGGAGATTTCGTAGTTGGCGGTGAGAACTTTGGTTGTGGTTCTTCCAGAGAACAGGCACCGGGCGTACTCAAAGCACTTGGGGTACAGGCCGTTATCGCCAAATCCTTTGCAAGAATTTTCTTCAGAAATGCGATTAACATCGGACTTCCGGCAATTGTCTGTAAAGATCTTCCAGATGATGTACAGACCGGAGATACCATGGAACTTCATATGTCTGATGGTACAGCAGTTGCAAACGGAAAGACTTATACCTGTACCAAACTTCCGGAATATATGCAGGGAATTCTGAATCAGGGCGGCCTGATCGCTTCACTGAACAAGGAGGAGAAATAACCATGGGAATGACAATCGCAGAAAAAATCATCGCAGCAGCAGCCGGTGTGGATAGTGTTAAACCTGGTGATATCCATACGGTTCAGCTTGACCGTCTGATGAGTAATGACGGAACCACACATCTGACTGTAGATATGTATAATAATAAATTAAAAAATCCGCATATTGCAGATACAAAAAAACTTGTTTTTATCGTTGACCACAACGTACCGTCTGACTGTCCGAAAACAGCAGCATCCCAGAAAAAAATGAGAGACTTTGCAAAAGAAAATAACATTGATTTCTGGGAAGGCAAAGGCGTCTGCCATCAGGTTATGATCGAGAATTATGTTCGTCCGGGTGAACTGATCTTTGGCGCAGACAGCCATACCTGTTCTTATGGTGCACTTGGCGCATTCGGAACCGGTGTCGGATGTACAGACTTTCTTTATGGAATGGTAACAGGAACTTCCTGGGTACTGGTTCCGGAATCTGTAAAATTCAATCTGACCGGTAAACTTCCGGAAGGTGTTACCGCCCGTGACCTGATCCTTACCATCATTGGAGAAGTTGGTGCAAACGGATGCAACTATCAGGTAATGGAATTCACCGGAGAAGGCGCAAAAACATTAAGCATCAGTGATCGTATGACTCTCTGCAATATGGCAGTAGAGGCCGGTGCAAAGACAGGTATCTTTGAAGCTGACGAAAAGGCAATGGAATACCTCAAAGAGCACGGACGTGAACCAAAAGCTGTATTCCACAGTGATCCGGATGCAAAATATGTAAGAGAATATACCTTTGATCTGAGTAAAGTACGTCCGGTAGTGGCTAAACCAGATTTTGTAGATAATGTTGTTCCTGCAGAAGAAGCATGTGGAATTGAGATCAATGAAGCATTCCTTGGTTCCTGTAACAACGGACGTATTGAAGATCTGCGCGTAGGTGCCGAGAGCATCAAAGGAAAGAAAGTATCTGATAAAGTACGTTTTCTCGTTGTTCCGGCAAGCCAGACCATCTATCGTCAGGCATTAAAAGAAGGTCTGATCGACATCTTCATGGAAGCTGGCGCGATCGTTATGAACCCGAACTGCAGTGTATGCTGGGGAAGCTGCCAGGGCGTTATCGGCGAGAACGAAGTCCTGATCAGCACAGGAACACGTAACTTTAAGGGTCGGGCAGGTCATCCGAGTTCCAAAGTATATCTTGGATCTGCAGCAACTGTTACTGCATCTGCAATTGCAGGCAAGATCGCACTGCCGTCTGAAATCTGAGAAAGAGAAGAGGATAACATAGATTATGGAAAAGTTTACAGGCAAAGTGTGGGTACTTGGTGATGATATCGATACTGACATCATCATCCCGACCGAGTATCTGGCACTCAAGACAATCGATGATATGAAACAGTATGGATTCAGCCCACTTCGTCCGGAACTGGCTGGACAGATTCAGAAAGGTGACATCATTGTTGCCGGCAAAAACTTTGGCTGCGGTTCTTCCAGAGAGCAGGCACCGGAGATTATCAAAGCACTGGGAATTCAGTGTGTCATTGCAAAATCATTTGCAAGAATTTTCTTCAGAAACTCCATTAACAATGGGCTTTTGCTGATCGAGCAGCCGGATCTTCACGATCATATCAAAGAGGGAGATACCGTAACTGTTGTGATGAATGAACATGTAGACTATGATGGAAAACAGTACCCGATCGCTTCCCTGCCGGAGAACCTGATGAGTATCATTCAGGCCGGTGGACTTGTAAAAGCCATGCGCAAACTGAACGGACTGGACTAAGGAGGAAGAGCAGATGGGCGAAACAGTTATTGAAAAGATTATCAGAAATAATGTGGGTCATACAGTAAAACCTGGCGACATTGTGACCGTTAACGTAGACAGAGTCATGATCCATGATATTTTTATTCCATTTGTTGCAGAGAAGTTTGAAGAGATGGGATTCAAGAAATTATGGGATCCGGACAAAGTTGTTCTGATCTATGATCACCTTGTACCGGCAAGTCAGCTGGACGATACCAGACATTTCCATGTGGGAGATGCATTTGCAGAAAAATACGGAATGAAAAACGTACACAGAAGCGATGGAATCTGTCATCAGCTGATGACAGAGGCTGGTTATGTCAAACCGGGTAATATTGTCTTTGGTACAGACAGTCATACAACTACTTACGGATGCGTCGGTGCATTTTCTTCCGGTATCGGATATACAGAGATGGCAAGCATTCTTGGAACAGGAACCATGTGGATCAAAGTTCCGGAGACGATCAAGGTTGTGATCGATGGAGAACTTCCGGCGAACGTTATGTCCAAAGATGTAATTCTTCGTCTGATCGGTGATCTGGGCGCAGACGGTGCAACTTACCGTGCACTGGAATTTACAGGCAGTGCAGTAAAAAATATGTCCGTTGCAAGCCGCATGACCATCGCAAATATGGCAATCGAGGCAGGGGCAAAATGTGCACTTTTCACACCAGATGAAAAGACAGCAGAGTACTGTGAGATTGAACTGAACGATTTTCAGAAGAGTCTTGTCGGGGATGGGGATGCTGCATATCTCAAGACGATGACTTACCGTGGGGAGGATTTTGTTCCGGTCATGGCATGCCCGTCACAGGTGGATAAGATCCGTGATGTCAGCACACTGGAAGGAACGGAGATCGATCAGGTATTTATCGGCTCCTGTACAAATGGACGTCTGGAAGATCTGGCAGCAGCGGCTGAAGTTCTGAAAGGTAAGAAAGTTGCTGATTATGTAAAACTGATCGTGACACCGGCAAGCCGCAAGATCTACAGACAGGCAATTGAACTTGGTATTCTTGATACGCTGGCAGAAGCAGGCGCAATGATCACACATCCGGGATGTGGACTGTGCTGTGGACGTGCAGGTGGTATTCTGACAGATGGAGAGCGTGTTGTAGCAACAAATAACCGTAATTTCCTTGGACGTATGGGAACTTCCAAAGTAGAAATCTATCTGGCATCTCCAAAGACTGCAGCAGCATGTGCAGTGGCTGGAAAGATTGTCAGCCCGAAATAAAAACTTAAAAAATACCAAAAAAAGTCAAGAAGGAAGAATATTTTTTTCTATCTTGACTTTTTCCTGATTTAGCACTATAGTATAACGCAGTAACAGCAATAACGAGGTGAAGTTTGCAGGAAAGAGGTATAAGCCCACCGAAGGAGTAAAACTCTCAGGTATCCGTATTGTCGGACAGAAACTGTAAATGGATCGTATCTCTGGAGACGCCTGTTTCAGTACAGGGGCCGAAGGTGCAAGCGACGCGTAAGCGTCTTGAATCTCTCAGGCAAAAGGACAGAGGATGCTTTTGATAATTACATCCTGAAGTTTATTCTTTATTTTTATTCTTTTTTAATTGTCTGATTTATCTTGATTCTTAGCAGTTCAACGGAGAACGGTTCTTATTTTTTTATTCCCCTTTTTATGATGCTGAAAAATACATATGTAAGGAGAACTTTTTGAGATGTGGGAAGCAATCAATAATTTTTTAGTTGCAGTGGATGACAAGGTCTGGGGCGTACCGCTTATGGTATTGATCATAGCCGGTGGCGTTCTTCTTACCAGCAGACTTGGGTTTCTTCAGGTACGTCGTCTTCCATTGGCGCTGAAATGGATGTTCAAGAATGAAGAAGAGGGAGATGGTGAGATCTCCAGTTTTGCGGCACTGTGTACAGCATTGAGTGCTACGATCGGTACCGGTAATATCGTGGGTGTCGCAACAGCAGTCTGTGCCGGTGGTCCGGGAGCACTTTTCTGGATGATCGTGGCAGCATTCTTTGGAATGGCAACAAAATTTTCTGAAGGTCTTCTGGCAGTTAAATACCGTGTGGTTGCAGAAGACGGACACAGCCTTGGTGGACCATTCTATTATATCGAAAAAGGTATGGGATCAAAATGGAAATGGCTTGGCAAGATCTTTGCATTCTTCGGCGTTTGTGTAGGACTTTTCGGTATCGGTACATTCAGCCAGGTAAATGGTATTTCCAGTGCCGTACAGAACTTCTTTGACCCGGACAAGACAAACTGTATCAATATCCCATTCCTGGGCCAGTATTCTGTAGCAGTTGTTGTTTCTTCTCTGATCCTTGCATTCTGTGTAGCTGCGATCCTGATCGGAGGACTGAAACGAATCGCAACTGTAAGTCAGATCATCGTCCCGTTTATGGCAGTGATTTATATTATCTTCAGTATTACATTAATCATCTGTAATATTACAGAAATTCCGGCAGCAATCGTAACAGTTGTCAAAGCAGCATTTAATCCGAGTGCGGTAACCGGTGGTGTGGTTGGTTCTATGATCGTTGCAATGCAGAAAGGTGTTGCACGAGGAATCTTCTCCAACGAAGCTGGTCTTGGTAGTGCACCGATCGCAGCAGCAGCAGCTCAGACAAAAGAGCCGGTACGTCAGGGTCTGGTCAGCATGACAGGTACTTTTATTGATACGATCATTATCTGTACAATGACAGGTCTTTCCATTGTCCTGACAGGTGCATGGCAGGTAGAGGGAATTGAAGGTGTACAGGTTACCACTTATGCGTTCCAGCATGGACTTCCGTTCCCGGCTAAGTTTACAGCATTTGTATTGATGCTCTGTCTTGTATTCTTTGCATTCACAACGATTCTTGGATGGGATTACTACAGTGAACGTTGTCTCGAATACCTGACAAACGGACATAAGAAAAAAATCATCGTATACCGCTGGTTATACATCATTGCAGTATTTATTGGACCATACATGACAGTAAGTGCAGTATGGACTATTGCAGATATCTTTAATGGTCTGATGGCAATTCCGAATATGATTGCGCTATTTGCCTTAAGTGGCGTAGTTGCAAAAGAAACAAAAGATTTCTTTAAAGCAGAAAAACATAAGCTCTGATAAACGTAGATTTTAAAAAATGAATAAATCCTCCTGTTTTTCATACACTAGACTGTGAATATGAGAACAGGAGGAATTTTTTTGAAGAAAAAAACAAAGACATTGCTTACCTGCCTGGCTGTACCTCTGGGAGTCGGAGCAGTTTCAGGTTTTCTTACACAGGGAAGTATGAATACATTTGAAAAACTGAAACAGCCGCCCCTTACACCTCCCGGATGGGTGTTTCCAGTTGTATGGACCGGACTGTTTGCCATGATGGGAACGGCTTCTTATCTGGTTGCAATCACACCAAAAACTGAAGAGAGAAAGAAGGCACTGACTTTATACGGGATTCAGCTCGCTGTAAATTTTCTGTGGCCGGTATTTTTCTTTAACGCAGGATGGTATCTGTTTGCGTTTGCCTGGCTGTTGTTTTTGTGGTATCTGGTATATTTATGTACAAAAACATTTTCTGAAATTTCGAGAACAGCTGGTTATCTGATGATTCCATATCTTGTCTGGCTGACTTTTGCAGGATATCTGAATTTCTTTATTTTTTTGTTGAACTGATATTGTTGAGCGGGGCATTGTCTGGTGGGCGGTGCCCTGAATTTTTTGAAACTGATACTTGACAATATTGTGAAAATCCCGTAATATTGGAAAGGAATATGCTTAACGCTAAATAGGTTGAACATTTTTCCAACTGCCGTAATGAATGGAAGTGACAGAATCTGTCACGAGAAATTCTGCGACAGCTTTTTTTATGCACAGGGAATGATTCCGGTGCAGATGGATGAGGGATACAAAGAGGGAAATTATGCTATACTTATAAGGAGGAAAAAGCATGAACTATGATGTGATCATTATTGGTGCCGGCCCTGGAGGGATTTTTGCAGCATATGAATTAATGAAAGAAATGCCGGACTGTAAAGTGGCAGTTTTCGAAGAGGGATATTCCCTTGAGAAAAGAAAATGTCCGATTGACGGCAAAAAGATAAAAAACTGTATCAATTGTAAGAGATGCTCGATTATGTGCGGATTTGGCGGCGCAGGCGCATTTTCTGATGGAAAATATAATATTACCAATGATTTTGGCGGAACGCTGTACGAGCATATCGGCAAGAGTGAAGCAATTGAACTGATGAAATATGTAGATGATATCAATATGGAATATGGTGGCGAAGGAACCAAACTTTATTCTACAGCAGGAACGAAGTTCAAGAAACTCTGTCTGCAGAATAAATTAAACCTTCTGGATGCTTCTGTGCGTCATCTGGGAACAGATATCAATTATGTAGTTCTTGAAAATCTTTATAATGCAATGAAAGATCATGTGGACTTCTATTTTGATACACCGGTACAGAAGGTGGAAATATTAGAAGACGGATATCGTATAATCTGTGAAAAGGGTTCTTATGAGTGTAAGAAATGCATCGTTTCAGTAGGAAGAAGCGGAAGTAAATGGATGGAAACTGTCTGTAAAGACCTGAGGATTCCGACAAAATCCAATCGTGTAGATCTTGGTGTCCGCGTGGAACTTCCGGCAGTCATTTTCTCACATCTGACAGATGAACTGTACGAGAGCAAGATCGTCTACCGTACAGAGAAATTTGAAGATAACGTTCGTACATTCTGCATGAACCCGAACGGAATCGTAGTAAACGAAAATACCAACGGAATCATCACCGTAAACGGCCACAGCTATGAGGGAGATGAGAAGAAAACAGACAATACCAACTTTGCACTTCTTGTTTCCAAACATTTCTCCGAGCCATTTAAGGACAGTAACGGATATGGTGAAAGTATTGCAAGACTTTCTAATATGCTTGGCGGCGGTGTTATCGTACAGCGTTTTGGAGATCTTGTACGTGGACGAAGAAGTACAGTGAAACGTGTGGAAGAGGGACTCGTAAGACCAACTCTTACCGCGACACCTGGAGATTTGAGTCTGGTACTTCCGAAGCGTATTCTGGATGGCATTATCGAGATGATCTATGCACTGGACAAAGTTGCACCGGGAACTGCAAATGATGATACTCTTCTGTATGGCGTTGAAGTCAAATTCTATAACATGGAAGTTGAAATTGATGACAATCTTGAAAGCTGTCATAAAGGTCTGTATGTGATCGGCGACGGAAGTGGTGTGACACATTCTCTGTCACATGCATCTGCAAGTGGTATTTATGTAGCAAGACATATCGCAGGACAGAAATAAATAAGTGGTATATGAAAGGCAGGCTCTTCGGAGTCTGTTTTTCTTTACAATTTTCTGATATACTGTAGGCATAAAATTACGTATGGAGGTATAGATTTTATGCATACACTTGAGAATGACCAGCTTTGTGTTACAATCAGTGATCACGGTGCAGAATTATCCGGAATTTTTGATAAAAAGAATGACAGAGAGATTCTGTGGAATGCAGATCCGTCACACTGGAAACGCCATGCTCCGGTTCTTTTTCCGAATGTAGGAAGATACTATGAAGATCATTGTCTGATTAATGGAAAAACTTACACTTCCGGACAGCATGGATTTGCCCGGGATATGGAATTCATCTGCGTGGAGGAAACGGAGAATTCGGTTACACATTTACTGGAATCCACGGATGAGACAAAGAAAGCATGGCCATATGAGTTTCAGCTGTATATTACACATACGCTGGAAGGTCGTGATCTGACAGTAGCCTGGAAAGTTGTGAACAAAGATCAGGAGATCATGTATTTTACGGTCGGCGCACATCCGGCATTTAATGTTCCGATACTTCCGGATACGAAACGAGAGGATTATCATCTGACTTTCAGTGGACAGAAAGAGCTGACGTATCATCTGCTGGATACACGTTATGGTACAGCTATCCCGGATAAGGTGTATACACTTGTTCTCGAAAATGGAAGCTGCCAGATTACGGAAGGAATGTTTGATAAAGATGCGCTGATTTTTGATGATGGGCAGATTTCGAAGGCAGGCATTGCATTGCCGGATGGAACTCCGTATGTAGAAATTTCCTGTGAGGGATTTCCGAATTTTGGCATCTGGTCAGCCGGAGATGCACCATTTGTGTGTCTGGAACCATGGATGGGACGTTGTGATAATACCGGTTATGACAAAGAATTGTCTCAGAAAGCGAATATCAATATGCTTGAGCCAGAAGACGTTTTTGATAAATCATACGTGATATCTGTCAGATAAATCCAGGAAACTTATTTTTCCCTGACTTTTCTTTGCTATATTATCCCTTGTCAGTCTTTCGATGGTTGAAAAGTTCTGAAGAATATAGTACATTAGGTGTATAAAGAGAAAGGAGACAGGGGTATGAAAAAATCATTAAAGAAAGTATTGTGTGGGCTGATGGCAGGTCTGATGGTCGCTGTAACAGTTCCGGCAGCACTACCGGAGGCTGCGTATGTGATGGAAGTGCAGGCCGCAGCCAGAGTAGCAACGCCAAAGCTGGTATCCGCCAAAGCTTCAGGAAAATCCAAAATCGTTTTTAAATGGAAAGCGGTAAAAGGTGCCAGTGGTTATACTGTTTTTCGTAAGGAAAAAGGTGGCAAATGGAAGAATGTGGCAGAAGTAAAAGGTGCAAAGAAAACAGCATTTTCTGACACAAAAGTAATAACGGGAACACAGTATACCTACAGTGTGAAAGCATTTAAAAACACAAAAGGGAAGAAGACATTCAGCAGTTATAACAAAAAAGGAGTTACCGCGATCGCAGGACTGTATACGTTGAAACTGAACAGTTCCAGAATTACTTTGAACCCGGGCAAGTCATATACATTAAAAGTCAATGGCACAAAGCTTACACCGGCCTGGAGATCAAGTAATTCAAAGATTGTAACTGTAAATAAAAAAGGTCGGATCACAGCCAAGAAAGCAGGAACAGCCAAAATTACCGCAACACTTGTTGGAAAGAAATTTGTCTGCACGGTTACGGTAAAAAAAGCATCGGCTTCTTCAAATAAGACGGTACAGAATTATAAAAAAGTTAAAAATTATCTCAATAAAAATGGCAGATACAGCGAAGATGGAAGCAGATACATCGAAATGGCGATCGATGCTGATACAACAGCGGTTCTTTCTTACGATCCAAAAGAAAACAAGCTGGATATAGGACTGACCTTACGTGTTGAAGAAGAGAATATTGTAAGTACTGTGGATGTTGTTGTAAATTGTGCGAAACCTGATACGGCTAAAATCTATTCAGGAATCTTTTCCGGTGGAGTGGAGCTTTATACAACAGCAAATATGAAATCATCTACTTATACTGGTAAACAGAATATCACATTCTATAATGCAAGCGGAAGCAAAGCAAATACAGAGATTCAGGAGGCTGCAAATGCAACCCTGCAGGCGGCTATGGCCGGAACGGAATATATCCTGAGATCAAAACTCAATATGTCATTAAAAACTCTTGGATTTAATGCGTACAGATTATAATTCAAAAAAACAAGGTGATCAGTCAGAACTGGCTGGTCACCTTGTTTTTTACGTTATGTAAAGAGGGTTATTTGGTTTCGTCGATTTTGAGGCGGCCCTTCAGTGCTACACAGCAGGCAAGGTCTCCAATAACATTGACACAGGTTGCACCCATATCACACAGTGTATTGATACTGATATACACACCCATAACTCCTGCCGGAAGTCCTGCCATGGTTGCAAGTGCTGCAAAAGATGCAATCGCACCTCCTGGAACTCCAGGGGTTCCGACAGAAAGAAGTACATTTGCCAGAAGGATAATGACCATCATGGATACGCTGACGTTGATTCCACATGCATTTGCGAAGAACATGATCATGAAGGACATCAGAATGGATACAGCATCCATATTTACGGTTGCACCGAGAGGAATCGCAATACTTGTGATCTTATTGGAAACGCCCATGCCTTCTTCCATACACTGCTTGCTGATTGGGATAGTTGCCGAACTGGAACAGGTTCCAAAAGCATTAAGAGCAGCCGGCATAATTGTTTTTAAGAATTTGAATGGGCTTTCTTTGCCGATTATTTTGACTGCAAGACCGTATACAACAAACGCAAAGATGAAGAATGCAAGATACAGGACGATCAGCTGTGTGGCCAGTGAAATGATCGTTTCGGTACCATTTGATTCTACAACCGGTACGATAGTACAGAAAACACCGATTGGGGTGAAGTACATGATCGTGCTGATGATTTTGAGACACACTTCGTTCAGTGAATCAATCACGTTCAGAAGTGGCTGACCTTTTTCACCGACTGCGATCAGAGTAAATCCGATGATGACTGCAAATACCAGAACCTGAAGCATGTTCCCCTGTGCAAATGCGGCAACAGGATTGGAGGGAATCAGGTTTTTGATGGTTTCCAGAATATTGCTCATATCGGTTGCTGCAATGTCTGATGTTGCCATCTCGAAGGAAACACCTTTTCCGAGATGAATCAGCCGTGGGATGATCAGACCGGCAAGGCTGGCGAGTGCAGTTGTACAAAGGAAAAATACCATGGAAGCACCGGTAATCTTACCGGTGGTTTTAATACTTCCGATGCTGCAGATTCCCATAACAACGGAACAGAATACAAGTGGAAAGATCATCATATTCAGGGCATTCATGTAGATGCCGCCGAGAAGACTGGTAACTGTCAGAACCGGTGCAAAACGGTCCGCAAGAAACAGTCCGGTCAGGATACCGAGAAGCAGGCCGATAAAGATCGCACCGGTAATATGCTTCTGATACCAGGCATAAAATTTTTTCATTTTTTCTCCTCCTCAAAAAAGTGGTATGTTTGGCAGAAATCCTCTTAAACATACAAAACATAACGAAAATTATAGCATGCACGCGCATTTGGTGTCAAGAAATCCTGCAATATTATAATATAGAAGGAATTTCTTTGGAAAAATTTATTTTATTTCATAAAAAAATATGATATAGTTACAAATATGGTTTTACATTAGAGGAACCTGACTGGAGGAATTCACGGTGAAGCAGACCATATTAGATAAAAATGAACTGGAATACTTTTTTGTAGAAGAATCCTATGGAGGCAATCAGGATCTGTTTCCAGATGTAACGATGCGTGATGGAGGATGCGGTGCAATAGCAGCTTGTGAAAGCTGTATTTATTTTGCCAGAACGAATGGAATAAAGAATCTTTATCCACATCAGTCGCAGGAAATCAGTTGGAAAGAATATCATGATTTTGCATATGTAATGAAACATTACCTTTGTCCGAGACCGAATGGAATCGATACGCTGGAACTTTTTATGGAAGGGTTTGGTGAATATCTTGCAGATGCGCATGATGACAGATTGCAGATGGAAGCTTTTCATGGAACACATACATATGAGGAAGCTGTTGAAGCTATATGCAGACAGATTGACAATGCCTGTCTGATCCCGTATCTGATGCTGAAACATAAAAATGAGAAGGGCCCACTGGAGGACTATATCTGGCACTGGTTTATCCTTGCCGGATATGAAAAAAAAGAGGATGATCTTCTGGTCAAAGCTATTTCGTATGGGGAACATAAATGGTTTTCTCTGAAAGAAATGTGGGATACCGGATATGATAAAAAAGGTGGAATGATTTTGTATCATATATAGTAAGGAACGGGAGGGTGTGATGAGCATGCTCCCTTGCTTTTAGGAGGTGCAGTTTTGGAAACCAGAGAGATACTGACCAGATTTAAAAATGGTGAACTGTCTATGGAAGAGGCGGAGCATTATTTTCGCAAAGAACCGTTTGAAGAAATGGATGATTATGCAAAACTGGATTCCCACAGAGAAATACGATCCGGATTTCCGGAAGTGATCTTCTGCAGCGGTAAGGCGGATCAGCATTTTGTTCATATTTTCAAGAAACTTTATGAGGATAACGGAGAAGTATTTGGTACAAGGGCATCCAGACATCAGTATGAACTTGTGAAAGATCTTCTTCCAGGGGTGGAATACGACGAATTATCTCACATTATTAAAATTGAAAAGAAAGAAAAAGAGCATATCGGTAAGATCGCGATATGTACAGCAGGAACTGCGGATATTGCGGTTGCTGAAGAGGCGGCACAGACCGCAGAGTATTTTGGCTCTCATGTGGACCGCATTTTTGATGTAGGTGTGAGTGGTATTCACAGATTGTTTTCCAGACTGAATGTGATCCAGGATGCGAATTGTGTGATTGCAGTTGCCGGAATGGAGGGGGCGCTTGCAAGTGTACTTGGCGGTCTTGTGGATAAACCGGTTATTGCAGTGCCGACATCGGTTGGGTATGGAGCGAGCATGAATGGACTGTCTGCACTTCTTACTATGATCAATTCCTGTGCAAATGGAATTGCAGTGGTAAATATTGATAATGGATATGGAGCAGGATACATTGCAACGCAGATCAACCGGCTGGCAGAGAGGGACTACTATGAGTAAAACATTATATTTGGAATGCTATTCGGGAATCAGTGGAGATATGACAGTTGCAGCACTTCTGGATCTGGGAGCTGACAGGGAGGTATTAAAGGAATCGCTGAAGAGTCTTCCGGTAGGTGGATTTCGGACAGAAATCACCAGGGTAAAAAAATCCGGATTAGATGCATGTGATTTCTCAGTTATTCTGGAACAGGATAATCACGATCATGATATGGAATATCTGCATGGAAGTGAGAAATCGTATACAGGGCATCATGAACACAGTCATGAGGTGAATCATGAACATCATCATGGACATACGCATAGTCATGAGTATCCTCATGAACATCGTGGAATGAAAGAAATCACAGAGATCATTCAGAAGTCGGAAATGACTGTAAGAGCAAAGAAAATGGCAATGCGCGTATTTGATATATTGGCACGGGCAGAATCCAAAGCGCATGGAGTTCCGGTCGAAGAAGTTCATTTTCATGAAGTTGGTGCTGTAGATTCCATTGTAGATATTGCTGCAATAGCGATATGTATGGATAATCTGGATATTTCGAATGTGATCGTACCGGTGCTGTATGAAGGAACCGGTTTTATTCGTTGTCAGCACGGGCAGATTCCGGTACCGGTACCAGCCGTAACACATATTGCAGAAACACATAAATTAAAATTAAAAATCACAGACATACAGGGAGAACTGGTGACGCCGACAGGGGCAGCGGTGGTGGCTGCATTTCGTACATCAGACAGATTACCGGAAGATTTTACTATATTGAAAACCGGCATTGGAGCCGGTAAACGCCAGTATCGTTGTCCGGGGATCCTGCGAGCCATGTTGATCCGGGAGACAACGGATCTACAGATAAAAGATATAATCTGGAAACTGGAGACAGATATGGATGACTGTGGTGGAGAAATGATGGGGCATGTTATGAATCTTCTTATGGCAAATGGAGCAAGAGAGGTGCATTATACACCGATTTATACGAAGAAGAACAGACCGGCCTATACGCTGACGGTAATCTGTAAAGAGAGTGAAAGAGAAAAGTTGGAAAATCTGATTTTTTCAGAGACAACAACGATCGGTATTCGAAGAGTGGAAATGGAACGTACGATTCTGCAAAGAGAAATTCAAAAGAAGGATACACCGGTCGGAACAGCAATTGTAAAAGCGTGCACATTACCGGATGGAAATATAAGATATTATCCGGAATATGAGAATGTGGCAGAACTGGCGGAAAGAAATCAGCTTAGTTTCCGTGAAACATATGACAGAATCAGGAGTTATTGGACAACAGAGAGGTGAGACAGAAGATGAAAACAGGACTTGTTTTGGAAGGCGGCGCAATGCGTGGAATCTATACAGCCGGAGTACTGGATGTTTTTTTGGAACAGGGGATACATTTTGACGGAGTGAACGGTGTTTCTGCCGGAGCACTGCATGGATGCTCTTTTGTATCCGGTCAGAAAGGAAGAAGCCTTCGTTATTTCAAAAAATATCGTAATGATAAACATTTTATGAGCTGGTGGAGTTTTCTGCATACGGGAGAAGTAGTAGGAAGACAATTTTGTTATCATGATATTCCGGAACGCCTGGATCCGTTTGACTATGAAGCATTTATCAAATCAGATACAGAGTTTTATGTGACCTGTACAAATGTAGAAACAGGAAAGGCAGAATATATCAAGATCACAGATATGATGACACAGATCGATGCGATGCGTGCATCTGCATCGATGCCGTATGTATCTAAAATTGTAAATTATAAAGGAATGAAGCTTCTTGACGGAGGATGTGCGGACAGTATTCCCGTTGAGGCGTTTAAAAGGATGGGCTATGACCGGATCGTAGTTGTACTTACCAGAGAAGCCAGTTTTGTTAAAAAACCGGAAAATACAAAAATGGCAGAAATACGCTATCACAAATATCCAGAATTTGTGCATACACTGCAGAACAGACATAACGTTTATAATCACAGTCTGGATGTTATTAAGGAACTTGAACGGAAGGGTGAGGTATTCGTAATCCAGCCGGATAAGAAACTGGATATCAGTCGAATGGAAAATAATCTGGATGTCATTCAGCAGGTATATGATATGGGAGAAAAAGATGCCCACATCCGTATGAAAGCACTGAAAGACTGGATGAACTTGCCGGAAGTATAAATAGAAGCAGAAAAGCAGGAGATACTCATGTCAGAAGTATACGAAATGAAGGTTATTGCAAGGATTCATAATGATTTTCCGACTAAATTTGGAATACCACATCAGAGTAATCGTTTGGAAACACTGAAGGCAACGATTGTTTTCGAACCGGAATATCGAGTAACAGAAGCTTTTCGCGGATTGGAAGAATACAGTTATATCTGGCTGATCTGGCAGTTTTCGGAAGCGGTAAGAGATACCTGGTCGCCGACGGTAAGACCGCCGCGACTTGGCGGAAATACCAGGATGGGAGTATTTGCAACACGATCTCCGTTTCGTCCGAATAATCTGGGGCTTTCTTCTGTGAAACTGGAAAAGATAGAATTTGATCAAGAACTTGGACCAATTCTGCATATATCAGGTGCGGATCTGATGAATGGAACACCGATTTATGATATCAAACCATATCTTCCTTATGCAGACAGTCATCCGGATGCAAAGGGAGGATTTACGGATCATATCAGAGATTATCGGCTACAGGTGGAATTTCCGGAAGAACTGATAAAAGAAATTCCAACGGGACAGAGAGAGGCACTTCTTGAGGTACTGGCGAATGATCCACGTCCACGTTATCAGAACAGACCGGATAAAGTGTATGGACTGGCATATGGACATAAGGATATTCATTTTCGGGTGAGAGATGATATACTGACGGTTTGTGATGTGACAGAATTTTCATCGCAAAAATCCTTTGACAAACAAAACAATGTATGATAATATTTTTATATACAGTTAGCATATACTAACACAAAGCTTATTAAGCGGATCTATGGTCCGCTTTACTTTTAAAATGCAAGTTAGTTTAGAATAACAAAAGGAGAGGTGATGATATGAGCATCGTGATCGTAGGTGGTAATGAACGTATGGTATGTCAGTATGAGGATATCTGTAAAGGATATGGGTGTAAAGCAAAGGTATTTGCGAAAGAAAAAGGCGCTATGAAGAAAAAAATCGGGGCACCGGATCTTATGATTCTGTTTACAGGCACTGTTTCTCATAAGATGGTGAACTGTGCGGTAGAAGAAGCAAAGAAAAAGTCTATCCCAGTCTGCAGATGTCATACAAGCAGTGCGTCTGCTCTTGAAAGCATTCTCCGTGAATATTGTGCATAAAAATTAGTTTTTTATAAAGAAATACTTGCAAATCCCTGTGTTTTTCAATACAATAAAAGACAGATTTTCTGACTGAAAAGAAAAAACTGCTGTGAGGGAATGTGACAGCGGCAGGAAAACAGAAGGGTGAGAAGTATTATTATGAAAAAGGTTGTAAAATTTGGAGGAAGCTCTCTGGCCAATGCGGAACAGTTTCAGAAGGTTGGAGACATTATCAGAAGCGAGGAGAGCAGACGTTATGTGGTACCGTCCGCACCGGGTAAAAGATTTTCCGCAGATACAAAGGTAACAGATCTTTTATATGCATGTTATGATAAAGCAGAAGCAGGTGAAGATTTCAGCGATATTCTTACAGAAATCAAAAGCCGCTTTTATGAAATCATTAAAGGACTGAATCTGGATCTTTCTCTTGAAGAGGAATTCAGGCAGATTGAAGCAGATTTTAAGGCACATGCAGGAAATGAGTATGCTGCATCCCGTGGAGAATTTCTCAATGGTAAAGTAATGGCTGCATATCTTGGATATGAGTTTATTGATTCTGCGACAGTTATTCGATTTGACAAAAACGGAAATTTCGATGCCGATAAGACTGACAAACTTCTTGCCAAACGACTTCAGAAATGCGAAAGAGCTGTTATTCCAGGATTTTATGGTGGAATGGAAGATGGAACTGTTAAGACGTTTTCAAGAGGCGGTTCTGATGTTACAGGTTCTCTGGTGGCAAAAGCAATTCATGCAGATATTTATGAAAACTGGACAGATGTTTCCGGATTCCTGGTAACAGATCCGAGAATCGTTGAGAACCCGGCAGTGATCGAGACTATCACATATCGGGAGCTTCGAGAGCTTTCTTATATGGGAGCAACTGTTCTTCATGAAGATGCAATCTTCCCAGTTCGTAAAGAAGGTATTCCGATCAATATCCGTAACACAAACCGTCCGGAAGACAAGGGAACGTTTATTGTAGAGAGTACCTGCCGCAAGCCGAAATATGTGATTACAGGTATTGCAGGCAAAAAAGGTTTCTGTTCGATTAATATTGAAAAGTCCATGATGAACAGTGAAGTTGGTTTTGGAAGAAAAGTTCTTCAGGTATTTGAAGATCAGGGAATCAGCTTTGAACATGTTCCATCCGGAATCGATACGATGACGATATATGTTCATCAGGATGAGTTTGAAGAAAAAGAACAGCAGGTAATCGCAGGTATTCATCGTGCGGTACAGCCGGATTTTGTGGAAATGGAGTCCGATCTTGCGCTGATCGCGGTGGTAGGACGTGGAATGAAATCTCAGAGAGGTACTGCAGGACGTGTGTTTTCTGCGCTGGCACATGCACATGTTAATGTTAGGATGATCGATCAGGGATCCAGTGAGCTGAATATTATTATTGGTGTGGAAAACAGAGATTTCGAAACAGCTGTAAAAGCAATTTATGATATTTTTGTTCTGACACAGATGTAAATAAGAAAAATTGGAATAAAAAGAAAGATCCGGCGCCGAACCGGATCTTTTTCTCTTTCAAATTTTGTTCAAATATGATAGAATTCCACTAGAAAAAATCACAAAAATTTGTGCTATAGAAATTCAAAATTATGAAATTTATAGAAAAATATGAATAAAATTTTAAGTCTGTTGACAAATTCTCCTTGTAGTGACAAAATACGCCTAAAGTCTGATACAGGAGGATAAGCATATGGTTGAAAGACATATTAGATTAAATGCGACGGAAGATGTAAAGGAATTCGTAAATGAAGCCACCAAATGCGATTTTGATATTGACATTTCCTATAACAGAATTATTATTGATGCCAAATCCCTTTTAGGTATTCTGAGTATGGATCTTACCAGAGAACTTACAGTAAGATGTTATGGTGAGAGTCAGAGATTTAATGAAGTAATGGCAAAATTTGCTGTAGCATAATAGGTGTACAGTAAACAGAGGCGCGTATTCCGGGAACGGGTATGCGCCTTTTTGTGTAATAAGATACTGAGATGGCTTTAGGAATGGCAACATTTTTATAGAAGGCAGGAGAATGATGGAAAAACCGGTAATCCGTATTTCGGTTCGTAACCTGGTAGAGTTTATATTACGAAATGGTGATCTGGAAAGTGGCGGCACAGCAGGCGATAAAGAAGCAATGCTGAAAGGAAGCCGCCTGCACCGAAAAATCCAGAAGCAGATGGGAAGCCACTATCAGGCCGAAGTTTCACTGAAAAAAGATACAGAATATGAGGATTTGATCCTGCGGGTGGAAGGACGTGCAGACGGAATTTTTACGCAGAATGAGAAAATCTGCATTGATGAGATCAAAGGCGTGTATAAGAATCTGGAACTGCTTGCGGAACCGGTTCTGGTACATCGTGCTCAGGCACTCTGCTATGCCTGGATCTATCTGGATGATCATGGATTGGAAGAGATTGATGTTCAGATGACGTATGCACATTTGGATACGGAGATGATCAAGCGTTTCAGGGAAACGATGACAAGGGAAGAACTGGAGAGCTGGTACCAGAGACTGTTGGATTCTTATCACAAATGGCTTTCTTATCAGATGAAATGGCGAGAGGAACGAAATCGGTCGATGGAAAAACTGGAATTTCCATTTATTTATCGAAAAGGACAGAAAGAGATGGTTGCGGGGATTTACCATGCAATTTCCAGAAAAGAACAGATTTTTATTCAGGCGCCGACTGGTGTTGGTAAAACGATGTCAGCTGTTTTTCCGGCGGTCCGTTCAATTGGAGAGGGAAAAGCGGAAACACTTTTTTATTTGACGGCCAGGACGATTACAAGGACTGTTGCACAGGACGCATTTGAAATTCTGAGAAAGAACGGGTTACTTTTTAAGACAGTTACGATCACAGCGAAAGAGAAGCTTTGCTTCTGCGAAAAACCAGAATGCAATCCAGAGACATGTCCCTATGCGAAGGGGCATTATGACAGAATCAACGATGCAGTATATGAATTGTGGACAAACGAGCAGTCGTTTGACAGGGAAACGATTCTTCGACAGGCAGAAAAATGGCAGGTATGTCCGTTTGAAATGAGTCTGGAGCTGTCTGTCTGGATGGATGCAGTTATCTGTGATTATAATTATGTATTTGATCCGAATGTATATCTGAAAAGATTTTTCGGAGAAAATATATCTGGTAAATACCTGTTTCTGATAGACGAGGCTCATAATCTTGTAGAAAGAGGACGGGAGATGTACAGTGCATCAATCTGCCTTGAAGATACAATACAAATACGAAAATTTATAAAACCCTACAGTCAGAAACTGTGGAAGAAGCTTGGAAAAGTGGTCAGTCAGCTTAAAGAATTGCGGAATGGATGTGATTCCTGGAAGGTACAGGAAAATGCGGGGGTACTTCCGATCAGTCTTCTGTCTGTACAGGGAGAGATGGATCAGCTTTTGGAAGAACCGCCGACACAGGAAGTGGCGGATGGAATTCTTGATTTTTATTTCACAGTGCGGGATTTTTTGAATATATCAGAACTGGTGGATGAAAATTATGTAGTCTATACGGCATTCGGAGAAGATGGCAGATTTTATATGAAGCTGTTTTGCGTCAATCCTGCGGGAAATCTGCAGAAATTCCTGGATAAAGGAATCAGCACGGTATTTTTTTCCGCAACTTTGCTGCCGCTCAAATATTACAGCAGGATGTTGAGCACAAGGAAAGAAAATTTTGGGATGTATGTGGAATCTCCGTTTGAACAGAAAAACAGATGCCTTTTGATCTGCAGGGATGTGAGCAGTCGGTATACCAGAAGAGGATATGAGGAATACCGAAAGATCGCGGAATATATTGCAAGAATGAGCTGGCAGAAAAAAGGAAATTATATGGTGTTTTTTCCATCTTATAAGCTGATGGATGATGTATGGCAGGTTTATCAGGAGGAATTTTCCTCGGGATGGGTGAGATGTATCTGTCAGCATGCTTCAATGACGGAAAGAGAAAGAGAGAAATTTCTTGAAGAATTTACAGAAGAAAGTGCAGATACGCTTGTCGGTTTCTGTGTGATGGGAGGAATTTTTTCAGAAGGAATCGACCTGATCGGAAATCGTCTGATCGGAGCGGCTGTCATTGGAACTGGTCTGCCACAGGTGAGTTGTGAGCGCGAAATCCTGAAAGAATATTATGATGCAAAAGGAGAGCAGGGGTTTGATTATGCGTATCGTTATCCCGGAATGAACAAAGTATTACAGGCAGCAGGCAGAGTCATACGGACCAGAAAAGACAGGGGGACGATTCTTCTGATGGATGAAAGATTTACAGGTCGGGACTACAGGATGCTGTTTCCCCGAGAATGGAATGATGCGGCTGTCTGCATTCTGGAAAATGTAGAACAGCAGCTTGGAGCTTTCTGGAAAAGGGAAGAAAAGAAATAAACTGGTAGAAAGAAGATGCCGGGAATCTGACAAAATATGTCTGCTTGACAGAAAGAAAATATCAGGTATACTATGTTCAATTACTATTGAAAAGAAGATGCAGAAGAGATTGGAAATACTGTGAACAAAGCATCAGAAAGAATATACAAAAAAGGAGAAATACATGAAAACTGGAAACAGTTTGAGAAGATGGAAATTTTTGACAGCTGGACTGACTGTAATGACATTGGGAATGCCAGGGATACTGCCGGTATCGGCAAGCAGCATGATTTCTGTAACGGATGAAGCACAGATTCGTCCGATCAAGGATGGTTCAGAAAAGTATCTGATGAAAAGTGATGGATTTTACTGTCTGAAAGATGATGGAAGTAAGGACGATACAGCAGCAGTTCATTATTTTGATCATGTCAAAATAGATGGAACCGTTTTGGATGGCTTTTATTATCATGATGAAAGTGGCTGCTTTCAGGCTGGCAGTTCACATATGGTGAAGCTCACAAAACTCAGCTGCTCAGAAAATCCAGATAATGCAGAAGAGCCAGTGGAATTTGACGGATACTATATGGTCAATAATCTGGGTAAACTGACGGCAGCACCGCAGGTGCGCTATATCAGTAATTATACGGTCGATAAAACAACCTATGACGGTTATTATTATTTTGACGAAAATGGCAAAATGGTCACGGAACCGGGAACACATGAATTGGAAATGACTTCGAACGGACAGAAGTTTTCTGGGCTTTATTATTTTGGAGGAACAAATGGAGTGCTGTTGCAGGAAGCCGGCATGACAGAAGATGGATTTCCGGTAGATGAGACTGGCAAGGTGACCGGTCTGGAAAATCTTGGTATCGATACGTTGAAACCACAGCTGGAAGCCATGATTTCCGGATATGACGGGGAATGGAGTGTTTATGTAAAAGATCTTGAGAGTAACGAAGATTTTGCACTGAATGATAAACCATTATACTCGGCAAGTCTGATCAAAGCATTTGTTATGGCAAAAACATATCAGGATATGGATGATGTTCTGAAAAATGAAGCTGCACAGATGAAAACAACAGTGGATAATACAAAAGTACAGGACAAAGTGAATACACTTCTGTGGAACATGATCACGGTCAGCGATAATGAATCCTGTAATGAACTGGGAAGATTGCAGTCAGATACATATGATTTTATAGATGGGGCAAAACAGGTAAATAAATATCTGAAAAAAGAGGGATATACGAAGACCAGTTATCAGAGCACACTGCATCCGTCAGCATCGAAACTCATTACACTTGGTGGGCATAATCAGACAACAGTTACAGACTGTGGAAAACTTCTTGAACGGATCTACAGAGGAGAATGTGTGAGCAAAGAGGCATCAGAAGAGATGTTGGATCTCCTGAAAAATCAGCAGAATACATCTAAGATTCCGGAAGGACTTGGTGTAGACGTTCCAACTGCTAATAAGACCGGTGAGACGGATGAAGACCAGCATGATATCGCAATTGTATATGGAACAAAAACAACATATATTCTGTGTGTGATGTCGGAGAATGCGTCCAATGCAATCGCCAACATTCGAAACATATCCAGAGTTGTCTATAATTATCTGAATCTGTAGTTGCTGTGTACGATGGCTTTCGTTGATTTTTTCCGGAAAATCATGTATAATAACGGATTGTAATAAAATAGGTTTTTTGTCTGCTGACATGACAGTGCTGAATGATGGCAGATGACAGTAAATACAGGAGGAGAGAAATAAATGCGAGTCGATGCAGATGACTTTGCCCGACCTTGCGGGGACGGGAAAATGCACCATGAAATAAAGGAAATACTGATTGAACCAGGAGCTGTAAATGCGCTTGAAGAAGCTATGTCAGAGGGATTTCTTAAAGAATATATATCTCCGCTTCTGATCTGTGACACAAATACGTGTAAGGCAACGGAGAAACTTATGGAAGATATTTTTGACCGATGTCAGGTTCTGGTTCTGGATGCGGATGATCTTCAGGCAGATCAGCATGCAATCGAAATTGTTGAGAACTATATGGATGAGGATATTGATCTGATTCTGGCTGTTGGTTCGGGTACTGTGCACGATATCAGCAGGTATGTGGCTTTTCAATATAAAATTCCTTTTATTTCCGTCCCCACAGCAGCAAGTGCTGAAGGTTTTGTATCTACAGAAGCAGAGATGGTCTGGAATGGTCAGAAAAAAATGATAGCCGCGGAAGCACCAATTGCCGTATATGCAGATACGGATATTTTTGCAAACGCGCCGACAGAACTGAACCTTTCCGGAGCGATAAGAGTGAACAGCAGTGATACATATCTGACCGAAAGAAAGATATCAGAGACACAGATCAAAGAAGGAGATCCGGATACCTGTGAGAAACTGATGTATGCATTGCTACGGTCTGGTGTTGCCGGTCAGGCAGAAGGAGAATGATTATGAGAGTTGGAATGGGTTATGACGTTCATAAACTGACGGAAGGACGGAAACTGATCCTGGGTGGAGTAGATATTCCGTGGGAAAAGGGACTCCTTGGACATTCTGATGCAGATGTATTGATCCATGCAGTTATGGATGCATTGCTTGGAGCCGCTGCACTTGGAGACATCGGCAAACATTTTCCGGATACAGATCCGGTTTATAAGGGAATTTCCAGTATTAAACTGCTGGTTCATGTGGCGGAACTGCTTAGAAAACAGGGATATGCAGTAGGAAACATTGATGCAACAGTGATTGCACAGAAGCCGAAAATGGCACCACATATTCCACAGATGCGCAAAAATATGGCAGATGCACTTGGAATTCCGGAATCAAAGATCAATATAAAGGCAACGACAGAAGAAGGACTCGGATTTACCGGAAGAGGAGAAGGGATTGCTTCTCAGGCAATCTGCCTTCTTATCGAGAAACAGGACTGATTTGCAGGGAACAGTTTTCTGGGATTCTGTTAAGATGTAATATATCGGAGGAAAGAGACATGAAACTTTTTAATACAATGTCACGAAGAAAAGAAGAATTTGTACCTCTGGAAGAGGGAAAGGTACGTATGTATGTGTGCGGACCAACAGTGTACAATCTGATCCATATCGGAAATGCAAGACCGATGATTATTTTTGATACGGTACGACGTTATCTGGAATACAAAGGATATGAGGTGAATTATGTATCCAACTTTACAGATGTAGATGACAAAATCATCAAAAAAGCAATTGAAGAAGGTGTGAGCGCAGAGGAAATCTCACAGCGTTATATTGCCGAATGCAAGAAGGATATGGCTGGAATGAATGTAAAACCGGCAACGACGCATCCGCTTGCAACACAGGAGATTGACGGAATGATCGATATGATCCAGACACTGATCGACAAAGGATATGCATATCCGGTAGCCGATGGTACTGTATACTTCCGTGTAAAGAAATTTAAAGAATACGGTAAACTTTCACATAAAAATCTGGATGATCTGCAGTCAGGATTCCGTTCCCTGCAGGTATCCGGTGAAGATCAGAAAGAAGATCCGCTTGACTTCGTACTCTGGAAACCAAAGAAAGAAGGGGAACCGTTCTGGAAATCTCCATGGTGCGACGGAAGACCGGGATGGCATATTGAATGCTCCGTTATGTCCAAGAAATACCTGGGCGAGGAGATCGATATTCATGCCGGTGGTGAGGACCTTGTATTCCCTCATCATGAGAATGAGATTGCACAGAGTGAATGCTGCAATGGAGTTCCATTTGCAAAATACTGGATGCACAATGCATTCCTGAATATCGATAACCGTAAGATGTCAAAATCTCTCGGAAACTTCCGTACAGTTCGCGAGATCGGAGAGCAGTATGATCTGCAGGTGCTTCGTTTCTTCATGCTGAATGCACATTACAGAAGTCCGCTGAATTTCAGTGCAGATCTGATGGAATCATCAAAAAATGCGCTTGAGAGAATTACAGAAGCAGCAGCAAGACTTCGTGACCGTCAGGCAGCAGCAACTGTACAGGAAGCAACAGAGGACGAGAAGAAACTGATGCAGGAAGAAGCTGCATTTGTAACAAAATTTGAAGAATCCATGGATGATGATTTCAATACAGCAGATGCACTTGCAGCAGTATTTGAGCTTGTTAAATTTGCAAATACCAATGTACAGGAAGGCAGCTCAAAAGAATTTGCAGGACATACACTTGAAGTTATGACAAAACTCTGTGATGTTCTCGGACTGACTCTTGAGAAGAAAGAAGAAATTCTTGATGAAGAGATCGAAAACCTGATCGCAGAGCGTCAGGCGGCCAGAAAGGCTAAAGATTTTGCAAGAGCTGACGAGATCAGAGGTCTGCTCCTGGATAAGGGGATTGAGCTGAAAGACACTCGCGAGGGCGTAAAATGGAAACGAATCTGATACAGCTGAAGGAACTGTTTCATCTGGAAGACCAGGATCTGCGGAGTTATTCTCCGCTGACACTGGCATATATCGGAGATGGAGTTTATGAACTTATTATTCGGACAATACTTGTTAAGAAGGGAAATTGTCCGGTAAACCGTCTTCACAAAAAAGCGAGCAGTCTCGTAAAGGCTGGAGCACAGTCTGCGATCATGGAAGTCATTGAAGAGGAACTGACACCGGAAGAACTGAGTGTTTATCGGAGAGGGCGTAATGCACATTCTCCGACAATGGCGAAACATGCGACGATGGCAGATTATCGCAGAGCAACAGGATTTGAGGCTCTGATGGGATATTTATATTTGAAAGAGGATTACACACGGATGCTCACTTTGGTCCGTATGGGAATTGGAGAGGACATATTATGAGTGAACAGATAGAAGGACGTAATGCGGTGCTGGAAGCTTTCCGTTCTGGCAAATGCGTAGACAAGCTTTTTATTCTGGATGGCTGTCAGGATGGTCCGGTAAGAACGATCGCGAGAGAGGCACGAAAGACAGACACCATTATTAACTATGTAAGCAAAGAGAGACTTGATCAGCTCAGTGAGACGCATGCACATCAGGGCGTGATTGCGCAGGTTGCTGCTTATGATTATAGTACCGTGGATGAAATTCTTGCAAGAGCAGAGGAAAAAGGTGAGGCACCGTTCCTTATTATCCTGGATAATGTGGAAGATCCGCATAATCTTGGAGCAATTATCCGTACCGCAAATCTTGCAGGAGCGCATGGAGTGATCATTCCAAAAAGACGTGCAGTGGGACTGACTTCTACAGTAGCAAAGACTTCCGCCGGTGCGATCAATTATACACCAGTTGCCAAGGTGACAAATATTGTAAGAACAATTGAAGAACTTAAAGAAAAAGGCATCTGGTTTGTTTGTGCGGATATGGGTGGTGAGACTATGTATGACCTTGATCTGACAGGACCAATGGGACTTGTGATCGGAAATGAAGGAGAAGGTGTCAGCCGTCTGGTAAGAGAAGCATGTGATTTTACTGCATCCATACCAATGAAAGGTGATATAGATTCTCTGAATGCTTCTGTGGCAGCAGGGGTCCTTGCATATGAGATTGTAAGACAGCGACTGGCAAAAGCAGGTAAATAAAGGGGAAACTTATATGGGCCGTTATGACCAGTACAGTGATGAGAAACTGATTGTCAGGCTGCGAGAAGGAGAGACAGAAATCTCGGATTACCTGATGGAAAAATATAAAGAATTTGTCCGCAAAAAGGCAAGAGCCATGTTCCTGATCGGGGGAGAGACAGATGACCTGATTCAGGAGGGCATGATCGGTCTTTTTAAGGCAATTCAGAATTATCAGGCAGATAAAGAAACTTCTTTTCGTACGTTTGCGAGTCTGTGTATTGACCGGCAGCTTTACAGTGCAGTTCAAAATTCCAACAGACAAAAGCATCAGCCGCTGAATTCGTATGTTTCATTGAGTGATGAGAATGAGTCTGATCATCTCGAGGGGTCCTGGTCAGAAGATCCGGAAGCACTTATTATTGATCAGGAAAGTACAAGAACTCTGGAACGCGAGATCACGAAAGTTTTAAGTCCGATGGAGAATAAAGTCCTGGATTATTATCTCCGGGGATACGGGTATGTGAAGATTGCAGAGATTATGGGAAAAACACCGAAATCAATTGATAATGCGCTGCAGCGTATCCGTGGAAAAATACGCAATTTTTCTGCACCTGTACAAAAGTGATGTTCTGTTATGCACAGAAACACTTTTCCCTTTCCTTTTTTGGATAAAAGTAGTAATATTATAACAATATCACATTGGAATATCAAAGAGAGTTCTCTTGGATATGAAAGTATGAAAGGAGAAGCATAATATGGCAAAGATCAATAAATATTGGGGATATGTAGCAGTTGGAGCGGTAGCTGCCGCTGCGGCAGGAGCTATCGCAGCACTTGTACTGAAGAAAGATCCGTTAGATGATTTTGATGACTTCGATGATGATTTCGAAGATGAGGCAGGCGAAGAAGAAACTGCTGAGAAAGAAGAAAAGAAAGAAACAAGCGAAGATTTTGCATCCTGGGATGAAGCAGAAGATGCTGTAGAGAAAGCAGTAGAAGAAACTGCTGAAACAGCAGATGCAGAAGAGGTTGTTGAAGAAGTGATCAAAGAAGAAAAAGAAGACGAAGATACAGAAGAGGAATAAATAATCCTTCATGGATAAGCAGAACTGCTGTTTTATGAATGCACTGCATTTGTAGGACAGCAGTTTTTTATGTTAAAAAGAGAGACAGACCTTTATGGTCTGCCTCTCTTGAAATAGTTGTGTTTATTTAGGAAGTCTGAAAGAACTCTTCAGAGATACGATACGGTTAAATACCGGAGCACCTTCTTTAGAATCATGAATATCTGCACAGTAGAATCCGTTTCTTACAAACTGGAAACTGTCATAGCCTTTTGCTTCCATAAGAGCCGGCTCAACATAAGCAGTGACAGTTGTAAGAGAGTTTGGATTTACGTTCAGAGAACCATCTTCTTTGTTGTATACACCTTTTTCTTCGTCTACAATGTTTTCGTAAAGACGTACAGTTGCTTCTTTGGCATTTGTAGCTTCTACCCAGTGAATCGTTCCTTTTACTTTACGTCCGTCCGGAGCGTTTCCGCCTTTTGTTGCCGGATCATAAGTACAATGTACAACTCGTACTGTACCGTCATCATCTGCTTCATATCCTGTACAGGTTACAAAATAAGCATTCATCAGACGTACTTCTGTACCAACGAAAAGTCTCTTATATTTACGTGGTGGATCGATCATGAAGTCATCGCGTTCAATATATAATTCACCGCTGAATGGAATCTCACGGGTTCCAAGTGCTTCGTTTTCCATGTTATTCGGAGCATCGAGATATTCAACCTGTCCTTCCGGATAGTTGTCGATCACGAGCTTGATTGGATCCATAACTGCCATCATACGAGGGCGTTTTAATTTCAGGTCTTCACGGATACAGTACTCAAGCATTGCATAGTCTACGGAGCTGTTTGCTTTGGAGACACCGCAGAGATCTACGAACATTTTGATGGATTCCGGTGTAAAGCCTCTTCTGCGAAGAGCTGCGATGGAAACAAGACGTGGATCATCCCATCCGTCTACGATTCCGTCTTCGACCAGTTTCTTAATATAACGTTTACCTGTTACGACGTTGGTCAGATACAGTTTCGCAAATTCAATCTGTTTCGGCGGATGTGGGTATTCCAGCTCACGAACGACCCAGTCATAAAGCGGACGATGGTCTTCGAATTCCAGTGTACAGATGGAGTGTGTGATTCCCTCGATAGCATCCTCGATCGGATGAGCAAAGTCATACATTGGATAAATGCACCAGGTGTCGCCGGTTCTGTGGTGGGTCATATGAGCAACACGGTAGATGACCGGATCACGCATGTTCATGTTAGGAGATGCCATATCGATCTTGGCACGAAGAACTTTTTCTCCATCGGCATATTTGCCTTCTTTCATTTCTTCAAAAAGCTGGAGATTTTCTTCAACAGAACGGTTACGGTACGGGCTCTCTTTTCCAGGCTCTGTCAGAGTTCCACGGTACTGGCGGATCTCATCGGCAGTCAGGTCACAGACATAAGCTTTTCCTTTTTTGATCAGTTTGATGGCTGCTTCATACATCTGTCCAAAGTAATCAGAAGCAAAGAAAAGTCTGTCCTCCCAGTCAGCACCAAGCCATTTGATATCAGCTTTAATAGATTCTACAAATTCACTTTTTTCTTTTGTAGGGTTTGTATCATCAAAACGCATATTAAACTTGCCGTTGTATTCCTGAGCAAGTCCGTAATTCAAAAGAATGGATTTGGCATGTCCGATATGGAGGTATCCATTAGGCTCCGGTGGGAAGCGGGTGTGTACGGTATCATAAACACCTTCTGCAAGGTCTTTATCAATGATGTTTTCAATAAAATTTTTAGAAACGGTTTCGTTTTCCATCTCTTTCCCTCCTGAATGTTTCTTTAAAGGTTAATCATATCATAAAAACGCTGGATTTAAAAGATTTCAAGAGAAAAATATCGAGAAATAAATGTAAAAAAACACAAAGGCAAAAAAATCAAATTGCCTGTTGACAGGGTATGCTTTTTCTGTTAATATTATCAACTGTGAGCGACAGAAATGTCCGCTTATGGAAATGCTGCTGTGGCTCAGTCGGTAGAGCGTCGCCTTGGTAAGGCGGAGGTCACGGGTTCGATTCCCGTCAGCAGCTTTATTTTTTTGCCCATTTTACTGGCTTTTTGGGACTTTAAATTTTCAAGAGTAGTCAAAATAGTAATCAAAACATTTGTTCCCATAAAAAAGGAGGGAATCCTGTGTATCTGACGGAGAAACAGGAGACTGAATTATGAATAAATATATAACAAGCATGAATATCTAGGCTCATAGATTATCAGAACGAAAACTGATAGTTTATGAGCCTTTTTTTACTTTTTAAGTTGAAATGTAACTCACAATATGCCCGATCACAGCTGATGATCTCCGTCCCGGCAGCAGGAAAAGAGTCTGTATAGTCTTTCTAGTGACAGCATAGCATCTTACATAGCATTACTCAGCAAACGACCTCGTATTTTGCCCTGCAAACTGTTTTATGCTAAAAAACAGAGAAGTTTACATGAATAATCTCAGAAACGATTCTAGGGTATATACAGACGAATAGAGCTAGTACTATGACGGATCGGAGAAAAGAGTATGAAATAACGTAGAATATAAAAAGGCACAATCCAGAATAGTGGATGTGCCTTTATTGTGATCTTATAGCCAGATCTTTTTACTTGCTGTTTGTTTAATATTTGTAATGACGAAGCCATTCTTATTTTTGGCCTTCTTGAGATATATTTTGTATGTTCCTATATGACCGTAATTCTTTTTAGCCCAATCATCGTACATATAGACGTTGTAAGTTACTTCGAATTTATTTGAACTGGTTCGGATGATCTTCTTGACGAATCCTTTTGGAGCAACTTCACCCCAGTCACCACCAGTATAGATGATTCTTCCATTTTTGTTACAGAATAAGTAAGAAGGATTGCGTGGGATTCCGTACTTGGTAAATTTCTTGAATTTAACAGTTGAAGTGTTGAAATAAAGCTTCAGCTGTGGACGGAGTTTCTTCTTGACAGTGGATAATCTGTTATCAGAAGAATAATTACGCATACGAACCATGGTTGTTTTGGCATAGTTGTCAAATTTAAAGTACTGATTCTTGCCACAGCAATAGCCAAAATAACTGTCAAATCCTCGTAACATTCTGGTTACAGATTTCTTGTACGTTTTTGTGACATTCTTCTTAGTTGCCGCTGATGCTGAAAGTGGAAGTGAGAATATCATGATTGCAGCAAGAAGAATGATAAGATATTTTTTGAGATTCTTTTTCATGTCGGTTCCTCCTTCGGATCTTGATAATATAAGAATACTGCAAATGACTGGTGGGTACAAGATGTATCAATAAATAAGTCTTCTTGGCCCTGGTTAATATAACCCCCGGTCTTACGGATAGTAGGAAGAACTTCTGCTGTAACCCAGTGCTTAAAGGCTTTGGCAGATTCAAGTTTGCTGCTCAGGATGAGAGAGTAGAGGCCGGATTCGTTGATAATGATAGTTTTACTCTTATAGTTTGAACCACTCCCCTGAATCAGGGTACTGGTTTTATCTTCATCGGAAACATGATTAGCAATAGCATTTTCTGGTTTCTTATATCCCAAAGCTTCTGCAACATCCTTACCTACAAACCAAGGTTCTCCATCAATAGTAAGAGTTCTAAGATTACCAAATTCTGGATGAAGGTTGGAGTTGAAGATCTGGATCTCTGAAATGTTCTGAGTGTACAGAATCTTTGGATGTGAAAGTTGACATGATCTTCTTAGAATATACTCACAGCATATTTACATTTATGCACTGAAGGAGTATAATTCGTTATAGCGAATTGTGAAATATTTGTGAATTTCATATAAAACTGAATATGGCATAGCCGGGGAAATCCGGTGACGCAAAACTACAGGGTCTAAGCGAATGTATGACAGCCAGTTGCAGAAAGAAACAGAGATTAAGACAGATGATATTAAGGCATCACTTTCCTAGAAATGTGTGGGAGTGGTGTCTTTTTATTATAAAAAAGAAGATGGGGGATGAAGGTATGAAGAAGAAAATAGCTATACTTGCAGTGGCATTGAGTTGTGCTTTAAGTGTTAATGTTCCTGCTGCAACAGAAAAAGATATTGATGATATGACACTGGAAGAGTTGAAAGTTGAATATTTGAAATTGCAGCTTGAATATGAAAAATTGAAAGCATCTGTAGAAGATGGTTCAGATGATGAAGAGAATGTAACAGAAGCTGATGAATCATCAGATCAAGAAGAAAAGACTGTTCAGATGGATGAAGAAGAATTTAAGACGGATATTGTAAATTCATATAATGCTAGAAGTGTCGTATCTGATAAACATACAAATGCAGAATATAACACAATGACATCTGAAGAGTTAGTTGCATCTTATATGGAATGTGCTGAATCAGAACGCGAATTTTATGAGAAATATAAAAATGCTGCATTTACAGATTTAAATATACAATATTTATGTGGTCAATATACCAATGGATTGGCTAAACAATATAATGCACAGAAGATATGGGACGATACAAAAGATTACGATAAGTTTTATAACGAATATCAATCGGGATATTATAACAGAGCGTATGTAATAGTAGAATTATCGGATTATTATCAGTTACCATTTGGTGATGTTGAAAGCATGCGTGTGGATACAGCAGCTATGGATTCCTTGAATGAAGCAGAAACAAGAAATAAAGCTGTAGATCATGCAACTGTTCAGAAGGCGCAGCAATTATTGAATGATATTGGATTTTATTGTGGCAAGGCAGATGGTTTGTCTGGAAAACGTACTGTAAAATCTATTAAGAGATTCCAGCAGATGTACGGATATGAACCGGAAGACGGAATGATTGATGATGAGCTGATCGGTCAGTTGGAAACAGAGCTAGCAAAGAAATAAGCGAACAGGAGGAAAGGTTCTATGGCATTAATTGATTGCCCTGAATGTGGCAAAAAGATATCTGATCAAAGTGATAAATGTATCCATTGTGGATTTCCTTTAAAGTCTAAAAAAAATATTTGTGTTTATAATGGAAGAGAATATGATTTAACAGAATTAGTAGAATATATTAATTCATTAGACCAGCCAGAATTGAATTTTACAAGTGATCAAAGAAGCGAAGCATGGGATATTGTTGAAAAAACTAATATGCCTGTAGGATTAAATATGAACGAACTTATAAATTATGTTCGTAGATATAAATCTGTCCCATATCCAGAATTCGTTCCAACAGGTGATCCATTTAGATATGATTTAGTAAAGCCTGATGATTATACTGGAGAGAATATAATAAAAAAATTAAAAGATCTCAATAAACCTCATTGTCCTCGCTGCGGTTCAACATCCATCGGAACAACAACCAGGGGTTATTCATTTTGGACCGGATTCTTGGGATCTGGAACTCCTATGAATGTGTGTCAGAATTGTGGACATAGGTGGAAACCGGGGAGATAAGGATTAGAGAAGAAAGAATAAATTTGTGCGACTCAGAAGATAAAACTTCTGAGTCTTTTTAAAATCTCTCACCAAAACTTACGGAAACTCACTTAGTGAATATGTTAAGATTGATTTATTAACAGGAAAGGAGTAATACTGAGAAACTTTTAAGTAACTAATTTTTAGTTGTTTTATCCTGCATAAATCATTGACAGCCACATATAATATGAATATAATAAAAGTACAGAATACTGTACGTAAAAGGAGGGCTGTACATGCTAGCTGTTAATTATACAAACTTACGTGAGAATATGAAAAATTATATGGATAAAGTTACAGACGATTATGAGACTATGATAGTTACTCGTAAAAACAACAGAAACGTGGTAATGATGTCGGAAGAAGCTTATAATAATCTTATGGAGAATCTACACGTAATAGAAGATCGGGCGAATTATGACTGGCTTATGGAATCTAAAGCACAGCTACAGGCAGGAAAAGCAAAGATTCACGAATTAAAAGAGGTTGAATGATGAATAAAGTGTTTACACAGAATGGATGGGCTGATTATGTTTATTGGCAGACAGAAGATAGAAAAACACTAAAGAAGATCAATTCTCTGATTGAGGATGTTTGTAGAAATGGGAATCAAGGAATTGGGAAACCGGAACCATTGACAGGAGATTTAGCAGGTTTCTGGTCAAGAAGGATTAATGACAAGGATAGATTGATTTATCAGATTGATGATGAGAACGTGTACATACTGGCTTGTAGATATCATTATTCGAAGTGATTAATCCCATCTCACACTACACCACCCGTTGCCAACGATAATAGACATACTGTCGATTAACTCAATGACACCAGTAATCACAACGTATTTTACCGCATAACCTACCAGTCCATCATCAGCAGTAATATACTTAAAATCAGCAGCAGTACACTACATAATTACGAGAGCTGCTTCAACTGCTGCCATGATGCAAAAATGAACATAGTAACTACACGGTCAGAAAAACTAATCCTGACTAAAATAGTAGGAATTATAAAACATAGTAACTACAACGTTCTGCTTCAGATGCAGCCTGTCCCGATGCCAAACTCGATACAGCGTAAGCAGAATATAAAAAGTGCGGAAAATCCATTGTGATTCCTGTGGGAAATTCAAGAAAAAAACTTGACCAGAATCTTATATAAACTCAGGTCATAACAGAAACGTGATTTTTTAGAACGAAAAAAGTTGACGCAAATCCTTTGGAATATAAGGGATAAACGTCAACTTTTTGTTTGGAGAAAAGTGCTGGTTTTTGAAGGTAGGGGATTCTACAGATTAATCTGTGAGAAATCTATATACAAATCTTCATAGATTCCAGTTTTTACAGAATCCTGTAATGTATACTGTTCCATATCTCCGTATTCAAAATTGTAAACGACAACCTGATTTTTAGATGAATCTACAATCCAGTATTCGCGCACACCAGCGGTTCTGTATTTAAAAAGTTTAGTGTAATAATCCATTCTTTTGCTTGAAGAAGATACAATTTCAATGATCCAGTCAGGAGCACCGATGTAGCCTTTATCATTTAGCTTGTCTGAATCACATATAACGGATATATCCGGTTCTACATAAGTGTTGTTTGTTTTATCAAGATGTACAGCAAAAGGAGCAGTAAATACCTCACAGCCCCCTGCTTCATATGAATATAATCAGAAATTTTCCAACTGATAAAACTGCTGATTCGTTGGTGTTTTGTGATAGGTGGAGCCATATAGAAAATATGATCGTCAATTAGTTCGGCTCGTTCACCTTCTGGCAGAGCGTAGATATCATCTATTGTATAAGTTGCTTCTTTTGGTAATGGCATATTGTCACCTTCCATTCAAGTGATGATTATAAGTTTATCTACAAATATTATAGCCGATTGAACCAGAATCAACAAGCAGAAGTTGACTCTGTGAACATGGATGTTGATTCTGTCAACAATTCCTTCTTATATTTGTAGAATGTCTTCTTTGAGATTCTGGTCTGTTGTATTGTCTCAACATCATTCAATGAACCGCCAAAAGCTTTATTGTGCTTCAGAATGATTGCTTTAGCAGCAACAGACTTTTTTGTTGTGAGCTTTTTACCGGCAACCTGTCCGATCTGTTTACCATTAAGCCGGGCGGTCTGCAATCCTTCTTTTGTTCTTTGTCTGAGGTCTTGCACTTCCTTCTCTGACTGTTCAAATGCAAGCCTGATCTGTTCTTTGGCGAGTGCCAGAAGATACTTATTGATTCCTTCCAGAATAAAGTCAACAGTTGTCCCAGTCATGCTAATCTGTTGCTGCAAAGCATTTTTATAGGTATCCGTATTTATATGTGGTTCCTTGATGAAGATAAGATTGATACCCAGCAGAAATAATTCCTGATACAGGAGGAAGCCTTCTTCAGCATCACGGGACATTCTGCTGACAGAATCGAAGATGATTGTATCACCTGAGCTAACAATCTTCAGGAGTTTGTCTAGTTCCTTCCTGCCTTGGAGTTTTGTGCCGGTATATATTTCTGTGATGATTTTTGCATCAGGACAGACAGAGAGAATGTTCCTGATCTGCCGGTTTATGTTTTGCTTTGGGGTGCTGATCCTGCAATATCCGTAATACATTTTGGAATCCTTTCTTTTGTAGTAAATCTGCCCTGCCAATAAAAAGTAGTAAATCTTATGATTCTGATGAAATAGCAAGCTTTTTTCTGATGTGGTTGTTTTACCGCTCGTTAGAATGACTACATGCTCAGAAAGGCAGTCCTGAATTTTCGCCATCCTCTCCGGTATATCTGACAGCATGGTTCACCGGCAGCAGCTTCTTTTTCTGTCTGGTGAATGATATGCCTTGCAACTTCCGGTGCTATGCAGAAATCGGACATAAGAGCAAGAAGATCTTTCTTCCAGTGAGAGGATACTTCGTGAGGTCTCATATCTTTTTCGATATATGTTTTATCCATAATAGAACTGCCTTTCTGAATATGTTCATTTGCTTTGCTGTGAATCCTGCTGCCTTGGAGAATTCGGCAGCAGGAGAGAAGAAGGTCAATCCTTCAGTGCAATCTTGTGATCCTTGACAATGAAATGATAATCCTCGTAGTGCTGAATGCTTACAACAGCAGTCATGTTATTATCGGTCAGATCGACATGAAGAACACACTGTCCTTTATGCAGGTGATACTTGTCTGCAACTTCCATTTGGAATAATGCAGCAAGATCAGAAGAGAAGGTCTCGAATCGGTCAGTATGAATATCAGGATCTTTTTCTGTATCATCATTAGCAATCAGAAGCTTTGTATGTGTGTTCTGAGTCATAACAACAGTGTTGTACTGGTAAAGCTCTTTTCCATAAAGTCCGATCGCAAGAACCTGTTTTGCTTCACCTGTAGTTTCGTTGATTACATTGTTCTGAGTCCATTTGTTTGTGTTCATGATTTTTTCCTCCGTGATATATATTTTATTGTGCAGCTGCCAGTGCGAATGACAGCTGCATCTGCAATTAAGTTGACCAAGGGTAGGTAACCTTTTGCCTGTTACATATGTAATGCAATGCTTTCAATAACAGCTTTCCAGCCGTTCAGTTTTGCAAGTGCTGCATTTTCTGATTCAATATTCGGGCTGAGTGTTTTCACCACATTGATTGAGAATTCATAGTAAGCATCAACATATTCAATCGGTGTGATGATACCGGTATCTCTGAGGGCTTCCAGATAACCGTCAACCTCTGAAGAGACAGTGACTGGATTTTTGCCATCCTTTACTTCCTGAAGCTTGCTTGTTGTAAATTCCTTGATCTTTTCATCCATTGTAAATTCCTCCTGTGATTTGAAATATTTATATAAACCTTGTCAGGGTTCATGCTTTAGTAACCAATGAGTAGCCAGTGTGCAATCATTCCAATCGGCAGCCCGACTGTAATAAGAAGTACTGCAATCCACTGCATACAGGCAGCAGCAGTATCACGAAACATTCTCTTTAATGTCTTCCGGTGAACCTTGCACCAGTCCTCATAAGTCATTACAGTTTCAACTCTTGTCCTGTTCATGTTCTTTCCTCCTGAATAATGAATTACCAATTAATTCCAGACATGCAGCAAAGCCCTGTTCAAAAGCCCAACGTTCCACATCACAGATCGGAGTCATGATCTTGCTGTCAACCTTTGCCGGTGTTGTGTGTAAGGCATTGCTGAAGTAGTTGATCGTATCATTGATAGAATCCTTGATGTCCTGCGGATGATCGTTGTCCTCATCACAGTAAGCATCAAATAAAGCATCAATAAGTTTGTCGTATCTTCCTTTAAATTCAGTCATGAGTAAATACCTTCTTTCGCCTTTTTTGTTGTGATCCTATGGAAAGAACTTTCTTCCCATGAGAATCACGGAGAAAAACATAAAAAATGAAAACAATTTGCCCGTCATGCCGGTAGCACAGCAAGAGTGATTATTTATACTTGAATGCATTCTTGTAATCCAAGTAGTAGCTGAAGTATTCATTTACAAGCCGGTTGTAAGTATTCTTGTCTATAGCATCACACTGCCACAGCTCATAGAGTGAGTTATAACATCGTATGAAATGCTCTTTATGCTCTGCAATCTGTCGTGGGGCAGTAGCCTTTTGTTCGATGATGTCCCGAAGAACATTCATCCTAGCAGTTAATTTATTGAGCATGTTCATGTCCTTCTACTGTTCAATAGCTGTTAATCCGGTAACTACATCATCATATCTGCTATCAGTTCCCTGTGAGTCGAATGTGATAACTACAGGTGTACTGTCGGCATACTCTGTATCAAATCCCCATTCCTCACCAGAAGCATCAACGACCGTCTGACTGTCGGCATAATAGATACCTGTACTTGTGTATGCTGTTGTTGGAACCGGTGCAGTTGCTACCAATGCAGAGATAAATAATTTAATAACTGTTGATTTAATCATGTCTTTTGTCCTCCTATTCCTATGACTACCTGACCGCCGGTGTGACGGTCAACGCTCACAGCTTAAAGCCCTGTTTATAGTGGCTGTGACCACTTTTATAAAATGCAACCGGAAGTGCTAAAATCTACATCCTCTTTATTCCATCCGAAGTTTGCCCGTTCTCGTTCTCGTATATATTCTTGCTGAATGATTAACTCAGTAAGCATCGAATTAATAATTGATTCACCCGCAATATTTTTGATTTCTGGTAGAACTCCGGTTTGTGTCAAGAGCAAGATATTGCTAAGCGATTTTTTGTTATCATGATATTTTTTTCGCAATTCACCAACTGTTGTGGCATATAAGTATTCTGGCTTTTTCATAGATACCTTCTTTCTCCGGTTAACCGCCACCGGAAGGATAAGTGATTTATTTAATGTAAAGCCTTCTATACTGACTGATTCGCTGATACTCTGCGAGACTTCCTAAATCGGCTTCAAGTCGTTTGCTATCGAGTGTTCTTCTTTCACAGGTGGAAAGTTTTACTGTGAAATCCTTGCCCGTCTCTGTGAGTTTTTCATTGACATCCATGTAGCCGATGATTTCACGCTCGACTGCTTTAAGCTCTTCTTCAACCTGTTCTTTCAGTGCCTTCAGTCCTCTGTAATCAGCTACTACCTTTTCAAGTTCGTTCATTGTTTTACACATATGTTTTCCTCCTGAGATTCTTCTTTAGTAGCAACCCTTGAATCATCTTCCTGACTATTGATATGCTAGTTGCGATTCTCACAGGTATATGGTTTCAAGTATTGGAAACTTTCGGCTGTCCGGTTGCTTGTGTGTTGCTGTTGTTTTGTTGTTGAGATTATTATATATTAGTACCAATATAAAAACAAGACGTAATATTATACAAAATATGATAGTACCAATATATGATAATTGTATAATAGTACTAATATACACTAAGATGCACCGGATTGACAAAAAATAAATCGGTGTTAAGATAGAAATATATTTTATATAGAAGGAGAGGTGGAACGATGCCGGTATCAGAAGCCCAGAAAAAAGCAAGCAAGAAATATTTTGACAATAATTATAAACAGGTGAAATTGTCTATGCCGATAAAAGAAGCAGAGATGTTAGAAGAATATTGTAAAAAACATGATTGTAGCAAAGCTGGATTTATTCGGGAAGCAATACAAGAGAAAATCGAGAGAGAATCATAAAGGCTTGAATCATATAATAAGATGTGATATACTTTAATCAAAGAGAACAACCGCCCACAAGGGGTTGACCTTGTAAAACATGATAACATAGAAATGCCACCCTGCTACCTGCCAAAGTTTAGGGGTGGTTTTTCTATGCAGAAAATTACTTACATATTAAAACAATAAACGTAAGCAATGCCAACAGAAACATTCCAAAAGCCATAAGATCTTGAAAATCAAATTTCATTGACATCACCTCCACTCTATGTAGAATAGAGGTCAGCCACCCTGCAACACGATTGTTCTACAATGAGTTTAGCACAAATTGGAGTAATAAGCAAGAATGAATATATTAGTACCATTATACAAAATGAACAAATTATTCTTATGAATGTTGGTGAAAATGCGAATTGAAAATATATTAGTACCAATATATAGTTAAAGCATCAACTAAAGAAAGAGGTGCTTTAATATGGCAGCAGCTAAAGCAAATGTATACGAAATGGTAACTACAAGAATCATTGAAGAACTTGAAAAAGGAATCATCCCGTGGGAAAAACCTTGGACAGGAATCCGAGCAGGAGCATACAACAGAGTAAGCAAGAAACCATATTCAATGATTAATCAGATGCTGCTGAAGCACACCGGAGAGTATGCAACCTTTAAGCAGTGGCAAGACCTTGGCGGTCATGTTAAAAAAGGTGAGAAATCCGAAATAGTAGTATTCTGGAAGATACTTGAAAAAGAAGAAACAGACAAAGAAACCGGAGAGAAAGAAGTTAAGAAAATCCCAATGTTGAGATATTACAACGTCTTTCACATCTCACAGGTTGAAGGTGTAAAACCACTTGAAAGACCATTTGCAGAGGTTGAACCGATTGCAGAAGGTGACAAGATAATCATTGATTACATCACAAGAGAACACATTGACTTTGTTGAATGTGCAAGCAATGAAGCATATTACAGCCCGTCAAGTGATAGAGTTGTTGTACCGATGAAAGAACAGTACAAAGCCATCAACGAGTACTACAGTACAACGTTTCATGAACTGACACATAGCACCGGACACCAGAGCAGATTGAACAGACTTCAGACCGGAGCAGTTGCAGCGTTTGGCGGTGAGGAATACAGTAAAGAAGAACTTGTGGCAGAGATCGGAAGTGCTTCACTGATGAACATGCTTGGAATCGAAACAACAAAGACCTTCAGAAACTCAGCCGCATATATACAGAGTTGGTTAAAGGTACTGAAGAACGACAACAAGTTTATTGTATCAGCAGCAGGAAAAGCAGAGAAAGCAGTTAACTACATACTTGCAGCAGAGTAATACAGGAGCGGTAGAAATACCGCTTCTTTTTTTGTCCTGTTATCCGATCAGAGAGAGAATAGAAGCAGATCACCGGCAGCAGGTAACGACAATGTAGCTACTGCAAAGAAGAAAATAGTAACTACAACTATGCTACAAGATGAATACAAGAGAGTGTATACAGCATGAGATCATATCCAAGAAGATTCCAAGAGCTACACCAGAGATAAGAGAAGAGATAACAGAATAAAGCTTGTTGAAGCTGAAGAACCAGACAGAGACACAAGAAAAGAAGCAGATACAATGGTATTTGAAGTGTGACCGTCAGAACAAACAGGAGATTGCATACAGATATGCAACCGGTCATTTGGTACACAGTACCGCAGTACCGAAGATCATCACAGCACAGAATCAGGAGCAGCCCACCGAACCGGACAGAGTGCAGATGATTTGTTACCCGTGATTAGTGGACTATATCGAACGTGACAGAGCAGGAAGCCACGGGAGAGACTTGTCTGGACAATTTACCTATGGAGGGGTGTAGAGCTGAATCTGAGCGTATACGCTGCAATAGGGCAGCACTTATTTCTAATTGAAGAAAGCAAGGAAGCAGCAGGAGAAAAAGAAGAAGCTTCTTATATAGGGGATAACATCAGGAAATGCGATCATAGAATAACAGGACTATGCAGCAGGAGAAAGCATTTATTCTATAGAGACAACCAGAGCAGCAGAATCATATCTTTACCGGAACGAGACAGGAAGAGAGGACAAGAGCAGATCAGGAAGAAGAATACAGATAAGATCATCTGGACGGGAGGGGAGAGGGGGCAGCAGGTAGACGGGGGTACTTACAACTGAGAAGAGCCGTTTTATTTGCTGTATTCTCTGAATGTGGTACATTTTTATACTGACCAGAAATTTAAATTCGATATTGATAAGAGTAGGAAATAGAACCAGAAAGAGCCTGGATAACTATAACTGAGATAAGATGGGAGTCCAAAACATCCTCTCATCGAAAATACAAGCTTTTTAAAGGTGGGGCAAATCTGACCTTCCTTTAGTCACAGAAACGATGACTGAAGCAAATTCAACCCGTCAAATCAACGGGGCAGGTCAAACAGTGACCATAGCAAAGAAGCTGATACCCGAAATAGGTATGAGGTACGCATCTGACACCCCATCACAACACAAGCACATGCCCTGATTCAGGGCGAGTGAATAATAGAACATCAGAAGTAAAGCATGAAGCGTATGGGATTGAATATCTTGTACGCTTTTATTATGCTCAAAAATTAAATTTAAATCTAAGATTCCAAAATTGTCATAATCAAAATTACACCATAAAAAATATAACATAATCTATCCCGGGGTACTTATGACTATACAGAAGCAGAATTAAATATAAGAAGAAAGTTAAATCGAAAAAAATCAGGAAAGAAAATTTGAAGTCCAGAAATCTGAGATGAAAAAAGAATCATCTCAAATCAGATCAGAGAAAGACAGAACACAAGATAAGATAAAATCTTTCTTATGTATATGCTGCCAAACGAAGTGCGGAGCGAAGCGGAGGAAGGAGCGAAGCGACCTCTACTAAGCGAAGCGTCCTGAGCGTTAGCGTTACTATATACTAATACGTCTTATACATATCTTTTACTTGGGTGCCCATTTGTTCCCCTAATTTTGACCTAAATGTTCCCCGATTCTTACCCAAATGTTCCCCTACTTGGTGTCCATTTGTTCCCTAGTAGGGAATGAATGTTCCTCAAATGCTAAACCAGAGCAAAACTGCCATATAAAAAGTTTACAAAAAATTCATATTTGGAGTTTGTTCTATGTTAAGGGCTTATTTTATCCTCACAGACGAAGAATCCATTTTAGGTGTATTCTGAATCTTCTATACTTGGAAATCGTAAAAACGATTCTGAGGGCATATACGAGCTTGTATGCATACAAAAACAGGTCATAGGGATGTGAGCTTTCAAGTCGAATCGGGTCTGATTTTCGGTGCGTTGACAAGATATTCCTTCCATGTTATCATGATCGAACTTACAGAAAATAAGAACGAATGTTCGCGAAAATAAAATATGGAGGATCACCGAAATGAACGAATTTTATATGGAAGAAACAGATGATATGGAGAACGAACTTGATAATTTGGAATTGTACCTGGATCAGGAGCCAGACTATCTTGATGAAGAGGATGAGTGGGTTGAAGACGAGATTTGGGAAGAAGCAGATGAAGAGGATGAACTGACAGAAGCTGAAGAAATTGAGCTTGTCAAGGCACTTACATCTATAATAGATGAAGCAGAATCAATACTTGTTGGGATGCAGCGGAAGGTCTTTGAACTCAATGAGACACAGGATATAGAAATGCGGAATGATATTATTGAGTTGGAGGATGGAGAGAAGCATCTGATCGTATCTGCATTTTTACCGGACAGAGAGAATCCTGATTATGGTTATTATGTCCCGATGAAATCAGAAAAGATTGAGCCTGAGAAAAAAACACTGAAAAAAGGAAGACCATTACCGAAATTCTGGAAATATACACATGGGATAAGTTACTCAAAAAATGGCAAATTCAGGGATGCGGAAGATGTGCGAAAGCAACGTGAAAATCGGAGAAATCGAATGGATGAATCGTTGGTATGTCCGATGAATGCATTGGAAGAGGCACTTGATGATATTAAATTGACCGAAAAAGCTATGTTTGGTGATGAACCCGCAATTCCAATAGAGAAATTTTTTGCTAAAGTAGATGGAAGAGCAGACTCCCGGCAGATAAATAAAGTTCTGGAATGGGCTAAAGAGTGGAAAGATACTGCACGTGAATATAATCTGAAAAAGTTTAGTGCAGCAGACAAAGATGATCTGGGTGCATATGTGAATTTGCTGGAAAAACAAGAAAAAATCAAGACGGATATGAAAAGATCTATACGAAAAATGGATCGAAAGACGATGAGTCAGATGATAAGATTTGCTATGAAAGCTGGAGACAACATTGGTATTCCAAGAGGATTGCGTGAGAACTATAGAAGGTTTGGAAATGAAGTACTGAAATTATGCTATGATTACAATAAAAAGATGTTCCGGTCCTGCTTCAAAACGTATGCGGAGATGAAAGAAGAGGAAGCCAGAGCAGAGCATCAGAGCGAGAAGGTCACAAAATTTCCGAAAAAAGTGCGTAGGTCGATGAACAAAACTCGAAGAAAAGCTATATAGAGATTATGTTTTTCAGAGGTACGTTTTTGAGTGTATATATAGGGAGAGTAGGTTTTTGATTTTGGTATCGGTTAAGAACTTAACAGCATGAAGTGAGTTGAGTAAAAAATAAGATACCCATATAAAAAGAGAAATTCCGAACCTGATAACATTATGTTATCGAGTAACAGAAAAATTTAAGATGTTAATGAAATAAGTCCCGGCTGAGGTGTTCAGTTTGGGGCTTATTGTTTTATCAAGGAGGTGCAAAGAGAATGGCTGAAAGAAAAAATGTTCTATTAAAGGTATCACCGGAACTGCACAAAGATCTGAAGATTCTTGTGACATTACGGGAAACAACATTGCAGGATTACATTATGGGACTGATTGAGAAAGACATGGCAAAAAATAAGGAAGCGTAAAGGAGTAGTAGAGATGAAGCAGACAGAAATTAAGACAAAAGCAATCAGAAGTAAGAGAATCGCATGGTTACTTCGAATGGAAGGATTCAGGATTTTAACAGTAAGACCAGACAGACGGAATCCGCAGTATGATTTGTATTTCTTTAAAGCAACACCGAGATTTGAAGCAACACTGAGTCGGATTATGGAAGAAGCAAAAGAGAGAAAACAGCAGAAAAATAAATAAGAAGGAGCAGAAAAAGTAGCAATGAAAAATAAAATGAGAAATGATTATATAAAAACTAATGTAGCGGTAATATGTGCATTACAAGAAAAAGGAATTACAAACTATGGAGCTGTACTGTTGTACTCAAAAATTTTGTCAATGTCCAGTAAAACGGGATATTGTGCTGCAAGTAATAGGTATTTTGTTGATACGATATTGACGGGTGAGAGAAATATAAAAAAGTATTTGCAAAAGCTGAAAGAAGTAAATGCTATAACGGTATTTGAAGATCGGGAAGATGGATATACAAAAGTAAGAAAAATATATCCAAAAATTGCTGAGGATGGTCAGAGTATGAATAAGAAAACTCAAAATCAATGTGATGAAGAGAAGGAAGAAAAAAAAACAGAAGTAGAAAAAATAACTGATACAAAGACTTCAGGTAATAATTCAAATTCCGTAAATATTACGAAAAATAACACTGAAAGATTTAATTATTTTAAATCACTTGATTATGATGCAGTTATACCTAGTGAAGAATTACCTAGGATTGTAGCCATCTCTTATGCAGAGCTTGATCCAGATATTTATGATTCTATTGATTCTCGTAGAGAAAAACTTATTAAGGATTTTACCAGTGGATATTATAAGGCAAAAAATAAAGATAATATTATTGCATTAATTGATGCAGTTATTGCTGGTGAGATAGTTTTTGAGAAATAATTATTTAACGAAAGGACAATAAGATTATGAGATTTTACACAGAAGAAGAATTACAGGAAATTTTACAGGTTGGAAAAAGACAGGCGAAAGCACTTATGAGAACGTCAGGCTTCCCGAGTATCCGCATTGGTCGTAGTTACCGTGTGGAGGAGGGAGCCTTTTTAGATTGGATGAAACAGACGAAACATGTGAGACTGGATTACTCACGAGTGTGAGGAGAATCAGCATGGGAGGAACATTTACATCATGGGGAGCTTTGGAACAGGCTCTTCAAAAGGAAGTCGCAGATGCTACGAGAGAAGTGATTGACAATTCTATGGAAGACCTTCACCGGAATGTTGATCGTTTCTATGGAGCAGCAGGAGGAAGATACATGCGAACCGGAACGTTGAGAAGCTCACCGGAATGCTCGTTCATGGGCGGTGGAGCTGTTTCTTCCGGTGAAATCAGATTGAACACCGGGTATACATATGTTCCGTCCGGTAGGGACACAAAGACGATTTATAACTTTGCTGAAAGCGGAGGATTGCTTGGTAATGGTGGATTTTGGTCAGATACAATGGATGCCGTGCCACGGCATATACAGACTGCTTTTGGCAGCAGATTTTACTAAATAAATATGAAGGAGAATTACATAATGGTTGAATTAAAAGATTATATTGACGATGTTGAAGTTGGTATGGTGATAGGATTATACAACAGAGAAAAATACAGTTTTATAAGTGGAATCGTAACACGGAAGATCTTGATGCATGATAAAGATACGCACGAGGAATGTTGCCATCTGGAAATGGATGTGGACGATTTTATAAAAGAGATCACAGACATTGGAAAATATAAAGTATTCATGTTGCTTGATAAGAACGGCAGGGATTTGGTGAAGATAGATCTGAATGAAATGAGGGATTTTTATTTTCCAGATGCATACACAGACCCCGTAGAGGTGTTTTGTGATATGGTGGAAGTCTGGAATCATTGTGATGAAGATGAAAAAGATTCCATGGTTACAGTTCTTATGGAACGTATTAATAAAGATGTTATGCAGCAGATTATTGAAAAGATGTGTAACAAACGTAATGCACTGGCGGTCACACTTGGACTAGAAGATACAGAGATATTTGATCAGGATGAAGTGGAGGACGAAGAATGATTCAGGAAATTAAAAACATGGATGAATATAATCCGAGATACACAAAAAATGGTGCGTTGAAATGGCAGCACATCAATGACGGACGTAATAAAAAGAAAGAGTTTCCAATGATTCCACTGGATAAGATTGTGATTGGAAAGCGTAAATATGAGGAAGAAAATTTAAAAGCACATCGGGAACAGTATGAGCGTACACATGAGCTTGTGCCGGTGTTGGTCAGAAACTATGATTATAAGCTGAAATCTGGTTATGAACTGATATTACTTGCTCAGGAACTTGGAATGACAGAGATTCCATACATCATGCACTACGAAACAGCTGTGAGCCGTAAACCGTATTGTAATAAGAATAAAGCAATCATGGATTGTCAGGGCAAGAAGATTTATGTGACAAAGGTTGCTTACAATAAGATAGAGGAATGTAAAAAGATGTGCAGTGAGTTAGGACTGACGCTTGATATTCTTCCAATTTATAGATTCCGTGTGTTAGATGAAACCGGAAAGAGCATTTGGAAACAGGAGGATTTAACCTTGGATGCAGTTTTAAAGAAATTAACAAGAAAAGTAAACAATGACAGGAGACAGTCTGCCTGATGGCTAAGGATTTCAGAGCGAAAGTCACAGCCGAGCTTGACACGGCAGAAGCCGAGGGCAAATTAAATGCATTCCTGAATCAGAACAACAAGCTGAAGATCGATGTTGAACTGAATCAGGATTCTGCAAAGAAACTAAGTTCCAGTATCGAAAAAGGTATCAAACAGACAAAAATCGACACATCTTCTATATCAAAACAGTTAGCAGAGTCTTTTAATATCACCGATAAATCCACAATCAATCAGATAAGATCACAATTAAATAAGATGATGACCAGTCTTGGAAAGGCTTGGGATGGAAGCAATTTCAACGTGAAAGATTCTGAATTCTCTGACTTTGCAGCCGGGATGGAGCCTTTACAGAAGACTCTATCCGAGAATGCAAAGCTTGTACAGGGAGCGACCGGAATCTATGATGACTTTTTCAACTATTTTAAGGACAAGAAGATCTTCGTATCTGATGCCTTGAAGAAGGAGCTTGGAGAAGATAATTATAAAGAACTTTTACAGAATAATGTTGGAAAGATCGTCCGGGATGCAAGTAAGGGTGTTTCGATAGACTCTATCTGGGGAGAGATGAAAACGCTGTTCCCGGAACACTTTGCAGAAAATATCACGACACAGGCAGATCAGATCACTCATGCATTTGACCTGATGAAGAAAGCAAGAGCGGATATGACGCAGGTGATATCTGCTCAGGACATGGATGCACAGACAAGGGCTGATGTGGATGAGTTCGCATGGAAGCAGACTACAGATGCATCCAATATGATTATGCAGAGTCTTCAGAAGAATATCCAGTCCGCACAGGAAGCTGCAAAGACAACCATAGACCTTGATGTGGACGTGAATGCAGATAAGATTACTTCTGATATAAGGGAAGCAGTCCAGAATGCAGGAAATGGAACCGGGGATGCAATGAATGTTGATCTGAAGGTCAATGATGAGCAGCTTACATCAAACCTTCGGGAAGCCATTGCAAAGATCGCAACAGGTGACGAGCCGGTAAAGGTGGACTTGCAGGTGAATAAGGAATCCTTGCAGTCTGATCTGAACCTTGCACTTGCAGACCTTGATCTTCCGGTACACTTTAAGATTGATGCGGATGCCATAGCTGCGGAATTGAAGGAAGCAGTCAACAAGATAACAGATATCAAGATAGACCTTCATGTTGATACGGATTCACTCAAGACAGAAGTTAAGAATACAGTAAAGAACAGTACAAAAGCTGCATCAGAAATAGCAATTGATACACCAAGGACTAATGCATTACAACAGATGCTTGGAAATATCAATGCAGCAGGAGCAGCAGGTCAATCCACTTTTCAACGTTTTGGTGGGAGCCTGAAAGAAGCATTCAGCACATATACCATGGCAAATATGCTTCAGGATGGAATCTACAAGGTTGTGGATGCAGGAAAACAGGGACTTGAAACAGTTAAGAGCTTCAATGATATCAAGACTGACCTTGCAATGGCTACAGGTGAGAGCAAGACTTATATCAATGACCTGATGCAGAGCTACAATGAGCTTGGACAGGAGCTTGGAAGCGTTACTTCTGATGTTGCTCAGTCTGCGGACAGTTGGCTGAGACAAGGACGTACCATGTCCGAGACAAATCAGCTCATCAAGGATTCCATGGTCTTGTCAAAAGATGCTCAGATGAGTTCGGAACAGTCTTCAGAAGTTTTGACAGCCACACTGAATGGTTTTCAGATGAACGCAGATCAGGCAGGTCATGTCCGAGTATGCAGATCAGGTGCAGGAAGTACGGGATCAGCTGAATGAGACTGCGATCGCAAATGATAAGTTTACAAAAGCGGTCAAGGGCAGTGATTCTTCCGATTTTGGAAAAACAGTATCAGAGAGTGCAAAAGCATTAAAAGATCTGAACCTGACAGATACTGATTTCAAGTACGCATTCGAGACAGACGGTATTCAGGAGGGAGAGGATGCAGTCAATTCTCTGGTGGATGCAGCTGTCCAGTGTGGAGTGATATCCGATTCATCCAGTGAACAGGTGAATAACCTTGTAAACATGCTTGTACAGCTTGGAGTCATTTCTTCCAGTACGGGAGCCGGGCTTGATACAGCAGCGGATTCTGCATCCGGTCTTGCAACACAGATCGAGAACGTAAATACGGCTTTATCCGGGATAGAGAAAGCCAATTCTTTATTGAATTCCCAGAGTACTGGACAGTCCATATCCATAGATGATTTTAATTCTGATGAACTGGCTGATTATACTTCTGCATTGGAATACAACAACGGTGCATTGCAGCTGAATGCAGAGAAGGTCAGAGAGCTTCAGAAAGCAAAGGCAGAAGAAGCAATCCAGACAAATGATAATCAGAAGTTGGAAAAGCAGAATCAGTATATGGAGAACATTGCTCAGATCGAGCAGCTTCAGGAAGAACTGAGAAATCTATCAGATGCAAAGAGCGACAATGCACAGAGCATTCAGGATAACATAGATGCACTTTTGTCTGAGAATGACAGTATTGTGAACCAGTGCAATCAGCTTGACCTGTTATCAGCATCTCTGAGGGAAGCAACCGGAGCATATCAGAACTGGCTGGATAAACAGAACGCTTCTGAATCCGGTGATATGTTTGATGATGCAATGGGAGCATTACAGCATATCGAGGATACTACACAGAATACAGATTCTGAATATTACGGCAGGACGGGAAGGGAAGATTATAAGGCAGCAGTTGATTTTATCGTACCGGATACGATAGATCATGACGATGAAGCAGCAGTTTCTTCTTATATAGACAGCATTGAGCATTACTTCAACCATGATTCGGAAGGTAACAGAACGGGACTTGATGTAGCAGAGTTCTGTGCAAAAGCAACTAAAGCAGGTCTTATGGAACTGGATGAAGCAAGTGGAGAGTACAAGATCGCAGGACAGAGAACCATGCAGGATTTCGTTGATGGACTGAATCTGTCAATGCCGATGGTTCAGGCAATGTTTGGAGAGATGGAAGAGTTTGGAGGACAGTTTGACTGGGCTGACGAATCCATAAAAACGCTTGGTGATCTTGGCATGGCAGCAGGAGAAGCCAAGTCCAGAATCGAGGAAATGTCTGGTGATACCGGTATGAACATCCAGATCGATGTTTCTGATATTGAGAATACAGAAGATAAAATAACCACTCTGGATAATACAATACAGCAGATGCAGGATTATAAAGGCACGGTTGAAGTTGATTCTTCGCAGGTGGATGATGCGAATGCAGTCATTCAATATTGTGTGACACAGAAACAGATGTTGGAACAACCGGCAGTTATGTCTGTGGATGCATCACAAGTGGATGGCGAGATCGGGAATGCATTATCTCTGTTACAGCAGTTTCAACAGGCTCAGAATAATGTAGAGCTTCAGGCAGCAGTCGGGGCAGATACCTCAGAAGCACAAGGTCAGGTTGACAGTCTTGTCAGTGAGATTCAGGGATTGAGTCCAGAGATACAGGCAAAGCTGAACATTGACACGACTTCAGCAGATACCATCACGGCATCCTTACAGGGACTGACACCGGAGATCATGGTACAGGCAGGAGTTGATTCTTCTTTAGTGGATGCATGGGCTTCTGAAGAAAAGAAATCTGAGGGTAAAGTCAACTGGACAAATGAGACAGGTGCGGTCGATGCGTGGGCTGCACAGATGCATACATCCAATGGACAGGTAACATGGACGAATGATGTAAGTCAGGTAAAGACAAGCTTTACAGCAACCGGAACTGTTCATTGGACGAACACTACACCACCTTCAGGAGGAACACATAGAGTTAATGGTACAGCCCATGCAGCAGGTACGGCACATTATAATCATCTGGTAGGACATGCTTATGCAGAAGGTAATTGGGGAACGAAGACAGGAGGAACCACGCTTGTTGGAGAGCTTGGAAGAGAGCTTGTCGTTGATCCGGGTTCCGGTACATGGCACACGGTAGGTGATAATGGTGCAGAGTTTACGGATATCCCGGCAGGAAGTATTGTCTTCAATCATAAGCAGACAGAAGCATTGCTTGAACGTGGATTTGTTGCAGGAAGAGGAACTGCAAGAGCAAATGGAACGGCTATGGTGCGAGGTGGGATCTCTGTAAAACAGGCGAATATCGCATCTGGAAAGACTACATACAGTGGAAAACCTTCCAAAACAAAGTCTTCCACTGGAAAATCATCATCAGGCAACTCCGGTAACTCTAAATCCTCTTCTTCATCCAAAGATTCTGAACAAGATGTTGATTATATCGAGATTAAATTCAAACGTCTTGAACGTGTAATTTCCAATTTCGGCAAGATTGCAAGTGATACATTCAGATCTTTGGGAAACAGATTAGATCATCTTACTAAAGTTGCAGGAAATAAGAAATACGACAGTGAGCTTGAACTCCTTAAATCTGAAAAAAATACTGCAACTAAAGCTGTCAGTTATTATCTGAAAAAGGCTAATGGAGTAAAACTTGATGCAGCTACTAAGAAGAAAATCCGTGAAGGTGCTATTGACTATAGGACTTACAGTTCCAAGAATGATGAAAAGTATAAGAACATCAAAAAATATCAGACCTTCTATGAAAAATCTCTTGATGCTCGTGATAAACAGCTTGAAATAGAGGAGAACATTGCAAAATTATTCTCTGATCGTTTCGATATTATTTCTACAGATTTCGATAATGATAAAGCTATCATTGAACATAGAACTAATACAGCAAATAACAATATCGATTATCTTGAAGAAAAAGGTTATCTTGGAAGTAAAGCTAATTATTCTGCTATTGCAAGTGCTACACAGGATGAAATCAATAAAAGCACTGCTAAGATTGAGGCTTTAAAGGCTGAACGTGCATATGCTTTAAGCAATCCCTATAGTGGTATTGTCAAAGATTCCGAACAGGATAAAGAATTCCAGAAAGCCATTCAAGAAGAAATCGAGAACCGTCAGGAACTGAATACGCAGCTTGCGGAAGCAAACAATAATATGCGTCAGGTTGACTGGGATCGTTTTGATTATATCCAGGAACGAATCAGTGATATTTCTAGTGAAGCTGATTTCATGATTGACCTTATGGCACAACGTAAGGATGAGTTATATCAGGACAGAGGACATACAGATAAAGTTGAAAATGCTAATATAGCAGGTAAGTTCACTGATAAAGGTGTGGCTGTTATGGGACTGCATGGTCAGAACTATAATACATACATGGCTCAGGCAAATCAGTACGCTGAAGAGATTAAGAAACTGAATGCAGAAATAGCAAAAGATCCGAATAATACCAAACTTATTGACCGTAGAAAAGAACTTCTTGAAGCTCAGAGAGATAACATCAAATCTGCGGAAGATGAGAAACAGGCAATGGCTGATCTTATTGAGGATGGTATCAACAGACAGATTGATGCTCTTGGTACTCTGATCGATGAGTATGAGGATTCTATAGATTCTGCAAAAGATTTATATGATTATCAGAAAAAGGTCAAAGACCAGACTGAAGAAATCTCAAAGATTCAGAAACAGCTAAATGCTTACTCCGGTGATGATTCTGAAGAGTCAAAGGCTAACATCCAGAAGCTCAAAGAAGATCTGAAGGATGCACAGGAAGATTTGCAGGATACTCAGTATGATAGATATATTTCTGAGCAGAAGAAACTCCTGAGTGATCTTTCTGATAAGTATAAAGAAACTCTGAATGCCAGACTGGATAATATTGATGCTCTTGTAGCAGATATGATTACCAAGTCAAATGAGAATAAGGAAAGCATTAATCAGACCTTACAGACGGAAGCTGATAAAGTTGGATATACAATTTCTGATGAGATGAGTAAAATCTGGGGCTATGCCGGAGATATTCTTGGAACCACTGACGACAAAGGTATTATGGGCAAGATAACAGGTGTAAAAACTGTTCTTGATGCTATTAATGCCAAAGTCCAGTCAATGCAAACAAATAGTGACAAGCAGTCTACTCAGGTAAATGAAGGTGCTAAGACAGATACCGCTCTTCCTGAAAAGAAGGAAGCTCCTGCACAAAATAATAACAAACAGCCTGCTAAGAATCAGCCAGCAAAGAAAAACACTGGAAGTAAACATGGTAACGGTAAAGTCGAAGTTGGTGATCATGTTACTTTTGCAAACGGAAGTTACACAGCGGATTCTTCTGGTGGCGGTGCATCAGGTACAAGTAATCGTGGTAAAAAGGTATATGTTACCAAGATTCAGAAAGGTGCTAAGAAACCATATCATATCTCTACAGGTAAAAAGTTTGGTTCTGGTGACTTAGGCTGGGTTTCTAAATCTCAGCTGAAAGGTTATAAGACTGGTGGTCTAGTTGATTATACCGGACTTGCTCAGTTGGATGGAACACCAAGTAAACCGGAACTTGTGCTGAATTCTGTGGATACTGAAAACTTCCTGAAGCTGAGAGATGCACTGAGGGATGGATTTGATTTCACACCGAATATGAATACTCCGATGTTTGCGAATACTGCTTTTGATGGTATTGCTAGTCAGATAAAGAATCTTCAGGCGGCAGCAGTTAAACAGAATGTTCAGGTAACTACAAACTATGAGTTCAATATTCCAATTGACCATGTGGAGAACTACGAAGATTTTATGAATCAGCTGAAGAAAGATGATAAATTCGAAAAGATGATACAGTCTATGACAACGGATCGTCTGGCAGGTGGAAGCAAGCTTGCGAAGAATAAATTTAATTGGTGATGTTACAGGGGTGTCTGTTTTGGACATCCCTTTTTATATAGATTTGGAGGAAAAGGAATGCAGATACGAAATAAGAGAATATCAAATGACAGCAGGAATGACATTGTACAGCAGTTGCAAGAAGAAAATGCTGCACTGAAGAAAGAAAATCAGAGACTGATGCAGGAACGGGAGGCTGACAAAGAGATTGTGAGGATATCCCGGAAAACGATTCAGGATTATCAGGAACTGCTGAAAGAAGCCCGGAAGTTAAAGAAAGACCTTGGTAACAGGATTCAGGAAGCTACACGGATGCAGCAGGAACATAAGAAGAAATTTGATGAGCTGATCCAGACAATGACAGAAGGCATCTGAGACAACCGATAAAAACTGAATATGATACATCATGAGGGAGTGCTGTGTATGGCACTCCTATTTTAATGAAAAATAAGGAAGATAAGGAGATTTTCATATGAGCAGAAAGAGAATGAAAAAGACTACAAGAAGAGAAGAATACAGAGAAAAATTCAATGAGCAGATGCAGGTGTTCAACTACATCATGCAGGACGGTGAGCAGATTGTTCAGTGCAAAGCACCATACCCGGAGTATTGGTTCATCTCAAACAAGGGTTATCTGTTTTCGGTATATGCAGGTAAACTCAGAATATTGAAAGCGAACCATAGATATATAGGAACGATGAATAAGAATGGAGTCAGAACCGGTCAGGATTGGTATTACGAGCATGCCATTGAGGGAGAATATAACAAGCATATTCCAATGCATAAGATCATGAGTGAACATTTTGGAAAGAATGAATTTGGCTCTGAAGAAACTGAAGTGCATCATATCAGAAAGAACCTACGATACAAGCCGAATGATGGAAATGTGTGCAACCGGGCTGAGAATTTACAGCTGTTGCCAAAAGAAATCCATAAGGAATTGACACGGTATGCAAGTAAGACGAATGCGGAGCTGGATAAAGAACTGAAACAGAAGGTCAAAGAAGCAGACTGTCCGATGTATGCATATACACCAGAAATGCTTGAAGCCGTTATTAAGTGGAACATACAGAACTGTATTGCAAATGGATTGCAGCCGGTGATCTACATGACCTCGATAACAGATGATGCAGCTGAGATCGAAGCAGAAGCACATCCATTGAAGATTGAGAAATAATGAACTTGTAGTTGCCAGAAATGTTATGTTAGTACTCTGAGGGGAAGAAATTTCTTCTCCAAGGATTTTTAGATAGATTGAAATGTATAAAAGATGTAGGAAGGATGCCTTGGAATGGGGTATCCTTCTTCTGCAAAATTGGAATAACAGGAATAAGTGAAGAAAAATGATAAGAGAATTACAAATGAAGTCCGGGGGACAAAAGAATTTAAAGCAGAGGAAATCTTGAAATATCTGGAAGATAATGGTAAAGTAGTGCTGTCAGATATACAGGATGCAATTGAAATGAAAGAAAGACAAGAATTTCTAGACAAGCATCCTTATAAAGTCACGCTTGGTAAGGATGGATATTGGAGAACATATTTTCCAGACGATACGCAAAAAGGCGGTAGGAAGTTAGTTAAAAAGAAAGATAAGAAGAATATTGAAAATGCAATCGTATCTTTCTATAGGCTAAAGGTAGAGAATCCTACAATAAAACAAGTATTCACCGAGTGGAATGACCGGAGATTTAAGCTGAATAAGATAGCAGCTTCAACTCATGAAAGAGATGGTCAGGTATTTAGGCGGCATTACAAAGAAATGGGTAAGAGAAGAATTCGAGATGTCGGATCAGATGAATTTGCAGATTTTCTCGAAGAGCAAATTGCGGAATGTAATCTTACAGCAAAGGCATTCTCAAACCTAAAGTCTGTTACACGAGGAATGTTGAAGCGTGCGAAAAAAAGAAAACTGATTGATTGGAGTCCTGAAGAAATGATTCAGGATCTTGATACGTCTGGTTCATCCTTCAGGAAGGTTATTAAAGAACCAGATGAAGTTGTTTTCAATGAAGATGAATTGCCGGTATATGTTGCATACTTGGAAGAAGATTTGGATTTGAAGAATCTTGGAATCCTGTTAATGTTCTTTACAGGTGTCAGAGTAGGCGAATTAGTAACGTTGAAGTTTTCTGATATTGAGGATAATACTATTAAAATCAGGAGAACTGAGACAAGAGTACGTGTAAAAGCAGGAAAGTACAAATATCTTGTGAAAGAATTTCCAAAATCTAGTGCAGGTGTCAGAACAGTTATACTTCCAGAAACCTATAGTTGGATCATACCGAGATTAAAAGCATGTAGTCCATCAGAGGAATACGTGTTTACGGCAGAAGATGGTACGAGAATGACAACAAATGTGATAAGACGGAGGATGGAGAAAACTTGCAAAGCCGCAAAGCTCAAGCCGAAGTCACCACATAAAGCTAGGAAAACATATGGAAGTATCTTGTTGGATAACAACATTGATAATCGTATGGTCACTGAGTTGATGGGACATACGGATATTGGATGTACAGAGGGATACTATCACAAGAATAGACGTTCAATTCAACGCAAATCGGAGATTCTGAACAAGATTCCTGAGTTTAAAGCAATTTAATGATGAATATTTAGTGCATAAATATTAGAAAAGTAATTTGAAAATAATTACACAAAAATGAAAGTAATCAAAGTCAAAAATTAAAAAAAGGCTCTATTTTTATAGCTTTTTGTCGAAATTGGGTACTCAAAAGTAGTCAAGTGTAAAATGGCGAAAAGTGATATTTATACAGGGAAAAGGACGATTTTCTCAGAGGGTTCGATTCCCGTCAGCAGCTTTATTTTTTTGCAAAAATGAAAGTTGGCATATATTCCTTGCAGATATGGGAATTGGTGCCGACTTTTTTTACATTTTCACGGTTGCACGATGTTAGGTGACAGGGTATACTGTTACAGAAGTAAATGCTTTGATTTACACAAACAGAAAACAGTAGAAAAGGGATATTATATGAGAAAAATCATACTTGCTTCTGCTTCACCAAGACGCAGAGAGCTTCTGGCGGCAGCCGGTGTTATTTTTCAGGTATGCGCAGCTGACGGAGAGGAAAAGATTACTTCGGATAAACCAGAAGAAATCGTTCGAGAGTTGTCGGAACAGAAAGCAACTGCAGTTGCACTGAATTTTGATATGGAAGAGGGGACGGTTGTGATCGGAGCAGACACAATTGTTTCTTATAATAATGAAATCCTCGGAAAACCGGTCGATGAGTCCGATGCATTTAAGACACTTAAAATGCTTCAGGGAAATATACATCAGGTATATACAGGGGTAACAGTTTTGATAAAGAAAAATGGAAAATGGGAGGATATCTCATTTTCTGAGAGTACAGATGTTTCTTTCTACCCGGTCTCCGATGAGGAAATCAGAACTTATATTGCGAGTGGTGAACCAATGGACAAAGCCGGAAGCTATGGTATTCAGGGCGGATTTGGCATTTATGTGAAAGAAATCCGGGGAGAGTATACGAACGTAGTGGGATTGCCGGTTGGCAGACTTTTTTATGAAATGAAGAAACATGGGATTGAATTAAGAGGATAAACAAATGATAAAGGCTTGTATTTTTGATCTGGATGGTACTTTGGCAAATACACTGGAGTCAATGGCTTATGTGGCAAATGAGATTTTAAAGAGTATGAATCTCAAACCACAGCCGGTGGAAAACTTTAAATATTACAGTGGGGAAGGGGCGGATATGCTCATTCGCCGCTGTCTGAAAGATGCCGGTGATCCGGAACTGACACATTATGAAGAAGTTCGCAGGATTTACAGAAAAAAATTTGATGAAGATCCATTATACAAAGTTGTACCATATGAAGGCATTAAAGAAATGCTGAAGGAGCTGAAAAAACGTGGAATGAGGCTGGCAGTCTGCTCGAACAAACCACATGTGGCAGCTGTGAAAGTAATAGAGAAGATGTTTGATGGGTATTTTGACCTTGTGATCGGACAGAGTGATTCAATACGAAGAAAACCAGCTCCGGATGGTCCTTTGAAAGCGGCGTCAGAATTTGGCGTATCTCCATCAGAGTGTATGTATGTAGGTGACACCAAAACAGATATGGAAACAGGAACTGCTGCAAAAATGCATACGGTAGGAGTACTCTGGGGATTTCGTGACCGTGAGGAACTGGAGAGTAATGGTGCGGAAAAAGTAGCTGAGAAACCACAGGATTTATTATATATATGCGAGGAATGGAAAAATGATTAAACTTGTTGCAAGTGATCTGGACGGAACTTTACTTTTTAAGGGGGCGCAGAGCCTTCCGGAAGAAATTTTCCCACTGATCAGACAGTTAAAAAAAATGGGAATACTGTTTGTGGCTGCAAGTGGACGTCAGTATGCAAATATGAAAAAAATGTTCCGGCCAGTAGTGGATGATATGGCGTTTATCAGCGAAAATGGCGCTCTTGCTGTGTATAATGAAAAAGTTCTTTATCAGGACAGTTTTGAACAGGAGCTGGTCCGTGAAATCGCAGAAAGTATTTATGACAAAGAAGGATCAGAATTTACCTGTTCCACGAAAGATTTTTACTATATCAGACCGAAAACAGAACATTTCAGAGATCTGATGATCAATGTCGTTGGAAATGTCTGCAAAGAAATCAATAGCTTTGAAGAAATCACGGAACCGTGTATGAAACTGGCAGTATATGAAAGAGGCGGACTGCAGGACGATACGATTCATTACTGGAATGAACGCTTTGGGGACAAATGTACAGTTGTGACTTCCGGAACAGCATGGGTGGATTTTATTCCTTTTGATACCAATAAGGCAAAAGGCGTTGAAAAATATCAGGAGATTCTGGGAATCAGACCGGAAGAATGTATCGTGTTTGGTGATGAATACAATGATATTGCCATGCTGAAATCTGTTCCGTACAGTTTCGCAATGGCACATGCCAAAGATGGGGTAAAACAGGCAGCGGCATATGAAACGGAGAGAGTTGAGACAATACTAAAAAAGCTGATTATGGCGAAAGGAAACATTGAGGAGGTATTGAAATAATGTATACAGAAGAGAGTATTGAGGTCTTTTTGAAAGAACAAGGCAGACTTTATGATGAACCGGTAGCTGAGACTGTGGAAGAAGCGGAGGAATTTCTGGAAGACTGCATGGCTGTTGAAGTAAAAAATATCAAAGAAGTCAGAAAGTATCTGGATGAAGCAGGAGCAGATGTCAGTGGAATGTCTGATGAGGAACTGGAAGAAGCATGTGAAGTTTTTACACTTCCATCCGGTGGCTATCTGATCGTGGAAGGATAAGAAAATTCATAAAAAAGACGTATATCCCTGGTCGATAAGTAATACGACCGGGGATATTTTTGTGTAGAGGAACAATGTGGTAATGTAACAGTTCTGTAAAATACAAATTACATTCGATAAAAAACCTGTGTTATAATTTTTTACAGGAGACGGGGTATAGATACCGACAAAGAATTAAAGAAAAGTTAAAGTCGAATTCTATAAGAAATAAATCAGGACAGAACAAATCTAAAAGGAGGATGAATCATGCGTAAAGAGAGAATTCTTGCAGTCATTATGTCGGTGCTTCTGGCATTGTCGATGATTCCTGCAACAGTGTTTGCAGCAGAAATTCCAGCACTGGATGGTAAATTGAAGATTCAGGGAACTGCAGCAGAAGGCAGAACATTGAGTGCGGAATTTAAAGAAGTAAAGCCAGAGGGAGTGACGGAGGAGGATGTTGCCTATCTCTGGGAGAGAAAAACAGTTGAGGATGAGGAAACAGAGAAAGCAGGGGAGAAGCCTGAACTGAAAGAACTCGGAAAAGACAAGATTTATACAGTAACACAGGATGATATTGGTTCCAAAATTGTTCTGACGGTCACCGGCAAAGAAGAAAATGGTTATACCGGAAGTCTGAAAGTTGTATCAGATACAGTAATAGATGCGCAGACTGCTGCTGACCAGGAGGCAAAAGCAGCAGAAGAAAAGGCTGCCGCTGCAGATACTGCTGAACAGCAGGCTGCACAAGAAACAGAAAATGAACAGTCTCAGAATACAGATGCTTCTGCTGATACAGAAGAAACAACACAGACTGGTGTGTCCGAGGATACAGACACAACCTATCAGGAGGATTCTACACAGGCAGGAACTGAGAATATAGAAGGCATTCCCGCTGCTACAACAGATGAAGAGAAGCAGCAGAGTGAAAGTGCAGGTTCTGAATCTGTGGATGGTATTCCGGAAGCAACAGAAGACGGCACATATGGACAGACAAATGATGCAGCAGATACTGCGGACTCTCAGGAAAACAACGATACGGGAAAAACGGAAACTCCAACAGCAGATGCAAGTATCGTCATTGGAGACGGAAATTCTGAAGTTGTAGATTTTGGAACTGTGATTTCCGGTCAGGAAGACAGTATACAGGCACAGTATGTAACGGTAACGAATACCGGAAATACTACGTTGAATTTTACAGATATCAGTCCGGAACATTTTATGGTTCAGGATATTTCAGATCCAATGGAACAGAATAGCAGTCAGCAGCTGTGGATCGTACCGCGTGCCGGGATAGCAGCAGGAGAGTATGATGATACGATCACATATACCAGTGAAGAAGGTGTAGAAGTTTCGTTTGAAGCAAAGATGACAGTTGAGGCAGCAAAGGATGATGCACAGAACGGCAACGGACAGGATGATCAGAAAACAGATACAGGAAATACATCAGATCCGACAGCAGATGATCAGAATAAAGGTGATGAAACTCCGGCGGACAGTACAACAGATCCTTCGAATGATGCGAACACTTCAGATGGCGGAAATAATGGAAGTACCACAACAGAAGTTACACTGGCAGTAGATGATACTGTTGCAGAGTCCGGGTTGACATTTAAATCTACAGAAAGCCAGCAGATCACTGTAAAAAATAATTCCGCACAGGCAGTGACAGTAGCTGCTTCTTCAACAGGTGTGGCGCCTGCAGTGACAATAGATCCTTCCGAACAGAAGATTCCGGCTGGTGAAAGTGCGACATTTACAGTTACACCGGCAGAAAATCTGGCAACAGATACGCCTTATCCGGATAATATTCTGTTTGCAGATAAAAATAACAGCGATAATAAGATCATAGTTCCTGTGAATGTTACGATACCTGCTAGCAATGTTACACGCGATCCTAAAGATGGTCCTGACTTTGGAACATTGGTAGATGGATATACAGAACTTCCGGCGCCTCAGACGATCACACTGACAAATGAAGGAAATGCAGATGCTGTTCTGTCTGATGCAGTCAGCAGTACAGGCGCAGCCCAGGGACAGTATTTTGATATTACCTGGCAGGCACAGACTGTTAAGAGCGGAGATAAGGCTATATTTACAATTCAGCCAAAGATCAATCTTACAGCGAATGCGACTCCTTATACAGAAACATTTACGATTACAGATACTACAAATGGAAAGAGCATTCCGATCACTGCGACAGTTACAGTAAATTCTCCAGATCCTTCTCTGGATGTTTCAGGACAGTTAATCGATTTTGCAGCTGCAAAGAAGGGCTATAGTGAGATTGCTCCACAGCAGTTCACGGTCACGAACAATGGAAATGTGACAGTAACACTGGAACAGCCGGTACTGACAAACTTTACAGTTTCCGTTGATCCTGCACAGCTTACACTGGCACCGGGAGCAACTGCTGTTTATACAGTGCAGCCTAAGACAGGACTGGATGTGGGTGCTTATTCAGAGAACCTTAAGATTTCTTCTTCTTTAAATAAATCTATTACAGTGAATTTACAGGTTGTGAAGGGAAATGCAGTTCTTACGAAGATTCAGCAGCCGGCAGCAGTTACCGGACTTGCAAATGGGACGAAGAAAGATGCATCCTCGCTGAAACTTCCATCTACTGTAGTGGTTGAAACAACAGAAGGAAGTATGAAAGCAGCAGTTTCATGGAATGTGAAAGAAGCTTCTTATAAGCAGTCCAGTACAGATGCTCAGAAATTCACCGTATCCGGTACCGTGACGTTACCTTCCGGAGTGGATAATGATAATAAGATCAGTCTTGCTACTTCTGTGGAAGTCAGCGTAAATGCATACAGTGCAAAAGTTGCATCTGCAGAGAATAATAAGATTACAGGCATTGATGTAAATGGAGTTTATACTACACAGACAAAGATTTCCTTTACAGCAGTTGGTGCTGGAATGGATAATAATTCTCCGAAAAAAGGAGACACCCGTTATGTTCCGCAGAGCTGGACAGTCATTAATACAAATGTCTGGAACGCCGCACCATATACTGCGTCTTTTGGACTGGCACAGAGTGGGGATTATACGCTGAAAGTTGCTTTTGCACAGCAGCAGTATGATGGAAGCTGCTGGAAAGCAACAGGAACAATGGATACCAGACAGGTATCTTTCAGCATCGCAAAAGCCAAAGTGACTGCTCCTGGAACAAATCTTACACCTGCAGCGAACAGAAAGAGTTCCGTAAAAACAGGTGATAATACACCAATCCTTCCATTTGTATGTATCCTGATCATTGCGGCAGGTGCGATTGGCGGAGTGGTATTTTACAAAAAGAAAAACAAAAAATAAAAAAGAAATGAAAAACCCTTAAATGAAAAACTAACTTCCACCTTTAGTCTATTTTGTTCTACATTAGGAAC
>OLOZ01000066.1_pt1 | contig 117205 bp, 100 predicted proteins | sample 1673021 | NCBI WGS metagenome assembly OLOZ01 (sample SAMEA3136747, study PRJEB25190) | human gut metagenome | biome: human gut; feature: human-associated habitat; material: faeces | place: Austria | collected 2013 | reverse complement strand
CGGAAAGAAGCTGCGCCGCGGGGGAGGCGACCTAAATGGCTTTCTCATATCGTCTCGTTCGCGTGCCCCGGACGGCGGAGACTCCGCCGGTGTGCCCCTCCGGCCTCTTCGGCTGCGGAATCCGCCGGCGCCGGCGGCCGGTGTCCCGCTGCGGCTCCCGGATCCGGACGCCTTTCCAAATGAAGCAATAAATCCCATTTGGCACGGGCCCAAGACGGTCCAGATGGGATTTTCTGCTCCATTTGGGATTCGAACCTGTGCTGAGGGCACGCATGTTCTCGGAAGATTCTTCGACACTCTGCTTTCGATAAAACCATTATTTGTCGATTATGCATCAATTGTACGTTTCTCTACATATGTGGTCTACTTATCCATTGTTGAAGAAAAGCTCGAGAGGTATTCTTTCGCAGTGAATTTAATGGGCACGTGTCGCTTCAACGGCGGCAACGCAGCGGAGAAAAAGGTGCATCATGGCCTCTTCCAAGAAGAATTACTTCAAGCCGACGGTTGCCGCGGTGATAACGGCCGGATTTGCACTTTCCCCCATGCTTTCCACCGCTGCAATGGCGCAGACCAATAACGACTTGGTGCTTGCCGGCTGCTACGAGGAGTGCCAAGGTGGCACCATGTCGCTTTCTGCCTGCAAAAAGAATCTCGATGATGCCAAGGCCAAGCTCGATGAAGCGAAAGCGAATTATCAAGCCAAGCGTGATGCGACCGGCAATGCCTCGACCGATCTTGAGGTTGCACAAGCGGCGGAGAAGGAGGCTGCGGCGAATCTCGAGGCTGCCCAAGCTGCCTATGACGAGGCTGCGGCTGCCAACGAGGCCGCTCAGCAGCATCTCAAGGATGTCGAGGGGGAGTGGACCGAGAAGAGCGATGAGGTCGAGGAGGCCGACCGCGCGGTCGTGAAGAAGACCGCCGAGCTCGAAGCTGCTAAAGCCGAGCACGCCAAAGCGATGCTCGAGGTGCAGCGCCTCCAGGCTCTCGCCGGTCTTTCGAGCGATTCTGTTGACAGTCTTAAGGCGGCGGCCGGTCTTGCTCGGAAGAATTACGAAGCTGCTCAGAAACTCTGGGAGACGGCGAGCGCTCAAAGTAAAAGGGCGCAGGACAAGTTTGACGATGCGCGAACCAAGCACGATGCCGCGGTAAGCGCGCTCGAGACTGCCAAGAAGAATCTCGAAAACGCCGAGAACTGGTATAACAACATGGTCGATCGTCAAAAGGACGCGCAGGCCAAGTACGACAAGGCCAAGAAGGCCCTGGACGATGCCAATGCGCGTCGCGACGAGATCAATCAGGGACACGCCGACCTTGAGAAGAAGGTCGACGAGGCGAATGCGGCGCTCGACGCGGCAAAGGCTGATGTTGCCTCGGCGCAGGCCGCGCTCGACGCCGCGACGAGTTCGTATAACGATGCGGTGGCAAATCAACAGGCAAAACAGCAGGCAGCCGATGATGCCCGTGCGCTTTATGAAGAAGCCTCAAAGGCAGCGGGCGATGCGTCGCAGGTCCAGGCGCTGCGTGCCCGCAAGAGCGAGCTCGAGGGTAAGGTTGCAGACGAGAAGCAGCGGGTCGAAAACGATCAGGCGGCGCTCGATGGCGCTACCGCGGCGCTCGATACGGCGCAGACGGCTCAAAAGACCGCCGAGGACAATCTGGTCGCCCCGACGCAGGCGGTGGAGGATGCCCAGGCCGCTCTTGACGCAAGGCAAAAGGAGAAGTCGAAGATCGATTCCAAGGTGAGCGCCTCCCAGACCGTATATAACGCCGCAAAGTCCTATTACGATGGCATCAAGGACAAGAAATGGATTCTTCAGTCGGTGAAAAACGAGGCCAAGAAGGCGCTTGACTCTGCCGAAGCCAACCTGAGCGGCCTGAAGGCGAAGCAGGATGCCAAGGCAGAGGAGGTCGCCGCCGCCCAGGCTGCACTCGACAGCGCAAACGCCGCGAAGGCGCCGCTTGATGAGGCTCTGGCTCAGGCAAAGCAAAGTGTTGCCGATGCTCAGGCGGCAAAGCAGGCGGCAAGCGACGATCTTGATGCAGCGAAGGCTGCCCTCGATACCGATCGGGCTGAGCTCGACAATGTGAGCACTCAGCTGGACGCCATCGACCATCTGGATGAGTACAAGCAAAAGCTTGACGATGCCGAGAAGGCTCTTGAACAGGCAAAGCAGGCGACTAAGCAGGCAGAGGCGAAAAAGAACGAGGCCCAGCAGGCTCTCGATCAGAAAACGGCTGCCCAACAGAAAGCACAAACTGCCGTCGATGCTGCTAAATCCGCCGTTGCCTCCTACGATGCGGAGCACGCTGCCGAGCTCAAGAAACTCAATGAGCAAATTGACGGCAAGACCGTGCTTGGCGTGAAGATTCCAGGCGAGCTTACTCGAAAGTACGAAGAGGCGAAGGCGGAGCTCGATATCGTGAATGCGCAGCTTGCGGTGGCTGCCAAGAACCTGGATGCCGCCCGTGTGCTCATGGTGGGCGCCGAGGTTGCCGAGAAGGCAACGAAGCTCGCCATGGACGCAGCGGGTGTTCAGCTGCAAGTCGCAAAGGACGCCGAGGCTGCCGCCTATACCGTTATGGAGGCTGCGCGCAAGGTGGCGGAGTCCGCCTCTAAACTTGCCGAGAACGCCGAGCAGGCGGCCCAGCGGGCAGCGCAAAAGCTCGAGGAGGCTCGTGCGGCGCAGGCGGCTGCAAAGCAGAAGGTCGACCAGTCCCGTACCGACCTGGATGCGGCGAAGCAGCACGCCGAGCGCGCAAACAAGGAGCTGGCCGAGCTGAGCGCACAGGTTGCCCAGGCCGAGGTGAACGCCATCAAGGCTAAGATCGGCTTGCAGATGAAGGAGAAACTGCTTGCCTCCGCCAAGGCGGCGTTTGATGCCGCCCATGCGAACGCGTTGGCGAAACAGACTGCATACGACAGCGCCGTGTCCGCGGAACAGCAGGCTAAAGATGAGCTCGATGCTGCGCAGGCAAACTACGACGCTGCGCTCGAGTGCTACAACAAGTGTTCGCAGGCTGCAGGTTCTGGTGCCGCCGCGGGCTCGGGCTCTGCATCCGGCACCTCTTCGACGGAGGCTCCGACTGAGGGCAAGGGCGGCGCATCTGCTACGTCCCAGCAGGCTTCGAGCGGCGCTGCTGTCACCTCGCACGCCGTAATCGCTACGCTGCCGCAGACGGGCGATGCGACTCTTGAGGGCATCGTCGTCATTGCCGGCGCCGGCGCTGCTGCCATCGCTGCGGGTGAGGCTGCTCGTCGCCGTCATGCGGCGAAGTAGCCGCGGGTTTTCGCATCCATAACCTTCGATTTGGAGGGCGCGTCGAATCAATGCGGTTTGACGCGCCCTTTTCTCGGTGAACGCACAACATATAGGTCAAGTGCTTTTTTAACGCCGTTCATCGCGGGACTCGTGAGGTTTTGAAAGATTTCTAAAAGGAATATGTCCAATATGCTTGAGGGCCAAACTGCAGGTCACGTGTTGGCGGCGCGGGGAATAAATCGGCCCGTGGAAGCAATGTAAATGTTTACGGTATCTTTCTTACGCCGTTGACCTGCTAAAACACAATATATAGTGTTGACCATAAATAAGAAAACATTATATAGGGTGAGTAACTTGTCGTATGATAGGTATCGACGCACCGTAAGATATGACTTCGCGCTTGCCAAGCACGCTACGACGCTTCCTTTGCCGCCCTATGGGCAAGGCCAGGATCTGTCCGCGCGCGAGCGTAAAGTCTTTCAACGAATAGAGAAGACGCAGGAAGGCGGGAGAGACCCGCGACGTTCGTGCGCCTTGTAGAAGAGGACGAGAGGTACGAGCTTCATGAAGATCATCAAGCGCAGCGGAGTGGAAGTTACGTTTGACATCGAGAAGATCAGCAACGCGATTCGAGCGGCGAACCGTGAGGTCAAGGAGGCCGATCGCTTGACCGAGCGCCAGGTTGTCTATGCCGCGCAAAACGTTGCCGATGCCTGCGAGAACGCCGGCCATACCGTTTCTGTTGAAGAGATTCAGGATATGGTCGAGGATGAGATCATGCGTCTCGACCGCTACGAGGTGGCTCGCCACTATATCATCTACCGCTATGTGCAGAGTCTCAAGCGCACCAAGAACACTACCGACGACAAGATTCTCTCGCTCATCGAGTGCAACAACGAAGAGGTCAAGCAGGAGAACTCCAACAAGAACCCCACCGTCAATTCCGTTCAGCGCGACTACATGGCTGGCGAGGTTTCCAAGGATCTGGCCCAGCGTGTCTTGCTGCCTGCCGATGTCGTGGCCGCTCATAACGAGGGCATCATCCACTTCCACGACTCGGATTACTTTGCTCAGCATATGCACAACTGCGACCTGGTGAACCTTGAGGACATGCTGCAGAACGGCACAGTTATCTCGGGTACGCTTATCGAGAAGCCGCATAGTTTCTCGACGGCGTGCAACATCGCCACGCAGATCATCGCTCAGGTTGCGTCGTCTCAGTATGGCGGACAGTCCATCTCGCTGACGCATCTGGCGCCTTTCGTCGAGGTGAGCCGCCAAAAGATCCGTCGTGAGGTGGCTCGCGAGCTCGAAGAGCTTGGCGTGAGCGCTCCCGAGGAGAAGGTGCATGAGGTCGTGGAGGAGCGTCTGCGCGACGAGATTCGTCGTGGCGTTCAGACCATCCAGTACCAGGTTGTAACCCTTATGACCACCAACGGCCAGGCCCCGTTTGTCACCGTGTTCATGTATCTTAACGAGGCTCGTTCCGAGTCCGAGAAGCATGACCTCGCCATGATTGTCGAGGAGACCTTACGCCAGCGTTATGAGGGCGTGAAGAACGAGGCGGGCGTATGGATCACCCCGGCGTTCCCCAAGCTCATCTACGTGCTCGAGGACGACAACGTGGCCGAGGACTCTCCGTTCTTCTACCTCACGCAGCTTGCGGCCAAGTGTACCGCCAAGCGTATGGTGCCCGATTACATCTCTGAGAAGAAGATGCGCGAGTACAAGCTATCTCTGGGCGAGACCGAGGGCAACGGCGACTGCTACACCTGCATGGGCTGCCGCAGCTTCTTGACTCCCGATCGCTCTGGCAACGGCTATGACAACGTGGCGAATGCCGGCAACTGGGAGCCGGGCAAGCCCAAGTACTACGGCCGCTTTAACCAAGGCGTTGTCACCATCAATCTCCCCGACGTGGCACTCTCGTCGCATCAGGACATGGACAAGTTCTGGGAGATCTTTGACGAGCGCTTGGAGCTGTGCCACAAGGCGCTCATGTGCCGCCACGATCGCCTGAAGGGCACGCTGTCCGACGCCGCTCCGATTTTGTGGCAGTACGGTGCCCTTGCACGTCTGAAGAAGGGCGAGACCATCGACAAGCTGCTGTATGGCGGGTATTCGACCATCTCGCTTGGCTATGCGGGCCTGTACGAATGCGTCAAGTACATGACCGGCCACAGCCATACAGAGTCGGAGGGTACGCCCTTTGCGATGCAGGTCATGCAGCACATGAACGACAAGTGCAACGAATGGAAGGCCGAGAGCAACATCGACTTTTCGCTTTACGGCACGCCGCTCGAGTCCACGACGTACAAGTTTGCCAAGTCGTTGCAGCGCCGCTTTGGCATCGTGCCCGGCGTGACCGACAAGGGCTACATCACCAACAGCTATCACGTGCACGTGTCCGAGCAGATTGACGCTTTTGACAAGCTCAAGTTCGAGAGCCAGTTCCAGCGCCTGAGCCCTGGTGGCGCCATCTCTTACGTCGAGGTTCCCAACATGCAGGATAACCTCAAGGCCGTTATCCGCGTGATGCAGTACATCTACGACAACATCATGTACGCCGAGCTCAACACCAAGAGCGACTATTGTCAGGTATGTGGCTACGATGGCGAGATCAAGATTGTGGAAGACGATGGCAAGCTGGTGTGGGAGTGCCCCCACTGCGGTAATCGCGACCAGGAAAAGATGAACGTGGCGCGTCGTACCTGCGGCTATATCGGTACGCAGTTTTGGAACCAGGGCCGCACCGAGGAGATTCGCGACCGCGTTTTGCACCTATAAAAGATTGCGCTGAGGTGCGGTCTTTCTGCCTGCAAGAATTGATGGGGCTGTTTTTGCGGCCCCATTCTTTCATCTGCGGGATGTTTGGTCGATGAACATAAGGCGGATGCCGTTTTTTAGGGGAGGCAGTGTGAATTACTCGGCTATCAAATACTTTGATATCGCTAATGGCGAGGGGGTTCGTACTACGCTGTTCGTCAGCGGGTGCCGCCGCGGCTGCAAGAATTGCTTTAATGCCGTGGCATGGGATTTTGCTGCCGGTGACCCGTTTACGCCTGGGGTTGCCGATCAAATCATCGCAAGCATCGATCATCCGTTTTGCGACGGCCTTACCCTGCTGGGCGGCGAGCCGATGGAGCCAGAAAACCAAATGGGCCTCGTGGACTTTGTCGAGCGTGTGCGTGCGGCATATCCTGCAGAATCGGGCAAGACCATCTGGTGCTATACGGGCGACACGCTCGATGCGCTCATGCCGGGCGGGGCGCATCACACCGACGTTACGGATCGTCTTCTTGCGTGCATTGATATCTTGGTTGACGGTCCTTTCGTGCAGGATTTGCATGACGTCTCGCTGCGCTTTCGTGGATCGTCCAATCAACGTATCATCGACATGAACGCGACGCGTGCCCGTGCCGCCTCCGAGGGCGTGAGCCTTGCAGATGCGGTTGAGTTCTGGCATGACGAAGCGGTGTACAGCACCCATACAATGAAGTAGGAAAGGCCCCCATGGTCGATTCGGAAAAGGTAAAAGAAGCGATTCGTCTGCTGCTCGAGGGAATCGGTGAAGACCCAACGCGCGAGGGTCTCGTAGAAACCCCCGATCGCGTGGCGCGCATGTGGGAGGAGCTTGCCGGCGGAATGGAGTCCGACGCCTCCGAGCATTTGAGTCGCACCTTTGCGGTGAATTCGAACGATCTGGTGATCGAGCGCGACATCACGTTTTACTCCATGTGCGAGCATCACATGCTTCCCTTTTATGGTCGTGTGGCCATTGGCTATATACCGCGCGGTCGCGTGGCGGGGCTGTCGAAGCTTGCGCGCACGGTCGAGGTCTATGCGCGTCGTTTACAACTGCAAGAGCAGCTTACCGCGCAGATTGCCGATGCGTTGATGGAGCATTTGGCTCCCGAGGGCGCGATCGTCCTTATCGAAGCGGAGCATATGTGTATGACCATGCGTGGCGTGCAGAAGCCCGGCACTACCACGGTGACGCTTGCGCGACGCGGTTGTTTTGAGAGCGATCCCGCCCTCGAGGAGCGTTTCTTCCGCATGCTGGAGCGCTAACGTTGCTTGCGAGTATGCCGCGTGTCGACGCAATTTGGGCAAACCCCTTATTTCAAGAAAACCTAGCTGCCATCGAAGCGGCGGAGACGCAGCGCGTCTACTGCAGGCACGGTTTGTCCCACCTGTTGGATGTGGCGCGTACGGCGTGGATTATCAACCTCGAAGGCGGCTTTGGCCTCGCGCGGGACGTTGTCTACGCTGCGGCGCTTTTACATGACATCGGTCGCGCGGCTGAATATTCCGAGGGCATTTCCCACGATGTGGCGGGCGTCGAGATAGCGCGCCGGATTTTGGGTACGGTAGTGGCTGAACAGAGATTCTCTTCCGCTGAGGCGGAGGCAATCGTCAAGGCGGTGCGAGGTCACCGTGCCGACGACGTCGATGCGGCATCGTGCGAGCTTTCCTCTCTGTCAAGTCGTTTGGCCTGCGTGATTGCCGAAGCCGACCATCGGTCACGTCCTTGCTTCGCGTGCTCCGCTTGTGCTACCTGCTATTGGACGGAAGAGAAGAAAAACATGGCGGTGCGTGTCTAGCCGATGCGAACCGCATTGGAGGAGTGATTCGCATGAGTAGCAAGAAATTGCCCGATAGCACAACGCCGATTGAAGGGGCAAAGCTTGCGCGCCGCGATGGCGCGAATGTTCCGGCGACGCGAACCTCGATTGTTCGTGCGGCCTCCGATCAGATTTCTCGTGCCGATCGCATCCTGATTGACGGTCTTGAGGTTTTTGCCAATCACGGCGTGTACCCCGAGGAAAATACCCTGGGGCAGAAATTTGTCGTTTCGCTGGTGCTCTACGCCGATCTGCATGCGGCGGGGGAGAGCGACGACCTGAATGCGTCAGTCGATTATGGCGCTGTCTGCCACGATGTGGACAGCTATATGCGAGGGCATACGTTCAAGCTCATCGAGGCGGCGGCAGAGGGCGTGGCACAGACCTTGCTCGCACGTTATCCGTTGCTCTTGGGTGTGCGTGTGAAGATCGAAAAGCCCTGGGCGCCTGTAGGCTTGCCGCTTGCCTCTTGCGGTGTGGAAATTGAGCGCTTGCGCTAACGAAGTTGAGGCATGTGTTTGAAACCCCTGTGCATCATTCGGTGTGCAGGGGTTTTGCCGTTCGACGTATGCCGATTATACCTTTGCACCTGCAGAGTTGGAGCAGGGCCGCAGCGGCGCGTATGTGATAATCACGGCAAGACCCGATTATGATATGGGGGTATTGCTACGTTTTGCACCAACTGCGGAGCGCAGCTGAACGAAGGTACCAAATTCTGCACAAGCTGTGGCGCTCCTGTCGCCGGCCCTGCTCCCGAGCCGGAGGCGCAGTCGTCTGCCGGCGTTGCGCCCGAATCCGCGCCGATGCCTGAGTCAGCATCAATTCCCGAACCCGCTTCGGATTCTGCGGCTGCTTTCCAAACCGTGCCGGAGCCAGTGTCAGAGACTGAGCCCATGTCGATCCCGGAGGCCGTATCCGGGTTTGATTCTGAACCCGAGCCTGTTGCGGCAACAGAACCCATGACGGTTCCCGAGCCCGTGTCCGGGCATGACCCCGAGCCCATACCGGAGCCGTCGTATGATTCTGCCGCCGACTCTCAGCCTGCAGCCGAGACGGTGCCCGATTTCCAACCTGCTCAGGCACCCGACTTCTCGTCTCAGGTCGTGACGCCCTCGCCTAAGAAGAACACAAAGCTACCCATTATCATCGCTGCTGCCGTTGTCGTTATCGCTCTTGTCGTTGGTGGGTTCTTCCTGCTGGGCAATGGCGGCTCTGGCAAGCTGGCTGAAGACGTCACCCCTCAGATTGAGGAGCTGCTGGAAGAGGAGTACGGAGAATCCTTCGAGGGCTTTGCTTCCAACGATTATGTCGAGGAGGCCAAGTATCGCGTCAAAGACGTCGAGGTGTCGGACATTACGGAAGAAAACGGCCACGTTACCGCGACTGCCGAGGCAACTATTCAGAATCGATTCTTTGTTTCGGAGGCGACGTTTGCGGTCAGCGCTCATATCGATAGCGACAACGACATTTCTTCCGTTCGCTTCGAGCTAGAAGATCAGACCACCACGCCGCGTTGCGGTGTTACGCGCGACGATGACAACGGTGGAGCTGCGCTTGACAGCAAGCTTTCGTCCGATAAGAAGAGCTGCTCTGTTGTGACCACCGGTTGCTGGGTTACCGGCGGTACCGAGGTTGCGAAGAGATATGTCTTTACGGGCGAGAAGTGGGAGCTTGATAGCTCGAACACAACGGGCGAGCAGAACAAGTGGGATATCGCCGGCAAGTACTATAGCGATGACGATTACATCGAGATTTCCAATTGGGACAATAACCGCCATACGGCGACGGTGAAGCTTTACATGGAGTGCGGTCTCAATCTCGATAACGGCTCGGAGGATTGCTCGGTTACCGCTACGCTTGATTCCGTTCAGATCATGGACGCCGGCGACGATTACTATTGGTTCCGATTCGAAGATTATGGTGCCAAGACCAGTACCGGCAGGCCCGTATTAATCCATTTTGACGTCTACTTCAATCCGACCGAAGAGGGGGAGCTTGCGCTCTTTGCAGACGCCGACGCTGTGAACGAGAACGTTTTAAGCGAGGACGGCTATGCGGCCGCTGAAACCGTGATGGAAGTCGAGGTGCCGGAGGAGGGCGCTTACTACGGCGTCTACACCGATCTTTCCGACTTCGAGAAGAATGAAGATGCGTTTGTCTACAACTACTTGAATTTCTATCGATAGGATATACTGAGTAAAACAGGTTACCTACCGCGGGGCGCTGCAGCAATTGAGCTCGGCGCCCCGCGTCATGTTTGCGGCTTCGAGCGGGGATTTCCTGAGGATGCGCGAAGCCTCTCGATTGCTGGGACAATAGGTGTCGAGCAAAGCGTGGAACCGGGCGTTATGGCTGGGCTCCATCAGGTGCACGAGCTCATGGGTGACGACCATCTCCAAGCAGAGGGGCGGGTAGGCGGCGAGCTGCGTATTGATGCGGATTGTCTTGCGCGCAGGCGTGCACGAGCCCCAACGCGACTTCATGGTCCGGAGACTCCATCGCTCGGCGTGTATGCCCATGGTTGCCTCGATGCGCCCTGCGATACGTGGCAGCGCCTTTTCTAACTTCAAGCGATAGAGCTGTTGGAGCGTAGCTGCGTTGGGAATGGCCTCAGCCGCGTCTACAAGTTCGCCCCAGAGGGGGAGGAGACCGTCGCAGGTTGGTTCGCCGTGCCGTGGTTGCGTGTGCGCTGCCTGCTCGGCGCGCACGACGTGCTGCACAATCCAGGACGCATGCCGGGTGAGAAAGTCATCGATTTGTTTGCTACTCGCTGCGTTTGGGACGCTGCAAAAGACGCTTGCGTCGGCACGGACATGCAGGTTGAAGTTCTTGACGCGCTTGCGCTCGACAAGAACGGGTACATCGCGCCCGGCGTGATGAACGCAATGCGAGCCAAGCTTCACGCCCTCTCCTTTCAGCCGGTTCATAAGCGGTTGTCATTCTAGCGTTTATGAGACGATGCGCCATCTTTGGCAACGATGCTTATAATAGGGCCTCGTGAACAAGCGCGCCCACGGGTGTCGCTGCGAGAGAGGACAATCCCCATGATCAACGTCGCCATCCTGTTCGGAGGCATCTCTACCGAGCACGATATCTCCCTTAAGTCTGCCGATAACGTTATCGCCGCGCTCGATTCCAAGCGCTTCTGCCCGGTGCTGATCGGCATCGATCGCAACGGTTCCTGGTTCCATTACACGGGCGATCTTGCCGATGTGGTGACAGGTGCCTGGGAGGAGCATGATTGCGCTCCCGTAGTGCTGATCCCTGGCAGCGTACCCGATGCCCGCGGCGGCTTTCTCGAGCTTGTCGACGGCGAGTTTCGCGAGCTCGAGGTCGATGTGGCTCTTCCTGTCCTGCATGGTCAGGGCGGCGAGGACGGCACCGTTCAGGGCGCGCTTGAGGTTTGCGGCGTCCCTTACGTGGGCTGTGGCGTGCTTGCGAGCGCTGTGTGCATGGATAAGGATGCGAGCCATCGCCTTGCTGCGGCGGCCGGCGTGCGCTCGCCGAAGTGCGAAGTGCTCTACCGCGGCGCTACTGTCGAGGACGCGGCTGCCGTAGTGGAGAAGTGCGGCGGATACCCCGTCTTCGTGAAGCCCGCTCGTGGCGGCAGCTCGATCGGCGTCTCCAAGGCGAACGATGCAGATGAGTATCGTGAAGCGCTCGACGCTGCTTTCGCGCTCGATGAGAAGGTTGCCGTTGAGGAGAATATCACCGGTGTCGAGGTCGGTTGTGCTGTCGTAGGTGATGCTGTCCATGGCGTACGCATGGGCGAGGTGGACGAGATCGTCGTTCATGGCGACGGCTTCTTCCGCATCCATCTGGAAAAGGACCCGGGTGCCAATACCGAGCTCCGCTGCCCGTCCGAGCTCCCCGCAGATGTGCTCGAGCGCGTACGTCAGGTGGGGCGTACGGTATATGAGGCTCTCAACTGCTCGGGTTTTGCACGTGTGGACTTGTTTGTCACGCCCGAGGGCGAGGTCGTGTTCAATGAGGTCAACTCTACGCCCGGCATGACGTATTACAGTCGCTTCCCGCAGATGATGCGCGTTGCCGGACATGAGCTGGGCGAAGTGCTGGCAGGTCTTATCGACACGAGGCTTGGGCTGTAGATAAGTCACCTTAGTGCAAGGCAAACGCTCAATCGCTAAAGAAGTGCGGGCGCGGGATGCAACTCAGTGCATTCCGCGCCCGCTTTGTTATTCGGATGGGGTCGTGACCTAGAAGCGTTCGAAGAAGGACAGCGCGTTCTCAAAGCAAAGCTTGCGCGTGATCGTTTCGCCAAAACGTTCGACAAGCATCTGCTGGAATGCGGGGAACTTGGAAGCGTCTGCCACGTACTCGGGCACGTCGGCTCCGTCGAGGTCGCTGCCAAGCGCGATGACATCTTCGCCGCCCAGCTCGAGCCAATGCTCGATGTGGCGTGCAGTGGCGTCAAAGGTGACCAGTTCGGCCGACGTATCTTTATTGGCGCCATCGACCAAGAAACCATTGCAATAGTTGAGGCCCACGACACCGCCAGCGTCGCGGATAACTTGGAACTGCTGGTCGGTGAGGTTGCGCACGTGGCCGCAGATGGCGCGCGAATTGGAGTGGCTTGCTACGAAGGGGCGCTTGGCAAGGGCGGCTACCTCGTCAAAACATTCATCGTTGAGATGCGAGACGTCGAGCACCATGCCGCAGCGTTCCATTTCGGCAATGGCCTGGCGACCAAGATCGGTGAGGCCTGCGTGAGCATCGTGTCCACTGGCAAGCGGGCCCGCGGCGTTCCACGTAAGGGAGGCCATGAGCACGCCGGCACGTTTGAGGGCCTCGATGAGGTTGGGGTCGTGCGCGAACATGCGCGCGTTCTCGATTGTGTGGATGCAGGCGAATCGACCCTGATCGAGAGCGGGGCGAATGTCGCTTGCGGTATGCACCTCGGTTGCTTCGGCATGGTTGAGGTTCGTCTGAGCGCTGATGTGCGCCATGATCTGCGCATGGAAACGCAGAGACTGCTCGGGGGAGAAGCAATCGGGGACGAACGTGGCAAAGCACTGCGCCCAGGGAGTGCCCTCGGCCATGTCGATCGAGATGGCACAGTCGTTGTCCTTGAGGGAGAAGTAGCGCTCGGGGCATTCGGCGTCGTCTGGGGTGAAGAATTCGTCTCCCGAGACGGTTTTAAGTTCGCGATCGATGGTTTGCCAGCCCAAGCGATCGGCGGTATCGCAATGTAGGTCGAGTACGGGAATAGACATGAAGCCTCCTGTTGGTGCGGTTTTAGTCTCGTCCATTCTACACGTCTGCGCGTAGGCTACGCTCGTCCGATAGGTCGGATTGCAGCGTACGGTTTGGGGTATAGTTGACCCTACGTGTCCGCCCCGGCGGGCAAAATCGAGTTTTCACTGAAATGAGGACGATATGTCAAACGAAGGCAAGAAGGTGCGCGCCCACTACCGCGGTACGCTGGATGATGGCACCCAGTTCGATAGCTCTTATGATCGTGGCGAGCCGTTGGAGTTCACCTGCTGCGCCCACCAGATGATTCCCGGCTTTGATGCCGCCGTGAAGGACATGGAAGTGGGCGAGAAGAAGACCGTCCATATTCCGTGTGCCGAGGCCTATGGCGAGCGTCGCGAGGACCTGGTCATGTTCTTCCCCGCCGCGCAGGTGCCCAACATCGACCAGATTCATGTGGGTGATAAGCTCTCGCTTTCCGGTGCCGGCGGTCAGCCTGTTCCCGTTACGGTTGTCGAGGTGACCCCCGAGGGCGTCAAGATCGACGCCAACCACGAAATGGCCGGCAAGGACCTCAACTTCGAGATCGAGCTCGTAGAGGTTCTGGGCTAATTCAACTTAGATAAAACGAGCAGGAGCGGCGACGTTGGTGCAACGTCGCCGCTCCTTTTTTGATTTTTTGCCCTGAATCTTGCAAGGCAAGCCGCGAACGCATGGGGCACGTCTCCGCAGCCGAGAGCCGGCACCCCCTCCCGAGCGATTCCGCAGTGAAGCGAGGACCAGCGAGGGAAGGAAATGCCGGTTCTCGGCGTTGGGCCTTTAAGCCCCCTTGACGTTCATGGCGCGCATTGCGTTCAGGATCGCTATGATTGCCACTCCCACGTCGCCAAAGACCGCAAGCCACATGTTGGCGATGCCCAGCGCCGCAAGCGCGAGGATCAGCAGCTTCACCGCAAGGGCAAACACGATGTTTTGCCAGACGATACCCATGGTTTTGCGTGCAATGCGCATGGCACGTGCGATGTTGGAGGGTTTGTCGTCCATCAGCACGATGTCGGCCGCCTCGATGGCCGCGTCGGAACCCATGGCGCCCATGGCGATACCGACGTCAGCGCGCGTGAGGACCGGGGCGTCGTTGATGCCGTCGCCCACAAAGGCAAGCTTGTGTTTGGCACCTTCACTGGCGAGGAGTTTTTCGACGCGTTCCACCTTGTCGCCAGGAAGGAGTTGCGCGTGGTACTCGTCCAGGCAAAGCTCGCGGGATACTGCGGCTGCCACTTCCTCGCGGTCGCCTGTGAGCATCACGCAACGGCGCACTCCCGCGGCGTGAAGATCGCTGATGGTTTGCTTGGCGTCGTCTTTTACGGTGTCGGCGATCACGATATGGCCAGCGTAAGTAGTGTCGACCAGCACGTGGAGAATCGTTCCTGCGATTTCGCAATCGGGCGCTGTGAAGCCTGCTTTTGCAAGCATTTTTGCGTTGCCCACTATGACCTTTTTGCCGTCGATGGTTGCGAAGACGCCATGGCCGGAGTCATTGCCGGAATTCGTGACGCGCTTGGAGTCCAGTTCGCCCGTGTGGGCGGCACGGACAGACTGAGCGATGGGGTGATCGGAGAAGGATTCTGCAAGGGCCGCCATTTCGAGCAGGGAGGACTCGGTGTAGCCGTTTTCGGGATGAATCGCTGCGACAGAAAACGTGCCGCGCGTAAGCGTACCTGTCTTATCGAACACCACGGTGTCGACTTCGGCGAGGGCCTCCAGGTAGTTTGACCCCTTGACCAGGACGCCGATTTTGGAAGCACCGCCGATGCCGCCAAAAAAGCTCAGGGGCACGCTGATCACGAGCGCGCAAGGGCAGGAGACGACCAAGAATGTGAGGCCGCGCAAAATCCAATCAGACCACGCCCCCGTGACGATCCCGCCACCCACCGCGAGCAGTGCCGCGGCGCCGGTGACGGCAGGCGTGTAAATGCGGGCAAAACGCGTGATGAAGTTTTCGGTCCGCGCCTTCTTTTCGCTGGCGTTCTCCACAAGCTCAAGGATGCGCGAGACAGTGGACTCGCCAAAGGGCTTGGTAGTCTTGACCTTGATGAGACCCGTCATGTTGATGCAGCCCGAGACGATCTCGGCACCCGTTTCAGCATGACGGGGGATGGATTCACCGGTGAGAGCGGCGGTGTCGAGCTGGGTAGCACCCTCAACGATTGTTCCATCGATGGGCACGCGCTCGCCTGGCTTGATTACGATAACGCTTCCGCACGCCACCTCGTTGGGGTCTACCTGTTTAAGGTTGCCTTCGGCATCTTCGATGTTTGCATAATCGGGCGCGATATCCATCATGGAGCTAATGGACTTGCGGCTCTTTCCTACGGCGTAGGCCTGGAAGAGCTCTCCCACCTGGTAAAAGAGCATAACGGCTGCTCCTTCTGCCATGTGTGGGTCGGTGTCTGGAAAAAACACCATAGCAAAAGCACCGAGCGTGGACACGGCCATGAGGAAGCTCTCGTCAAATGCTTTACCGTGACGAATGTTGTTCCAGGCTTTTTTGAGCACGTCATGGCCGGCGATGACAAATGGCACGAGGAAGAGCATGAAGCTTGCGTAAACGTTCCCGGGGTTTCCAAAGGCGCGCTCAAGGACACCCAGTTCATCCAGTGCGTATACCGCGACAAAGACTGCAAGCGCTACAAGGATGCGATTGCGTTTGTGCTCGAGTGACTCCTTCTTGCGGCGCTTCTTCTTTTTCTTTTTGGGATCGGCGGTTGCCATGATTCAAATACCTCCCATTTGAATGTATGAACACTCGCTCATATGACTTTGCAAATGAAGACCGCAGTGACTGCGGCCTTGCTGGCGTGTGGGCTAGAGAATGATTTCGCAGTCAGGTTCTGCTTCGGCGGTGAACTCAACCACGCGGTCGAGCACTTCCTCGAACTCGTTGTCTTCGGCCTCGAGGGTAAGTTTTTGTGTCATAAAGTTCACGGAGACGGACTTGACGCCTTCGAGCTGAGTGAGCTCGTCTTGGAGCTCGCGAGCGCAGTTAGCGCAGTCGATTTCGTCGAGCTTGAAGGACTTTTTCATGATGGGTTCCTTTCCTGTGCTGGCGGCATAGATGCGGGCCGCGTTGTTGCCTTGCCGGATTGTTATTCGCAAATATGGCTCATGCCTTGATTGAGCATGGTGTAGACGTGATCGTCTGCGAGTGAGTAGAGGATGTTTCGGCCGTCGCGACGAAATTTAACCAGGTGGGAGCTCTTAAGCGTGCGCAGCTGATGGGAGACGGCCGATTGGGACGTTTGTGTGGCGTCAGCAATATCGGCTACGCACAACTCGCGGCCCATGAGGGCATAGAGAATCTTGATGCGCGTAGTGTCGCTAAAGACCTTGAAGAGGTCTGCAAGGTCGTAGAGCAACTCCTCGTCGGGAAGGTCTTCGGGAGAGCAAGTTGCTGCAAGGGGAGCGTCATATCCGTTGGGGCCGTTTATGAGCTCCGAGGGCTGTTCGTTCATGACAACATCCTTTCATATGAACATGCGCTCATATTTTCTAGTACTGATTATATGAATGTATGCTCATATGTCAATGGAATTTCGCTGAGCACTTCTTTGTTTGGTTGAAAGCGACGGCGGACGGGGTGAGATTGCCGCCGTTGAGGTATCGAGACTGTGATAGGTGGTCGGGAACTGTGCAAAATTTAATGTATTCAGCATAGGGGTTGGGATTTTTGTCATGTCGAAAGGTCTAAATGGGCAAAATGAACGCAATACTCCACAGATGTTGAAATATTATCTGAGCAGAGCGTCCAATAGACCCGCTTGGAACAAGACAAATAGACCTAACGACTAAATACTTTGATTTTTGCACGGTACCAGAGCATCTATTCCTTTATTTGAGTTCGATACCGAATCCAAATATTTTGCCATCGGGCACGGGGTCGCTCGCGTTGTCTTCGCGAGGCGCTTGATGCTCGCATGTCTGCATGTCGTCAATTTCTGGAACGGTATTGATTAACGGATCGTCAAGGACTCCATCAAGCAGGGCTTTTTCGTAGTCAATCCGGTTTCGCTCTTCACGGTCGCGGCGGATTTTCTCCTTGAGCCGTTTCTTTTCCTCGAGATGTCTTCGAAGTACGAACTTTCTCAGCTCCTCCTGTTTAGCTTTAAAGTTCTTTGGGAGGCGCGAGGGACGAATGCCTTCTTTTCGTTGAATTACTTCCATGACCCGGGCGAACGGCTCGGCATGCATAAATGAGTGCCTGCTGATGGCGACAATTCCATAGCCCATCGCTGCAAGTGCGTTTTTGCGTTCTTCATCGATAGCGCGATTTTCTTCCGTATCGTGATGAAAGCCGTTGTATTCGATGTCGACGCGAGAACGTTTGAGGTACGCGTCCATGTAGAACTTCGTTCGTCTTGTGAGGCCTTTCGCGACGTTGGCGACCTTGATCTCATAGTCGGTTTCGAGGGCCCTTATCCCCAGGCCGCCTTCGTTTTTTGGCAGCGTGAGCATCATGACGAAGGCTGTTTCCATGGGCGAACGGCAGCCGTCCCGTACGCACTTGATGGCCTTCCGTGCCGGAATAAGTCCATCGCAAGCAGAAAGCGTATTGAAGAAATGTTTGAGCCGTGCGGTCGTTGTGAGGGCTGGCCTTTCGCTGTACGAGGTTGTTGGGCCCGTCTTCAGGGAATAGGTCCCGCACAATTCAAAGTAGTATTCAACAAGCTTGCGAAAGGGCAGATAGGTTGCGGCTTGAAGGGCGCACAGCTCAACTCCGACTATCGAGATGTCGTCGGTGAGCTTGACGAATCGAGAGCTCGAGAATCGTTTTGTCGAGACGTGGGTTCGGCAGCTTGTAAGATTACGCACACCGTTGCGCTCGAAGACCATTGTCTCAATGGGGGCGTTTTCGTCCGCTTCTACATTGTGGATAGCGAGCCATCTTAACGCATCGTCAACAAGCTTTCTGCTCGGATGCGACTTGAAGATAGCAGCATCGCTACAGGGCTCGATGCCGCTACGTGCAATCGAGTGGACGGTTTGATAGACCGCTCTTGCCGTGGTATGTGACAAAACGATTCCCATATATCGATGATGCCATAAGCCAGGACTTCCGCCTGCGAAAATATGACATCCGAGCTTTGTACGTTGCGGGTTACGTGGCGTGTCTGAGCTCTATGGGGCAAAGGGCCGGATGCGACACGTTCGCGGCAACTGGTCGCATCCGGCTGATTGGGCTATTTGGCGAAAAGGTTTTTCTCGTTGAACTCCGCTTGCACCGTGCGAAGCATGAGGTCGGTGTCGTCGAGACCCAGATGCTGTTCGACTTCGCCCGTTCCGAGCGTGCCGCGGCGGCGTGCCCAATTCTCAAGCGCGGCAGGGGAGCTTTCGCGCGGGAGGGTCTTTACCTCGCCATCGAGTCTGCGGCAGATTTCGCGCGAGTCGATGATGACGATTTTGCCCTCACGACGCGCCTCAGCATAGCCCTCAAGATGCAGCTTGAACCAGGAATCTTCGAAGGCGGCGTTGTGCGCCATATAGGGGTACTTTTTCATGAGTTTGAGAATCTGCTTCTGCAGCGCCTTGTTTTCGCGAAAGGGTGTTTTGTTGTCGATATCTTCCCAGGTGATGTGATGGATTTCGGTGAGCGGAACACCGGACTCGCGGTAGATCTCGGGCAGGCCGCAATAGTGGGCCTCGGCATCGTGCGGGGTCGCATCGCTCGTGAGCTCCATGATCTCCCAGCCTACGTTGATGATATAGCCGCGTTCGGGCGCGCGCCCGGTCGTTTCGATATCGATGCCGAGCACCGTGCCCTGGATGGGCTTGCGCGTGAAAGCGACGCCAAGCGCCTCGCGGTCTCCGTGGATCTCGCGCATGACGGCAGAGGCGCTGCGGCGCTGCATCTTGCCAATGGCGGCGCAGGTGTCTGCGTCGGACAGGCTGCGAGCAAGCATGGAGGATGGCTTGTTGCGCAGTCGTGTTTCGCCCACGTGATCGCATAGCTCGCGATTGCGATCGGCGAGGTCCACGATCACGTCGTAGCCAAAGGATGGCTTGGGATTTGTGTTCCACTCGTCAACAAGGGCTTTGAGCGCTTCTTCGCTGCGCAAGCGCTCAGATTCGACCATCTCGTAACCGCCGCCGAAGATGAACATGGGAATAAACGGTTGCATCGAGTATTCAAGTGCCTGTTGCGTATTCATTGCTACACCTTTCGCTGTGTGGAAATAGAGGTTTGCTGCTTGCCTCAGTTTACCAATGGAAACTTTTATGTTGAACTATCATCTTCAGTACAATAGATTAATTTAAGCCTTGGAACTCAAAATCTTGGTAAAGCCATCGATGGGAGCATGCGCTGCATGGATTTGATTGCGGATATCGTATTGGACGCCGGCAAGGATACGCTGGCTTTGGTTCCGTTTTTGTTCGTGACGTATCTGGCGCTCGAATTGTTGGAACACGTGGCGGGAGAGCGCGTTAACAACACGATTCGTCGCGCGGGAACGGCCGGCCCTGCTGTGGGCGCCTTGCTGGGAATCTTTCCGCAATGCGGCTTTTCCGCCATGGCGGCGACGCTCTACGCTGGGCGCATTGTGACGCTGGGAACGTTGGTGGCGGTGTTTCTTTCTACGTCCGATGAGATGCTACCCATGCTCATGGCTGAGCACATGCCCCTGAAAAGCATGGCAACCATTTTGGCTATCAAGATGCTCGTGGCGCTTATTACGGGATTTTTGATTGACACGGCTGTGCGCGCTTCGCGCAAAAATGCACGTGTCCATGCGGCGCTGCGCCAAACCGTGCTTGGCGCAGCCGTGAATCCAAGCCATGTGAACTGCGGTCATGGCGACCATAGCGAAGGCGATATCGTCGATGAGATTTCCGAGGCGGGCGTGAGCGCCGAGCACATCCACGAGCTGTGCGAACGTGATCGCTGCGGTTGCGAGGAGCACGTGGGGCATCACCATCATCGCGATAGCGATTCGATGCACGAGCATTCTTGCGCCCACGAACATGGGCACGCTCATGAACATACCCATGACAATGAGCACATGCTGTCTTCGATCGTACGGAGCGCACTTTCTCATACTGTGCAGGTGAGCGTCTTCATTTTCTTGGTGACGCTCGTGCTGGTGGGCATCTTGGATACCGTAGGCGAGCCGGTGCTCGAGCGGGTGCTGCGCGGTAACGAGACGCTTGCGGTGTTTGCATCTGCTTTGGTGGGCCTCATCCCCAACTGCTCGGCGAGCGTGGTCATCACGCAGCTCTATCTCGAGGGCGTGCTGACGCTTGCCCCCATGCTTGCAGGCACGCTCATCTCTGCCGGCGTGGGTTACCTGGTGCTGTTCCGCACCAATCGCTCGGTACGCGAAAACATGGTCATCATCGTCATGCTCTATGGCATCGGCGTCGTGTGGGGATTGCTCTTTACGGCGTTGGGGCTCTAGGCGGTATTGAGCTTCGGTCCAGGGTTCACGCCACCTTGCAATCTCGGGTGCCAGCTATTTGCGGAGCAGCTCGATAAGGTTGTGGCGAAAGCGCGTTCGGTCTGAGCCTTTAAATGGCTCTGGCCCGCGCGTGCGTCCTCCGGCGCGACGTACCTTTTTCTCTTCGTGACGAATAAAAAGCTGCATGTCGATGGTCGCTTTGTCATACACGCGACCTCGCACTCCGATGGCTACCGCTCCGCGGCCCAGCACCATGCTGGCAAGGCCGATGTCCTGGGTCACTACGATATCGTTTGGCAAAAGACGCTCTACGATGGCGAAATCTGCGCTGTCCGCTCCGATTGAGACATCGAGCACATCGACCCAAAAGCCATCGTGGCGGGCGTCTCGGCCGCGCGCCTTTTCGGGCGAGCGCGGATCGCCATGGTGTATGTGCCGCTCGAGGTTTTGGGTCGTATTGCCTACGATGACAACAGGCGTGCAGGCGTCGCGGGCGCAAGCAAGGGCAACGCTTGTGACGGGGCAGGCGTCGGCATCGATAAATAGGACTCGCCCGCGCGAGGGGGCTGTGTCCTCTTCATCCCACATGTCATATTCCTCATCTGGCTCAGAATCTTCTGGAGTGTTTTTGCTGGGGTTAACCGGCTTCTTTTCATCGTTGCGGACAAGGGGGTTATCAAAAGCGGCCATTTGGGACACGTTCTCTTTGTTCATGTTCTCTCCGTTCGTATCGTGCACTCTCATTGTACGCTGTCGTGAAGACGCTTCTGCGGCGGTACAATGGCGCGAAGCCGCTAACGAAAGGAGACTCCCATGACAGAGAACGAGAACGTTTCCGTACGGGCAGCGTCCGCGCGAGACGAATATGGTCTTGTCCAGATGGCCAACCTTGTTGCTTCGTGCCGGAGCTTTCGCCGCTTTGACGAGGGCCGGCGTGTGCCGGAGGGGTTCTTGCTCGAGTTGGTTGATATGGCCCGCCTGTGCGCTAACGGCGCAAATCGGCAGCTGCTGCGCTTTCGCGTTGTGAGCGATCCTGCGGCATGCGACGCCGTGTTCGCCGAGCTTGCTTGGGCAGGTTACTTCAAGGATTGGGCTGGTCCCGCAGCAGGAGAGCGTCCCACCGGTTACGTGGTCATTGCTGCCGAGCGCGGCGCTGCGGGGAAGCCTGCCGCGCCCATTGCCGAGGTCGACTGCGGTATCGCCGCGCAGACCATGATGCTTGCCGCTCGTTCGGCCGCGCCCTCTTATGCAGGTTGTATGCTTAAGGCGTTTACGCCGCGTCTGATAGATGTGCTGGGCCTCGATGCCGAGCGCTATGAGCTCAAGCTCGTCTGCGCTTTTGGCCTTCCTGCCGAGGAGGTGCGCCTGGAGCCGCTTTCCGCCTCGCCGGATGGCTCCATCAAATACTGGCGCGATGACGCCGGGGTGCACCATGTGCCCAAGCGTTCGCTTGAGGATGTTTTGATCTAGCGCAATTGTCGTCCGCTGCCCTTATTGCCTCCCGGAGGAATTATGACCAACGACCTGTATCTTGTTCGTCACGGCCAGACCCTGTTCAATCGCAAGAAGATGATTTCGGGCTGGACCGATTCTCCGCTCACCGAGCTAGGCCTCGAGCAGGCACGCCGTGCCGGTGCGTTTTTGCGCCATCGGGGCCTTGTGTTCGATCATGCCTATACCTCGACACTCACGCGCACGCATGTGACCATCCAGGCCGTCATGCCCGGTATCGAGTTTGAGCAGCGAGCCGGTATTCGTGAATGGTTTTTTGGCGAGTACGAAGGCGAGCGTATCTCCTTGATGCCCCAGCGTCCCTGGGGTGATTACTTTGCGCACTTCGGTGGCGAATCGCAACAGGAGGTTCGCGATCGCATGATGGCGACGTTGAGCGAGGCCATGGAAGTGCCGGCAAGCAGGTGCGTTCTCGCTGTTTCGCATGGGTCGGCTATCAAAGAGTTTCACGATGCGGTGCTGGGCGACGCCGCCGACCTGCTCAAGCCGGTACCCGGCAATGCCTCTACCATGCATTTTACCTATAAGGACGGTGTCTTCACACTGCAAGAGATTTTCGCGCAGGAAGATTATGCACGCGAGTTGGGTGTCGAGCCACTTTAGGTACGATTGCAGCGTCCTCTCGGGCAAGAAGTGATGGCGTACACTTCGCCCGGTGTTCGAGGCGACTTTATGCTGCCGATATAGCGCGTTTGGGTCTGTTATAAAATGCTACTGCAATAAAACAATTCGAAATAGGTACCCTAATTTGCTTTGGCGAAGTAGAAGACGGTTTTGGGCAAGAAAACCCCAGGATTCAGAGGCGTTAAAACCGTTGCTACTTGCAAAAATCGAAACAGGGTACCTATTTCGATGAGTTTTGAAAAACAACCCCTCTGTTGCAACCTGAGCATTCATGTTACGGGCGAGGATAGCGCTTTCAAATACGGGATGTTGCCAGGAGAATTACGGGAGGGGGCTTTGCGCCGCCCGCGCCTGCGGAGGCTGTGAATGGCTCAAATAAAGATTGAGCCGCAACAAGGGGGCTGGCCCCGGAATTCCTTCGGAGTTAGCCCCCTTGCGGCTTAACGAGGAGAATTGCTACAGTTTGGCAATCTGATGTGCAAGAAATCCGACGGGTATGGTCGGCAGGGCGGTTTTGGCTCCATCGGTGGGGTAGAGCGCTAGCAAGACATAGTTAAAGGGTTCGCGTCCGGTATAAGTGCCTGCCGCTTGGGCCTCCTTGCGAGCGGTTCGCGCATGGGCAGCCATGGAGGCAAGAACGCCCGACGAGCCATCGCTTACTGAGGGAATCTGCTGCACCATGGTGCGCACGGCTTCGACGGCTTCGGTGCGACCGATATGCCAGATGCGGTGACGCGCTCCCGCAGGATCGTAGAGATCGTACAGGGGCGCGCCCTGTTGTGCGGCAGAAAGAATCACGTCTAATACCGGTTGACGCTTGTAGGTAACCGGTGCAGGCGTGCACTGAAGGGCGGGACATGCACCGGACGGCGCCGCCTCAACGCTCTGCGCGACATCGCATACGAGCGATTCCAGGGCGCAGATGCCAATGAGCGCCGTTTGGCAGGTGCCGTTCGCTGCCGTGTTTTCGTACAGATAATACGAGGGGCGCGCGTCCTTAAGCAAAATCCCCGTATCTTGCGCCTGCAAGATGGAACCGGCTGATGCCAATGTATCGATCGGTTGGGAAAGGACCTCGATAACGTGGTCCTCAGCAGGGCGAAGACAGGGAAATGGCAGGACGTTCATGGTGGTTAGGAACGCTTTTCTGCTTTGCAGCCGCACTTGGGGCAGGTGATGAGAATGCGGCCTTTACCGCGCGGGACAGAGAGAATCTGGCCACAGTTCTTGCAGCGGAAGTACATCGTGGTCTTGCGGTTGACGAGCATCTTCTTGGCGGTGCGGCCGGCGCGTGCCATGCGCTCGGCGCCATGCTTGAACGGCAGCTTGTCAAAGAAGCCGTCGAGGGCGGGCGCCTTGGAGGTGAGCTGGCGGAACTGATCATTCTCGCGCTCGCGGGCGGGGAAATTCTTGGAAATGGCGCGCACGATGGCAAGCACGATAACGATGATGGCAATCCAGGTGAACAGGCCAACCTTTAGGAGCGCACCTAGCAAGGCGATGATTACGCCCAAGGCGCCGAGCGCACAAGAAAGATCGTCAACGCCGTAGCGATCATCCATAAAATGCTTCAGCTTGTTCAAGAAATCCTGCATGAAATACTCCCCGTCGAGATGCTAATCGTTAAAAGAATACTCACAGTTTTACCCACATGCAACGCGAAAAGTGCAGTTTCCCGCACATCCTCGTACCGAGAGAAGCGAGAGGGTCGTTATTTGGTGAGTTTTTCGATAACGCGGCCGATCTCGTCGAGCTTTTGAGTCTTTTGCTCCTCGCTGCCATCTTCCAGAGCGCTGCGCACGCAGCCTTCGACATGTGCTTTGAGCACGTCGGCGTTGATGCGTGCGATGAGAGACTGTGTGGCCATGAGCTGAGTGGAGATGTCGATGCAGTAGCGATCTTCGTCGACCATCTTCATGATGCCGTCAATCTGGCCGCGGGCGGTCTTGAGCAGGCGCGCTATCTTGTCGTGGTCTGCCACCATAGTTGTGCCTACGCTGTCTCGATGGAGACGACGGCAAAGCTCTCGCTTGCGCCTTCGATGGCGGCAGTGAGGGACTCGGGCGTCGTGTCCTGCGTGCATTCGACCTCGACGGTATTGGTCTCGTGGTCGGCGTCGGCATCGGTTACGCCGGCGACCTTGAGCAGTGCCGCCTCGACGGAAGCGTCACAATGTCCGCAGTGCAGGCCGCGAGTCTTGATCTGGTACTTCATGGTTGGTCCTTTCTTAGATGTCTAACAGATATATTAGCAACTGCGCGAGCGAAATCGGCGCAGGCGCAGCGCGTTGGTGACCACACAGACGCTCGAGAGGCTCATGGCAGCGGCGCCGAACATGGGAGAGAGCTGCCATCCCAAAAGCGGATAGAGCACGCCTGCTGCCAGGGGAATGCCCAGGGAGTTGTAAAAGAGCGCCCAAAACAGGTCTTGCTTGATATTGCGGATAACCGCGCGCGAAAGCTCGAGGGCACGCGCCACGTCGGCAAGGTCGCTGTGCATGAGGATTACGTCCGCACCCTCTTTGGCAATGTCGGCGCCGGCTCCAATGGCCAGGCCCACATCGGCGCGGGCGAGAGCGGGGGAGTCGTTGATGCCGTCTCCCACCATGGCAACGCGGTGGCCGGCCCGTTGCAGCTCGTGCACATGGCGTTCTTTGTCGGCAGGCATGACGCCTGCAATTACGGCTGCGCTGTCGATTCCCACGCTGCGTGCAATCGCTTGGGCGGTGACGGCATTGTCGCCGGTGAGCATCACGGAGCGGATGCCCAGGTTCGCGAGCGCTCGGATCGCCTCCGGGCTCGTGGGCTTCACTTCGTCGGCGACGGCGATGATGCCCACGAGCTCACCGTTTTTGGCAAAGAGCAGCGGCGTTTTGCCCTGCGCGGAGAGCGTGACGAGGGTTTCGTTGCTGTAGACGATGCCCAGGCTGTCCATGAGTCGAGTGTTGCCGGCGGCGATGACATTTTGTCCCTCGTGCGCCGTGACGCCTTGTCCGGGGATGGCGCGGAAGTCCTCGACGCTGCGGGCGACGATGCCCAATTTATCGGCGTGGTCCATGATGGCCTCGGCCAGGGGATGCTCGCTGCCGCGTTCGAGGGCACAGGCGAGCTTCATCAGCTGCTTTTGGGTCATGGCGCTGCCGTCGCTGCGCACCTGGGGCAGGATGTCGACGACGGCGGGCTTGCCGCGCGTGATCGTGCCGGTTTTGTCGAGCACGACGGTGTCAACTTTTTGGAGCGTCTCGAGCGCTTCGGCATTTTTAAAGAGCACGCCCATTTCGGCGCCGCGGCCGGTGCCCACCATGATGGCCACGGGCGTGGCGAGGCCGAGCGCGCAGGGGCAGCTGATTACCAGGACGGCGACGCTTGCGGTGAGCGCCTGCGTGATGCTGCCGCCCGCGGCGAGCCATACGATAAACGTGACGGCGGCGATACCCAGCACCACGGGCACAAAGACGCCTGCCACTTTGTCGGCCAGGCGCGCAATGGGCGCCTTCGTGGCGTTGGCATCCTCGACCAGCTGAATGATCTTTGACAGATTGGTGTCGGAGCCCACACGTGTGGCGCGCAAATCAAACGAGCCCGTGCGGTTGATGGTGGCGGCATATACGGTGTCGCCCACCGTTTTTTCCTGCGGGATGGACTCTCCGGTGAGGGCGCTTTCATCTACGGCGGTGGATCCTTCGACCACGACGCCGTCGACGGGGATGGATTCACCGGGCTTGACGCGCAAAATCTGGCCCACCTGGATGAGTGCGGCGTCGACGACGCTCTCGCTGCCGTCCGGGCTCACAAGATGAGCCTGTTTGGGGGCGAGGTCGATAAGCCCCTCGATGGCGCTGCCCGTCTTTGACTTGCTTCGGCACTCCAAGTACTTGCCTACGGTGACAAGTGTGAGGATGGTGCCCGCGCTTTCGAAGTACAGGTTGTCCATGGCAGTCATCATGGCCATGTGCACCTGGGCACGGGCGAGTTGGTCGGCCATGACAAAGAGCGCGTAGACCGACCAGGCCACGCTCGCCGTGGCGCCGATGGCGATAAGCGCGTCCATGGTGGGGGCGCGGTGCGCAAGGGATTTGAAGCCGTTGATAAAGTAGGCGCGGTTCATATAGAGGATGGGGAGCAGAAGCATGAGCTCGGTGAGGGCGAGCGTCATGGAGTGCGCGTGGTCGGCAAACACTGCGGGCAGTGGCCAGCCGAGCATGTGGCCCATGCCTAAGTAGAATAGCGGGATGAGAAAGACGATGGAGGCGATCAGGCGCGTCTTCATGGCGCGTGCCGCCGCTTCGAGCTTTTTGGTAGGGGATTCCATGGGCGTTGCGCCTGTGGGGGCGGAGGTTCCAGCGGCGCCGGTGCCCGCGGCAGTTATCGGCGCCGCGCTGTAGCCGGCGCGATCGACGGCACTGCATATGGTGTCTGCGTCACAGGCGGCGTCGTTGTAATCGACGGCCATCGAGCCCGAGAGCAAATTGACCGAAACGCTCGACACGCCGGGAACGTTTTCCACGGCGCGCTCCACGTGCGCCTGGCACGCGGCGCACGTCATGCCTCCTACGTCGAATTTCTGATGAGCCATGGGCGACGGCTTCCTTTCTATTGCTGCATGCGTGTGTCTCCAGACGAAGACAGCTGCATTCGAGGTGGCCCCTCTTGATAGATCAACCATACCCCCACCACCCGGGGGTGTCAACGGGAGAAAGTCAAATTTGCTTGCATGTATTCTCCTCGTTAGCACCGTTTGCAGCCTCGTGCTCATCCGCCTGCCGAAAACATGGGGTTCGGGTGTGGACAAGCGAAAGCCGTGCGGCATGTCGCAGGTGCGACTTATACTTCACTGTTGGCGAAACCTGCTCCATCGTCCATCAGCGCACGCTGTTATTCCACTCGCTTATCGCGCGCGGACGATTCGCCCCATGCGAACCCATCCTTTTCGCATGGTGCCATTGCAATCCATATCAACACTCACGAGCGCGGTCGCGAACCGGCTTATGTTTGCGTGCGCCGCGAGAGAACGGATATATCTTCATGCCTTCTACTATCGTTGAAGAAACGAACGAGAACCTGCCTGCCGAGGAAGAGGCGACGGTCCGCTTTGCCGACTTGGGCCTTTCCGATGCCGTGATGCAAGCCGTCGTCGACATGGGCTACGAGACCCCCACGCCCGTGCAGGCGGCCTCTATCCCTGAGGTTCTTGCTGGTCGCGACATCTTGGCCGCGGCACAGACGGGCACCGGCAAAACGGCGGCCTTCCTGCTCCCCACCATGTCTAAGCTGGGCCATGTGGTGCCTCCCGCAAAGAAGGGCGACCGCGGCCGTCGTCGTCGCAACGCCGCGCGCGGCCGTGGTCCGCTGATGCTCGTTATCACCCCCACGCGCGAGCTTGCCCAGCAGATCGACGAGGTTTGCACCACCGTCGCCAAGCGCACGGGTCATACGGCTGTGACCGTCGTGGGCGGCTTGAGCTACGGTCCGCAAAAGCAAGCCCTTGCTCGCGGTTGCGACATTCTGGTGGCGACGCCGGGGCGCCTGGTGGACCTGATCGAGCAGGGCGCAGCCAACCTCGACGAGGTGGGCGTGCTTGTCCTGGACGAGGCCGATCGCATGCTTGACATGGGCTTTTTGCCTCAGGTGCGCACCATCGTGAGCAAGTGCCGCGAGGAGCGTCAGACGCTCCTGTTCTCGGCTACGCTTGACGAGGAGCGCGTGGGTGCCATTACCGACCTGGTTCACGAGCCCGCTCGTGTGGAGATCGCTCCGGTTACTTCCACGGCAGATACCGTCGACCAGTACGTGGTGCCCGTCTCTATGGACGAGAAGAACGGTCTTCTGGCCGAGGTCCTCAAGAAGGAGGGTCCCGAGCGCGTGATCGTCTTCGTGCGCACCAAGCGTCGCGCCGACACCTGCGTGCGCCGTCTTGCGCGCAGCGGCTTTAAGTGCGAGGCCATCCATGGTGATCGCAGCCAGGGCCAGCGCCAGCGCGCCCTCGCTGCATTCCGCGATGGCCGTGTCCAGGTTCTCGTGGCAACCGACGTTCTCGCGCGCGGCATCGATGTCTCTGACGTGCGCTACGTTATCAACTTCGATGTTCCTGAGGAGCCTACCGACTACATCCACCGCATTGGCCGTACGGGTCGTGCCGGTGAGGAAGGCTGGTCGCTCACCTTCGTGACCAAGGCGGACATCGCCGAGTTCTTTGACATCGAGGCCCTGATGGGCAAGACCGCCGACATGTACGATGCAACCGGGCTGACCCTTGGTACCGACCTGCCGCGCATCAACCCCGATCGCGTTCCCGCCGATCATGCTGCGACCAAAAACGAGCGCAAGCGCCGCAAACAAAAGGAAAAGCGTCGCGAGAATGCTGCTAAGCGCGCTGCCGCCAAGCGCAGCGATAGCAATCGCCCCGCTCGTCCTAAGCACGCCGGCAAAGCGCGCGTACGCGCCGATGAGGCTACGGGGGCTATGGAGGCTGAGACCGCGCCTAAGGCCGAGACGCCTGAGGTGGGCGGCAACCGCGCCGAGCGTCGTGCTGCGAAGTTCGCCGGCCGTGAGCGCGAGTTCGACCGTCGCGACCGTCGCCGTGAGTCCGACCGTTCTCGCCGCGGGTCCCGCAAACCGGCCTTTGAGCGCGCGGACAAGAGCGAAGGCAAGGCTCAACACGGCGAGGAGGCACGCTTTGATCGCGAGAAAAAGGCCTCTCGCGGCGGCGCTGCCAAGCGTGGTCGTAGCGGTGCGGCACTTTCTGCCCGCGGTCGTCACGGCTCCGACGTTGATGCACGTACGCGCAACGGCGAAGAGGTTCGCTTTAACGGTCGCGCCAAGCACGATACCTGGCGTAACTATGACGAGGGCGAGTATGGCCGCGGCGGCCGCGGCGGTCGCGGTGGCTACGGTGCCGGCGCGCGCTCCGGTCGCAGTGGCGGCCGCGACAATCGTGGCAGCTACGGCGGCGGCAAGCGCGGCGGACGTCGCGTGGGCGATCGCGGCGGCAAGCGCTCGTAGATAGCTGCTCTGGGCGCGGTGCTCTTGGGCACCGAGTTTTTTTATATCTCAATCCGTTGCAGGGTTCTATGGCATGCAGACGAGGGCGATGAGTATCGGGATGCCATACGTGGGGAGAATCGCGCGCGTGAGGGCGGCGGCTTCGCGGATATAGCCGCGCGACCATGCTCGATGCGCGCTCGAGGCACCCACGCTCACAGCATCGAGGACCTCCGATGCGGCAAACATCGCGCAGCGCGGGAGATGGTAGTCGGTTGATACCACGGCAACGCGCATCCCGACGCCCAGGTGTTCCTCGATGAGCTGGCGAGAATAACGCATGTTTTCCCTGGTTGTAGTGGAATGGCTTTCGTCGATGATGAGCCCATCTGGCACGCCTTGCTCTGCGAGATACCGATGCATGGCGCTAGCCTCGCTTACGCATTCGTCGGAGCCCTGCCCGCCCGAAACTATGATATGCGCGCAACACCCCTGTTCGCGCCACAGCTCGAGTGCTCGCTCGAGACGCGAGGCGAGAAACGGGGAGGGGCGACTGCCGTTGAGTGCCGCGCCGGGCACGATGATGGCATCTACGCAATCTTTTGGGTTACATCGATGCGTATGGGCGTACCGATCGAGCGCGGCGATGCTCAGCGAGAACCAAAGACCGCACGCGTGCAGTGCGTTCGCGCAGAAAAGAGCTGCTCCGTGCCATTTTGCACCCATCGCGACGGGCAAGGCGAGGGAGCAGACAACAATACAAAGCGAGAGGACGCATCCCAGGCAAGCGATTAAAGAGAGGCCGCGGGTGCGCATCGATGTGCAAACGTGGAGGGCAAGCGACCCTGCGCACCACCAGCAAATCATGATGACTATGATGACGGCACCCAGTCGGGGAGCCTGCGCTGCCTGCGCGTAGGCGCGCTCAAGCACCCATATTGTTGCGGTCATAAGGGGGATCACACAGGTAAAGGAGCCGGGGCGTCGCCTGCGACAAATCGCATAGGCGATAATGCACGCCAGGAGAACAAGCAATTCGAATGCTATGGCTGCCATGATGCTCCGAGCACGATGCCGAGGGCTAATAAAAAAGCCCCAACAAGGTTGGAGCTTGAAACGTCAGGGTGGAGACGAAGGGAGTCGAACCCTCGGCCTCTGCCATGCGACGGCAGCGCTCTCCCAACTGAGCTACGTCCCCAAGACAAGTATCTATGATAGCAAGACGATGAACGTTGTCAACTAAGACGCACAAAAAGGGCCACCCCACGCGTCACGAAAATGAACCCACCTCAACAAGGTGGGTGCCCTCATCGCTCTCTCCAGCGTCCTTAACAACGAAGGATACCTGTACCAGAAACGACTGTGTGGGCTCCCTAAATAAACTCGACGGTTCACCCAGTTGCTTCGCGTGGGGCGGAACACCTTCATCATAGGGCACCACATATCCAATACCAGTCTTGACTTATAACAATCTATGTCACAAGATAAAAAACAGGTCTCGATGTTGTTCCCGCATGGAGATAGTTAATAGAATCATGAAGACGCCGCAGGTAAAAGCGGCGTTTTTCATATGGAGGCGTTGTTTTGACCACTCAATCCGCACCGATGGCCCCCGTGTCTTGTGCGCTGTGCCCCAGGCTTTGTCGTGCCGATCGCGCCGCGGGTGCGACTGGCATTTGCGGCGCCGATGATACCCTACGTGTGGCTCGCGCCGCTTTGCACATGTGGGAAGAGCCGCCCATTTCCGGCGAGGCGGGATCGGGCACCATTTTCTTTAGCGGATGCTCCCTTAAATGCGTTTTTTGCCAAAACCATGAGATTTCGACGGGGAACTTCGGTCTCAAGATCGAGCCGGAGCGTTTAGTGCAAATCATGCTGGAGCTCCAGGACCAAGGCGCCCTCAATATCAATCTCGTCACGGCGACGCACTATGCCCATCTGCTCCCTTGGGCTATTGGGCGCGCTCGCGAGGGGGGGCTTTCTATCCCCATCGTCTACAACACGAGTGGCTACGAGCTCGAGCGGGCTGTGCGCGACCTGGGCGATTTGGTTGACGTGTGGCTTACCGACTACAAGTACGCTTCGCCCGATCTTGCCGCCAAGCTGTCAAACGTGCGCGACTACCCGGATGTCGCGCGTCGTGGCTTGGCGCAGATGTGCCGCGAGATTCGTCGCCGCGGCGGCATTGAATACGACGAGCATGGCACGATGTTGCAGGGAATGATCGTGCGCCATCTGGTGCTGCCGGGCCATGCAGACGATTCGTGCCGCGTGCTCGATGCGGTATGGGACGTTGCGGGAGACGTGCCTATTTCGGTGATGAATCAGTACACGCCCAATGAGGCCATGCGCGTCGCGGGCGGCAACCTTGCTCGCGCTGTGACCGACGAGGAATATGAGCACGTGCTCGACCATGCCGACGATTTGGGCTTTACCACTCTGTTTTGGCAGGAGGGCGGTGCTGTCGACGAGAGTTTCACGCCGGCTTTCGACACCACCGGCGTGCTACACGCTGCCGAAGCCTAGACATCGCGGATGTTGATGGTGCGCTAAAGCTGCAGTCGTGGGGCTGTCACTTTGGATTATACGGGTATACTGCAAGCCAATGCGAACCGCTTCGCACGGATTTGTTGCCCTGCGAAACGTTGAAAACGAGGTACTCTCATGACCGATACCGAAGCATCGCCCTTAAACGATGATGAACGCGCCGAGCTTGAGGCTCTGCGTGCCGAGAAGACACGCCGCGAGGAGGAAGAACGTGCACGCCAGGAGCGTGCCGAGCTTGAAGCCCTGCGCGCCGAGCAGCAGCGTGCCGATGCGGCCAAGACCCGGAAGGCCGAGCGCCCCGCGCAGGTAGCGCCCGCAAAGGCGGCGCCTCGCCCCGTATCTACCCAGAAGAAACCCGTTGTTGATCCCGATCACCTCACCTTTGGCCAGAAGATGGTGCTGGGCAACACCAACGATGACGAAGATATTCCCGGTATGCCACCAGCCCAAAAGCTCATTGTCGGCCTGGCCCTGCTCTTTGTCGCGGTTGGCGCCGTCTGGATGTTCCTCCACTAGGAGTAAACTGTTTAATTAACCCCTGTCATTGGAGATGCCATGGCGCTGACAGATGTTTCCCGCCCTACCGATGTGGCGATGCTCACCGACCTTTACGAGCTTACGATGGCTCAGGGCCTGTGGGAAAACGGCAAGCTCGAGGAACGCGACTGCTTTACGGCGTTTTATCGCGACAAGCCTTTTGGCAGTGCCTATGCCGTTATGTGCGGCACCTCCGACCTGCCCGATTTGGTAGAGAACCTGCGCTTCACCGATGAGGATATCGATTACCTGGCGTCGCTTTTTGCGCCTGCGGGCGGACGTATGTTCAACCCGGCGTTTCTCGAGTACTTGCGGGGATTTCGCGCCCACGTGGATATCGATGCGGTTGCCGAGGGCGACCTCGTGTTTCCGCGCGAGCCCATGGTGCGTGTGACCGGACCCGCCCTTGAGTGCCAGCTGCTTGAGACGGCGCTGCTCAATACCATCGGCTTCCAGACACTCGCGGCCACAAAGACCGCGCGTGTGGTCGCCGCTGCAAAGGGTCGCCCCGTGGCCGAGTTTGGCCTGCGTCGCGCCCAGGGCCCCGATGGCGGCATGGCCGTTGCCCGTGCGAGCTACGTGGCGGGCGCCGCAAGCACATCCAACGTGCTTGCGGGTCGCAAATACGGCATCCCTGTTTTTGGCACGCATGCGCACAGCTGGGTGATGAGTTTCGATACCGAGCTCGAGGCATTCCGTGCCTTTGCTAAGTCCATGCCCAACAACTGCACGCTGCTCATCGATACGTACGATGTACGCGAGGGCATTGAGAATGCCATTACGGTGGCAAAGGAGATGGAGGCGCGCGGCGAACGCCTTTCTGCTATCCGTATCGACTCGGGCGATCTGGCAAAGCTATCTGCCTACGTGCGCGATCGCATGGACGCCGAGGGGCTGGGATATGTAAAGATCTCGGTTTCCAACGACTTGGACGAGTACACCATTCAGTCGCTTTTGTCACAAGGCGCTCCCATCGACTCCTTTGGCGTGGGCACCAAGCTTGCCACCTGCTACGACCAGCCGGCGCTGGGAGGCGTGTACAAGCTTACGGCGCGCCTGGAGGACGGTTGCGACGAGTGGACCCCGGTGGTCAAGCTTTCCGAGCAGCCATACAAACGCACCATTCCGGGACGTCAGCATATCCGTCGCTTTATGGATGAGGCGGGCAGCCCCGTGTGCGACATGATTTATGACGAGATGTATATGGAGGGGGAGGGCGCCTCGCGCGGCACTTCTGTCGTGAGCGTGGACGATGCCGCCTTGGTTGCCGACGTTTCCGGTCTTTCCAGCCGCGAGGTCATGGTCCCCATTGTGCGCGATGGCCACGCCGTGGCGCCGCGCGAATCCATCGAGCTTGCGCGCACGCGTTGCCGCGAGGCACTTGATTCCCTCGATGGCGTCTATAAGCGTTTCCTGTATCCGCAATCCTACATGGTGGGTATGGAATCTGGCCTTGCGCGACTGCGCGACGAACTCGTGCGCGAGCGCATGGCGGAGACCGCCCCAACGCTTATGTGGAAGAAGCGAGGCTAGAGCATGACAAACGATGTTAAGACGATGGTCGTGAAGATTGGCTCCTCCACGATAGTGGGGGAAGACGGTCGTATCGACCGCGCGTTCATATCCAATCTGGCACGTCAAGCGGCGGAACTGCGCCGCCTGGGATGGAACCTGGTGGTGGTGAGCTCGGGCGCCATGGCGTGCGGTTATCCCATCTTGGGGTTTGCTGCCAAGCCCAAGGGTGACCTGCCAAGTTTGCAGGCGTGCGCTTCTGCCGGCCAGTGTATTTTGAGCGCGGCCTACGACGAGGAGTTCCACGCCCATGATATCTTGACCTCGCTCGTGTTGCTCACGCGTCACGATACCGCGCGTCGCTCTTCCTATCTGCATGCGCGCGATGCGCTGCTGCGCCTGGTCGAGCTTGGCGTGGTGCCGGTCGTAAACGAGAACGACACCGTGAGCGTGGCCGAGATTAAGTTTGGGGACAACGATACCCTGGCGGCGCTTGTGAGCTGTCTGGTCTCGGCGGACACGTGCGTTACCCTTTCCGATATCGACGGCCTCTACACGGCCAACCCCGCGCTCGACCCCAATGCACGCTTTATCCCGCGCGTGGACAAGATCGATGCGTCCATTATCGGCTCTGCGGGCGATTCGTCTACCTCGGTGGGCACCGGCGGCATGATTACGAAGATCCGCGCGAGCCGCATCCTTATGACGGCGGGTATCGAAAGCGTCATCTGCTCCGGTTCCGAGCCGGATGCCCTGGTGCGCATTGCCCGCGGCGAGAGCGTGGGCACTCTGTTTGCGCCGCCGGTCAAGCACCTCGATATCGCCCCGCGAAAGCTGTGGATCGCTCTGGGCGACCAGGCTCACGGCTCCGTGACGGTGGACGACGGCGCGGCGCATGCCCTTACCGATAACGGCTCCTCCTTGCTTGCCGTAGGCATCCGTGGGGTCCAGGGACCATTTGCTACGGGAGACATTTTGGATGTCAAGGACGCGAGCGGCCTGGTCGTGGCGCGCGGCATCGCCGAGGCAGATTCCGATACGCTTGAGCTTGCTGCGGGGCGTCGAGAAGAGGATATCGAGTCAAACCGTCTCCTGGCGCAGTTGGCGGGAAAGCCCGCCATCCATCGCGATAATTTGATCGTGTTTGTATAAGGGCATACGTCTTTTATCGAGTGGTTTTGAACGGGCCGTGGTCTTGGGTGCGTAGCATCTTGGAGCATGGCCCTTTTTTGTAGAACTCGCACGTGCAGGAAGCACCGGTGATGCCTTAGTCACAAGTGGGACTTGATCGGGCAAGGACCGAGTCTGCCGGCTTGCCCCTGCACGTCAACGTTATTCTGTAGCGAATTCCACACGATCGAGTTCGGGGACGTTGAGGGAGATGAGCCTCTTTGCCGTCTCGCGGTCGCGACTGTCGAGCGCCGCCTCGGTGGTGACGCGCGCGACAACCTCGCGCTTGGTGCCGTCTTGCGAGCCATTGTTTGCAAGGGAAGTCTCGACACCCACGGTGTAATCTTCAAACCCCGGCACCACGGCGGCGAGCTCACGCGTGGTTTCTGCTACGCCGTAGGCGTCTGTGATACCCGATTCGGCCGAGCCGATGGAGCTTGCCGTCAAAACGAGGCAAGGGATGGCAAAGATCGCCGTGCCGATGATGATGCGCCGGCGGACGATGCGCGAGAGCTTGTCTGCAATCGCGCCTTCCTCGTCGGTGACGATGCCGTCATCGTTGAGGTCGCGCTTAAGGGGGATGCGCAGCATCAGCAGCACTGCCTCGGTGCCAAGCGCAATGAATACCACGTTGATGCCAAACTCATAAAGAGCAGAGAGAAATAGCGACAGGTCCCAGGCCGCGATGCCGTAGCCCGCGGCGCACAGCGGCGGCATGAGGGCCGTGGCGACGGCTACACCCGCAATGAGCGTCGAGGGCTCCTGCTCGCGTGAGTTGCCAAGGCCTCCTGCAAAGCCGCCTGCAAATGCCACGGCGAGGTCCCAGATATTGGGCGATGAGTTGTCTACCAGCGCGGGCGTGACGGTAGAGATGGGCGAGAGCTTGAAGTAGAGCGTCGATGTTGCAAGACAAAATGCCATCTGCAGCAAAAGGCCCGTTAGGGCATCGCGTGTGACGTTTCGGTCAAGGGTCGCGATCCCGTAAGCGATAGCCAAGACCGAACCCATCAGCGGGCAGATGAGCATGGCTCCGATGATGGCGATGTCGGAGTTGATGTCGAGGCCGATGCTCGCGATGAGCATGGCGACGATCAGGATGCACAGGCGTGTCCCGTCAAGGCGAGAGCCGTTAATAAAGCGCTTGCGAATTGCGTTATAGGGCGCCCTGCCTTGGCGGATGTTAAAGGCACGCTGGAGAAAGCGCCTCGTGCGCATGCCGGCCTTGCTGTGCCAAGGGTGAATTCCGTGACGTCGATGGTGCCGCTCGCGCAGGCGCTTGAGCTCTTTGCGATCAAGTTCCATGGTCGTTTTCGCGTCCGTTTCCGTGCGTCTTGGCAAGACTAGAGAATCCCTGCGAGGTCGCCACGCATAAGGGCCTCGTCAAAAAGATGCTTGAATACGGTGTCGCCATGCAGGCCGTCGTGCTCAAATTCGTTGGTGACCCAGGCGTGGGTTGCGCCCACATGGATGAGGGTGTCCAGCTGCAAAGTGGAGTCGACGTACATATCGTCAAAGTAGACAGCTGCCTGCAGCGGCACTTCGTTTGCAGCGAGGCGCTGCGGGTCATAGATATGGTCCCAAGAGGTGTCCTCCATAAGGAGGTCCATCGCCGGTGCAAAGGGCTTGAGCTCGGGCATCTCCTCAAACATCCAGGGGAAGGCGGCCTCGCCGGTGAGCATGAGCGGGCGGGCAGCTGGATCGAACTCCGGGCGACCCGCCTTTTCTGCGGCGGCTGCCCAGCCGATGGGCATGGTGTCCCCGTCGGCGTAGATAAATTCCTGTAGCGTCCAATAGAGCGGATTCGTCGCGGTGGTGGTGCGCGCGAGGGCGCTCATCAAAAAGCCGTCGGAGATGGTGGGGTTGGCGTTGCCCAGGGTGCCGTCGCCATCTTCAAAGGCATGGTCCATGATCCAGTGCATGCGCTCAAAACTCGGCTTCATGCCAAAATCGCTGCCAAAGAGCTGCAGGCGCTCGACTGTCATGGGGCTCGCATCGGGCAAAGTCACGGGCGTGGCGCTGAGCGCGTCGGCAAGGGCGGCTACGCGCTTGACGTCCTGCGGATAGCGCTCGTAGTACTGTTGGGTCTTCGCCGCCATGCGCGGAAAGGTGTGCGCATAGACCTCGGCGGCGCTGGCCGGAACATGAGGGATGCCGCCGCAGGTAAAGCAGGCGGCGAGGCCTGCGGGGAAGAGCGAAAGGTACGTGAGAGTCAAAAAGCCGCCATAGCTTTGGCCGAGCGACACCCAGCGCTTTCCGCCAAATTGCGTGAGACGTAGGTACTCAAAATCTCGGACGATCGAGCTTGCCAGGTAGCGCTTGAGGAAATCCGCCTGCGCGCGGGCGGGGTTGGCGCCTGTTGCGGTTGCGCGGGTGCCCAGGGCTTCAATCCCCTTGCCGCTCACGCGACCGCTGCGACCGCAGCCGCGCTGGTCGGGCAAAACGATGCGGAAGTGCTTGATGGCCTCGGCGATCCAGCCATCGCTTGTGGGCGAGCAGGGGCGAGGGCATTCGCCGCCAGGACCGCCTTGGAAAAAGACGAGCAAGGGAAGGTCGTCGTTTTCGCAACCTGGCGCGCACAGGACGCGGTAGAACAGCTTGACGCTCTCGGGTGCGCCGGGGATCGGCGCGGGCGTGGCGCCGCGGCGCATGGTGGAGCCCACGGCAAGTAGCGCCGGTTCGAGACCGCGCCAGTCGAGGGGGACATCGATGGAATGGTCCTCGACATAGAGGCTGGGGACGTAATAGCTGGCGAGTTTGGTCATGGTTGCTCCTTTGGGGTCATTCGGTATATTCATCATAGCCAAAGCACCGTAGGGCACAGGCCGCGGTGCGCGTCCGTTTCTAATTGGGGCGCCCGTCCATCTTGCCATGTCTAGACGAGGCCGTTTCGTTTACCATGGGGTGCAATTAACGGACGGATGGAGGTAACCATGGAAGATATCGCAACGTATGTGGAGGGGCTTGCGGCCGCGGCGAAGGCGGCGTCGAGGCCCCTGGGTTTTGCTTCCAACGAGCAGCGTGTCGCTGCCGTGCGCGCGATGGCGACCGCCCTGCGCGATGCCGAGCCGACGATTCTCGAGCAAAACGGACTCGACATGGACGCCGCTGCCAAGGCGGGCACGAGCGCCGGCCTGCTCGATCGCCTCAAGCTTACGCACGAGCGTGTCGAGGGGATGGCAGCCGGTCTCGAGAAACTCGCCGAGCTTCCCGACCCGGTGGGTCGCGTGCTTGAGCATCGCACGATCGATTGCGGCCTTGACCTGCAGAAGGTAAGCGTGCCGCTGGGTCTTGTCGCCATGGTCTACGAGGCTCGTCCCAACGTGACGGCAGATGCCGCCGGTATCTGCATCCGCACCGGTAACGCCTGCATCCTGCGCGGCGGCTCCATGGCACAGCGCTCCTGCGTCGCTATCGCGCACGCGCTTGCCGATGCCGTTGAGGCATGCGGCTTTTCGCGTGAGGCCGTGAGTATTATCGAGACCACCGACCGTGCCGCCACGGGGGCCCTCATGGGCTTGCGCGGCACCGTCGATGTGCTCATCCCGCGCGGCGGTGCCGGCCTTATCCAGCGCTGCGTAAGGGAATCGCTTGTTCCCGTCATCGAGACGGGAACGGGAAACTGCCATATCTACCTGCATAAGGACGTTGATATGCAAAAGGCCCTGCCCATCATCGTCAATGCCAAGACGCAGCGCGTGGGCGTGTGCAATGCTGCCGAGTCTCTGTTGGTGGACGATGCGGTTGCCGATGCGGTGCTGCCTCAGGTGGTGAAGACTTTGCACGAGCACGGCGTTTTTATTCACGGTGACGCGATGGCGTGCGCTGCCGCTGCTGCCGCTGGCCTTGCCGAGGGCGCCGATTACGTCCCGGCGACCGAGCAGGACTGGGGGCGCGAGTATCTGGCGCTCGAGATGAGCGTCAAGGTGGTGGCAGACGAGGACGAGGCAATTACGCACGTCAACCGCTACGGCACGGGTCACTCCGAGGCTATCGTGACCGAGGATGTCCAGGCGGGTGAGCGTTTCTTGCGTGAGGTCGACGCGAGCTCCGTTTACGTGAATGCAAGCACGCGCTTTACCGACGGTGGCGAGTTTGGGCTTGGCGCAGAGATTGGTATCTCCACCCAGAAACTGCATGCCCGCGGCCCCTTTGCCGCCGAGGCACTCACCACCTACAAATACGAAATCCGCGGCTGCGGCCAAACCCGCCCCTAATGTGACAAAAAGTCGACAGGTTTATTTTGTCACATTTTCACATCCTGTTCATATTCGTACAGGACTCGCGAAGGCGTCCGAAATAAACCCGGCGACAACGTGACCTATTTTGAGGGAGAGGGGGACCGTCCGCGGAGTGGGTGGATGCTTTAGCGTGGTGGCGTGTTACACTTGCCGATGGAAAAATAGGCGCGCTGGTTATCGTTACCAGTGCACTCTTCGATATGACGGTGAGGTTCCCATGGATGTTGAAGCTCTATTCGATCGTGAAGACGTCGATCAACTTGTAAAGGCACTGCTTTTGCTCAAGAACGAGGATGATGTCCGAGCATTCCTCAAAGACCTGTGCACGCCACGCGAGATTTGCGATTTTGCTCAGCGTCTGACGGTTGCGCGTTTCCTCGACGCCGGTGAGCCCTATGTCGAGGTCCAGGCTCGTACCGGTGCCTCGTCGACCACGGTGAGCCGCGTCTCAAAAGCCCTGAACGGCGAATCTGGTGGCTATCGTCGCGTGCTTATCGAGCTTGATGACGCGAAGTAGGCATTTGATTTAAAGCGATTGCCATCCGGGCTCCGCTCCTATGGGACGGAGCCTGTTTTGTTTGCGCGAGGCACCAGCCGTGATGTTGTCTGTCCGCACGGGCATGTAGCATGGTTGGTAACAAAAAGAGAACGTGGGAGGACCATGGCAGTTCACATTCGTATTGTCGATTCGGCTGCGGAGCCTGTCGGCGCGGAGTTTTTTACCATACGTCGTGCGGTGACCGCGCGCGGCCGCGTTGAACTGCTGACCTCCTCTTTCGAGGAGCGTGAGACGTGCCGTCATGCGTTGGCGCGGGCCGGCTGTGGCCTTGGCGTTGAGGTGACAACGCCTACCGGATGGGTCGCTTCGCTTTGGGAGCTGCTGGGGACGGGCACCCATCTGGCGAGCACTCTGCAGCGAAACTTGCTTATCGCCGACATTCTGGCATCCTGGGACCCTTCCGATCTGGAGCCGCTGCGTGACACTCCGGGCACGCGTTTCCTGCTCGCCTCCATGGCGCGCGACTTTTTGCCCTATGTACTCGATGGGGCGCGCATGGCTCGTCTGGCACCCGCTTCGCAAGCCGAGGACCTGGTTGTGCGTCTGCTCAGGCGCTACGCGGATCGTCTTACAAAGCTTGGCCTCGAGGAGCCCTCGACGGCGGCGGTCCATTTGGCTCGCTCATTTGCAGACGAGCTTCCCGCCTGCGCCTCCTGCGTAATCGTGCGCGGCATGCAAAAGGTTCCCGCCTACCTTATGGACTTGCTTGCTTCGGTGGGGGCGGCGGGCGAATGCACCGTGTTGCTCGCCCCGCAGCAACGCGATGCCGCCTTGTGTATCGAAGAGGCATTTGGTGTCCGTGGTGTTGAGGCTTCGGTCGAGGAATCTCTTGCGGGCGAAACCGCTGCCTCCCCAGTGCTTCCCGCGTTGTTTTTTGAGGTGGCGGGACCGCATGCGCGCAACCGCGCCTACGCTCAGCTTATTTCCCGCGCCGCCGAGCAGGCGTGCGCGGCCACATCAAGCCCACAGGCTGTTGTCGCGGTCGTGGCGCGCCGCCCGGCGAAGGCGGCCTGCCAGCTTGCCGAGCGTCTTGCCGCCTGTGGCGTGCAGGCGATTGCTCCTGCCGATGCCAGGTTCGATGAGACGCGTACGGGCGCTCAATTCAACGCTTTGGCCAACCTTGTAACGCGCATGAGGGCCGCAGCAGCAGAGGAGGTTCCCGATTCCGAGTGGTGGCCCGCCCCCGAGCTCTCCGATTGGCTTGCCTGCCCGCTTTCGGGTTGCGATGCCTGGTCTGCGCGAGTTTTTGACAAGAAGATTCGCGGCAAGCGCGCCATGGGCGTCGATGCCGTGTTGAGCGAGCTGCAGAGCATCCAGACGCGCGTGACCGCTCAGCGCAAAAAGCTCGATTCCGGCAATCCTTGGGCGCAGGTTCCCGCGGTTTGCGCCGATGTGGTGCAGTACCTGATGCAGGAGCGTCCTGTCTCGGCGTTCAAGTCGATGCTCTCGGTTGTGGAGGCCCTGCCCGCGTATGCGTTTGGCAATACGGATGGCGCGGTGGCGCGTGAGCGCGAGGCGTCCATGCTTAAGATGGCGATTGGTATGCTTATGGATGAGACGCGTGCCGTTGACGTCCCCCAAAGTGTGGCTACGGGCGTGCTCTCCGGTCTCAAGGTTGGCATATCTGCAAAGACGGATGAGCTCAGGCCCGACGCCGATGCTTCTGAACCCCTTGATGCTTCGGGATCGCGTCCCGCAGCGCAGTTCCTGACGCTTGCCGCGGCGGCCGCGGCTCGCCCGGGTGCCTTCGATGCGATGGTCTTTTTGGATGTCGACGCCGAAACCTATTCCCTAGCGGTCAAAGAGGACGCTTCCACCTTGCTGGGCGAGCGCCTGGCAGCGGCTCCGGTGACAATCGATCCCGCGTCGTACCAGCGCGTGCTCTTCGACCGTGCCGTTCGCGCTTCAAGCGGCGCGGCGATTCTTGCACGCGTGACGCACGACCGGCAGGCCAAAGATGTCTATCCCGCTGCGATATGGACCGAACTTCGCACGCGCGCGGGCGCCGCTGCGAATGTGGAACAGACCGACGAGGGCGATATCGTACTCGATCTCGATCCCTCGGGCGCCGTTGGCCTCGATACGTGCCAAGTCCAGTGCCTTCCTCCTCAGCAGTTGAGCGACGAGGCTACGCCTTATGTGGTCCTTCGCCGACGCAGCGAGAACGGTGAGCTGGTTGCGCGGCAGCTATCCGCTTCGCAGATCGAAAGCTACAGCTCCTGCCCCCTGTGCTGGTTTATTTCCTCGCGCGTGCGTCCTTCTTCGATCGACGCCGGCTTTGGCAATATCGAGAAGGGCAACTTCGTCCACGATGTTATGTTCCGCTTTCATAGCGAACTGCTCGAGGCGGGCGTGGACCGCGTGCGTCCCGAGAACGTGCCGGCGGCTCTTTCTGTCTTGCACGAGGCGTTTGATGAGGTCCGTGCGGAACACGCACGAGGCAAGACGACGAGCTCCGGCGCGCTTGTGCCCCTCGACGCAGGCGAGCGCGCGCAGATTGACGAGATCTTGCCTCAGCTCGAGCGCGTGGTGCGCTATGAGGCGGGCGCCCTTATGCCGTTCAAGCCTGCATATCTTGAGTACTCCTTCAATGGCCTGGGCGTCACTTACGCCGGGTGGCCCCTGGGCGGGCGCATCGACCGTGTGGATGTGGATGCCGAGGGCCGCGCGGCCATTATCGATTACAAGCATCGCGGGGACGTCAATCCCTTCAAGCTCAAAGATCCCACCGTTCCGCTCAAGGACGGCACGATTCCGGCTGAGGACGAGCGCTGGCTCCCCGAGCACACGCAATCGCTCATCTATGCTCAGGCGATGCGTCGTGCCCTGGGCCTTGAGCCGGCTGCCGCGCTTTACTTCTCCACGAAGGGGCGCGCACCCGCTATGCGCGGCGCTGCCGCGGCGGCGCTTGTGGGCGACAAGGCCGAGGAGAGCATGATTCCCGGGCTGCGCGATGGTTTCCCCGCGGCGGAACATGGCGGAACCATGACGTTTGAGCAGCTGCTTGACCGTGTCGAAGATGCTATTGCGCAGCGCCTGGATGAGATGGCCCATGGTGTCGTGTGTGCATCCGAAGACCCCGCCGGCCGTTGTTCGTTTAACCATCCGTCTGGATTTGAGAGGAGGGGAGCGTGAATACCATGGATCTCTCAACATTGATGCCTCAACAGCGCGAGATCGTAACGACGCTCGATCGCCCCCTGTTTGTGTCGGCGGGCGCCGGCTCGGGCAAGACCTTCACCCTTACGCGCCGTATCCTGTGGGCGCTCTCCCCGGAGTCCGGTCCTTTTGCCGAGCATCTGGACCAGGTGCTCGCTATCACATTTACCAAAGACGCCGCGGCGGAGATTCGCGAGCGCGTGCGTGCCGCTCTTATTGAAGCCGGCATGGCAGAAGAGGCCCTGACGGTCGACGATTCTTGGATTTCGACCATTCATGGCATGTGCTCTCGTATCCTTCGCACCCATGCCCTCGAGCTGGGCATCGATCCCGCTTTCCAGGTGCTTGAAGAGGGGCCGGCCGCGGTCCTTATGGACCGTGCGGTGGAGCACGTGCTTTCTGCAGCCCGCGATGAGCGCGGCGATGACGCCGATCCTTTTGCCGAACTCAAAACCTGGTATCCGCTCTACGGAGAGACCGGTCCTTCCGGTAGCGAAATGGGCACTTCAGCGCGCTCCCTGGTGCGTCGTCTGCTTGAAGTGTCCTGCGCGCTTCCGCATGGCATGGATGACATTCACGTTGTGGGGGCGCAGGCGGATTTAAGCAGTCTGGCCGATGCATATCGCCCTTGCTTGGAGGCGAGCCCTGGTGCCGCCGAATGTGCCCGCACGGCGCTTGCCGCTATCGACGCCTTCGAGGCGAGCGAAAAGACCATGGCAGATCTTGGCGCCTGCATGCTGGCCTGCTCTGCTCCGCGCGCGAGCAAGGCGTTTCCCAAAGACCAGGTTTTGCTCCTTAAGGCCGAGGCGGCAGACAGCTTTATCAATGCGATGGTAGCTGTGGGCTCTGCCGCGACAGAGCAGCTCTTTGAGCTTGCTCGCCGCGTCGAGGCCGAGTACCGTGAGCTCAAGCGCGCCGCGGGCGGCTTGGACAACAACGATCTTCTGCGTATGACCCATGAGGCTTTGCGCGATTATCCCTCGGTACGCTCTGCTTATGAGAACCGTTTCAAACTCGTGATGATCGACGAATTTCAAGATACCGACCAACAGCAGGTCGACCTTATTTCCTATCTAACGGGCGAAGATAGCTGTGCGCTGTGCACCGTCGGCGACGCCCAGCAGTCGATTTATCGTTTTCGCGGCGCAGATGTCGAAGTGTTTCGTCGTCAGGAACGTTCAATCGCCCAGGCAGTCGGCAACAGCGGCTCGTCCTCTCGGGGGCGCATCGTCAAGCTCGTGCGCAACTTCCGCAGTCACGCTCAGATTTTGGAATATGTGGCGCGTGTCTTTGACGGCGAGCAAGGCGGCTTGATGCGCGATTTTCTGGATCTGGAAGCGCACGAGGGCAGGCGCGATGCACTGGTCGCCGCGGACGTCTCACGTCGTCAGGCGATTTTTGTTGCAGGCGGCAGTGCAGAGGAGCGCATTGACGTCAAGGCGGCAACGATTGCAGCTCGCTTTAAAGAGCTTGCCGATAAGGGCCAGCCCGTGGGCGGCATGGTATTGCTTTTGGGCGGCATGACCTTTGCCGACCGCTATGCCGCTGCATTTCGCGCGCGGGGACTCGATTGTGTCATTTCCGGTGGCTCGGTATTCTCAAGCGCGCCCGAGGTGTCCGCCGTGCACGCTCTCGTCTGTGCGCTTGCGAATCCTGCAGACACTGCCCAAGGACTCATGCCGTTGCTTGCTTCTCCGATGTTCGCGCTCGGCGTCGAGGAGTTCTTGGCTCTCGCTACCACGTACGACCCCGAGACGGGCGAGACGCGGCGCCGTAACCTGGATGCAGGCATTGCCTCGGATGACGATGCGCCCGGTTTTGAGAATCTTCGCCTGCTCCATCGCGCGCGACAGGTGCTTCGCTATGCTTTCGCACGTGTGGGTCGCGATTCCTTTGCCCGTATCGCGCGCGATGCGATCAACGCTTCGGGATGGTTTGTCCGCCTGGCGAAGCGCGGCCCCGAAGGGCGTGCCATCGCCGCCAACGTGCTCAAGGCTCTCGACGCCCTGCAGGATGCGGAAGACGCCCTTGGCAATGCGCCGCGACAGATCGCGGGCGCGTTCGATGCATTTTTGGCGGGCAAGGAGGCCCCCGGTGCCCTAAATGAGGGTGACGCCTCGGCGGTTCGCATCATGACGGTACATGCCTCGAAGGGCTTGGAGTTCCCGGTTGTCGCGGTGGCGGATTGCTATAGCATCCACGCTAATTCTTCTCGCATGCAGATGCGCCGCGCCGCAGACCATGCCGACGTTTCGCTGCTGCCCGCCCGTTTTGCGGGGGGTCGCGCTGCGGACGGGACGTTTGTCGCAAGTGCCGATGTCGAGAAGGCCTTCAACAAGTATTTCCGCAGTAGCGCGTCTTCGCCTGCATGGCTTGACCCTGAGCTTATGGATGATGTGTGCGCCACGGATTCTGCTGCGGGCGAGTTTGTCGCCATGCGCGAAGAAGACGAGGCGGCATCGCTCGAGGAGCGTGCACGTCTGCTCTACGTTGCCATGACGCGTGCCCGCGAAGTGCTCATCTTGGCGCTCGATGCAGGCACGGGGACGGCACGCAAGGCAGGCAAGGTTGCAGAGCTCAAGTTCAACGAGGATCGTGACCTTACAGCCGCCGTACTCGATCGCATCTTGCCCAAGGGCATCTCCGACCTCGCTCAAGATCGCCTGGTGTTCGAGGGCTCCAAAAGCGGCGATTACGCCTTTATTCCGTTGGGGGATTTTTCCTACGGTGAATCTCGTTATGTCGATATGACCGATGCGTTTGCTGCCGAGCAGAGCACGCCTGGCGCCGATGCGGACGTTCTTCCCAACGACGGCGGACCGCTCGATACCTTTACCCTGGCATACTCGGAGCATCATCGCCTTCGCTCCACCGTCGCTCCGCGTGCGGAGCGCGATTCCTATAGCTACTCCTTGATGGCAGCAACGCTTGACGAGGAGGGGGAGGATCGTCTGCCTTCGCAGGGGTCAAATCTCGTGTTTATCCCTCGGGCCGATGCGCTTGATGACTTGACGGGCGATGCGCTCGAAGAGACGCTGACTTCGTCTGACGTGGCCTCGTCGCGCACCCTCCTGCACGAGGGTGACCCCTGTGCGCTCGGCTCGGCATTTCATGCTGCGGCACAATGGCTAATCGAGACAGGCTCTGCGTCGCTGCCGGCTGCGCGTGCAGAGGCGCTGTGCTCGTACTGGAAAGTGTCGGCCTCGCAGCGCGCTCGCTTTGATGAGGCGCTGAGGCTCTGGTCTAGCTCGGATGTGCGCGCAGAGCTTCTTGGCTGGCCGCGCGTCTTGGCCGAGATTCCGTTCTTCTCGTTGGGCCTTGATGACGATGAGGTCCGTCAGCGTTTTGGCGGCTTTGCGGAAGGCGCGATTGATGCCTTGGCATACGATCCGGCGGACCCTTCTCGTGCGCTGGTCATCGACTACAAGACGGGCGGCTCTCCGGACGAGACTTCAAACGAGCTGCAGGAAAAGCACGCCTTGCAGGCGCGCATCTACGCCGATGTCCTGCACCGTGCGGGCTTTGCAGAGGTGACGCTCAAGTTTGTGCGTGTTGAGGTCGAGGACCCTCGGGTGCCAGGGCAGCCGCAGGTTGTGACGTATCGCTTGCAGGCTTAAGCGTCCGCGCCGTCCTCGGCAATCAAAACCGCTCCGTTGCGGTCGGCATCGGCGATGATGCGTCGCAGCTCGGAGAGGTATTGCGTGAGGATCGGTGCGGGCCGTCGCTCGTCGTGCACGATGTAGCCAACAAGCATGTGCGCATCTTCTTTGAGCGGGATGCTCGCCATGCCCGACTGCATTTCGCTCGAAAGCACGCCGGTGGACAGTGCGTATCCGTTTGATGTGGTAAGCAGGTTGGTGAGGGTTCCACGGTCCGATACGCGTATATTGCGCGCGCAGGGGATGTGCGAGAAAGGCTCCTCTGAAAAATAGAACGAGTTGGACGTTCCCTGTTCAAAGCTGTAGCGCGTATAGGGCACGAGGTCTTCAAGGCAAATGGAAGGCTTCCTCGCGAGGGGATGACTCTCGCTTAGAAACACGTGGACGCGCGCGTTGAAGAGCGGATGAAAGCTCACACGTGCGTCGGCAAAGGCCTTTTCCAGTACGCGTCGATTGAAATCGTCGAGGTAGAGGATTCCTACTTCACTGCGAAACGCGCGTACGTCGTCGATGATTTGTGCGGTTGTGGTCTCGCGCATGGTGAACTCGAACTTTTGGGTGTCGCACGCCTCGACCACGTTGATAAACGCCTGCACCGAGAAGGCGTAGTGCTGAGCCGAGACGGCAAGGCGCGCCTGCGGAGCCTCATTGCGCTCATAGCGCGCTTCAAGCATGTTTGCCTGCTCGACCACCTGGCGTGCGTAGCCCAAAAGCTCGGTGCCATCCGAGGTGAGCATGACGCCGCGGCTGCTGCGCGTGAAGATCGATATTCCCAGCTCTCCTTCGAGCGATTTGATGGCGCTCGAGATGTTCGATTGAGCGGTATAAAGGTTTTGAGCTGCGGCGTTAATGGAGCCGCTCTCGGCTACCGCGATGAGGAAGCGCAGTTGCTGCAAAGTCATGGGAATCCTTTCGCCCGGATTGTTATCTGTTATAACGATAACTAGCTACCATATTTTAGTGATTGACGTGAGGTGGCGACGATTTTACTATGCTAAACATACCAAGCCGATAGGGAATTTGCCCTGCGGAGATCAAGTCAGAGGGGAGGACCCACAGATGTGTCAGACCGAACGAATGCACAGCTCCCGGTTGCTGCGCACGCTGAGGACGACCCGCGACTCACGAATGTCCCAATAGCGTCATGTGACCGGGAGCGTTAACGCCCCGTCTTTTCTTCCCGCGCCTTTGCGCCGATTCTGTTTAAGGAGAACATCATGTCCCAGTTTGTCAACAATCCCGAGCACACCTTTGGTTTCGATACCCTTCAGCTGCACGTTGGTCAGGAGACCGCCGATCCCGCATCCGATGCTCGCGCCGTGCCCATCTATCAGACCACGAGCTATGTCTTCCGCAACTCCCAGCACGCCGCCGATCGCTTTGGCCTGGCCGATGCCGGTAACATCTACGGTCGTCTGACCAACTCGACCCAGAGTGTCTTTGAGGATCGTATCGCTGCGCTCGAGGGTGGCGTGGCGGGCCTTGCCGTTGCATCTGGCGCCGCTGCCATCACCTATGCCATCCAGGCGCTCGCACAGGCCGGCGACCACGTGGTTGCCCAGAAGACCATCTACGGCGGTTCTTACAACCTGCTCGAGCACACGCTTTCTCAGTTTGGCATCGAGACCACCTTTGTCGATGCCCATAACCTCGAGGAGGTCGAGGGCGCGATTCAGGACAACACTACCGTTGTCTATCTGGAGACCCTGGGCAACCCCAACTCCGATATTCCCAACATCGACGCTATCTCCGAGATTGCCCACAAGCATGGCCTGCCGGTCGTCGTGGACAACACCTTCGGTACCCCGTACCTGTTCCGCCCGCTGGAGCATGGCGCGAATGTCGTCGTTCACTCGGCCACGAAGTTTATCGGTGGCCACGGAACGTCGCTTGGCGGCGTGATCGTCGACGGCGGCAACTTCGACTGGAAGGCTTCCGGTAAGTATCCGCAGCTCGCCGACCCCAACCCTTCCTACCATGGCATCTCTTTTGTCGACGCTGTGGGTGCGGCTGCGTTTGCAACCTACATTCGCGCTATTCTGCTGCGCGACGAGGGCGCTTGCATCTCGCCGTTCAACGCATTCCTGCTGCTCCAGGGCACCGAGACGCTCTCCCTGCGCGTTGACCGCCACGTGGAGAACACCAAGAAGGTCGTCGAGTTCCTGGGCAAGGACCCGCACGTTGCCTCCGTTAACCACCCGAGCCTGCCCGATCATCCCGATCACGAGCTCTATCAGCGCTATTTCCCCAACGGCGGTGCCTCGATCTTCACGTTCGAGATCAAGGGTGGCCAGGAGGCAGCCTGGAAGTTCATCGACAACCTGCAGATCTTCTCCCTGCTCGCCAATGTTGCCGACGTGAAGAGCCTGGCAATCCACCCGGCGACCACCACGCACTCCCAGCTCACCGAGGCCGAGCTCGCCGATCAGGGCATCACCCCCTCGACGATTCGCCTCTCCATCGGCACCGAGAACGTCGAGGATATCATCTGGGACCTGAGCCAGGCCTTTGCCAAGCTCGACTAATGTGACAAAAAGTCGACAGGTTTATTTTGTCACATCTTCACGTTTTTATCACATTTTATAAGTAAAGCCGGATGCCCTCGTACGCGTGGGACACCCGGCTTTTGCATAGGCGGCGGATTTGCCGTGTGTTTGGCGTGCTACCAAGAGGATTCGATTTCACGGACGCGCTTGAGCAGCCAGCGGTTTTGAGGCACCAATAATCCGTGGCGTTCGGCGCGCTCGATGATGGTGCCGGCAAAAAGCGCCACCTCTGTACGTTTGCGGTTGATGCGGTCTTGAGCCATCGAGGGCATGCCGTTGGGGTCGAGGCTGGCGATGATATCGACCATCTCGTTAAGATCATCTTCTGTAAGGGCGATTCCTTCGGCGTTGGCGACGGCCTTGGCCTCGCGCATGGCGGCGACGAGACAGCGATTTTGCTCGCCATCTGAAAGCGTGGTTCCGTACGTGCCGCCATATCATGCACGTTTGGTTGATGCCTACGTTCATCATGAGTTTTGTCCACATGCGGCGGCGAATGTCCTCCTCTACCGTGTGGGAGATGCCCACGCGTTCGAGCAACTCGGCGATATCCTCAACAACGCCCGCCTCGGTGTGCGGCGCCGCGCCTAGGCGAATCTCGCCCGGGTGGGTGAACGTGAGAGCATTGTCGATAAAAACGGCGTCCATACCCTGCGTGATGGCAAGGACCAGATGTTTCCAGCCATAGCGCGCCGCGATTGCCTCCTCGCTTGTCACTCCGTTGAGAAGCGAGATGATGCGCGTTCCGGGTCCCACCAGGCCTTCCATACTATTGATTGCCTGGTCGAGTCCGGTTGCCTTGACGGCAAGGACAACCAGGTCGACGGGTTTTGCTTGGCTGGCGGGGATGGTGGTGAAGTTTTGATCCTCGCCGTTTATGATGATTCTGTCTGTGCGATGCCGCAGGTAACGCTCGTCGTCCATTACATACTCAAGATGCTTGGACCCGACGGCTTTTGCGATCTTGCTACCGTGGAGCAAGCCCACGGCTCCCTTTCCGATGATGGCAACGGTCTCGATGGGCATGCGCGTTCCTCTCGGTTGGGGTGTGATACGCGCTTGCTTATGATAGCGCCATTACGACGGGGTACTGCGATGCTGCGCGCAGGTTAACAGTTTGCTTGAGCGCGGTATGATGATGCTCGAGTATGCTGAGGAAAGGACGTGCATGCAGTACAGAACGGATCCTGCAAGTGGCAACAGGCTTTCTGCTTTGGGCTTGGGCTGCATGCGCTTCCCGGGTTATCAACTGGGCCGTCCCGACGCGAAGGCGGCGCAAGATATTATCTCCCGCGCCGTCGAGCAGGGCATTAACTACTTGGATACAGCCTATCTCTATCCAGGCAACGAGGCTTGCGTGGGAATGGCGCTCGAAAAGCTTGGCTTGCGCGACAAGGTCTTTATCGCAACCAAGCTTCCCCATGCCTCGTGTAAGCGCACCGAGGATTTTGATCGGTTCTTTAACGAGCAGCTCAAGCGGTTGCGTACCGACCATATCGACTACTATCTCATGCACAACATCACAAGTCCCGCACAATGGGAGCGCGTGGCGGCATTGGGCATCAAGGATTGGATTGCGCGGCAGAAACGCGAGGGGAGTATTCGGCAGATCGGTTTTTCCTATCATGGTTCTGCCGATGATTTTCCGCGCATACTCGACGCATATGACTGGGATTTTGTTCAGGTGCAATATAACTATGCAAACGAACGCTACCAGGCGGGGACTGCCGGCGTGATGGAGGCCCATGATCGCGGCCTTGCCGTGTTCGTGATGGAACCGCTCCTGGGCGGGCGTTTGGTCGATAAGCTTCCGCATGCAGCTCAGGAAATCTTGAAAAAGGCGCGAGCTGGGCATCTTCAGACTCCTGCGGATTGGGGCTTGAGCTGGGTGTGGAATCATCCGCAGGTCACCATGCTGCTCTCGGGCATGGCTTCGATCGAGCAGGTCGACCAAAACGCCTCAATCGCCGATGCAGCTCTACCCAAAGCCATGACGCCCTCTCAGCTCGAGACCATCGCGCGCGTGGTCGAAGTCTTCGAGCGCTTTAACCGCGTGCCCTGTACAGGTTGCAACTACTGTATGCCCTGCCCGCAGGGGATCAATATCCCCGGATGTTTTGCCGCCTATAATGCCAGTTTTGCTTACGGTCGCTGGACGGGGCTGTCTCAGTATTTCACCGCGAGCGCCGTGCGAACCGCTTCTCCCAAGCTGGTAAGTAATTGCATCCATTGCGGCAAGTGCGCTCGGCATTGCCCGCAGCAGATCGATATTCCCGCGCGCCTGGAGGATGTGCGACATCGCTTGCAACCGGGGCCGGTCGATGCGGCGCTCCGCGTCCTCGCACGGTTTCGGCGCGATGGCGCTGCAGAGTGATTGCAGGGTGCAGCGATACGGATGTTGCACTTAGGGGCTTTGCGTCCAAGCCGCTGTGCTGCCATTGCTTCTTGTCGCGGCGATTAGATGCGATGCATCGGTGCGTCTTCAACAAGGAAATCGATAAAGGTCTGCGCGAGCATCGAGATGCCGCCTTTGGGCAGCGATGCGATGCCGATGGTTCGGTAGCGCTTTGGAGATAGAGGCCTTGCTACGGGATACGACTTGCAGCTCTTGAGGATTAGCTCGGGCATGATTGCCACGCCAAGTCCGCCCTCGACCATAGAAAGCACCGAGAAGTCGTCGTTGAGGACGTAGCGGATGTTCGCGGGCTTCTCGGTCTCCTTGAGAACTGCGTTGATATCGTTGTCCGAGCCTTGTACGGGAATGATCAGTTCCTCATCCAGCAGATCGTCGAGCGTGAGTGAGCGCTTGCGGGCAAGGGGGTGCCCCTTGGGCAAAAACGCCAGCATGGGGTCGCGGTAGAGCGGGAAGAATTCGAGTCCTTCATGCGCGGGTGCTGCCAAAAAGCCACAGTCGACCTTGCCCGCCACGAGCATTTCGGTGATTTGGTCGTAGTCTCCTGCCTGCAGGTCGAACTCGACGCCGGGGTGGCGCGCGGTGAAGTTTTGAATTAGTCGCGGCAGTCATTGCATCGAGACGCTGGTGAAGGTCCCCACGCGCAGTGTTCCCGCTACCACGTTGCCAATTTGATTGATCGCTTGCGTGAGGGCGTGTTGGTCGTTCACGAGCGCTTGAATCGAGGGCAACAGGCGGCGCCCGTTTTCGGCCAGCGTGACGCCGCGCGCCGTACGCGCAAAGAGTGTGAGGCCGGTCTCTTTTTCCAGTGCAGCGATGGCGTGGCTTATACCGGCTTGCGTGTAGTGCACGGACTGCGCGCACTTTGTGATATTGCCGCACTCGGCGACCTTCAAGAAGATTTCATAGCGGTTCACGTGCGGTCCTTACGTTGGCAAGGCGTTGCGGCTGTCTTGTATTCGGCGCATTTTTGCCATAACAACTTGTAATGGCTTCAATAATAATCATTCGCTTCTCAAATGAAAATCAGGGGGTTATAACAGTCCCGTCGAATGAAGCGGACGGAGTACGGAAGGGGGCTACTCGATGAACACGAAGACTGCGCATTCATTTTCATGGACTCAGGGTAAGGCTGATATTGCCCTGGGCCTGGTCGCCGTGGCGTGGGGGAGCTCCTACCTCCTTATGAAGATCGGCTTGGGCGGTATGGGTCCGTTCATGGTAATCGCGATGCGTTTTCTTATCGCGTTTGCTGTGGTGGGAGCCGTGTCGTTCCGCAAGATTGCCCATACCAATCGCGCTGTTCTTAAATATGCATCCGTGCTCGGTCTGCTTCTGTTCGGTCTTTTTGCGTTTCTTACCCATGGGCTCGAGACGACATCGGCGTCAAACGGCGGCTTTTTGACCGCGATGGCAGTCGTGTTCGTTCCTATCATCAATGCGGCACTTCAACGTCGCATGCCGCCTCGTCCTATCATTGCGGGAACTTTGGTGACGCTTGCGGGCATCGCTTTGCTTTCGCTGCGCGGCGGGCTTGAGTTGCATCCGGGAGACGCTCTTTGTCTGGCGGGCGCCCTTCTTTATGCCGTGTTCATTGTTGCTACCGATAGGCTGGCTCCGGGTATCGACGGCATGCTGCTTGGAACGTGGCAGCTTGGATTTGCCGGTCTATATGGCTTGGTGTTTTCCCTTGTTTGCGAGGTCCCAACGTTGCCGCAGACGCCAGCGCAGTGGGGTGCCATTTTGGGGCTCGCCATTGTGTGCAGCGCATTTGGATTTGTGTTGCAGCCTGTTGCGCAGCCGCATACCACGCCCGAGCACACTGCTTTGCTGTTCTCGATCGAACCGGTCGCTTCTGCCGTGCTGGCCTTTTTCGTGCTGGGCGAGACGCTTCCCGCGCAAGGCTACCTTGGTGCTGTGCTCGTGGTGACGGGCGTTGTGGTGGCGTCGCTGCCTGGCCGTGAAGGCGATCAGGCTGCCCCGGGCTTGGATGAGCCCGTCGAATCGATGCCGGATGGCTCTGTGCCGGTAATGTGATGCATGGCTTAGGACGTTGACCTGACGGTAGTCCGGTGCCGGGCGTGGGCGACGAGCATCGTGCGCCCTGATTCTTCCAGCGAGCAGCGCACTGTGCCTCATGCCCTTCTTTGCTGTGCTCATGCTTGGAGAAGGCGCTGTGCGTTAATGTGCATAAGTGTACGGATGACGCTTTTCTTTACCCTGTTCGCGTCTTAAGAAATGCTACCTGAACAAAACAATTCGAAATGTGTACCCTAAAATCAAAATGCTGAGTAGAGCGGCTGTTTGAGCTTCGAAATCCTGGGGTTTTGCTGATTCAAACGGCTGTCTACTCGAAGAAATCGATTTAGGGTACACATTTCGAAGAGTTTTGAAAAGCAACCCCCTATCTACCCTCTGTAAGCAGGCGGTGAACGCATGATTGCGGGGCATTCATGGCATGTTGCCATCTTCGAGCGATGCCTTGTGCATCACCTGCGCAAGGGGGGCGCATCAGCCGATGCGCCCCCTTCATTACCATGACAGCTTAAATACCGCGTGAGGTCGAAGCCTTTCGCTACTTCATAAACGTGGTCCAGCAAAAGATGAGAAGCGCGACCGCTACGACGATCGCTGCCACAATGCCCACGAACTTAAGGCGCGACGTGCGCGTTTGCTCGCGAACATTCTTCTCGGTTGCGGCAAGCGATTTGACTTGCTGCATCTGCTGGGCCTGGTACTGCTTATCCGAGTCGATACGGGCGGCGAGCTGCTGAGTGATTTCCGGGTGAGCGTGGATATCGTTTGCATCGGCGAGGATCTCTGCCGCGTTGTCGGCGTCGTCTTGGGCTTCTTGCTGGGCTTTCTGTTGGTTTTTGAGAGCCTTTTCCTGTTCGTTGATCTGGGAACGAAGTTCCTTTTGACGGGTTTCGGCGTCTTTGCGAGCGGCATCTAAAGCGTCGCGAGCTTCGGCGGTGGCATTTGAGACGTCGCGGAACGAAGAGCGGGCTTCTTCGATAGGTTTGTTGGCTTCGGCCACGACCGCTTCGGCGTCGGCAATGGATTGGTCGAGCTCGGCGGTAAGGCGCGGCAACTGCTCTTGTGCGGTGCGGAGCTGCTCGGCGGCGTCGGAGATATCGTTTTCGAGTTCGGTGCCACGTACGCTGTATGCGGCAGAGTTCGCAGACGGATTGCGCTGGATTTCGGCGAATTCCTCGCGTAGGGCGTTGAGGCGTGCCTGCGCGCTCTCCACGGCCTTCCGTGCGGCGGCAAGGTTGGTTTCGCGATCGGCTTTTGCCGATTCAAGTCCGCGCTGGGCGTCGGTTACACGTCTTACCAGGCGATTTGCCCCTTCTCGTGCGGATGCCTCCTGGGACTCGGCGGCGTCAAGCGCCGACTTAAGGCGCTTTTCGGTTGCCTTGTCTGCGTCCTTCATGGCAGAGAGACTCTGTTTGAGATTGTCGATTGTCTTGGCGATCGCCTGCTGGGCGGCGACGGCGGCACGTACGGACTCCAAGCAGCTGGTTTGGCGTGCGGTCTGTTCGGCAACGATTTGAGCGTAGTTCGCCTCCACATCGCGGCGATGCGTAAGCTCGTCCTCGTTTTCCTCGATGACTTGCGAGAGCTCGTCCAGGTGATCGCGCGCCTCGCTGTGCGCGCGCCTGGCAGCACTCACCTCGCGTACGGCGCCCATGCCTTGGGAGAGCATGGAGCCCACGCTCGCGGCGGCGTCGGCGATTGCGGCTCCGGCCTTGGCGACGGCTTGCGCGGCGCCATCCTCTGGTTTTGCTGGCAGCGCTTCCTTAGGGGCACTTTCCTCGTCGGGGACAGTGGGGGTTTGAGCCCCGCCTGTCGCCGAAATTCCTCCGTCGATGACTTCAAAGCCCGAGGGCAAAGGATCGGGATCGTCTCCCACTTGTTCATACTGGTCGCGCGTGAGGAAACGCGGGATGTTTTCGGTATCAGACACGGTGGCGGCGACATCATCGAGTACGGGCACTCCGTCGAGGTCGAGGGGAGTGCTGTCTTGCTGGCCGTCTTCTTTGCCGGGCTCAATCTGCTCGTCGGTGTCGGCCTCTTCGCTCGCCGGCTCGCTCTTGTCATCGGCATGCTTCTCGTCCGCCGGCTCGCTTGTATTGTCGGTACGCTCATCGTCGTTGTTGTTGTCGTTGGCCTCCGCGACGTCGTCCTCGAGTACGACACCCTCCGGGCGCGCTGCATCGCTCGCCGTGGCTTCGATGCCCTCGACCTGGTCCAGGTTGTCCTGCTCGGCATCCGCCTTTTTCATTTCGTCTACATCTACCTGGGAATCTGGCGTCTTGATGTCTTCACTCATGGCGCTCCTATCTGTGTGCGCCCGATGCGCACCTTATAATTGTTTTGTTCAATCTTATACCCGCGCGTGAACACCGAATGACGGAGAGGTGTCGCCTTTCACCCCATTTGGCTCCATTCTTGGCGTCGAGGGCGCAAACGCTCAGCTACATTAGTGGTTTGAGCCGCGGGCCTCACCCGTGGAGATTTTGAAGCCTCGATGCGATAGGAGTATCACATGGGACTGTTTGACGGAAAACCGTGATCGTGACCGGCGGCGGCAAGGCGACGCTCAAGGACGGCAGCGCTGGATCCATCGGCTATGGCATCGATATCGCGTTCGCCAAAGAGGGCGCGAACCTCGTTATCACCGGCCGCAACGTGGCCAAGCTCGAGGATGCCAAGGAGAGCCTCGAGGCTGAATACGGCATCAAGGTGCTGCCCGTGCAGGCAGACGTTTCTGCTGGTCAGGACAACGAGGCCGTGGTTCAAAACGTTATCGATAAGGCCATCGAAGAGTTCGGCCGCATCGACGCCGTGGTCAACAACGCGCAGGCTTCCGCCTCGGGCGTGACCATTGCCGACCACACGATGGACCAGTTCAACCTTGCTATCTACTCGGGTCTCTACGCAACCTACCTGTACATGCAGAAGGCCTACCCGCATCTCAAGGAGACCAAGGGCTCTGTGGTGAACTTCGCTTCGGGCCGGCCTCTTTGGCAACTTTGGCCAGTGCGGCTATGCGGCTGCAAAGGAGGGCATCCGCGGCCTTTCGCGCGTGGCTGCGAACGAGTGGGGTCCCGACGGCGTCAACGTGAACGTTGTGTGCCCGCTTGCTTGGACGGCCCAGCTCGAGAACTTCGAGGCTGCCTACCCCGAGGCGTTCAAGGCCAACGTCCACATGCCACCGGCCGGCCACTACGGCGACGTCGAGAAGGAGATCGGCCGCGTGGTCGTGCAGCTGTGCGGTCCCGACTTCAAGTACATGAACGGTGAGACCATCACCCTTGAGGGCGGCATGGGCCAGCGTCCGTAGGCTGACATCTGCTCACGTTGTTTGAGTGCCGGTGGGCTCCGCGTTTGCGCGGGGCCCATTTTTATGTGCGGCTATCGTTTTGTGTGCCCTTTGTTTGGGTTTGGCATACAGGACATGTTTCACCCTGGTTAGTTTTCATCGTCGTGCGAGCTGCGATGGGTTACGCCGTAGAATGGAGCGTGCTGATTAGTGCCACATCTTGTCGAAAGGCTTTAATATGACGTGTTCTATCTCCCGCCGCGGTTTTGTTGGGCTTCTTGCCGGGGGTGCCGTCGCCGCGCTTGCCGGCTGTTCTGCTCAAAACGCCGCCCAGGGGTCTGCCGCATCTGGCTCTGCCGCGGCGACTGCCGATGGCATCAAGGGCGCCAAGCTCACTTTTGTGGGCGACGACGCCTTTGCCCCGTATCGCTATATCGATACCGATGCAGACGGCAAGCACAAAGTCGTGGGTCTCGACATCGCCATTGCCGACGAGATGGCATCGCGCCTGGGATTCACCTATACCTTCGAGCCGCAGGACTTCGCCGCCACGCTCGCGTCCATCCAAGGCAATGACACCGCCTTCACCATGGCGATGAGCGCCAACGAGGAGCGCGAAGAAACCTACGACTTTACGCGCGGCTATTATCAGCCGCTTGTGGGCGTGCTCACCATGGGCGGGGACCCCATCAAGAGTGTCCAGGACCTTGCGGGCAAGTCCATCGCTTGCACTACCGGTACCGTGCAGAACAAGTTCATCACCAAGGTGATGCCGGACGCCGACGTGCACACGTACGACGGCGGCGACCAGTGCCTGCAGGAGGTGCTTGCCGGCCGTATCGACGCCTACCTGTGCGATGGTGCCGAGGGTCAGTCCATGCGCGATGCTAACGAGGGCCTGGTGCTCGGCCTGCTCGACCGCGCCGAGACCGCCGACCACGTAGGCGTCTATCGCCTGATGGCTAACAAGGGCGCGAGTTTTGTGACCGAGCTCGACCTTTGCATCGGGGAGATGCTCGAGGACGGCACAATCGACAAGTACATCAAAAAGTACGTGGGCGCCGACTTCATGTGGAACGGCGACTTCTCTGCTTCGGGCACCTCGACCGTCGAGTCCCAGGGCAAATAGTCGCCCGCCCCACCTCTGATCAAACTTGCGTGCATGACGATGAAGTTCCACCTTTTGCAGCCGTACATATCGATGTTTGTCGAGGGCCTGGCCGTGACCTGCGAGGTCACGGCGGCCGCCCTCGCAATCGCTCTTGTGCTGGGCTTCATTATCGCCGTGCTCAAAGTGGTGCCCTGCCGTCCGCTGCGGGCGCTGCTCGATTTCTATACGTCAATCTTTCGCGGTGTGCCCCTCATCGTGCTGCTCTTTATGGCTTACTTCGCAACGCCGCAGCTCACGGGCTATAAGATCTCGATGTTTGCCGCCGGCGTCATCACGCTGGGGCTCAATGGCTCGGCGACGGTTTCGGAGACCGTGCGCGGCGGTATCGAGGGGGTTGACCGTGGGCAGTACGACGCTGCTCGCGCCATTGGGCTGCCATATGGCACCATGATGCGCCTGATCGTCATCCCGCAGGCGCTGCGCTCGGTGATTCCCGCCCTTGTGAACGAGGTCATCACCGTGCTCAAAAGTTCCTCGCTTGTCGCCACCATTGGCCTTATGGACATGATGCGCGCGGCTCAAAGCGTGCAGGCGTTGACCTATCGTGCGTTTGAGCCGTTCCTGGCGGTGGCCGTTGTGTACTATCTTATCGTTATGGCGCTCACCGCTGCGGGGCATGCCGTCGAGCGCAAGTTTTGCCTCTAGGGGCGTGCGGGCGTGCCGCGCGTGGCGGCCGTGGGCGTGCTTGACCTTGCGGCGCTGCTTTTTGTTTCGCTGAAGCTTGGGGAGCATGCGCATACCATGTGACTGCTGCTGCAACATACTGCGCGCGTGGTAGAATGCATGACGAATTCAGGGCTCAGCTCGAGATGGGAGCATCATGGAGATTACCGAGGATATCCGCTACATTGGCGTCAACGATCACGACATCGATTTGTTTGAGGGCCAGTATGACGTGAGTGAAAACGGCATGTCGTACAACAGCTATGTGATTCTTTCCGATAAAGTGGCTGTTGCCGATACCGTTGACGCTCATTTTGTTGACGAGTGGCTGGGTAACCTCGAGGCCGTGCTCGACGGTCGCACGCCCAACTACCTGATCGTTCACCATATGGAGCCCGATCACTCCGCGGGCATCGCCGCCTTCATGGAGCGCTATCCCGAGGCTCAGGTTGTTTCCTCGGCCATGGCTTTCAAGATGATGAAGAACTACTTTGGCACCGATTTTGCGGGCCGCAGCGTAGTTGTCAAGGAGGGCAGCGAGCTTGACCTTGGTGCTCATAAGCTTGCCTTTGTGGCAGCGCCTAACGTGCACTGGCCGGAGGTCATGTTTTCCTACGACGCGCACGACAAGGTTTTGTTCTCGGCCGACGGTTTTGGCAAGTTTGGCGCCAACGACATCGAGGATCCCGAGGGCTGGTCGTGCGAGGCGCGCCGCTACTACTTTGGTATCGTGGGCAAGTTTGGCAAGAACGTGCAGGCAGTGCTCAAGAAGGCAGCCGGCCTCGACATCCAGGTTATCTGCCCGCTCCACGGCCCTGTGCTCAAGGAGAACCTGGGTTACTACCTGGAGACCTACAATACCTGGTCTTCTTATCAGCCCGAAGATCGTGGCGTGGCTATCGCCTACGCGAGTGTTTACGGTCACATGAAGCAGGCCGCCGAGGAGCTTGCCGCGGCGCTTGAGGAGCGCGGCCAGAAGGTTTCGCTGTTCGACCTTGCCCGCGACGATATGGCCGAGGCCGTGGAAGACGCCTTCCGCTACGATCGCCTGGTCCTGTGCTCCATCACCTACGCGACGGGCATCTTCCCGTTCATGAGCACCTTCATCCACACGCTGGCCGAGCATAACTACCAGAACCGCACGATCGCGCTGGTCGAAGGCGGCTCTTGGATGCCCATGGCGGCCAAGGTTATGAAGAAGCAGCTTGCCGAGCTCTCTGACATCACCTTTACCCAGGCGGGCGTTACCGTCCTGGGTGCGCTCGATGACGATTCGCGCGCGCAGATCGCGACGCTTGCCGACGAGCTTTCGGCGTAGGGGAGTACGGAGGACCCAGCGTCTCGCTGCCGGCTGCCTTGCAACCAGAAACGCTATGTAAACGGCGCGGGGTTTGCTCCCGCGCCGTTTTTGTGTGCGAAACTACTGCACGTACACGCATATCAACAAGGAGCTCCAATACATGGATCAATCCCTCTTTAAATACGACATCGTGGCCGAGGACCCCAAGACGCATGCGCGTGCGGGCGTTTTGCATACGCCGCACGGCGATGTCGAGACGCCCATCTTTATGCCCGTGGGAACCAAGGCCAACGTCAAGGGCATTCCCACCGAGACGGTTAAGGCACTTGGCGCGCAGATCGTGCTTGCCAACACCTATCACCTGAGCATGCGCCCGGGCGAGGACCTGATTGATGAGCTGGGCGGGCTCCATAACTTCATGAACTGGCACGGTCCCATTCTTACCGATTCGGGCGGCTTTCAGGTCTTTAGCCATAACGATGCCGTCAAGCTCTCCGACGACGGCGTGCGCTTTATCGTGACCGACTACGATGGCCGCCACGTGTTCTGGACGCCCGAGGACAACATGCAGATTGCCATGAAGCTGGGAAGCGACATCTGCATGCAGCTGGACCAGTGCCCGGGTTACCCGGCAACGCGCGCCTATGTGGAGCGTGCCGTTGAGCTTTCGAGCAAGTGGGCCGAGCGCTGCTACGCCGCACATACGCGCCCCGACCAGGCTCTTTTTGGCATCGTACAGGGTGGCATGCATCTGGATTTGCGCGTGCGCTCGCTCAAGCATCTGGAAGAGTGCGGCGATTTTCCCGGTTACGGCATTGGCGGCTATTCTGTGGGCGAGGACCACGAGACGATGTTCGAGACGCTTACGCCGCTTGCTTCTGAGTACATGCCACGCAACAAGCCTCGCTACCTCATGGGTGTGGGCAACCCCACCACGCTCGTGCGCGGTGTGGGCGTGGGCATCGATATGTTCGACTGCGTGCTGCCTACGCGCACGGGCCGCATGGGCACGGCGTTTTCCAGCCAGGGTCGCCTGAACTTCCGCAACGCCAAGTTTGCGCACGATGACGGCCCCATCGATCCCAAGTGCACCTGCCCGGTGTGCACGGGCGGCTACAGCCGTGCGCTTATCCGTCACATGGTCACGCAAAAGGAGATGCTCGGCGGCATCCTGCTTTCCGAGCACAACATCTACTTCCTGCTGGACCTGATGCGCCGTGCTCGCCAGGCGATTATCGAGGGACGCTATGCCGAGTTCCAAAGCGAGTGGATGGCAAGCGAAGGCGCCGTGGACTATTAAGGGTGCGCGCTGTCGCGTTGCGCTGACGTACGGCGGCCTATACTCACGTTGGGTTATCTGAGCATTCGAGGAGCCATTATGGGCAAGTTGGGTTATATCTTTCGTTGCATCGCGCACATGGATTACGGTGCGCTGTTTCAAACGGTGGGGGACTGCCATGACAAGAGCGGAAAGAACCGCGTGTGGCTGTTTGCCGACGTGGTGAAGTGCGGCTTTAAGTTTGGTGCCGGCTACAAGGATTACTCGCTGCTGGAGTTCTACAACATGAACGATGCGCAGCGCGCCACCTTTGTGACCCGAGGGGTTAATAACACCATTGTGCGCCGTCTGAATAATCCGGAGTATTACCACCTGGTGGATAACAAGAACGAGTTCTATGAGTTCTTTAATGAGTATCTGCATCGCGGATGGCTGCATTTCTCTACTTGCTCCAAGGAGGAGTTCCTTGCCTTTATGGAGGGACGCGAGCAGATTATCGCCAAGCCGAGCGATCTGTGCTGCGGTCAGGGCGTGGAAAAGCTCAAGGTGGCGGATTTCGATTCGCTGGATGCTCTGTATGACTATCTAGAGGGCTCGGGTGCCGACCTGATTGAGGACGTGGTGGTGCAGCACCCTGCCATGGCCAAGATTTATCCGGGTTCGGTGAACACCATCCGCGTGTACACGGTGCGCCCCGAGGACGGAGAGCCGCATGTGATCTATGCGTGCATCCGCATGGGCAACAGCGACCGCCCCGTAGATAACATCAACGCTGGCGGCATGTACGCCGTGGTGGACCTGGAGACGGGAAAGATTGCGGGCCCTGCCTGCGACAAGGAGTTCCATGTGTACGAGCGTCACCCGCGCTCCGGCACCGAGCTGCCCGGCTATCAGATTCCCATGTGGGACAAGGTTATGGATCTGTGCCATGCGGCTGCAGCAAAGATCCCGGGCATGGGCTATGTGGGCTGGGACGTTGCTATCACCGAGGACGGCCCGCTGTTCATCGAGGCAAACAACCTGCCTGGTCACGATGCCTTTCCGCAAATGCCGAGTCAGGCGCCCGACCATATTGGCTTCAAGCCGCAGTTTGAGAAGTACCTTGGCAAGTTGTAGGTGCTGATGGGTTTGGGGCATGTTGCCCGGCCCTGATGAGTTGGTTTTAGCCGGCCTTTTTGTTCATGCGCCGCTCTTTGCGGCGGACGCGTGGACAAAGGGGCCGGCTTTTTTGCGTTTTGGTTGGGGTTGCCGTGCGCGCTGGGTGGGTGACTGGGCGAAAAAACACGGTTATAGGTAGGTTGAAGAGGGGGTGCTGAGTAGGGGATCGTTTGCGTGCGTGTTTATGCAGGAAAATGGTCATTGTAGACGGGGTCTATTTGCGTCTTTTTGATCAACCTACCTATAACCGTATTTTTTGATTGCAAGGGTAGGGGTTGGCATGGCTGCGGGGGTGTTGTCTGCGCAATTGCGACGCACCGAACGAGGTGGTTGTCGATTCCTACTCCATTGTTCATGGGCAAATGTTAATGCCACTCCATGATGCGCCCGGTAGACGTGTGCCCATGATTGGGTTGCTGCAAAGTATTTTGATGCTTGGTGCGACATACTGCTGCGTCTTTGCTGTTGATTTTGCGGCGGCAGGATCGTTCAGGTTGGGCAGAAACAAGCTGCGCCCACCGATTTATTGCCTACTATTAAATGATATGTCCGCATTGCGTTTTATCATGCAGATAGCAAAAGAGCCTCCTAGCGGAGGCTCTTGACGAGTCGAAGTGTCCCCTACGGGACGCAGGCGAACCTGCTTTTTTGGCCAAGCCGTATTTTGACTCGCAGTGCCGATATAACTGGTAATCGACAAGGCCACTGTACCACAGTACGAAGGGACTTAACGTTATGAATTTAAGGAATTACCCCGGCGAGTATAGTATCGGCCTCGATATGGGAACCGGCTCTGTTGGTTGGAGCGTGGTTGATGAAAAAGGCAATCTTTTGCATTTCAAAAAGAAGCCGACGTGGGGCAGCCGTCTCTTTGATAGCGCGATGCCGGCGTCTGAGGCCCGCGTTCATAGAGGGCAGCGCCGTCGTTACGAGCGCCGTCGTTGGCGCCTCGATCTGTTGCAAGGTCTTTTTAAGAATGAGATGGACAAGGTCGACCCTGAGTTCTTCATGCGACTCAATCAATCGAGGACGATTGAGGGCGATCCAATTTTTACGAAGAGCTTTACTAAAGCTGATTACTACGACCGGTTTCCAACCATCTATCACCTGCGCGCATACCTAATGGAGTCGAATGAGCCAGCGGATCTGCGCCTTATCTATCTGGCGATGCACAATATTATCAAGCATCGCGGTAATTTTTTGAGGGAAGAGGAGAAGTCGCTTTCTGCCAAGCACGCTGATTCCAAAAAAGCCGTTACCCAGTTTGTTGACGCGCTTAAAGAATGGTGCTTTTCGCGAGGGTACGAGTTTGGCAAGGATCCCGCAAAGAGTATCGAGAAGTGTCTTTCCGACAGCAAATCGTCGCGTTCCCAGCTTGCTTCCGAGATTGCGAAAGCGCTTGCTGTTTCGACTGATGCCGCGGCGGCCGATAAGAAGCTTGCCGACAATTTAGCCAAGGCGATGGTTGGACTCCAATGTGAGTTTAAGTATGTTTTCGGAGAATTTGATTGCGAATCTACGAAGCTTGCCTTGTCTGATGACGAGAAACTTGAGCTGTTGAGGGCGGCGTGTCCCGATGACTCCGCTGAGCTCCTGGATGCTCTGTGCGCCGTCTATTCCGCATACGTGCTGCAAGGTTTGCTCTCTTATGCACCCGGACAAACCATTTCGCATAACATGATTGCAAAATATGATCTGTATAAAACGGATCTCAAGACTCTTCGAGCTTTGGTTAGGGAATATGCACCAGGTGCATACGATGAGTTCTTTCGTGGGGCGACGTATCACGATGCGAATCCCGATGATTCCTCGAAGGACTATAGCTATGCGGATGCTGAGGGATATACGGCGTACAATCTGCACAAGCTTTCTTATGATGACTTTGCCAAAGCGGTAAAGAAACTGCTCGGTGAAACTGACTCCGTGACCGATGAACGCTATCTCAACATGATGGAGCGCTTTGAAAAACAGCAGTTTCTTCGCAGGCTAAAGACGAGCGACAACGGCGCAATTTACTATCAGCTTCATTTGGAAGAACTGATGGCTATTATCAAAAATCAAAGGCGGTTCTACTCCTTCCTCAAGGAGGATGAGGGAAAGCTTGAGAGCCTGGTTTCTTTCCGTATTCCGTATTACGTGGGGCCGTTAACTTCGGTAAACGCTGCTCAAGATAACCATAAGCGCAATCGCTTTCAATGGTCGGAGCGAAAGCCCGGTATGGAGCGGGAGATAATTACCCCCTGGAACTGGGACACGATTATCGACAAGAACAAGAGCGCCGAGAACTTTATTATGCGCATGACGGGTGACTGCACCTATCTGGCGGGTGAAAAGGTGCTGCCAAAGCAATCACTCCTGTACGAAGAGTTTTGCGTCCTTAACGAACTCAACGGAGTTCGCTGGTCCGACGACGGGGATGATTGGCAAAGATTCGATGCTGCGCAGCGCGAGGGCATTGTTCGAGAGCTCTTTCATAGGTATCGCCGTGTTACCTATGAGATGCTTGAGGATTGGCTTGTTCGGGAAGGGGACGCGAATCACCCGACCGTTAAGGGTGGCCAGGGTGAGGCGGGCCTTGAATCAAAAATGGGATCGTATCTTTTCTTTGCAAAAGACATTTTTGGCGTAGAGGAGCTCTCTCAGGCCGAGTATCCGGTTATCGAGAAGATAATTAAATGGAATACGCTTTTTGAGGATCGTTCTATTTTAAAGGAAAAGCTTGAGGATGAATTTGGCGAGCGCGGCAATGGAATGCTTGATGCGTCGCAGATTAAAGCCATCTGCAAAAAGCGTTTTACAGGCTGGGGCCGTCTTTCCGAACGGTTCCTTACCGGGTTAAAGGTTGAAAGCCCTGCTGGCCGCGCTGTCAGCATTATGGACGTTCTTCGCGAGGGAAATCCATGCTCGGAGCGGCGCCAGGGCGAGACAGTGGTCATGATGGAGGCCCTTCGCGATGAGGGTTTGGGCTTTCAGAAAAAGATCGATGAGCACAATCGCAATTATTATGGACAGCACGGAAAGGATCTTGGGGTTAATGAGCTCCCCGGTTCTCCGGCAATTCGTCGTAGTCTGAATCAAGCAATACGTATCGTCGAAGAAATCACTTCTATTGCTGGTCATGCTCCGGCAAACATCTTTATTGAAGTTACGCGTGACGAAGATGCCGGTAAAAAGGGAAAGCGCACTGTCAAACGTTGGGACAAAATAGAAGAGGCGCTCAAGAAGCTCAAGGACGAGGGCGTTGTCGTTGAGGTGATGGATGACTTTAAGGAACAGAAGTCTATCAATGCCAATCTTGACGAGCGTTTAAGTCTGTATCTCATGCAGAATGGGAAATGCCTCTATTCGGGAAAAGCCATTAATCTCGAGAAGTTGCTTGCTGGCTCGGGCGAGTACGAGGTTGACCACATCATTCCTCGCGCTTATATCAAGGATGACAGCATTGAAAACAAGGCACTGGTGCTCCGTGAGGAGAACCAACATAAAACCGACCAGCTGCTTATCGATAAAAGCATCCGCTGGAAAATGAGGGAGACGTGGAGCAAGCTGCACAGTGCCGGACTCATTGGTGATAAGAAATATCACAATCTATTGCGTTCTAATATCAACGAGAATCAGCTGAGAGGCTTTATTGCCAGGCAACTGGTTGAGACGAGTCAGATGGTTAAGCTCGCTCAGGCCTTGCTTGAAGCTCGGTTTGCGAACGAGGAGACGAGGATTGTTCCCGTCAAGGCGAGTATGTCTCATAATTTGCGTGAGGCTGCCGACCTTGTTAAATGCCGTGAGGCGAATGATTTCCATCATGCACACGATGCTTTCCTCGCATCTCGAATTGGTCTTTTTATTCAAATGAGGCATCCGGGCATTTATGAGAATCCCATCGGCTACTCGCATGTGATCAAAAAGTATGTTCAAGAACAGTCCGAGATGTTTAAGAAAACCCATCGGATGCCCGGCTCGGCAGGCTTTGTCGTCAACAGCTTTATGAGCTCGGGCTTCGATAAGGAGACAGGCGAGGTATTCAAAGACTCCTGGGATGCGGAGGCCGAGGTTGAGGGTATTCGAAAAGCCCTGAACTATCGTCAGTGCTATATTTCGAGGATGCCCTACATCGATTCAGGGGCCTTTTGGGATGCAAATCCCCTTTCTAGACAAAGGATGCCGAAACTGTCAATTAAAGAGGGGCTTGATCCTACAATTTACGGTGGATACAACAATAAAACCGCTGCCTATTTCTTCATTTATGAAGCTGTGAAAGCGAAAAAGCGAAGCCTGCAAATGGCGCAACTGCCTGTTTTTATTCTTCAGAAGATGGGAGATGATTTAGGGAAACTGGCAGAATATGCGCAGAGTGTTGCTGAGGATAATGGCTTCACTTTCGTGAAGGTCGTCGTTCCTCGGTTACTTAAAAACCAGCTTGTTTGCGTGGACGGTAGTCTCCTTTGGGTTACTGCTGAAGAGGAAATGAAATGTGCATCTCAAATTGCCTTCACCACCTCTGAGTTAAGAACGGTTTGTGATTTCTTGAGTTCGACTCCGGGTGTGGATGATTCGTCGAAGAACGTCTATGAAATGCTAATACAAAGGGGGAGGGCTTCTGGCTGTCCGATGCTTTTTGGTAGCCTGGATCTTGAAGCACACCTTGAGGCGTTTTGCCTTCTGGACTACGGAGCGCAGAAGAGCCTTGTCAAGGATATATTGTTGCTTTGCAGGGGCAATAAAAAGTCAAAACCAGTCAATATGAAGAGCATCGGGGGACTCAAAATGGCAGGGAGGCTGCGTCCCGCAAGGGCGTCAGTTCCTGATGACTTTGTCATCATCGACCAGTCCGTAACGGGTATGTTTGAAAGGAAGACTCGTGTCGGGCTTTAGGAATATCGTCATCGAAAGTCCTTGCAAGCTTCAGTACAAAGCCGGATATATGGTTGTGCGTCGTGAGGATGATACTGCCAAGATTCATCTCTCGGAGATTTCTTCAGTTGTGCTTCAGACTAATCAAGCGTTCGTTAGCGCTTATCTCCTGTCTGAGCTTGCAAAGGCTAAGATTGCTTTTGTGGTCACCGACGAGAAACGTGATCCGATTGGACAATATTTGCCTCTCTACGGTGCTCATAACACAAGTAAGCGAATTGCCGAGCAGCTTGAGTGGGGAGAAGCGACCAAAAAGCGAGTTTGGCAGCGTGTGGTGCGCGATAAGATTATGCACCAGTCTCGTGTTTTGCTGACAAGGGCGCGAGAAGACCAGGGCGAAATCTTGAATAAAATCGTTCCGGAGGTAAGGTCGGGTGACCCTACGAACCGGGAAGGACATGCTGCGCGTTTATATTTCGCAGCGCTATTCGGCCCTAGCTTTTCGCGCGACAGTGACATCCCTCTTAACGCTGCGCTTAATTACGGATATGCGATTTTGCTGTCGGCAGTTAACCGAGAGATAGTTGCGCGCGGATTTTTGACTCAAACAGGTATCTGCCATAGAAATGAGTACAACCAGTTCAACTTGAGCTGTGACTTGATGGAACCCTTTAGGCCGATTGTCGATCGCATTGTCTTTGATGAGTTTGACGGTGACTTTACCAAGGATACGAAGTTGATGCTTGTAGATATGCTTAATCAATCAATTCCGTATCGAGGCGGTTCTTATCGTGTGGCATCCGTTATTTCGCTCTATGTCGCTGATTGTCTTAAGGCATTGGGAAAGAAGCTGTCAGTCGATGAGATCGAGCCGTTTGATGTCGTATGAGCGAGAGGGCGAGGATTCGGTACATGAGGCTAATCGTCTTTTTTGATTTACCGCAAGATACTCCTGCGCAACGCAAGGACTATCGTTCTTTTCGCAAGTTTCTTGTTAAGGACGGTTACCTTATGTTGCAGGAATCTGTTTACGCAAAACTTGTCGTAAATGACGGAGCGGCGGGAAATGCTGTTCAACGTCTGAGGAAGCACCGTCCGCCTTCTGGCTTAGTTCAGGTTTTGCGCGTCATGGAGTCGCAGTTTGCGACAATGGAGTATATAACGGGCAATCGCGAAGCTTACGATGAGGTTGATACGATGGAAGAGCTTCTTGTTCTATGAGATTGGTATTTTCTGGTTTTGAGAATCCGTTGGAGCTAGAGGCAGGGGAGACGTCGGTCTTCGAGATTGAAAATGGCGCTTTGTTTGCGCGTGTGGCTGCTTCGTTGAAGTCAGGGTGTGGGCGCTACGCTTTGGAGCCATATTCATTTTGGGATGAAGAGCGAGAGATAATGCCTAAAGATGCGTTGATGCTTATCTCCGATCCCATGAGCTTGCCATGGGATGACAAAGGCTTTCTCTCCGCCGTGGTGAAACAGGTTGAGCGAGAATTTTTAGAAGATGAAGAACTTCGCATGGAAGTCGAAGGGATCGAGGGGGCTTTAAGACAAAGACTGGAGCTTTTGGATATGGGCTTTAATGCCGATGTCGGTTTTGCCTTAGAATGGGATTTGAAACGCTATCTTAAGTTTTTGGGATTTGGCATAGCTTTTCAAGAGGAGAAAACGTTCCTTGATAATCTGCTGAATTTTCTTTCCTATGCTCTTGACGCAGGTTGTAAAAAGGTAATTTGCTTCGTTAATTTGAAAACTTTTTTGACGAAAAAAGAGCTCGAACAGCTCTACGAGCACATTTTTTTCTTGAAATTAAAGGTATTTTTATTGGAAAATAAGCATGATAACAGCTCGTATGAACATGAGCGAAAAATGGCTATTGACCTGCAGTTTTTTGAGCATAAATAGCTAATTCGGTTGGATTGGCCGTCTCTCTCGCAGTGGGGAATTTGTTCCAATGGTTTTGGAGCAGTGCCGATCTAACTGGTAATCAAACTCCTCAGTGGTATAAAACACCGGATTACCGTTTTGGAGCAGTGCCGATCTAACTGGTAATCAAACCACTCCGTCAAGGGGCTTTCGCGGCATATGTTTTGGAGCAGTGCCGATCTAACTGGTAATCAAACGACTTATGCCGCTCGATCGCCTCCAATACGGTTTTGGAGCAGTGCCGATCTAACTGGTAATCAAACCGAGCCGACGGCGAGCGAGGGCGCGGCGGCGTTTTGGAGCAGTGCCGATCTAACTGGTAATCAAACGTACTCGACGTTGGTCCCGATGTACACGGCCTTCTCGTCCGGCCGCGCGACGTGGGTGATGGAGTTCCGCAGACGGCCCGTGTCCACCGGGCATGCCGCCTTCGCGTAGCCCTCCGCCGCGAGGCCCACCTCCTCGAGCGCCGCAGCGATCGCGGACCCGATGGCGTCGACGGCCTCCTCCGTGTTGTCCTTCACGACCTCCAGGCCCATGCGCTCCCCTTCCCGGTAAAGAAAGGGCCGGGGTCTCCCCCGGCCTTCCCGTCGTCGGCGCTTTTACCCCGTGGGGTGTCCGCCGGCTTCCCGCGCGCCCAGGGTTGCGGTCCCTGTCCCTCGAAGCGCGCGGGCTTGTTGGCCGCATGGTCGAGCCGCCGTCACGCGTCCGGCACCTCGCACCCGTAGCCCACGCGGCCCGACACGTCGACCCCGCACGCCCCGATGGCCTGTACCGGCACGCCGGCGCACCCGAGCGTGCAGCCGTCGTCTGGCTCGACCTCGTCGCCGCGCTGCGTGCAGATGTAGGTATCAGGGAACGTGAAGCCGAAACCGAGCCTCACGGCGCAGTCGCCGCAGCTCGCACATGTGAACAGCTCTTTCATGCCTGCCCCAATCTCTCTGCGGGCAGTGTCGCGCCCCGGTCACGCGGCATGAAAAAAAGGCCCCGCCGGAGCGGGGCCTTTGAAAAGAACGCTGGTCTTAGTACCTTATGCGGTTGGGCTTCCAGGAGTAGTTCGCCTCGATCATCTTCGCGTTGCCGTAATGCTTCGCGAGTATCTCCTCGGCAGCCTTGTATAGGTCTATAGAGTAGCCAACCTTGCCGGCATACCTCTTGCTGCAGAAACCTTCCCCGATGATGTCATCGGCTTCGATCTCCTCAGGCGTCAACTTGCATGACTCGTCAGGATAGTTGAAAAAGCGCACTGTGAAGCGCCTTGTCCCGTCTGTTATCTCGTATACCGCGTGGTCATTCATCGCTAACCGAACCTTTCAAGCATATCCATCACCCATTTTAACATTTCGGGGTCGCGAGCGTATGTGAGGGGTGAGCGGTACAGCGTCTCGGTTTTGGAGCAGTGCCGATCTAACTGGTAATCAAACCCGCGCAAGCGGCTCGGGAGTCTTCGCGCGGTTTTGGAGCAGTGCCGATCTAACTGGTAATCAAACCTGCAGACGTTGCGTTGCTCGCGAACTGCGGTTTTGGAGCAGTGCCGATCTAACTGGTAATCAAACCCGAGGGGCAAAGCTCTACATGACCGTTGGGTTTTGGAGCAGTGCCGATCTAACTGGTAATCAAACAACACAGGGCTGCGGCGAGCGGAAAGAATGAGCTTAATTACATAATCCGTCGCAACTCCTCGAATACCGACGCGAAGAGTAGGGAACTGTACGAGAAAATCAAGAAAGATACGCCGAGTATCAAGGCCGAGATTCAGAGTGAGGTAAACAAAGCCGGAAAGGGCCTGTCGCCTGCGAGCAAGCGGCAGATTTACACCGGTGTTCTTGACCGTTATTACTCAAAGACCCTGCCTAAGTACGGATTTGATTACATTACCCGTAACAAAGGGTACAATTACAACAGGTAACCGCAGTAGGAGGCTGCAACCATGGATGATGCAAAAGCCAGCAAGAACCCTTTCAATCTTTCCGACTTGAGTTTTGAGGAGTATCGGAACCAGGATGTCATTGAGACGGACGACGGTGCTTTCTTCGACGCCCTAGACGAGACGGTTGGCATTGTCCCAGGGACGGACGAGACTCTTGAAGGGGAACAGCAACCTATTGCCTAGAGGTTGGTGAAGTTGATGCGTTATTACGAAACAATGCGCTCATTGCTCACATTTATCTCCAAAAGCAATGAGCTGTCGTTCGATGAGTTCTCTGGTTTCATTGATCGCTCCACTGTGGTTGATGAACTCAAACGCATGAAGCGCGAGGGGCTTATTTCCAGTTCGCTAGAGTTCAACGGCGATATATGCCTAGGCGGTTCGGTTCACGGGCTTACGGATGGCGGTGCCGATTTCCTGCGGATGATTGAGCAGCCCGATGTTTGGCGTATCTGCATTCGTTTTGGAGCAGTGCCGATCTAACTGGTAATCAAACTTCTTGGAGTCCCAGTCGTCGATCACCCCCGCGAGGTCCACGACCTCCTGGGGGACCGCGAGCGCCCACACCTCGCCCTCGAACCTCTCGTCATGGGGCAGGCCCTCCACCGGCCACTGGTGGAGCCCGTCCGCGAAGACGGACCCCACCACGCGGAGATACTGCCCGTCCTGGAGCGCGCGGCCCTCCGGCATGCGCAGCTGGCCGCCGGCGACCTCGAACTCACCCGGGATCACCTCGCGGACGAACCAATTGTGGATCTCGCCGAGGACCTGCTCCAGCATGGGGCCACCGCCTCCTCTCTTACTTGGTGGCGGGTACTACCTTGATGCCGCGCATCACACCGGCCTTGAGTGAGTTCTTGAGCGCCGTTTTGGAGCAGTGCCGATCTAACTGGTAATCAAACCCGAATCAGCGTCGTACTCGAACGTCGTGGTTTTGGAGCAGTGCCGATCTAACTGGTAATCAAACCGGTGATGTCGAGGATACGCCTACTCCACGACGCCCATCAGGCGCAGGATTAGCTCCGCGTCCTCGACGCTCGCCACCGCGCCCACCACCGCGCCCGCGCGGATCCACTCGGACAGCCTCCAGAGCTGGATCCTGGTCGGGCGCTCCGCGCGGTCGCGCTTGCACTCGAAGGCCACCATGCGCCCGCCCACGCAGCCGATCACGTCCGGGGTGCCGCGCTCCGTGTAGATGCCTCCGTGGACGTTGATCGCCTTGGAGCGCGGGAGGGAGCCGAGGTACCGCAGGAGCGGCACCACGACCCCCTCGTACTCCAGGCGCTCGTCCCTGTTTTGGAGCAGTGCCGATCTAACTGGTAATCAAACCGAGGAGGCGGACCGCTACGACGCGTTTGAGTTTTGGAGCAGTGCCGATCTAACTGGTAATCAAACTGGATGGATGGATGGGGGCGCAACGATATAGTTTTGGAGCAGTGCCGATCTAACTGGTAATCAAACTTTTTGGACAATCGGTGTATGAAGTGCCGGGTTTTGGAGCAGTGCCGATCTAACTGGTAATCAAACCAAGAACGACACGAACGAGGTGACGGGCTGTTTTGGAGCAGTGCCGATCTAACTGGTAATCAAACCGGCACTACCGTGGCCGCAATCATGATGAAGTTTTGGAGCAGTGCCGATCTAACTGGTAATCAAACTCCTCAGTTTGTCGATGCGTGCTGCAATATGTTTTGGAGCAGTGCCGATCTAACTGGTAATCAAACGGCTGCACACGGTCCTTCCCGTGAGCTGGCGTTTTGGAGCAGTGCCGATCTAACTGGTAATCAAACCGCCTCCTGCTCCTCCGTCCAGCGCCTCATGTTTTGGAGCAGTGCCGATCTAACTGGTAATCAAACTCGCATCATGCGGCGGCGGCGCTCAGTCCGGTTTTGGAGCAGTGCCGATCTAACTGGTAATCAAACGATTGCTCTCTGGCACGCCCTCACGCCCTGTTTTGGAGCAGTGCCGATCTAGCTGGTAATCAAACTCCCGAGGCTGGCTATGACCTGTTCCAGCAGGACCCTGACGAATGGACCGGACCGAAGAAGCGAATGGCCTAAGGAGGCTGACATGATTCATCCGGGGGAACAGATGGGCGGTAGGCCTGCCGACTGCAAGGCGTGCCAAGGGTGCCTGTTCGCGCACGGGCCGGCACCGTTCGAGAACGCCCCGGATAAGGCGTACTGCCTCATCTACCGACGCGGGGAGAGCACGGGGAAGCCGCGCGCCATCCTTTTCGAAGGCGCGTCGTGCGACCACTTCAGGCCCGATACCGAGCCGCAGCCCTAGAGACGACAGAACGAGAGCGTAAAAGGCCGCGCGGGGGTGTGGCCTTTCTCATGCAGCGTGCCGCCGCCGCAGAGCGTGCCGCCGCAGAGCGCTGGCACCTGAGCGACCGCGAGCGCGCCGTACATGCCGCGCTCGGCTAGCGCGTGACCGGTGCGCGACCATGCGTCTATGTTTTGGAGCAGTGCCGATCTAGCCGGTAAGCAAACCAGAAACGCCCAATTCCGCAGTTGCGACCTGAAGTCGTGAGCTGCACGTCGTAAGTCATGCCAAAGAGCGTTCTCGCCGGCTCGTCTGGTCCTAGCTCTCTGATACTGACCGTGTTGATGCAGCTCGTTGTGCTATACTCGATTATGGTCTTTTCCTTTCTGTTTAGGCCGTTGTTCTAGCTGGTAGTCTTCGTGCTGAGTGCTACCATCGAGACAAGGGCGGTTACCCGGTGCTAGCGGGTGGCCGGCTCGTTTTCAGCTTTCGAGGTTGGAGGGTGGCCGTTTTCCGCGTCGTGCGGGGAGCGACTATTTCTTTCGGTGCCCGATATCCTTACCGATTCAGTGGCCGAGTTCGATAGCCGCGATTATGAGCACCAACAGTTCGATGATTTGCGTAACGTCCATGTCTGGACCTCCGTTCATATCGTTGAGTCATCGCTGCCCTTGTCTCGATGGGAGCACTTTGCGTGCCGCTTTTCTCTGCGCTATCCGGTTATCGAGGTTCCCGCCGTCCGGTTGACCCGGTTGGCAGCTGCATCATGCGGCTGCGGCATTCGCTCCGTCAAGCGACGAGAAGAGCGGCGAGGTATTGCGAGGTTCCTATATGCGCGAGATGCCGCAAACAGCAAAATAGCAGGTCAAAAGGCAAAACGTTTTGGAGTATTGCCGATCTAGCCGGTAATCAAACTGGCGGAAGACATGGCAGCCGTAAACCTCGATAGAGCATACGCGTCACGCTGTTCAGATATAAGAAGGAGAGGAGCAGCCGCTACGACGCACTTTGGGATAAGGTACGCGAACGACCTGACCGGTGAATACAGCGAGTACGTCACTGACTCCGTCGACCTCCTCAATGCACAGCTCGCATCCTACGGCGCGGGCTCCTTCTTCGGCGCGGTCGACGTCGGGCTCCCTGAAGGGCCTTTGTCAAGGGGCGCGCGACAAAGGTGAGACAGAGCAATTCGCGGAGGGCCGGGCAATAATTCTGGCGTCCGGTATGGTTGCCTGAGCTGCCGAAGCGAGGGAGCTGTCCGGGTGATGCTGCTGCCATACAACTGCCAGCGGTTTAATCGGGCGACGTTTCAAATCCATTCTGGCCGCTTCCACAGCGTTTCTTGCAATTTTGACGTTGGAAATAAAAAGAAAGGTTGCCGGCCCTATGATGCATTCAGCAGAATTATCAAAAAGCCTCAAGCGGGAGGAGTCTAAATGAAAACGAGCATCAAGGGACGTCGAGCTTTGATCACCGGCGCGGGCTCGGGCATCGGTAGGGCTGTTGCCCAGCGGTTGAGCGAGCTTGGCTGCGACGTTGTCCTGGTGGGCAGGACCGGCGCCACGCTCAACGAGACCGCTGCCCTTTGTTCGGGTGCCACCAAGACTGTCACCTGTGACCTTACGGATGAGAGCAGCATCCTTGCGCTCGTGGGGTACATTCGCGCAACCGGCGGGCTCGATATCCTGGTGAACAATGCGGGCATCGTGCAGTCGGGGCCGCTGGAGGGCATATCGACTGAGGAGTTCGACGCCGTGATGGCAACAAACGTGCGCGCGCCGTTCATCCTCATGCGCGAGACATTGCCGCTCCTTAAGGCATCGCCATCACCTGAGATTATCAACGTTTGCTCCGTTGTTGCCCATGAGGGTTATCCCAATCAGAGTGCCTATGTTGCGAGCAAGCATGCCCTGTGCGGTCTTTCCAAGTCGTTTGCCAACGAGGTCTTTGATGACGGCGTTCGCGTTCACCTTATCTCCCCGGGCGGCGTTCTGACCGACATGGTTGCCAAGGTGCGTCCCGAGATTGTGGGGACGCCCATGATTTTGCCAGAGGACGTTGCAGATGCGGCGGAGTACCTGCTCACGCATCGCAGCGATGCCGTTTGCGACGAGATCCGTCTCCATCGTGTGACAAAGGCGCCGTTTTAGGGGCTTTGGGTCGCCGCAGGGTGCTGGCCTGACAGCGCGTAGGCGCACGACCGCTGTGCGCTCATTGCATTTCTTGTCCGCGCGAGGGCTTACGATTTGCCTACGAAGAAGTGCAGGTATGTCCATATTTATCCCAGGTGACACCCATTCTTATGGTGACGGGCGGCGTGACGATTGGCACTGTCTCGCTTACACGGACATTGTTGCTTTGGGGTAGTGCTTGTCTGATTGCCGATGAGAGACTGGAAAGAAACTGTCGAGGGCAAGGAGAATCGTCATGGCAAATGTTCGAGACTGTATATACGGCCAGGCCGTTGGCGATGCGTTGGGAGTTCCGTTTGAGTTTCGCGGGCGGGACACGTTTAAATGTACCGGGATGGTCGGCTTCGGTACCCATGGACAGCCGGTGGGCACCTGGAGCGACGACACATCCATGACGCTCGCGATATGCGACGGCTATCGTGATTTGGGCTGCATCGATACCGATGACATCCGTGCGCGGTTTCTGGCGTGGTATCGCGACGGCGCCTATACATGCGACGGGCTTTTCGATATCGGCAACGCGACGGCGCGTGCACTTATAGCAGGTCATGGTCTGTCTGGCGAGCGCGATAACGGCAACGGTTCGCTTATGCGCACGGTTCCTTTGGCGTTTTTTGATGTGACGGACGATGAGGTCTGCGCGGTTTCTGCCATCACCCATGCGCACCAGACTTCAACTGAGGCATGCGTGCAAATGGTGCACGTTGCTAGGGCGCTTGTCGACGGCATGTCGGTTAGCGATGCCGTGGCCATGGGCGGGGTTGACGCAGGAAAACCACGCGGCTCGATCAGTTCTGGCGGGTATGTCCTCCATACGTACGAAGCGGCGCTTTGGTGCCTTGCCAACACATCGAGCTACGCGGAGTGCGTGCTAACGGCTGTCAACCTTGGCGACGATACCGATACGACCGCCGCCGTTGCCGGTGCCCTTGCTGGCATTGTCTATAGCTTTGATGGCATCCCTAGCTGCTGGATTGATGCGCTCAAGGGCAAGGATGTTATCGAGGCATGTCTGCCGTAGATGGGTGGCTTGGGGCGCCGTTCGTCTAGCGCATCAGCTCGAAAGTCAATCCATCGTAGATGTCTCCACGCACCTGGCGGATTCCGTCTTTTCGCCTGTACTCTGTGAAGCCGAGCTTTTGTGCCAGCGCGATCATGCGCTCGTTGCCCGACCAGGTTTGGGTGAAGATGCGCTGGCTTCCATGGGCTTTTAGGTAATCGATAAGACCCGTGAGCGCCGCGGTGGCAATGCCGTGCCGGCGGTACTGGGGATCAAACACGCAGATGCCAATCGCCCTGCCGAGGGACGTCGTATCGCACCCGTCCAAGATATTGCAGTCGCTGTCAATCAGATAGCTCGCGCAGGAGCCCACGTGTTCGCCCTGATAGTCGATCTCAAAACGGCTGCGAATGCTCGAATCGGAATACTCGGATGCTTCGGAAACCCAGCGCCCGAGTTTCTCGATATATTCCTTGAGTTCGCGCTCGCATTGCTTAGGAGTACGTCCTTCGTAAAGCCAGGGGGCATCCCAAAGCTGCCATTCGGTCTCGATGGTTTCCCATCGGATGTAGTCGGCGATGTCTTCTTGACGAATATCGCGCAGCGTCACACCGTCATTCGTCTGTATTTCCAAGGCGATTCGCCCCCCCCATATCTAAATTGCGCTGCTTTGGATTGTGACACAAAGTTGTTTCTGGAGAATGACGGCGGAACTTGGTGGGGGTAGCGCGGATGCCGGCAGGCTGTCGACGCTGTGCCGGCATCCGCGCTACCCTCCAATGTGCAACAATAACTACTGCCCATCATCGGCGAAAGGAAGCCCATGTCTCAGCGAAGCACCAGCCCGCTCAAGCGATCGACCGTGCGTCGAACGCTGCGGCGATTTTGGGACGTCACGCGCACGCAGCCGCTGATCGTCTTCCTTTCGGTGTTTTCGTCTGCGGGCTACATCTTCTTGCTTACGTTTGCCAACACCTATGTCATGGCGCTTATCGTCGACCGTGTTCAAGCCGGTCCCGTGGCGGGCGATCAGGTATTCGAGGTCTTTGGGCCGTATATTCTCGCGCTCGTGCTCGTTAACCTGGTGGGCCAAATTCTTTCCAAGCTGCAGGACTATACCGTCTACAAGCTCGAGATTGCCGGCAATTATCATCTGGCGCGCCTGTGCTTTGACACGCTCTCCAACCAGTCCATGACGTTTCACACCAGCCGTTTTGGCGGATCGCTCGTGAGTCAGACGAGTCGCTTTATGAGCGGCTACACCGGCCTGGTGGATGTGACCGTTTACTCGCTCATTCCCACGATCACCTCGGTTATCTGCACGGTTGCGGCCCTGGCGCCGGTGGTGCCGTTGTTCACGGCGATTCTGGTCCTCATTATGATTGTCTACATCGCTTTTGTATGGGTGATGTACAAGCGCATCATGCCATTATCGGCCGCTACGTCTGCTGCGCAAAACAAGCTCTCGGGCGTGCTTTCCGACGCTGTGACCAATATCTTGGCTGTTAAGACCTGCGGCCGAGAGGACTTTGAACGCGATCTATTCGACACCGCCGACCGTGCCGCGCGCGATGCCGAGACGGTTTCGATGCACGCCATGATGCAGCGCAACTTCACGACTTCCGGCCTTATCGTTATCACTATGGCCGTGGTGAGCGTTTTCGTGGCGGGCGGCAACGCGTGGTTTGGCATCTCGGCCGGTGCGCTCGTTATGATCTTTACCTACACGTACAACCTCACCATGCGGCTCAATTACGTGAGCTCCATGATGCAGCGCATCAACCGTGCGCTGGGCGACGCCGCCGAGATGACGCGCGTGCTGGACGAGCCACGCTTGGTGGCAGATGACAAGGACGCTCCCGAGCTTAAGGTAGGCGAGGGCGCGATTGATTTCGAGCACTTGAACTTTTCCTATCGCGATGCAGCATCGGGCGAGAGCGTGTTTGACGACCTTACGCTGCACGTGCCGGCGGGCCAGCGCGTGGGCCTGGTGGGCAAATCGGGCTCGGGCAAGACGACGCTCACCAAGCTGCTGCTTCGCCTGGACGACGTTCAGGGCGGCTGCGTGCTTGTTGATGGACAGGACGTCTCGCGTTGCACGCAGCAAAGCCTGCGCCGCCAGGTTGCCTATGTGCCGCAGGAGGCGCTGCTGTTCCATCGTTCTATTCGCGAGAACATCGCCTACGGGCGCCCCGACGCTACCGACGAGCAGATTCGCGAGGCGGCTCGCTTGGCTAACGCGACCGAGTTTATCGACCGTCTGCCGCAGGGCTTTGACACCATGGTGGGCGAGCGCGGCGTTAAGCTCTCGGGCGGGCAGCGCCAGCGCGTGGCTATCGCACGTGCAATTTTGACCGACGCTCCGATCTTGGTGCTTGACGAGGCGACATCTGCTCTCGACAGCGAGTCCGAGGCGCTGGTGCAGGAGGCGCTGGAGAACCTCATGCGCGGGCGCACCTCGATTGTGGTGGCGCACCGCCTCTCCACGGTGGCGGCGCTCGATCGCATTGTGGTGCTTGCCGACGGCAAGATCGTAGAGGACGGCACACATGCGCAGCTTGTGGATGCGGGCGGCGAGTATGCGAGCCTGTGGGGTCGTCAGACGGGTGCCTTCCTGGAGACGTAGCGCGGCGGTGCCGATGGGGTGCTTGCGGATGGCGTTCCGGGCTGCTTTTCTCGTTAACGAGTGGCGGTAAAACGTGCATTTTGAAGCGAGTGGCGGTGAATCGTGCAGAATCGGGCCGTATCTGGCCCGGAGGCGTTTCAAAAACCGCCACTCGTCGGGAGATGTTGGAAAAACCGCCACTCATTTCCGGGCGACGCCGCCATGGTGGGCAACATGTTCGTGAGCGCACCAAGGCGGCACCGAGACGGTGCTCGGCCCCATATTCGTCGATTGATGAGTGACGGTAAAACGTTCATTTCAAAATGAGTGGCGGATAATCGCGCAGAATCAGAACCTATCTGGCGCTATGCCGTTTCAAAAACCGCCACTCGTTCAAAAATGTTGGAAAACCCGCCACTCATTTGAAACGATGCAATGGCCCAAACGGGTGCCGTGCTCGCAAGTGCATTAAAAACCGCCACTCATCCAGGAACAGCATCGTTCTCGATGGTCGGTATGTCCGTGGCCGCGGCAAACCCGCTGCTCGTTCCGAACCAGCACCGCTCCAAGCCGCTGCAACCGCCGCCGTCAACAAAAGGGCGCCGCTGGCAGATGCGCTGCGGCGCCCTGCTCCCATTTTCTGCCGGGTCACTTGGCTACTTTCCAAAAATTGCGCCGAAGAGCCCCCTGCGCTTGGTCTTTTCCTCTCGATACGCACCCTGGCTTGCCGCAGCGGTTTGCTGCCCGGTGCTCTTGCCACCTCGACGGACGATTTGGTACAAGAAAGGCGACTTGGCATATTTGACCTCTATAGGCGTTGCGTGCACAGTGCTCTCGCTCGAAAGGCGCAGGCTCGGATTGAGGGGCGCCACGATGTGCGTCTCGCGCTTTTCGCTGAACACCACTGCTGCCGCGCGACCGGTCTGCCCGTTGACGGCGATGCGCACCTGTTCGCCGTCTCGGCCATCCTCCGCTGGACGGTCGACAAAATACACAGGCACCATGACCAGGCCGTCCTTGTGCTTGCGCGCCTTGCGTGCCCACTTGCGGATGCTCTTTTTGTTGAACCCTAGGGCAGATTCGGCGTCATTGCCCGCGATATCGAGCGCCAACTTATCGATAACGACGTTGTCTTTGGTCGAGGCATCGACGGCAATCACGCGGAAGTCACCCTCCTGCATTGCGGGATCGAACGGGGCGACTTTCGAGAAATCCCAGGGCTCGAGAATTCCCATAAGGCGTACATCCAGGTAATTGGCCCGGGGGTACGCCCAGTCGAGCACCTCGTAATACACCAGTGCTTCCTTATTCAGGCCCTTGCCTGGGAAGGACGCCATCATACGCAGGTCGGCAAGCGCCATGGGGAAGTAGAAGAGCATCATATCGTTTTGAATGGCGTCTTCCACGTTATGGCCTGCAAAGGCATCGGGGTATTGCCGCACGAGGTGCAAAGCGTTGGCGCGTGCCTGTTGCTCGGTAATCGCGCATGGAATTCCCTGTTCGGGCACGTATTCCGCACCAACGCCCATGGTCAGGCGCTTGCTGAATGCGCCGGGTTTGAGCAGGTCGGCGACACCGATTTTATTGCCACACGACGGGCACTCGAACACGCGCTGTGTCGACGAGCCCTCAAAGGCCGCACCACAAAACGGGCAAGGGATGGTCGCGTGCTCGGCTTCTTGGTACTCAGAAGCGGTGGCGCGGTCTTCCCATAGAAGATGCTCGAGCACCGTTTGGTTGCGCCAATGGGGATTGAAGAAATACCAATCGGGGTCTTCGGGCGTTTCGAGCTGCGAGACATGGGTGAGTTTGAGCAGACCGTCGATAACTTGAAGCGTTTGATGCCGAATGCCCAGAGCGCTCTTGGGCTCTCCCGCGCCTGGGGCCCACGGTGTGGTCGTTCCGCAGTATGCGCACTCAAATGAGCGATTGGCCTGGTGCGAATACATGGGACCGCCGCAGTTTTGGCACTTAATGGCAAAGAACTCGTCCATGGGGTGAGCCTCCTTAACGCGTGGGCTATTACCATCAAGTATGGAGAGGCTTGTTTTGCGTGCCTAGACCCTTAGGTCCCGTTTTGAAGCTGTGACGGCGCCCTGCGGTGCACTGTCATGCGGGGGGGGTAGATGTATGGGCGCCGTCAGGCGGTCGCTGTGCGTCGGGTGGCCATTTCATGCCCGGAGGCCATCGAGCGTCGGGCGCTCGCTCGTGCCCGCAGAGTCCTATGCTCGCAAGAACCCGTACCGGCAATCGTCTGCACACACATGTGCCAACGCCCGTGACCGCCCACACCCACAGTCGCCCTACTGATACCTCAGACACTCCACCGGGTCGAGCTTTGCTGCACGGCGAGCGGGGTAGAAGCCAAAGATCACGCCTATACCTACGGATACCGCAAAGGCGAGCAGTACCGTTGTGATGGAAAAGCTCGGGATGATGCTTCCGCTTGCGCCAAACTCATTTAGGATGCCGGAGTTTGCGGCAAAAAGCGTCAGCGCCCAGGCAAGCAGGTATCCGATGACCACGCCCAGGATGCCGCCCGTGATGCACAGCGCCGAGGATTCGGCCAGGAACTGGGCTGTGATATCGCGTCTGCTCGCGCCGAGTGCGCGGCGGATGCCAATCTCGCGGATGCGTTCGGTAACGTTGGTGAGCATCATGTTCATGATGCCGATGCCGCCCACCAAAAGCGAGATGCCCGCCACGGCGCCCATGATGAGCGAGAACGAGCCCATAAAGGAGTTCATGGCGTCGATAGCGCTTTTCATCGAGCTGACCATGACGTCTCCGCTTTCATCGTCACCGCTCAGCCCCTTGAATTCCTGAATCTTGGTCTTGATGGTATTGCACAGCTCGTCGATATCGGCGTCTTCTCGTGCGAGGGCCGTCACGTTGGGGAATACGCTATTCGAGTCCGTGAACAGCGCGGCGATTGTCGCCCTCGGTATGATGAGCGACAGCGATCCCAGGGATTCGGCGCCATTATCGACCACGCCGATGATGCGCACTTCGCCGCTCGATACCTTGATTGTCTTTCCCAGGGCGTCTTCCATGTTTTGGCCAAAAAGTTGTTCAGCGCCGTTGCGGCTGATCATCGCCACGCGCGCGCCGGTCTTGGCCTCGGCCTCAGTATAGGAGCGTCCACAGAGGGGCTCGTCATACCCCTTAATCTTGAGTGCGGAGATGTCCATGCCCTCAGTTGAGACATTATATGTGGTGTCGCCTTTTTGATAATCGGTATAGGCGTTGTCGATGATGCCTATCTGCTCAATCTGGGGAATCGTCTTACGCAGTTTCTCGATATCCGAATCGGTGAGGTTTTCTGATGAATAGATTTGGATCATGCGTGCCGCATTGAGGCCCAAACTGTTGATGAGACCGTTTTGGATGCCGCCGATGAGCGATGTCATGGCGATGACCGATGCGATGCCAATGACGATACCCAAGATGGTAAGCAGGCTTCGACCCTTGTTGGATTCAAGCGAGTGCAATGCCTCGCGAATCAAATCGCGGATGCTCATAGCGTTGCCCCCTCTCGTGGCTGCAGGGTGGGAAGTGCAGCAATATCCGAGCGAAATCCGGTGGCGTCGGCAGCGTTGGCGGCACTTCGCGCATGCGCTATGTGCGGAATATAGGCGCCTTCGTGCAGGCGTCCGTCGCGGATGGTCACGGCGCGGTCGGCCTCGGCGGCAATGCCGGGGTCGTGCGTGATGAGCACGATGGTCTTGCCGCGCTCCTGGAGCCTGTGGAACGTTTCCATGACAAGGGCTCCCGTAGTCGAGTCAAGGTTGCCTGTGGGTTCGTCGGCCAAGATGATGGGCGGATCGTTGACGAGCGCTCGCGCGATGGCGACACGCTGCATCTGGCCGCCCGAGAGCTCGGATATGCGATGGTCCCAGTGGTCGACGGGAAGCATCACCGCTTGCAGCGCATGGACGGCGCGCATCTCGCGCTGCGAGCGCGGTACATTGGTGTAGGAGAGAGGGAGCATCACGTTTTCGATAACCGATAGGCGCGGCAGCAGGTTGAAGCTCTGGAAGACAAAGCCGATGCTCAAGGCGCGCACCTCGGTAAGCTCGTCGTCATCGAGCTCGGCCACGTTGAGTCCTTGTAAGTAGTAGTCGCCTGCCGTCGGCTTGTCCAAGCAGCCCAGGATGTTCATGAGCGTCGACTTGCCCGAGCCGGAAGGGCCGGTGATGGCCACGAACTCGCCCGGATCTACAGCTAGGCTTACGTTATGGAGGATGTGCGCGCAGCCGGCCTCGCTCTCAAAGATGCGATGCACGTTGCGGATGTCGATGACGGGGCGCATTACATGTCCTCATATGGCGTAGCGTCTGCGGGAGCGTCGGCATCGCTGGAGCCGGATTCCGTGTCGACCACAAGAGTGTCGCCGCCGCGCAGCTTGGTTACGGGAACGTTTGGATTGATCTCGTTGCCCTGGTCGTCGTACTCGACCTCAACCTTGCCCACTACGGCCTCGTCGTCATTTTGGGTCACGATGGTTACTTCAACGCGGCGGGTCTCGGTGCCCGTCTCGTCGGTTGCCAGGTTGACGTAGCGTGTGTCGCCATCACCGGTCATGAGGGCGAGGGTCGGAACCATGACAACGTTGTCCAGCTGTTCAGTGATGATCGAGACCTCGGCGGTCATGCCGGGCTTTAGGCGTTTGTCGGGCGCGTCGATGAGGATGTCGACGTCGAAGTTCACGCCATCGCCGCCATCACCGCTTGCCACCGAGGCGATGGCGGCGACGGTTCCCTGGCTCGTGATATCGGGAAATGCGGGATAGGTGACGTTGGCGGTTTGGCCCACGGCGATCTTTGCGATGTCTTTTTCACCCACCTGGACCGTTACCTTCATCTTGGAGAGGTCGGCGATCTGCATGCACTGCTTGCCGCCGCTCGTGTCGCCTTCGCCCATGACCATGCCGCCCGAGACGGTGGCGCCAACCTTGGCGTTGAGCTCCACGATGCTGCCCGAGCTGGGCGCCTTCACGGTGCGCTCGGCGGCGCGGGCATTGGCCTGGTCGAGGGCCGCCTGGGCGGATTCCACGGAACGCTGGGCGCTCGAGACGGCGCTTTGTTCCGAGGAGGTGTCGGTAGAGGCAGGGTTGCCCTCATCATCGATGGCCGGTGCGCTCTGTGCGCTGGTCAGGGCCCTTTTTGCAGCGGCGAGGTCTTCCTGCGCCGCGGCGAGGGTGCGCTGGGCCTCGGTAACATCGCGATCGAGGCCGTCGTTCTTGATAGTCATGAGCACGTCGCCGGCATTGACCTGCTGGCCCGTCTGCACGTTGATCTCTGCCACGGTTCCGTCGACGGTAGGGGAGACTACCGATGCCGAGATAGGCTTGAGCTGGCCTTTTGCCTCAACCGAGGTCGTAAACGTTCCTTCCTGGACCGTCTCGAGTACGGGCTCGTTTGTGGACTGCGGTTTCGAGCTCATGATGGCGGTCGCAACGACAGCGATGAGTATGATGCCGGCGATGACGCCCGCGACAATGCCGCGACGGATGAGCTTCTTGCGGCGGCGTTCGGCACGCTTGGCTTTGAGCTTAGCGTATGCCTCTTCATCGGAGATGGAAGAATCTTGCTGCTCGGGGTCTGCGGTGGTCAAGAGCGGCAAGGTCTCAGTCGAGTCTACGGGCAGGTGCTGGACCTCGTCCTGGGAGGTGCGGGGATCTTGAGCCATGGGGTCTCCTCTATAGATTCGGTTTCCTCGATGGTTTACATGCTTTCCTCGAAAGTTTACATGACGACCCTGGACGGTGTGTCGTGCGTGCGCTTTCTTACGAGCATGTTAGGAACCGAAGGGGCCGCTCGGGTGGCACCCAACTGCGCACAAGAAGTAAATTCGACCAGTGCCACCGCGCCGTGCGGGAACCTCATCCCTCTGCGCAAATGAAGCAAATAATCCCATTTAGAGCTCATAACCGCGTCCCTAAGTGGGTTTATTTGCTTCATTTGGAAGCGCGGCGAGCCCGTGCCTGTTTTTGCCCCTCTGGTCGTTCCTCGATTCCAAGGGTATCAAACGCCCAAAGCGGGGATAATACGGCCAAGACGATAAACCAGGGAGAATTATGGGTGATAGCCTACATATCCGGTCCGAGATCGGCCGGTTGAAAAAAGTCATGCTCCATCGACCGGGCAGGGAGTTTCTCAATCTCTCGCCGGACAGTATGGGACGTTTGCTGTTCGATGACATCCCGTATCTTGCGGCGGCGCAAGAGGAGCACGATAGATTTGCCGACCTTCTGCGCGAAAACGACGTTGAGGTTCTGTACCTTGACCAGCTCGTTGCCGAGTCGATCGCATCGAACGCGACTGCCCGGGAAGAGCTCCTGAATGGTTGGCTTGCGCAGTCGGGCGTTTCTTCCCCTTCGGTTCTCGAGGCGGTGAAAGATAAGTTCGAAAGGATTGAGGACCCCCTTGTCCTTGTTGACAAGCTGATCGAAGGTATCAGGGCCGACGAGCTCGAGCTTTGCGCGAGCGGGGCGTGTCGTTCGCTTGCCGATGTTGTTGCAGCGGGCGGTAATGAGCATGGTGGCCTTCTTATCGATCCCATTCCTAACTTGTACTTTACGAGAGATCCCTTTTCCATCATCGGACAGGGCGTGTCGCTTAACAGTATGTGGTCGGTCACGCGGCGTCGCGAGCCGTTGTTTGGGCAGATTGTTTTCAAGCATCATCCTGTCTATGCGGGCGCGCCCGTATGGCACGAGCCTGGCCATGAGGCGAGCGGATGTATCGAGGGCGGAGACATTCTCGTGCTCGGGCCGAGTACGATTGGCATCGGCATTTCCGAAAGGACCGATGCTGCTGGTATCGACGCTCTCGCCGAGACGCTGCTGTGGGGGAGTTCCGCCTCTGGCGTCGACCGAGTTTTGGCGTTTTCGATTCCGCGCAAACGTTCGTGCATGCATCTGGACACGGTGTTTACGCAGCTTGATGTCGACGCGTTCTTGGTGCACCCCGGGATTCTCGGGACGCTCAAGGTTTTTGAGCTGACGCGTGGGGCGAGCGCTGGCTCGACTGCCATCAGGAACCTCGAGGGGATGCCGCTTGAGAGCGTGCTGGCCGATGCGATTAGGGTCGATTCCGTTCGAATCTACGAATGCGGTGGTGGCGACCCGTTGGCGGCTGCCCGCGAGCAGTGGAACGACGGTGCCAACACGCTGGCCGTAAGTCCCGGCAAGGTTATTGTCTACCAGCGAAATTCGGTCACGAACGACCTCCTGTATAAGAGCGGGTTCGACCTTATCGAGGTCCCGTCATCCGAGCTTTCGCGCGGTAGGGGAGGTCCTCACTGTATGAGCATGGCTTTTGAGCGAGAGGATTTGTAGGCGCAAGTTCCCGTTGCAACAAAGCGCGGCGCGCAGATGCCCATGGCTCTGCGCGCCGCGCTATGTATGTAAATGAGTTTTGCTGCGATATCCGAGAGATTGTTTAGCTCCACACGCGCTCGGCCACGCGCTTGACCAGCGCGATCTTTGCCCATTGCTCATCTTCGGTAAGCTTGTTGCCGCATTCGCAGGAGGCAAAGCCACATTGCGGGGAGAGGCAAAGGTTCTCGAGGGGCACGTACTTGGCCGCCTCGTTGATGCGCTCAATCAGGAGTTCTTCGTCCTCAAGACCGGGCTGCTTGGAAGTCACAAGGCCGAGCACGACCTTCTTGCCGGGCGCTACATACTTGAGCGGTTCGAAGGTGCCGGCACGCGGCGTGTCGAACTCAAGATAAAAAGCGTCGACGTTCTCGTGGGCGAACAGGTACGGTGCGATGGGGTCGTAGCCGCCCGCGAAGGCGTATGTCGAGTGGTAGTTGCCGCGGCACACGTGCGTGGTGATCACCAGGTCCTCGGGCTTGCCCTCAATCGCAAGGTTGTTGAGGCGAACGCCTAGCTCAGAAACCTTCTGGATGTCAACCGGGTTCATGCCGGTCTTGGCCACGAAGTCCGTGTCGCAGTAGATGCCCCAGGTGCAGTCGTCAAACTGGATATTGCGGCAACCTGCGGCGTAGAGGTCGGCGATGACGGTGCGGTAGGCGGCAGCGATGTCTTCGATGAGGGCTTCGTCTGTCGGGTAGACGGAACGCAGACTTTCGATCTGTCCATCGCAGCGGTCAAGAATCACCTCGGAGTAGGTCTGGACGGGGGCGGGGATGGTCTGGCGCGCGATCTGGCCGTCCTCCTCGAGTGTCTTCACGAACTTGAAGTGCTCAACGAACGGATGGTTCTCACCGGAGATTTTGCCGGTAACGACGGCGGTATCGGCCGTGGTCTCCTCGTCGTGGAACATATAGCCAGTGCGGCTCGCGCGGCGCTCGATACCGTTGAGCCCCCACATGAAGTCGAGGTGCCAATAGCTGCGGCGAAACTCGCCATCGGTGATTACGTGCAGGCCGGCGGCCTTTTGTTTGGCTACGAGGTCGCGGATGGCAACGTCTTCGACGGTCTTGAGCGCGGCGTCATCGATGATGCCTGCGGCATGGTCAGCGCGAGCCTGCTTGAGCACGTCGGGGCGCAGAAAGCTTCCGACGATGTCGTAGCGAAACGGTGCGTTATGGGTAGTGGGCATTGGGGTCCTCTCTCTGGTTTGATTGGTAAACCAGAGTATGGTAGCAGCTTTTGTCATAGGGAACTACTAAGAATTTATCGATGCATATAGGTAATGGCTATGGTCTGACGAGGAATCTAGGTTTGGATTAGTTCTCGCTTTGTTAGCAGGCCTGCGCCTGTTGGCCTGCGCCTGTTGAATGCTGCGGTTCGAAGTCGGGTTGGGCTGATTTGCCGAGCGTCTGGGAAGCGGAACGATAGTATAAAATGTATAAAAATGTCCAAATCTGCTGTATAAATGTATCAAGAAAACTTCGGTTTTCCCATATTGACGTTTTGGGGCGCTTGACTGCAGGCCGGCTGCTCCGAAATGGCAAAAAAGTCAAATATTGCGCGATGGCAAGATGTCTTTTTGGCTCATACGGGGCATTTGAAGGTTTGGGGATGTTTCATGAACGGCGTTCATGAACCATTTTGCATGTTAAGGCATTTATACATTGATAAATTAAGGGGTTCCGAAGGCCCCCATCGCGCATTTCTAAATTTTTTTACCAGATAGATCAGTGCATGTTGCAGCGAAGTTATTTTTTTGTTGCGACCTAGTTGATATATCGCGACAGAGTGGGGGTCGAACATGTCTTTCAAGGGTCGATACTTAGCTTTGCCTTCGAGTGTCGCTTTGACTCTCGCGCTTTTGCTCAATCGAATACGAATGCATTTTGCATAGGAGTTTTCACTTGACGACTCTGTGTCGCCGGCGCCGCAAAAGCGCCCGTGCGATTCAATCCACAGCAAGCCGGGTAGGTATGCCATATGTCAACAGTGCCGCGGTGTCGATGCTGCGGCGTAGAGGAGGAACCATGTCTAAATACGCTGGAACCCAGACCGAGAAAAACCTGGCGGCTGCCTTTGCCGGCGAGTCACAGGCAACCAATAAGTACACGTACTTCGCCTCGGTCGCAAAGAAGGAGGGCTTCGAACAGATTGCCGAGATCTTCCGTAAGACCTCTGCAAACGAGCAGTATCACGCCAAGATGTGGTTCCGCGAGCTCGAGGGCATCGGCGATACCGCCGAGAATCTCGCCGCTGCAGCCGATGGCGAGAACTTCGAGTGGACCGACATGTACGACGGCTTTGCCAAAACCGCCGAGGAGGAAGGTTTCCCCGAGCTTGCCGCGAAGTTCCGCGAGGTGGGCGAGATCGAGAAGCACCACGAGGAGCGTTACCGTGCGCTGCTGCACAATGTCGAGACCGCTGCTGTCTTTGAGAAGAGCGAGGTCAAGGTGTGGGAATGCCGCAACTGTGGTCACGTCGTCGTGGGCACCAAGGCTCCGGACGTTTGCCCGGTCTGCAACCATCCGCAGGCCTACTTTGAGGTTAAGGCCGAGAACTACTAAGGTCCGGTAAGTTACAGCGACGACGGTCATATCGACCGGAATTAACGCCACGGCATCGCACAGGTGCCGTGGCGTTTTTAATGCGCAACGGGCCTGGGTCGTATGTTTTGCGTTGAGTTTGCGTGGTCATGCTAGGATGGTCAACGAACTTTGACTAAAAGGGGATGCCAATCGTGACCATGCGTACCGATGATTTTGATTACACCTTGCCTGAGGAGCTCATCGCCCAGGCGCCTGCCGAGCCGCGCGACTCGTGCCGTCTGCTTGTACTTAACCGCAAGGGAAGCGATGCCGCAGATGCCGTGGCGTTGGAGCACGGCGGGACGGTCGAGCATCGCATCTTCCGCGACATCATCGATTACATCGAGCCGGGCGACCTGCTGGTCATCAACAAGACCCGCGTGATGCCGGCGCGCCTGATGGGGCGCAAAGCGGAGACTGGCGGAGTGGTAGAGGCGCTTTTGCTCAAGCGTCGTGAGGATGTTGATCCTTTGGGTCACGTGTGGGAATGCCTGGTCAAGCCTGGCAAGCGCCTAAAGCCCGGCGCGAAGATCGAATATCGTGCGGGCGGCGCCCATGCTCCCGAGAGCGCGCCGGTCGTGTTGACTGCCGAGGTTACCGATTACGTCGAGGACAGCCGTGGTGGTCGCCTGGTTCGCTTTGAGCCTCAAGGCACCGATCCCGCAACGGGCGAGTCGCGCACGCTTGACGAGGCCATTCACGCCGCGGGCCATGTGCCGCTGCCTCCCTATATTACCGATTACGAGGGCGATCCCGAGAAGTACCAGACCGTCTATGCGATGCCCGAAGAGCATTCGGCTGCGGCGCCCACGGCGGGTCTGCACTTCACGCCCGAGCTTATGCAGCGCATCGAGGATAAGGGTGCGCACTTTGCCGCTGTCGAGCTTGAAGTGGGTATCGATACGTTCCGTCTGGTGGAAGAAGACGACCCGACTCAGCATGTCATGCATACCGAGCGCTATCATGTGCCGGTCGAGGTGGTTGACGCCGTACATGCCACCAAGGCGGCGGGCCATCGCGTGATCGCTGTGGGGACCACCGCTGTGCGCTCGCTCGAAAGCGCCTTTGACGCGGAAGCTCCCGTGGCCCAGAAGCCCGTCACCGCACGGTACTTCGAGAATCGTGCTGATGGCGCCGATACTCTCGGCCGCGGTGATATTACCGTGCATGAGAACGCGACCACGCAGCTCTATCTCATGCCGGGAAGCACCTACCACGTGGTGGACGCGCTCATCACCAACTTCCATGTGCCGCGCTCCACGCTCATGATGCTTGTCTCGGCGCTTGCCTCGCGCGATCAGGTAATGGACGCTTACGAGCAGGCCGTCAAAGCACGGTATCGCTTCTTTAGCTTTGGCGATGCGATGCTCATCGAGTAGGGTCCTGCTGAGCAAGGCATTTGCTGTGCGCGGCCAAATATGAAGGCCGTGTGAAAATGTGACAAAATAAACCTGTCGACTTTTTGTCACATCGATGGAAAAACGGTCGCCCGGTTTGTGCGGGGCGACCGTTTTTTTGTTGCGTGCGATGTGAAAAGCTGCACTCGAGTTACTTCTTGATCCAGCTGAACATGGAGCGGATCTTCTCGCCGGTCTTCTCGATCGGGTGCTCGTTGATGGCCTCGCGCTGCTCGAGCAGCCATTTGTGGCCGTTATTGCAGTCGTCCACGAACTCCTGGGCAAAGCTGCCGTCCTGGATGCGGGCGAGAATCTCCTTCATGGCACGGCGGCTCTCGTCGTTGATGACCTTGGGGCCGGCATAGTACTCACCGTACTCGGCGGTGTTGGAGATGGAGTAGTTCATGAAGTGGATGCCGCTCTCGTACATAAGGTCGACGATCATCTTCATCTCGTGATAGACCTCGAAGTAGGCAAGCTCCTCGGGGTAGCCGGCCTCGGTCAGGGTCTCGAAACCGGCCTTGATCATCTCGACGAGGCCGCCGCAGAGCACGGCCTGCTCGCCAAAGAGATCCTCCTCGGTCTCGTCCTTGAAGGTCGACTTGATGATGCCGGAGCGGGCGCCGCCCAGACCCCAAGCGTAGGAGAGGGCGATATCCCAGGCGTCGCCGGTGGCGTCCTGGTAGACGCAAGCCAGATCGGGCACACCGGAGCCCTCGGTGTACTGGCGACGAACGATGTGACCCGGGCCCTTGGGGGCGATCATGATGACGTTGACGTCCTCGGGAGCCTTGATGTAGCCGTAGTGGATGTTGAAACCGTGGGCAAAGCACAGGGTGTCGCCGGCCTCCAGGTTGGGCTCCACAAACTCCTTGTAGACGGCGGGCTGCGTCTCGTCGGGGGTGAGGATCATGATGACGTTGGCCTCCTTGGCGGCGGTGGCCATGTCAGTCACCTTAAGGCCTGCCTCGCGGGCCTTGTCGGCAGAGGAGGAACCCTCGCGCAGGCCGACGCGCACGTCGCAGCCGGAGTCCATGAGGTTGAGAGCATGAGCGTGGCCCTGGGAGCCGTATCCGATGATGGCGACCTTCTTGCCCTGGATGATGCTGGGGTCGCAATCCTGCTCGTGATAAATGGTAACTGCCATGTCGTTTGTCTCCTTAAAATCGTTGGTAGATGTGACATGTGCGCCCGTGGGGGCTATCTATTCGCCGGATGGGCGGATAAACCGATGAATGGGTGTGCGGCCGCGCCGTGGCGCCGTCGCACAAGGCGTTACAGGTCGTGGTCGTGTGCCCCGCGGGACATCGCGATCTTGCCGGTGCGCGTGAGCTGGCGAATGCCATAACCGCGGAAGAGGTCTTCCATGGCGTCGAGCTTGGAGGGGGTTCCCGTGGCTTCGACGGTGAGCGTGTTTTTGCCCACGTCGACCACTTTGGCACGAAAGACGTTTGCGATTTCGATGATCTCGTGGCGCCGCTCGGGCGTGGCGAGCACCTTGAAGAGCACAAGCTCGCGCTCGATAGCATCGGCCTCGGTGAGGTCGGAAATCTTAAAGACGCTCACGAGCTTATGGAGCTGCTTGGTGATCTGCTCAAAGCCCACCTCGTCTGCCTCCACGATAATGGTCATGCGCGAGAGCGTTTCGTCCTCGGTAGGGGCGACGGTAAGGGACTCGATATTGAAGCCGCGACGCGAGATCATGCCGGTGACGCGTGAGAGCACGCCACTTTTATTCTCGACGAGAACGGACAAGATGTGCTTCATGCTCACTCGCTTCCCTTCTTGGGCCCGAAGCCCTTCTCGCTCACGCGCACGCCGCCAAGGGTGACGTCGAGCGCGCCGATGATATCGTCGATTGGCGCGCCGGGGGCGACCATCGGGTAGACCGTCTGATCGATGGGGATCTGAACATCCAGCAGGTAGGGGCCTTCCGCCGAGAGCATCGCGTCGAGCGCCCCGTCAATCTCCTCGGGCTTGCTGATACGCGCGGCCTGCCAGCCGTAGGCGTCGGCGAGCTTGACGAAATCGGGGTTGGCGTCGAGCTCGGTGAACGAGTAGCGCTCGTTGTAGAACAGGCGCTGCCACTGGTGAACCATACCCAGGGCACGGTTGTCCATGATGAGCACCTTGACACCCACCTTGTTGATGGCGGCGGTGGCCATTTCCTGCGAGTTCATCTGGAAGGAGCCATCGCCTGCGATGCAGACGACTTCGTCCTCGGGGCAGCCGATTTTGGCGCCAATAGCGGCGGGGAAGCCAAAGCCCATGGTGCCCAGGCCACCGCTCGAAAGGAACGTGCGCGCGTGCTCGCGATGAATGTTCTGGTGCGCCCACATCTGGTGCTGGCCTACCTCGGTGGTGACGATGGAAGCCTCGGGATCGAGCTTGTCGGAAAGGTGGGAGAGCACGACTTCGGGTGCGATCATGCCGGGGAAATCCTCGAAGTCCTCGGTATAAAGCGGCCAGCGCTCGCGCCACTCGCACACGGTCTTGACCCACTCGGTGCCTACGGGTTGCGCCTCGGTCTTCTCGAGACGGTCGTTGATGGCGCCGAGCACCACCTTCGCGTCGCCCACGATGGGCACAGCGGGGTCGATGATCTTGCCGATCTCGGCCGGGTCGATATCGATGTGGATGATTTTGGCGTGCGGGGCAAACTCATCGACCTTGCCGGTCACGCGGTCGGAGAAGCGCGCGCCCACGGCGATGAGTAGGTCGCACTCGGTGACGGCCATGTTGGCGTACTTGGAGCCGTGCATGCCCACAGGACCGAGGTTCAGCGGGTTGGAGCAGCGCATGGCACCCTTGCCCATGAGCGAGGTGACCACGGGGATCTGCATGCGCTCGGCAAGTTCGGTGAGCTCGGAGCAGGCGTGGCTCGTCACGATGCCGCCGCCGGCGTAGATGAGCGGACGCTTGGATTCTTGGATGCAGGCCACGGCCTGGCGCACCTGTTTGGCGTTTCCCTTATAGGTGGGTCGGTAGCTGGGCAGGCTGATCTTGTCGGGGTAATGGAAGACCATCTCTGCGCTGGACAGGTCGCTCGGAATGTCGATAAGGACAGGGCCGGGGCGGCCGGTGCTTGCGATATAGAAGGCTTCGCGGAACGTACGCGTGAGGTCATCGGTGGACTGGAGCAGGAAGGAGTGCTTGACCACGGGCATGGTGATACCCACGATATCGGACTCTTGGAATGCATCAGTGCCGATGACGCCGCGCGTAACCTGGCTGGTGATGACCACGAGGGGTACGGAATCCATGTAGGCGGTGGCGATGCCCGTCACCGTGTTGGTGGCGCCGGGGCCGGAGGTGACCAGCACCACGCCTACCTTGCCGGTGGCGCGGGCATAGCCGTCTGCCATGTGTGTGGCACCCTGCTCGTGGCGGGCAAGCACATGGTGGATCTTCTTGGAGTCGTACAGCGCGTCGTAAATCTTGATGGCCTGGCCACCGGGGTAGCCAAAGAGCGTGTCGACGCCCTCGGCCTCAAGGCTGGCGATAACAGCCTGGGCACCGGTCATGGTCTTGCCCTCGTGCTCGGTTTTCGAGCCGGGACCGAACGGACGGCCCTCGATGGCGGCCTTCCTCATCGCGAGTTTTTCTTCGAGTGTCGTCATCCGATATACGCCCCCTTATCTGCGCTGGAAACGAGTTTTGCATACTTGGCAAGCACGCCGTGATTGTGCTTGGGTGCGGGTGCCGTGAAGGAGGCGCGGCGAGCGGCCATCTCCTTGTCCGAAACGTCGACATCGAGCTTGCCGCCTTCGATGTCGACGGTCACCATGTCGCCCTCGTGAATAAGGGCGATGGGACCGCCGGCTGCGGCCTCGGGGCTCACATGTCCAATGCACGGGCCCTTGGAGGCGCCGGAAAAACGGCCGTCGGTGATGAGTGCCACGCTGGTGGAAAGCCCCATGCCGCAGATGGCGGAGGTGGGGGTGAGCATCTCGCGCATGCCCGGACCGCCAGCGGGACCCTCGTAGCGGATGACCACCACGTCACCGGGGTTGATCTTGCCGCCGAAGATGGCCTCGCAGGCCTCTTCCTCGGAATCAAAGCAGCGAGCGGGGCCGGTATGCTTCATCATCGAGGGGTCGACGGCTGCCTTCTTGACGATGCCGCCGTCGGGAGCGATGTTGCCGTGCAGGACGCGCAGAGCACCAACGGGCGAGATGGGGTTGTCGTGCGTGCGGCAGACCTCACCGTCAGCGGGCTTGGTGCAGCTCTTGAGGTATTCGGGCAAGGTGCCCATGCATGTAAGGGCACTCGTGTCGAGCAAGTTGAGCTCGGCCAGCTCGTGCATGACCACAGGCACGCCGCCCACGGCGTACAGGTCGATGAGCGGGCGCGGGCCGGAGGGCTGGAGCTTTACCAGATGCGGGGTGCGTGCAGATGCGGCGTCCCAGTCGTCCATGGTGATGGGGCAGCCGGCCTCCATGGCGATGGCGGTAAGGTGCAGCACCGTGTTGGTAGAGCCGCCAAAGGCCATATCGCACTCCATCGCGTTGTGGATGGCGGCGGGGGTGATGATGTCGCGGATGCAGATGTTTTTCTCCAGCAGCTCCATCACCTTCATGCCGGCGTGCTTGGCCAGGCGCAGTCGCTCGGAGTAGACGGCGGGGATGGTGCCGTTGCCGGGAATCGCGATTCCCAATGCTTCGCACAGGCAGTTCATGGAATTGGCGGTGAACATGCCAGAGCACGATCCGCAGGTGGGGCAGGCGGAATCCTCAAGGTACTTGAGTTCCTCGTCGGTCATGGTGCCGGCTTGGACCTGGCCCACGCCATCGAACAGCGAGTTGAGGTCGGTGGTGGGGCCGCAGGTGCAGCCCTGCTTGTGACCGGGGAGCATGGGGCCGCCCGAGACAAAGACGGTGGGAAGGTTTACGCGCAGCGCGCCCAGGAGCATGCCCGGAACGATCTTGTCGCAGTTGGGGATGCAGACGGCGGCATCGAAAGCGTGGCCCTGGACAGCGATCTCAAAGCTGTCTGCGATGGTCTCGCGCGAGACCAGGCTGTAGTGCATGCCGTCGTGGTTCATGGCGATGCCGTCGCATACGCCGATGGTATCGATTTCAAACGGCACGCCACCGGCCATATAGATGCCGGCCTTTACGGCTTCGGAAATCTTGTCCAGGTTGTTGTGGCCGGGGATGATATCGCTTTTAGAGCTAAAGACCGCGACGAGCGGACGGTTCATTTCCTCATCGGTGAGTCCGTCTGCCTTAAGGAGGCTGCGGTGGGGGGCTCGGGCCAAACCGCGCTTGATGGCATCGCTTCGAAGTTGCACGCTCGTGTCTCGCTTTCTCGCTGCGTTGAATACTCAACGGTGTGATGAGAAAATGCGAGCCAGATGGCGGTGCCCATCGCTCGATGCCCATGACGGAAGGCTTCCGGCCAAAAGGTACTTGCGCCGATCGGGACCGTGCGGGGGTGACCGCTGGCCGTGCGCGTTCGCTCGAGGCTGCTCGAGGGAATGTTCGGAACCGTCCACCGCAGGTTCTCAGATCCGCCTGCTTGCTGTGGGATGGATGAGGCTCCTACTCGCCCTGTCATCGCATTTACTCGTTGGCGGCTACTATACAGGAATATTGCGGCTCACGGTTGAAAAAGTTTGGCGAAAGGCAGGAAATACTCTAGACGGCTAAAGTTTGTGAGGAAAATAATGCCCCCGAAATCTTGAGCGATTGCAGGGGCATGCGATTTGAGGTGCGTGCTTGTGAACGCGTTGGGCTGGCTTACAGTTGCGTCTGAACAATCTGTGAGGTAAAGCCGGCGGCGGCAAGCGCCTCGACGATTTGCTGCTTGTGGTCCTCGCCGTAGGCCTCGATGGTTACGCGCAGCTCCACCGCGGCGTTGCGGTTGGTGGTCACGAACTGGTTGTGATCGAGCTTGATGACGTTACCGTTCTGCTCGGCGATGGCACTTGCCACCTTGAGGAGCATACCGGGACGGTCGGGCAGCATCGTGGAGACGGTGAAGATGCGTCCGCGCTGAATCAGGCCGTGCTGCACGACGCTTGCCATGGTGATGACGTCCATGTTGCCGCCGGAGAGGATGGAGACCACGCGCTTGTTCTCGGCGGGCAGGTGCTTGAGCGCCGCTACGGTGAGCAGACCGGAGTTCTCCACGATCATCTTGTGGTTCTCCACCATGTCGAGGAAGCAGCCGATGAGTTCCTCATCGGGGATGCGAATCACGTCGTCAAGGTTTTTCTGCAGGTACGGGAAGACTTTGTCGCCCACTTCAAGCACGGCGGTGCCGTCGGCGATGGTGTTGGCGTGGTCGAGTTTGACGGTGTGGCCAGCTTCGAGCGCGCGCGTGAGACTGGGTGCGCCCTCGGGCTCCACGCCGATTACGCGGATCTTGGGGTTGTACAGCTTGGCAAAGGTCGAGACGCCGCAGGACAGGCCGCCACCGCCCACGGGAACCAAGATAGTGTCTACCAGCGGTAGCTCCTGGATGATCTCCATGGCGATGGTGCCCTGGCCGGTAGCGATGGTCTCGTCGTTGAACGGCGGAATGTAGGTGAGGCCCTCGCGCTCGGCAAGCTCGATAGCGTGCGCCTGCGCCTCGTCGAACACGTCGCCAAAGAGCACGACCTCGGCGCCGTAGCCCTTGGTGCACTCGACCTTGATGAGCGGTGTGGTGGTGGGCATCACGACCACGGAGCGCGCGCCCGCATGCGAGGCTGCATATGCCACGCCCTGCGCGTGGTTACCGGCACTTGCGGTGATGACGCCGCGGTCCAGCTCCTCCTGGCTGAGCTTGGAGATCTTGTAGTAGGCACCGCGCAGTTTGTAGGCACCCGTGCGCTGCATGTTCTCGGGCTTGAGCCACACGCGATTGCCGCATTGCGCAGAAAGCGAGGGGCTTTCTACAAGCTTGGTCTCCTGGGTGACCTCCTTGACCTTTGCAGAGGCCTCCTCAAAGGCTTCGAGGGTGAGCATGTCTGCCATATGCACTTCCTTTTGATTTTTGCGCGTACGCCGCCGGTGATTTGCCTATAGTAAGGCAATCGGCTTTTCAATTTGGTGAGGTTTATGCAAAAAGGGGAGTGCGCATCTATGGAAGAGGAACGTATCGATGCGGGTTCGACCGTCATGCCGCCGCTGTTTCGCATTCACGATGCAGAGGTGGTGCGTGCGGGCAAGACGATTTTGCGCGTGGACGATTTTAGCCTGGCGGAGGGCGAGCACGTGGCACTGCTCGGTCCTAACGGCGCAGGCAAGTCGACCTTTATCCAGTTGCTCACGCGCGAAGTTTTCCCGCTGTATCGCGACGAGCCTCCCGTGCGCTTTCGCGGGCAGGAGCGCCCCTTGCTGGACGATATCAAACGTGCCCTTGGCATTGTGAGCTCGACCATGCACGAACAGGTGCGCGTGCACCTGCCGGCCGAGGAGATCGTGTGCGGCGGCATCTTTGGCACGTTGGGTTTGCCCATGCATCGCGAGGTGAGCGACGCCGACCACGCGCGTGCGCTCGAGGCGCTCGACCGCTTGCACATCACGAGCCTTGCCAATCGCGACATCATGACGCTTTCCACCGGCCAGGTGCGCCGCGTGCTCGTGGCGCGCGAGCTGGTGCGCAACCCCTCTGTGCTGGTGTTTGACGAGCCTTGTACGGGTCTTGACCCGCAGGGTATGTATCACCTGCGCGAAACTATGCGCACGCTTGCCGCCGAGGGCTGCTCCATCATTCTGGTCACGCACTATCCGGAGGACATCATCCCCGCCATCGACCGCGTGCTGCTCATCAAAGACGCGTCCATTTTTGCCGACGGCTCCAAGCACAAGCTGCTGTGCGACGATGTGATAAGCGATCTGTTTGACGTGCCCTTGACCGTGAGCGAGCATGACGGCTGGTACTCGCTCTACGGTGTTCATTGGGGATAGGGGGCTGCGATGTTAACGATTGGATGCCATCTTTCCATCTCAGATGGATACGAGGCAATGGGCAAGACGGCATTGTCTATTGGCGCAAACACGTTCGCGTTTTTCACGCGCAACCCGCGCGGCGGTTCTGTGCGTCAACTCGATTTAGACGATGTGGCCGCGCTGCGATCGTTGATGGCCGAGCATTCGTTTGGCCCGCTTGTGGCACATGCTCCCTATACGTATAACCCTTGCTCTGCCAAGGAGCGTGCTCGCGAGTTCGCGCTCGAGGCGATGGGGGAGGACCTTCGCCGTATGGAGGCGCTGCCGGGCAATTATTATAATTTCCATCCTGGAGCCCATGTGGGCCAGGGCATCGAGCGCGGTATCGAGCTCATCGCCGATACGCTGTGCCAGGTGATGTTTGAGGGACAGCGCACGTGTGTGCTGCTCGAGACCATGGCGGGCAAGGGTACCGAGGTGGGAAGCCGCTTTGAAGAGCTCGCGGCGATTATCGATGCGGTGTGTACACGCCGGCCCGAGCTGGACGCCTGCCTGGGTGTATGCCTCGATACCTGCCATGTGAGCGATGCCGGCTACGATATCGTGCACGACCTCGACGGCGTGCTGGCTGAGTTCGACCGCGTGGTGGGGGCTTCGCGCCTGCGCGCCGTTCACATCAACGATTCCAAGAATCCCTGCGGGGCGCATAAGGATCGTCACGAGGTCATTGGCGCGGGCTACCTGGGGTCTGCCGAGTTTGGCGGGGGCGAGGAGGTTTTTGCGCGCATTGTTTCTCATCCGCGCCTGCGCTGCCTACCGTTTATTCTGGAAACGCCCAATGAGCTTGCGGGTTATGCGCATGAGATTCAACTGCTGCGGGGTCTGCAGGGGGACTAGTCGTTTGGGCGATTGTTTTCAATTGTGGATAAAAATAAGTCTATTTTGTTACAAAGCACTTTTTCGGAGGGCCATTATGCACGGCGGAGCATAATGGCCCCTAGTTTTATGCGTTCCTGACCAAGAGGGGACGCGTGGAAGGAGAAAAGTATGTACAAGTTCAAGAAGCTTGGCGCTGTAGTCGCCACAGGCGCATTTGCCGCTGTTCTCGCCCTTGCCGGTTGTTCCGGCAACAGTGGCACCTCCGCTGGTAGCGCCGATGCCGGTTCTGCCGCGAAGTCCGACAGCGTGCAGCTCGTCACCAAGGACAAGCTGACCGTGGGTACCTCTGCCGAGTACGAGCCGTTTGAGTATATGGAGGATGGCGATTACAAGGGCTTTGACCTCGAGCTCATCAAGAAGATCGCCGAGAAGCTCGATCTTGAGGTCGAGTACAAAAACGTCGACTTCGACTCCCTGGTAGCAGGCGTTGCCAGCGGCACTAAGTACGACTGCTCCATCGCGGCTATCACCGCTACCCCCGATCGCAAGAAGGAAGTCGATTTCTCCGACTCCTATTACATGGACGACCAGGCTATCGTCACCCTTAAGGACAACACCGCTATCACCGGCGACAACTATGCCGACGAGCTCAACAAGGAAGGCGTGAAGATCGCCGTTCAGTCCGGCTCCACCGCCGAGTCCTTTGCCAAGGAGAACTTCCCCAATGCCGAGCTTGTTCCTTTCAAGAACGCCACGGACTGCTTCTCTGCACTTCAGGCTTCTAAGGCCGACGCTCTGGTGACCAACCGTTCTGTTGCTTCCCAGCTCACCGCATCCTCGTTCGACAACTGCCAGACCATCAAGCAGATCAGCACCGGCGAGGAGTATGCCATCGCTGTCAACAAGGACAACCCCGAGCTCACCAAGAAGATCAACGAGGCTCTGAAAGAGCTTACCGAGGACGGTACCGTTGACGCTCTGATGGAGCAGTACAACATCAAGTAGTTTGTTGCCCCGCTTGTAGCCATCCGGCCCCTTTCGCTCACGGCGAGAGGGGCCTTTGCGCGTATTCGCGCGTGCTTTGGCGAGCGGGAGCGTAAGGAGTTTATCGTGACTGAACCCGTGAACACAACACTTGGCGGTGCCCGCGCTGCCCTGCGTCGCTTGGTTGTTGCCTGCGCTCTTTTGGCTTGCGCTTTGGGCTGCGGTGCCGTTCTTGCCCCCGCGCCCGCCTGTGCCCTTGAGGTGCAAAAGCTCACCGCACAGCCCAATGCCGATGCCGGCAGCGATGTCCTGGGCGGCAAGGAGACGCGCCTGACCTGGGAGTTCCAGGCCGATGACGATGAGGCCCTCACCGGCTTTACCGTTACCCTTCCGCAGGGGACCGAGTTTTCCACCGAGGACGCGCGCGTGACCATCCTGTCCGGCGAGGACCTGATGGATCGCACGTTTGTCAAACCCAAGTACAGCGTCGATGGCCAGACGGTGAAGGCTATCTTCCCCGAGGCAACCGAGGCGGGCAAGTATTTCCGCCTCGAGCTCTACCATGTCGTCTTTCCTACGCAGGGCGGCAGCGAGCAACTGAGCGCAACGTATGAGCTCGCCGATGGTACCGAAAAGGATGTGGCGAACATTCCCGCCCTCACCATCAAGGGCACTTCGGCACTCGACCAGCTTGAGTCGTTCCTCGAGGAGCAGCCTTGGGTTGAGGCATGGAATTCCAACCGCTTCCTGCGCTTGTTTCTCAACCCGCTCATCATCGTCTCCAGTTTGCCTGTTGTGTTCTCGGGCTTTTTGATGGCGCTCGCCATCGTGCTCGTGGCGTTCCCGCTGGCCATTCCCTTTGGCTTCATCCTTTCGCTTATGCGCATCTCCAACTCGCGCATCCTGCACGGGATCTCGGGGTTCTATATCAACATCATCCGCGGCACGCCGGCGTTCCTGCAGATCTATATCGCGTTTTTCGGCCTGCCGCTTGCGGGCGTGAATATTGGCAACTATCCGCTGGGCGTTATCGTGATGGCCATGAACTCGGCGGCCTATCTGTGCGAGATCTTCCGAGCGGGCATCCAGTCCATCCCGCCGGGACAAAACGAGGCGGCTCGTTCCCTTGGTATGAATCGTGTGCAGACGATGCTCTATGTCATCATTCCGCAGACCTTCCGCAACGTCTTGCCCACGCTTACCAGCGAGTTTATCTTGCTGTACAAGGATACGTCGCTGCTCGCCGCCGTGGGTGTGATGGAGATCGTCATGTATGCGAAGACGATCGTCGCCACCACCGGTTCCATCACTCCGTATGTGGTGGCGGCTCTGTTCTACCTGCTGGTTACCCTGCCGCTTACGCGCGTGGTGAGCGGTTTGGAGAACAGGCTTGCGGGTAAGACGTCTGCCAAGAAGAATTCCCCCAAGGGAGCCCGTGCAAAGGCGAATGCTGCCGACGCCACCCTCTAGGACCGAGAAGGAGATCTATCTATGAGTGAGAGCAACGAGGTCCGGGAGGACGTCATGTCCGAGGACGACGTAATCGTTCGCATTAAGGATTTGCACAAGAGCTACGGGGACTTGGAGGTCCTGCGCGGCATCAACATCGACGTACACCGCGGTGAGGTTGTGGTTGTGCTTGGCCCTTCCGGTTCCGGTAAGTCGACCATGCTGCGCTGCGTTAACTTGCTTGAGAAGCCCACGAGCGGCCAGATTATCTTCGAGGGCGCTGACATCACGGCTAAGGGCGTGGATATCAACGGTGTGCGTGCCAAGCTGGGCATGGTGTTCCAGCAGTTCAACCTGTTCCCGCATCTTTCGGTCAAGAAGAACGTCATGATTGCCCAGCAAAAGGTGCTCAAGCGTTCCAAAGAGGAGGCCGAGCAGATCGCTGTCCAGGAGCTGGAGAAGGTTGGTTTGGGCGACCGCGTGGATTTCATGCCGAGCCAGCTTTCGGGTGGTCAGCAGCAGCGCGTTGCCATCGCTCGCGCCTTGGCCATGAACCCGCACGTGATGCTGTTTGACGAGGCTACGAGTGCATTGGACCCCGAGCTCGTGCGCGACGTCCTTGCCGTTATGCGTGACCTTGCCCGCGGCGGCATGACTATGATTGTGGTGACCCATGAGATGAAGTTCGCGCGTGATGTTGCCGACCGCGTGATCTTCATGGATGGCGGCGTGGTTGTCGAACAGGGCACCCCGGCCGAGGTCTTTGACCACCCCAAATCCGAGCGCACCCGCGAATTCCTCGGCCACATCTCCTAATGTGACAAAAAGTCGACAGGTTTATTTTGTCACATTTTCACAAGGCCTTCATATTCTAGGCGGTTGATTGCAGCGTCCCCGCTGAGGTGATCCTTGGCAGGGGCGCTGTTGTGCTTGGGTGTTTGGGGCAGGCGAGTGCCGGCAGTGTCTTCTCGACGGCAACTTGTGTCCGGACGGCATGCTACTTTGATGTCAGTTAAAAACGAGCGTAAGGATTACCGTGTTTAGCATTGAAGAGAACCTGTTTGATTTCGCATTTTGTCCCATGCCCGCCTTTGCCTATCTGAGCGAGCTTGCCGCTCCCGAGGATTGGGGCGAAAACGATCGCGTGCTCAAGAACTATCTGACGTTTACGTTCAAGCGCGCCGTCCATCTGTACAACAAGGCCGCTGAGGCGGGGGAGGGCTGCTCGGCCCTGCTCTTTCAGCATGACTGCTGCCTGATGGATACGGGCCTGTTTACGGAGCGTTTTGAGCCCATCTACGTGCTGTTTGAGCCCAATGAGCGACCGGATGCCCGTCAGCAGTGGTTTCTCAAGGGTTTCTATAAGGCGAGCGACCCGCGTCTGATTGAGTTCAGCGTGCTTCCCGATCGCGTGCACTTTAGCGAGAACCCTGCCGACTTCGTGTTTGATTATCGTCTTGAGGTGCGGACCAATATCGACCATATCTTGGGCGATGCCGAGAATCTCTCTCGTATACCGGAGCAGCTCAAGGGCGAGGGCAAGGCGTTTTTGCTACGCCACGCTTTTGAGGGTGCCGTCATGGAGGCAAGTCGCCGGGCTGCTGCCAATTACACCATCGCCGTGCCGCAGTACTACAACGGCAGGATTCAGCTGCTGCTGCCGCTTTGCTTGACGGGCGATACCCCGGAGCTGGCTCTCACCATTCAGCGCGAGGACGGTTACTATTCGGCTCGCACCTGTCTGACGCTTGATATGGCGTACAACAACGCGCGTTTGATCTGCCGCCCCGAGGCTCCTTGGATTAAGGACGCCGCTTGTCCGAACGTGTGCGATGACTAGTGGGCACGGCTGAATAGTTTGTGTCGAAGGATGACGACGCCCCCGCCGAGATTGATTCTCGGCGGGGGCGCGTTGCGTTTGGGACCATGTGCGTGCCGGGGCCGGGGCATGCTCCGGTGCGGTGCGCATCGTTGCGGCTTCCGCGTGCGACGATCGAGGTGACGCGGGAGACAACGGGTGGCGTGGGAGACAACGGGTGGCGTGGTCGGGCTTCTGGTTAGAGCGCAGACTCGTAAATCGCGCGGGCGTCGTCCAACGTGAGCTTTTTGAAATTGCCAAACACCTCGCCGCGCGTGATCTTGAGGCTCGGCATCAGGGTGTCGATATCATCGGCCTTCATGCCAAATTCCGCGAGCGTGCGCGGCATGCCGAGGGAGCAGAAAAACTCCTGGAGTTCGTCGATGGTTTCTATCACGGCGTCTTCGATTGCCTGCTCGGGCGTGATATCTACGCCGTCTGCCTCGGGGTCCACAGGCTCGATGCCAAAGACCTGACGGCCAAACTCCAAGAAGCGCTCGGGGTGCTCGCGCCAGACATAGCGCATCCAGGCGGGGAAAATCACGGCGAGGCCGGCGCCGTGGGTAATCTTCACATCAAAGGCTGAGAGCTCATGTTCCATGCCGTGGCAGCTCCAATCGCCATCGCGGCCACCGGCACAGCCTAGGCCCAAGCCTGCGATGCCATTGTGGGCGAGGGTACCTGCCCACATGATGTTGGCGCGCGCGTCGTAGTCTTGCGGATCTTCCATTACGCGCGGTGCCGCATCCATGATGGCGCGAATTAAGCCGCAGGCGATGTTATCGGTAACGGGAACCGCGGGCTGGCCGGAGAAGAACCGCTCCATGATGTGCGCGCACATGTCGGTGATGCCCGCTGCGGTTTGGTAGGGTGGCAGGGTGAAGGTGAGCTCGGGGTCCATGAACGCCATAACGGGGCGGTTGAGGTCGGTGTTGCAGCCGCATTTGAGATGCTCGGCATCGTTGCTGATTACGCAGGAATTGGAGGCTTCGGAGCCCGATGCGGGGAGCGTGAGCACGCAGGCAACGTCTACGCGCTGAGCCGGCGCGGCGCGCTTGCGGAAGAAATCCCAGACATCGCCGTCGTAGGGAATGCCCAGGGCAATGGCCTTGGCGCAGTCGATGGCGCTGCCGCCGCCTACAGGCAGAATCAAGTCGACGTTTGCCTCGCGTGCGATGCGCAGGCCCTCGCGAACCGAGGAAATCTCGGGGTTGGGGCGTACGCCGCCGAGCTCCACGTGTGCGACGCCCGCGGCATCGAGCGATGCTTTAACGCGGTCAAGCGTTCCGGTGCGCACTACGGAGCCGGTGCCGTATACCAGGAGTGCCGAGGTGTAGCCAGCGGCTGCGACGTGCTCTCCTACGTGGTCGGCCATTTTGCGGCCAAACATGATGCGCGTTGGCGAATAGAAGGAAAAATCGTTCATGGGAACGCCCTTTCTCGATGGTGTCGTGGCGACATCTACTATAGCGCCCGTCGATGGGGGCCAACGGGCGCTATTTGAGCGGTGAGACAAATTGGTTGAGGTAGGGCGCTCGGCAGTTACGCACATGCCGCTGCCGGACGGTTTGAGATTTTTGGTAGACGGCAAAATGTGACAGATTAAACCTGAGGACTTTTTGGAGGACTTTTTGTCACATATGGAGGTGTCGACCGGTGAACGGTCGGATGTGACAGAATAAACCTGTCGTTTTGCTGTCACATGGGCTGCTAGGCGAGTTGAGCGCCGAGGGCATGGCAGGCGGCAATGCCGTCGTCATCGGGCTGTTCGTTGATGATGAGGGAATCGATGACGTTGACGCCGGCTTCTTCGGCATCTTCCTTCCAGGCGTCCATCCACTCCCCGCTGCCCCAGCCGTAAGAGCCAAAGAGTACGACTTTCTTGTCGCCAAGACTGCCCTTAACCTCGTCCCACATGGGTTGGAATTCGCTGTCTTCAAGCTCCTCTGCGCCCATAGCGGGGCAGCCAAAGGCGTAAGCGTTGTATTCCTCGGCTGCGGAGAGGGAGAAATCGGCGGCTAGAATCTGCTCGACGGTTGCGCGCTTTGTCTCGGCTTCCTCGGCCACTGCCGCTGCCATCGCTTCGGTGTTGCCGCTGCCGGTCCAATACACCACTGCTACCTTGCTCATGTTGAACTCCTTTGTTCGATCGATGCCCGGATGGGCAGGATTACCGTTCTGCGTGTTGTGGGCGCGTTGCGTTGCGCTCGCTTGCCGCGGGGCCTACCGCGAGGCGGCGAAGGCTCTGCCCGCTTCGGTATGCGCGAGCGTATATGCGTACACAGCGTCGGTAGCGAGCGAACGTCCGCCTTGCTTGGTTTTGGTTGGCGTATACCTTCCAGGGGCCAACTTCGAGATAGTTTTGCCCGCGGTTTTTGATAAAGCCGAGCACGTCTTCGTAGGGATAGCCCAGGAAAAAGCCGATTTCGTGCGGGAACTCACTTCGACAAACGCGATTGCTGCAGGGGCAGGGCTTGCTTTCATCGCGCGCTTGTTTTGTGCCTGCGCTCGACCGGTTCTGCAGGCGACGCGACAGCTCATCGAGGCACGCATCGAGATCGCCGGGGCGGTACCCTTCGTTCTCGAGCGGATGTGCCGCCCGTCGGTCGACAAGATACGCTGCAAGTTCACGGGGGCGATACACGTAGACGAGGGCTCCGCAGCGCTTCCAGGCCAGAATGCGGATTGCGACTCCGGCGTTTGAAACTTGACGTTGGCAATACTTCACAGCTTCGAGGAGGGCCTGTCTGCGCGCGCTTGCTTCGTTCTGGTTCTCGGGCGCTTCTGCTGTGAACGAGCCGGGAAAGGTGAACAAGCTGGCGGGTTTTAGCGCGGCCAAAGTGGGGGAGCAGTTGCGCACTATGGCTTGTTCGAGGGCCTGGACATCGATGGGCCATGTCATGGCGTTCTCCTCTCGTGGTTTCGCTGCGTGCAGGGAGCAGCGGGTTGTTACCCTAAGTTAACTATGGGGAACTTATAGCCTTGCAGTGCTGCAGTCAAGAGAAAAAGTCAACTTGATTAAACTTATATGACGGTCGATGCTTCCCAACCCGAGCGGGGTATAGTCGGCAGCGCATGGGCTCGGGGGTTGCCCACCAACAAGAAAGACACATTGATATGTCCGTATCCACTGTCATCGTCGCGATCATCATTGCGATGGGATTCTTCTTAGGTCTCTCTCGCATTGTTGCCAGTTTTTCTGGCAAGAGCTGCTGCTCGGATGGGCAGAAGCGCACACGTGTTAAGAAGGCTATCGTGGCCGATACCGATGTCTCCCACTATCCATATCAAGCGAATTTTCTCATCGGCGGTATGAGTTGCGAAGGCTGTGCACAAAACGTTGCCAATGCCCTGAATGCCGTCGAGGGGACTTGGGCTACGCTTGACCTTGGGAGCCGTATCGCCACGGTTCGATCGAAGACCCCAATCGATCAGGGAGCTCTTTCGGACGCCGTGCGCAAAGCGGGCTATCAAATCTTGCAGCCATAGTGTTGCCGGGCGCATGCGTTGCGGCGCGTTGTAGCTCGGACGTCGCGTGCTGGCCGGCGCTGCGGCGGTCGGCGCGGCAGGCGGTATGACAAGGCAGGGCGGCCAAGGAGCCGTCTTCGATTCGTCCGCGGTAACTCGACATTTCGGCCAGCGGCAAAATGTGACAGATTAAACCTGTCGTCTTTTTGTCACATAGGCATCTAGCTGGTGTTTCTTGGACAGCGCTCCTCGGCGAAGGCTCGGATGTGACAAAATAAACCTGTCGTTTTTTTGTCACATGGGAGCGAGGGGCTTTTGGGTACACTTCCTTAAATTTGAAATGAGGAGGACACACATGCCTTATTACGGATACGGTTACGGCTACGGAATAGATCCGCTTTACTTGCTCGTAGTGCTTGTCTCCACGGTTATCGGCCTTGCCGCCCAGGCGTATATCAAGTCGACGTACGGCACCTGGTCTAACGTCAAGTCCGATGGCATCACCGGCGCCGAGGCGGCGCGCCGTATGCTCGATGCTAACGGCTGTCAAAACGTTGGCATCAAAAGCATTGGCGGCACCCTTACCGATAACTACAACCCCACCGATAACAACCTCTACCTTTCGCGCGATAACCAGTACGGCGGGTCGGTCGCGAGCGTTGCCGTCGCGTGCCACGAGGCGGGTCACGCCGCTCAACACGAGCAGGGCTATGCGATGATGAAGTTCCGCTCGGCCCTGGTGCCGGTCGTGAACCTCACCCAGAACGCCTGGACGATCGTCTTTATCCTCGGCGTTGCGCTGAACCTTGCGGGCCTGACCACGCTTGCTATCTGGCTCTTCTCGTTCTCCGTTCTCTTCCAGGTCGTTACCTTGCCGGTCGAGATCGATGCAAGCCGTCGCGGCGTGCGCTATATCCAGGAATCGGGCATGAGCGCTCAGCAAGTGCGCGGCGCCAAGAAGGTACTTACCGCAGCTGCGCTTACGTACGTGGCGGCTGCCCTCTCCTCGGTGATTCAGCTGCTCTACCTGCTTGCTCGCACGTCTCGTCGTAACGATTAGCGATCCTATCGAGAAATATGACAAAACAAACCCGTGGACTTTTGTCATGCGGGGAGGGGCATCGCGTCGTTCCTGTCCGGACGGCGCGATAGACTTGTTATCTGATTAAGACGATGCTTCATATAAAAAGAGAGGGGGGCTGATAGTGGAAGGCTGGAACTTGACCGGGGCCTCTTCGGGCTCGTTTATCGACTTTGCGAACGCCATGGCCGATAGCGAGGCCGCGGAGCAATCCGCTGCGGGGAAGGACACCGACGCCCTTTCTGTTTCCCAAGCGGTCGAGATGGCGGCGAATGCGCTCGATGCCATCCCGCAGCTCACGGTAATTGGCGAGGTGACGGGTTTTCGCGGACCCAACGCCCGAAGCGGCCACTGCTATTTTCAAATCAAGGACGATGCCTCTGCAGTCGATTGCAAGATTTGGCGCGGCGTCTACTCAAAGCGTGCCTTCGATTTGCGCGACGGCTTACAAGTGCAGTTTACCGGCTCGTTTGATCTGTACAAGCCCACGGGGCGCATGAGCTTTATTGCGCGGAGTTTCTCGCTTGCGGGGGAGGGCCTGCTTCGTCAGCAGGTGGCGGCTCTTGCCGAGAAGCTGCGCCGCGAGGGCCTTATGGACGAGACACGCAAGCGCCATGTTCCCGTGTTTTGCAATCGCGTGGCCGTGGTTACGTCGCTTTCGGGCGCGGTGATCGACGACGTGAAGCGTACGCTGCGCCGCCGCAACCCGCTTGTGGAGCTTATTTGCGTGGGCGCGAAGGTTCAGGGCGAGGGGGCTCCTGCCGAGCTTATCGAGGCCTTGCGCCGCGCCGCCGCAATCGAGCCTGCTCCCGACTGCATCTTGCTTGTGCGCGGAGGCGGTTCGTTTGAGGACCTTATGACCTTTAACGATGAGTGCTTGGCGCGCGCCGTGGCCTCCTGTCCGGTGCCCGTGGTGACTGGTATCGGCCATGAGCCCGACACATCCATCTGCGATATGGTGAGCGATCGACGCTGCTCGACGCCTACGGCCGCGGCGGAGTCGGTGGCGCCCGCCCTTGCCGACCTCGTCGAGGTGACCTCCACGCGCGAACGCCGCCTGGCAAACGCGATGAACGTGTGTCTGGCTGCAGCCCAAGATGCTTTTGGCAATGATTTGCAGCGCGTGCAGAGGGCTATGGACGCGCGCTTGGAGCGCATGCGCCTCACGCTCGAGGCGGCTGCCGCCCGTCCCTGCCTGACCGATCCTACGGTTATTGTGGATCGCCGTCGGGTGGAGCTTTCGCAAACCGCCGAGCGTTTGGACGCGGCTATTGAACACGCGCATAAGCGCTTTGCGCAGCAGCTTGACCTTGTGACCCCTCGTTTGCGTGGGGCCACCGCGGGCTTTTCCAAGAAGCGTCACGCGCTCGAGCTCTCCACCTCGCAGCTTCGCCACGTGGGTGCGAGTCTTCTTAACGCTCCCCATTCGCAGCTGGCGTCTTCGGCCGCAGCACTTGATGCGCTTTCTCCGCTCAAGGTCCTTGCGCGCGGATACTCGATTGCCTATGCGCCCACAGGAGTGCTCACGAGTATTGCCGATGCGCGCCCGGACGACGAGGTTCGCATTGCGCTCGCCGACGGTAACGTGCGCGCACGCGTGACATCCGTCGAGGCGGCAGACAACCTGAACGTCGATGCTGCGGACCCTGCGAACTAGCGGGAACTTTTGGATATAGATACCTTGGAAGAAAGGGATTGTGACAATGGAGAACCAGACCAACGTAGATGAGCTGAGCTACCGCGAGGCATCGACCGAGCTCGAGCACATCATTCGCAACCTCGAATCGGGCGATATGGAACTCGAGGCTTCCCTTAAGAGCTATACGCGTGGTGTAGAGCTGCTGCGCAGCCTGCGCGGTCGCCTGGCAGATGCCGAGCAGAAGGTCTCGGTGCTCATGGCCGATATCGATGGAAACGATGTGCTGCAGCCCGCAGACGCAGCGAGCACGGAGGACAAGCCGAGCTTTTTATAAGGGTGCGCCGGGGATGCGCCGGGCTTGGCCGCTTGCGGTGAGATAGATGCGGCCGGCTCACCCGTGCTCGCCGTATAATCGAGGAGGCCTGCGTTGCCGTGGCTTTGCGTCCGGCTGCCGTGCACCGTGCGGCTGAAGCTTTGGCCTTGCAACTCAACACGAAAGGACCCAACATGGAAGACTGCATCTTCTGCAAGATTGCTGCTCACGAGATTCCCTCTACCGTGGTATACGAGGATGATCAGGTTATCGCCTTTGACGATCTGAGCCCTCAGGCGCCCGTGCACACGCTTGTTATCCCCAAGGAGCACTACGCCAACATCTGCGATGGCGTGCCGGGCGAGACGCTCGCCGCCATGGCGCACGCTGTGGACGAGGTTGTGCGCGCAAAGGGCCTTACCGGCGGATTCCGCGTGATTACCAATACCGGCGCCGACGCCGGTCAGACCGTGATGCACTTCCATATGCACGTGCTGGGCGGATGCGACCTTGGTGAGAACCTCATCTAGGTATGCATGACAACGTTTCCCCAGCGTCAACGTCGTATTTGGTTGTAAATACCCTGTAGCAGTTGCGTATTTTGCCCATGCAGACGCCGTTTCTGGCGTATTATGGGCACCGTTGTGTCGAGGGTGCGTCCTCGACACGCTTGAAAGTATCTTGAAGATAGGAGATTCATGAACGTTCTTGTTGTGAACGCAGGCAGCTCGAGCCTCAAGTATCAGTTGCTCAACACGACGACCGGTGAGGTTTTTGCCAAGGGTAACTGCGAGCGTATCGGCATCGACGGTTCCTTCATCGGCCACTCCGAGAATGGCAAGAAGGATACCCTGGAGGTTGCCCTGCCCGATCACAAGACGGCCATCAAGCATGTTTTCGATATCCTCAAGACCGTCGACCAGCCCATCGAGGGCATCGGCCACCGCGTCGTTCAGGGCGGCTGGTACTTCCCCGAGTCCAAGGTCGTTACCGACGAGACCCTCGGCTGGGTCCGTGAGGTTGCACCGCTTGCCCCGCTGCACAACTATGCCGAGGCCGATGTTATCGAGATTTGCCGCGAGATGTTCCCCGAGCTGGGTAACGTTATCGTTCCGGACACCGCATTCCACTACAACATGCCCGAGCACGCCTGGCGCTATGCCATTCCGCGTGACGTGGTCGACACCTATCACGTGCGCAAGTACGGTGCTCACGGCACCTCGCACCGCTACATCTGGCGCACCGTCGATGAGTTCACCAACCACGAGACCCACAAGCTCGTAAGCTGCCACCTGGGTTCTGGCGCTTCCTTGTGCGCCATCGAGGACGGTCAGTGCATGGATACCACCATGGGCCTGACCCCACTCGACGGCCTGGTCATGGGTACCCGCTGCGGCACCGTTGACCCCGCTACCGTGTTCTATCTCAACCGCGTTGCCAACATGAGCATCGACGAGATCGACACTATGATGAACAAGCAGTCCGGTCTGCTCGCTGTTTCTGCCAAGTCCTCCGATTCCCGTGACATCACGGCCGCTGCTGCCGAGGGTGACGAGAAGTGCGCCATGGCCCTCGAGATGTTCTACTATCGCACGAGCCAGCTCTTCGCCGAGATGGCTGCTTCCATGGAGGGCGTGGACACCATGGCCTTCACTGCGGGCATTGGCGAGAACTCTGCCGAGATGCGTCAGGGCGTTGCCGACCGTCTGGCCTGGATGGGCGTCAAGATCGACCCCGAGCTCAACGCCATCCGTTCCGACGATCCGCGCGTCATCTCCACGCCGGATTCCAAGATTCGCGTTCTCGTGGTTCCCACCAACGAGGAGCTTATGATCGCTCTTGATGTCGAGGCCCTGCTTGGCTAATCTCAGCTGATTGCTCGATTGATGCATGCGCCCGGTCTCTCTGTGCGGCCGGGCGTTTTTTATTGAGCAACTGGCCCGCGCTACTCCACGGCTCCGCTCGGATTCCGGGCGATTTCCCCATGCTCTTTTTGCTTTTAGGCGTGGCCGTCCCTTTTGGTGAACGGTTCAAACAAAGATGTCCATCTTTTGTACGCCGAGTCAAAATAGCTTCGCCTGCGGGCTATTTAAGGCCGCTGGGGGAGGGCATCCGTCTTGGAAGAAATGGCAGCCGATACACTTGCACCAATTTGTTGCTTTGCGATAGCTCATTGCAACAAGAGGAGAAATGCAAGGTAGACAAGTAAGTTTAGGCTTACTTGCTGTGTGTTGCTATGGAGAGGGGAGACTGTATGGCAAGACTTCACGTAATGGAGCGCAGCCATGCGCAGGCGGTCATGGACGATCTGCACGACGCGCTCGGCCGCAGGCTGGCAGTGAGTTCGCTCGCGCCGTGCCCTGTCGAGTTCACCGCAGCGCTCGTACGCATGTGCTCGACGCAGAGCTGCGGCAAGTGCACGCCGTGCCGAGTTGGACTGCGTGCACTCGATGACCTTTTGCAAGATGTGCTTGAGGGAGATGCCAACGACGACACGCTCGCGCTTATCGAGCGCACGGCCGAGACCATCTATTATTCGAGCGATTGCGCCATCGGTTACGAGGCGGGCGAGATGGCCCTTACCGCCATCCGCGGTTTCCGTGACGACTTTGAACATCACATTCAGCATCATAGCTGCGGGTTCGACAGAGCAGAACAGGTTCCCTGCGTTTCCGGTTGCCCTGCTCATGTTGATATTCCCGGCTACATCTCTTTGGTGGAGGCTGGGCGCAACACCGATGCCGTCAAGCTCATTCGTAAGGACAACCCCTTGCCGTGCGTCTGCGGCCTTGTGTGCGAGCATCCATGCGAGATGCACTGCCGTCGTGGCATGGTAGACGACCCCATGAACATCCTTGCGCTCAAACGCTTTGCTACCGAGCATATGGAGTGCGATTACCGCCCTGCGATCGCACCTGCCACGGGCAAGAAGATTGCCATCGTCGGAGGCGGCCCTGCCGGCCTTTCGTGCGCTTACTACCTCGCTGTTATGGGCCATAAGGTCACGATCTTTGAGCAGCGTAAGCATCTTGGCGGCATGTTGCGCTACGGCATTCCCAGTTATCGCTTGCCTCGCGAGCGCCTGCAGTCCGAGATAGACTGGATTCTCGCCTGTGGTATCGATGTTGAGCTCGAGCATTCCATCGATGCTGCGGAGCTCGAGCGTCTTGGCGCCGATTTTGACTCGGTCTATCTGGCAATTGGCGCGCATGCAGACAAGAAGCTTGGCCTTCCCAACGAAGATGCGCCCGGCGTCGAGTCTGCGGTGAAGATGCTTCGCGCCATTGGCGACGAGGTCTTGCCCGATCTTTCGGGCCAGCGCATCGTGGTCGTGGGAGGCGGAAACGTTGCCATGGACGTTGCCCGCTCTGCTGTTCGTCTTGGCGCACAAAAGGTTTCCATTGTCTATCGCCGCCGTATCTGCGATATGACGGCACAGGATGCCGAGATCGCCGGCGCACAGGCCGAAGGATGCGAGATTCTCGAGCTCACGGCCCCTGTTGCGGTTGAGATCGATGCATCCGGACATGCCTGCGGCCTTCGCGTCCAGCCACAGATCATCGGCGAGCCTCGTCGTGGCCGCCCGGCACCGCGAGCTTCCGAAGAAGCCGAACGCGTGATTGCGTGCGAGCGCGTCTACGTGGCCATCGGCCAGGATATCGTTTCTGCGCCGTTTGAGGCTATGGGTGTTGCCTGCAAATGGGGGCGCATCCTCACCGAGCCCGATGGAAGCGTTCCTGGGTTTGACGGCATGTTTTGCGGTGGCGACTGCCAGACCGGTCCCGCAACGGTTATTCGCGCCATCAATGCGGGTAAGGTCGCAGCTGCGAATATCGACCACTATCTTGGCTTCGATCACAAGATCGGCATCGATACCGAGCTTCCTTCGCTCAAGCTCAAGGGCCTTCATAAATGCGGTCGTTGCGAGCTCAAGGAGCGTGAGGCTGGCGAGCGCATCGAGGACTGGGAGCTTGTTGAGCAGGGTCTCTCGTCCGAAGAGGCGCGCCAGGAGGCTTCGCGCTGCCTGCGCTGCGACCACTTTGGCTTTGGCTCGTTCCGCGGAGGGAGGATTGACCAATGGTAACGATTACGATTGACGGTAACGTCTGCGAAGTGCCCGCCAACACGACGATTCTGGAAGCGGCGGCTTCTGTAGGCATCAAGATCCCAACACTGTGCTATCTCAAGGATCTAAACGAGGTGGGCGGTTGCCGCGTTTGCGTTGTTGAGGTCGAGGGCGCCGAACACCTTGTTGCCGCCTGCAACAACATTGTTCTCGATGGCATGGTCGTCCATACGAACACGCCCAAGGTCCGTGCCGCGCGCATGACCAATGTCGAGCTTTTGCTCTCCCAGCACGATTCCTCGTGTACGAGCTGCGTGCGTTCTGGCAACTGCACTCTTCAGACCGTAGCCAACGACCTGGGCATCTATCGACTTCCGTACAAGAAGCATGTTGAGCATAACTCCTGGGACCGTACGTTCCCGCTTATTCGCGATAACGAGAAGTGCATCCGTTGCCTTCGTTGCATCCAAGTGTGCGAGAAGGTTCAGGGGCTTGGGGTCTGGGATCTTACCAATCGCGCCTCGCATGCTTCTGTGGACGTGCGCGGCCGCAAGCCCATCACCGAGGTCGATTGCGCTGCGTGCGGCCAGTGCATCACCCATTGTCCCGTGGGCGCTCTTCGTGAGCGCGACGACACCGAGCGCGTCTTTGACGCCATGGCAGACCCGAACAAAGTCGTCATGTTCCAGATCGCTCCTGCCGTGCGCACCTCCTGGGGAGAGGAGCTGGGTCTTTCCCGTGAGGAGGCAACGGTCGAGCGCCTCTGCTCCCTCCTGCACGCCATGGGTGCGAGCTATGTCTTCGATACCGATTTCTCGGCCGACCTCACCATTATGGAAGAGGGCTCCGAGCTGCTGTACCGCATTGCCAGGCATGACGCCGGCGGCGAGGACGCACCTGCGTTGCCGCTCATGACGTCGTGCTGTCCGGGCTGGGTGCGCTACGTCAAGGCGCGCTATCCGCAGTTCGTGCCGCAGGTCTCGACTTCGAAGTCCCCGCAGCAGATGTTTGGCGCCATGGCAAAGACGCATTATGCCGATGTGCTTGGTGTCGAGGCAAAGGACGTATTCTGCGTTTCGGTTATGCCCTGCGTTGCGAAGAAAACCGAGGCCGCGCTTCCCACCATGGTGGGGGAGGGCGGCGACCCCGACGTCGATGTTGCCCTGACGGTCCGCGAGGTCGTGCGCATGATTCGGGCGTCGCATATGGACCCTGCTAGCTACGAAGACCGCGAGCTCGATCGACCGCTTGGTTTTGGCACGGGCGCCGGTGTGATCTTTGGCACGACCGGCGGCGTTATGGAGGCGGCGCTGCGTTCGGCATACTTCCTCGTAGTGGGGGAGAATCCCGCGCCCGATGCCTTTAAGGAGGTCCGCGGCTGTGATGGCTGGCGCGAGGCCGTCTTCGACCTCAACGGCCGCGAGCTCCGCGTAGCGGTAGCCCATGGCCTGGCAAATGCCGGCAAGCTGCTCGATGCGCTGGAGCGCGGCGCTGTGCACTATGACTTCGTTGAGGTCATGGCGTGCCCGGGCGGCTGCGTTGGCGGTGGTGGCCAGCCCATTCACGATGGTGTTGAGCTTGCCGACGAGAGGGCGGCGGTGCTGCGAGCGCTTGACCATGATGCGCAGATCCGCTTTAGCCACGAGAATCCCGACGTGGCAGCCTGCTATCGAGACTTCCTGGGCGAGCCGCTTTCCGAGCTTTCCGAAAAGCTTTTGCACACAGATCATACGGCTTGGGATATGCCGTAACCCGTAGATAAAAAACGCCCTCCCTCGCTTTGACCGGTTGGTCGTTACGGGGGAGGGCGAATTCTTACCGCGTAGACAGGCGCGTTAGAAAAGGGCTTTTGAGCAGTAAAGTTACTCGGCCATCTGAGCCTGGACGGCGGTGATGGCAACGACGCCCACGATGTCGTCTGCAGAGCAGCCGCGGGACAGGTCGTTCACCGGCTTGGCGATACCCTGGAGCACGGGGCCGTAAGCCTCGGCACCGGCGAAGCGCTGAACGAGCTTGTAGCCGATGTTGCCGCTCTCGAGGTCGGGGAAGACCAGGATGTTGGCGTTACCGGCAACGGAGGAGTGGGGAGCCTTGAGCTCGGCCACGGACTTCACGAGCGCGGCGTCGAGCTGCAGGTCGCCGTCGAGAGCGAGCTCGGGAGCCTTCTCGTTGGCAAGCTGCACGGCCTCCTGGACCTTGGCGGGAACGTCGCCCTTGGCGGAGCCCATGGTGGAGAAGGAGAGCATAGCGACCTTGGGGTCGGCACCGGGCATAAAGGCGCGCCAGGAGTCGGCGGAGGCGATGGCGATCTCGGAGAGCTCATCGGCGGTGGGGTTGATATTCAAGCCGCAGTCGGCAAACAGCAGGGTGCCGTTCTCGCCGTACTCGGGGGTCTTGGTGCACATGATGAAGAAGGCCGAGACCAGCTTGGTGCCGGGGGCGGTCTTTAGGATCTGCAGTGCGGGGCGCAGGGTGTTGGCCGTGGAGTGGCAAGCGCCGGAGACCAGGCCGTCGGCGTCGCCCATCTTGACCATCATGGTGCCAAAGT